>VFSW01010316.1_pt1 | contig 13252 bp, 12 predicted proteins | sample 5358111 | NCBI WGS metagenome assembly VFSW01 (sample SAMN11554181, study PRJNA540505) | mine drainage metagenome | isolation source: sediment from site ElyBrook_90M | place: USA: Ely Copper Mine, Vershire, VT | collected 2017 | reverse complement strand
GGATGTCGGTATGGGCTTGAGTCTCGTTTGCCATCGGGAAAGCGCCTGAAAATAACCAAGCGCACAATAGCATCACATTGTGATAGTGTCAAGATGTGATATATTTTTTTGGCGGCCTTAAATGAGGCGTCCGCTTTGCCCCCAAATAGAAATGTCCGCTACTGGTCACCGTGCAATGCCACGGCCTCACCGTACCCATCCGCAACGCGCAGGGTTTCGCGGCACACTCGCAAGTCTTTAATCCTTGGGTGCGGTAAGCTCTTTCAAAGGTACCCTTCTTGTTCACCCTTCTCACCGTGTGCCAGCATCCACGCTATCAGTTCAAAAAAAGCAGCGGGGAGCACAGGCTCTTGCTGAAGAGTTGCAATCTGGAGCCTATCCGCATCGGACAAGCGTTTACGCACGCGCAAACCCGCGAGATCGGTTTCCGACATTTTCCATGGGTGCCAGGCAAGATTACGTTCCTTCCACAGCTCAGCGGCTTTGAGAGCAATAGCAATGCCCGCCGGGTCGGGATCACAAGCCAAGTGAGCAGGCGCGGGTACAAGGTCAAGCAGATGTCCCACCGAGGCACACCACCAGCCTGGCGGAAAACCCGGCAACCAGATCACACCAGCGTCATGCTCACGCTGACGGGCGACACGCTCGAAGCTGGTGCGGTTCTCTACCAGTCGCCAGTGTCGGACCAAACCTGAGGCCGCGACGGCGTTTTGTAGAGTGTCTGGAGTAATTGCGGCAAAGTCGGAATGACAGGACAGGTCGAGTTGACCACGAGGCAGAGTCAATGTCAGTGAGGCAGAGAGCAGCAGGAACGGCGTATGGCGCTCAATACGGAACTCAGCCAAATCCAGTGTGCGCTCTAGCCAGTTCCATTCGGCTTCGCTCACGCCTTTGGTATCATCGCGCGCAGCCAGCGCAAAATCGCGACGCGTACCGCTTTTCTGCGCATCCTGCCAGTGTTGTAGCGCGGCGACCAAATCGTAGCGTGCCAAAGCCCGTTGTGGTGGAAACTCATCCAGCGCGAGCAATGCCGGGATCAGGCTACTATCGCAGCAGGCTTTCAATTCTTCTCGTACTGCTTGCCAGCGTTGCGCGTCTTGTGCTTTGTCGCTGATGCCAAGTGCGCTGCGCAGTTGAGGCAGATTACGCAATTCCAATGATAGCGGCCACCAGTCGCCATGCTGGCGTTGTTCCACCACCACAGCCCAACCCTCTCGCAGTAGCCAGTCCAGCAAAGACTGCGCCATCTGGATGCCCGTCACTCCCGCATCGTTGCGCAAGGTTTCCCAGCGGCTGTTACCACCCCGACGCACCCAACGAGCCAGCAACTCGCGCCATTCGCCGGGAATCTGCCCAAGCTGTTGCGGCAGATGTTCGCAATAACGTTTGCGTCGATGGCTGACTTTGCGCTGATCCAGCGGTTCAATGCGGATGCCGTCAGACATGGGTATCGCGCACCAGCACCTTGACGCCCGGCGCCCAGGATTCGTTCGGGCGCTTTTTGAATGTCACCAGCGTGAGCATCGAAGGGTCGTAGATGCTGACGTTGTGTGTAACAGGCGTCGTGAGCAGGTATTGTGCGCGGGTAGCCTTGAGAAAGCTGGATACGCGCTCGATGTTGACGATGTCGAGATGGGCAAAGGGCTCATCGATGAACACAAAGCCGCCGGGATGCGACTCTTCCATCATCAGCCCGACCAGCAGAATCAGCGACTTCATTACTTGCTGACCGCCTGAAGCGTCACCATCGTTCATGCCCATGAAGCCCTTCTCGTCGAAATCGAAGCGCACTGCCAGCCCGGCTTGCGTAAGCGCGAGATCGTCGTTGCCGAGCAAAACCGGTTCGTGCTCAATCTTTATTCCGGCGAGTTCGCCGAGTGCGCGGATATTTTTCACGTAGCGAGTAACGGTGTGGCGCAGCACATTGATATATTGCTCGCGCGCGGCGCCGGTCTGACTGCGCGCCGTTTCGTTGTCGCGGCGGCGACGATCGAGATCATCCCCCATCTGCTCATAGTCGGCTTTGATCTTGTCGCGCAACGCAACCACGGTGGCATCGGTTTCCCAGGATTCGTTCTCGAAACGCTGCTTGATCTCGTCAATACGCAAATTGATGGTAGCCACGCTCTGGTACTTTTCGGCAAGCCGTTGGTTGGCATCGTTATCGCACCAGCCTGCCGGGAAATGTCTCCAATTATGGCGCAGCGTTTGCAAACGATTGATTTGCTCTTCGCGCCCACTGCGATTTGCCCTGTCCGAGATGTCCTGTTCCAGTTTTTTCAAATAATGTTGCCTGTCGCTTAATGCGCTGCGCGCCGTATTGACTGCTTCATCGGCTTGCTCACGTTCTTGCCGCGCCTGATATACGCCGTTTTCGCGCCGGCGCAGCACGAGCGCATCGTATTCCTGGCGCGCCTCGGCGAACTCGGCGGCGCGTTTCGCCAGCTGTGCAACGGCATCCTCACCCGCCAGCTGTGCTTGCAGGTTGCGAATGCGATCAATCAAACCAGTACGCTGCTCGTACAGCGGCTTGAGGGCTTGCTCCAGTTCGGACCGCTGCTGGCGCAACGCCTCCAGGCGCCCTTTGCCGAAGCGCGCCTGCTCTGGCGCGGCATAACGACCGCCGCGCCGTTCGCGCAAATAACCTTGACGCGTAATCCAGTCTTCGCCTCGCGGCAGCTTGCTGCCTGCGGCGGCATCCTCGACACGGCGCGTGCGCTCCAATGTGCGCAGCAGCCATTCCGGTACAGGCTTGATGAAACGCACCACTTCCAGCAACGAGCCTTGCGGCGGCAGGCCTGGCTGTATGCAGTCGGGCACGATGAAATGACGATATCGCAGCTTCTCACCCAAAGTCATCGCATGCTCGGCATCCTTGCTTTTCGCCAGCAATACAAGGTGTGCGAATGGCGCTAGCACGGCTTCCACCGCAGCCTGCCACGATGCATCGACAATCTCAATGACCTCGCTGAGCAGGTCGTGGGCAATGCCGGCCTGATTCAATGCCTGACGGAATGCCGTAACATCGGCTGGATCGGTGCGACGTCCGGCAGCAAGATTTTCAAGCACCTCGTCGAGCTGACTTTGTTGTTGGGAAAGCTCGGCGATACGTACCTGCAGATTGGCGCGCTCGCCTTCCAGCCGTTCAAGTTCGCGTGCGTCAGCAGTTTGTGCGCCAGCGGCATCTGCCTGCTGTAACAGGCGCTCATGCTGCTTGACGATGGCTTCCCAGTTGCCCAGCTCACGGTTCAGCTCGTACAACGCGCGTTGCTGATTCTGTTCGCTCTCCTGTGCCGCTAGTCTGCGCAATTGTGCAGCCTCAAGCACTTGCTGCTCTACTTGCAATTCGAGTTGTTTTTTCTCAAGTTCTGCGCGTTTCGCTCGCCATTCACGGCGTTGGGTTTGCAATGTGCGCCCGGCATTCTCCGCCTCGCGTTGCAGCAGATAATGCTCCAGACGCGGGCGTTTTTCCGAAAACAACTCGATGCGTTCCTGATTGAGTCCTTGCCATTCGCGAAAACGGTTTACTCTCTGTTCATGTGTTTCCAGGTTGTTTCTCAAAGCCTGCAACTGATTCTCCACAGTATCCAGCTCGCGCGTCGTGAGTTCTTGATGGTGGCGCGCTTCCTGATAGCGCTCCAGCACTTCCTTATCGCCAAACACGTCGAACACCAGGTTCAACAACTCCTTGGCCGAAAGTTCACACAACTTGTCGGTCTGTCCCTGCTCCAATGACAGCACGCGCGCGATGGCTGGCGACAACCCGGCGCTGTGCAGGATGCGCTGGTAGTCGCGTACGCCGAACTCTTCGCCACAATGTTCGATGTCCTGCAAACTTACTTCGCCATCGGCGATCCAGTATTTGCGGTTCCAATCACCACCTTTCTTGTCGATGCGACAGGCCAGTGTAATGCGATCCTGCTGGTAGGGCAGGCCGAACGGGCGCTTGCTGCTGCCGGGGGTACGCTGGTTATCAATCACGCCGCGCAACCAACTGAAGTCCTCGCCGTTGCGCCGCACATAACGCTTGTAGTCGCGTTTCCTGGAGCACTCCAATGCGAGTAGTGTGCGCAGGGCATCGAGCAAGGTGGTCTTGCCCGAGCCGTTGGGGCCGGAGATGGTGATGATGGGCGCATTCAGCGGCAGCTTGAAGCTGCGCCAGTAGTCCCAGTGCACCGTTTCCAGTTCGAGCAGTCGGAACATCAGGATGCCTCCAGCTCTGTCGTATCGCGCAACAGGCCGCGCTGTTTCAACAAGTCGGCGAGCGCGCCGTTGAGAATGCGCGGCGCCATTTCAGCATAATCAAAGGCGAGGTCGAGCAACGGGCCTTCGTGGATGACTTTGTTCCTGAGTTCGATGAAGCCGAGGCGGGCCAACTGTGGCAAGCTGAAACTAATGCGCGTCTTTCCGCCCAGCAATTTTCCATAGTCTTCAAGCAATACATTTTGCGGGATGCCGCGCGAAGCCTCCAGCGCAAGCGGCGTGAGCTTAACGTTCGCGAACAGTTCGCTCTGCGTTTCCTGTTGCGCCGCTTCGCCAGACAGCTGGCGTTCGCGCTTAGGCAGAATGATGAGTGCCCACAGGATTACCAGCAGTGCCACCGCATCCTTGGGCAGGCCGGTATTGCTGGCTTGCCAAGTGTCGTTTTGCTCGAATACGGCACTCTCGCAGTCGCGAGTGAGCGCGATGCCGACATGCGCGGCAAAGGGTTGAGCTAGCAGCCGCAGACCGCTGGCTGCGAGGCGCTGTTCCACTTCGTCGCGAAAGCTACTGTCGATCAACAAGCGACGAATTTCCGCATCTTCGCGCGGCACAAAACGCAATGCCAGGAGACGAGCAATCAGGCGCGCGGCGGGATCATGGTTCATGTTGGCTACTCCTCTGGCGGGATGAGGTGTCCGCTGCTGATGGCGGCAACTTCATCGCGGTTGATAGTGTGCAGTTCGTTGTCTTCATGCCATTGTAACCTCACCTGCAGTTCCGCAAGCGGAGCCAGTTCGGGATCGACGTTTTGTTCACCGAGAAAAGACAGCAGGGAGAGGCGGTACGAGGCCGCGCTGAAACTGCCGCCGACCACGGCGTCGGATACGGATAATGAGGTATCCAATCCACTGAGCAGCCGGGTTAGCTCCAGTAATTGCGGCGGTGGTTCGTGCGGCAGATCGTTGACATACTCGATCTCGGCGGGTGAAGGCATGGTGGAAATGCGCCGGTTTGGCTGTTCGCGCGCGACGAATTCCTCAGTGTTATCAAGCATTACGTCCGGCAGAATGAAAGTGGCCTCCGGGGTGTAAGCAAGTTGCTGCGCAGCCAGTTCGGTCAGTTCGTCGATGCTGCGCTGCTTGAGCCAGCCAGCCAGTTCGGAAGAGGTCAACCCGCCTTGCGACAAATGAACTTGCTGCCGTGCGATGGCCGCCAGTTCGCGCTGAAATACGGATGACATGCGCATCAGTTTTGATTGCCGCTGGCCGATCTGTTGCGCAAGCCGCCATGTGGTTTCATCGAGGCCGTCGCCAGAAAGATTTCGCATCACTTCGTTGGACTTGTCCATCCATTTCTGGACAGACTCAAGCTTGCCTTGCGCGGCACGCAGGCGGAATTCGGAACCCGACGTGACGGCCTGTGAGAATTCGCCTTCCAACTCGGCCAGACGCGCCAGCAAGTGCGACAAAGCCTCCGGGGTCAGCTTGCCGACCGAGGAGCCTGCGGCAATCTGCGCGGCGAGGAAGCCAAGCTCGCCATCCTGCTCGGTGCCGAAGCTCACCAGGTTGGAGAGAGCCGAGAGCACCATGCGCCCAGCGGTGGAAAGCTGATAGGCGCGCCGTTCAGCATCCCATAGCAGCAACTCATGCTCGCGCAGACGGTGCAGGACAGTGCCGAACTTGGCTTGGGTAATAAAGGAGAAATGAGAACTCAGTTCTTGCGGAGACCATTCAGGCGTATCCGCGCGCAGACCGATTTCGCGTAACACCATGAGACGTACCAGCACTTCCTCATTGCCGCCTCGAAACATGGCAATGAGTGCGTCGATATACGAGCGCGCGTTGAGCAGCGGAAATAATTGTGGAACATCGTGAGGCTCGATGCCCGGCACGAAGAATTCCGCCAGTAAATCTTCTTCGCGATCGGACATGACTAAACTCCTTGCGTCAAGGCGGCCGAAACAAAATCGTCGCAGTCGCCATCCGGCCCGGCCTGCCTGTTGCCGACAGCGCAAATTGCACGCGGGTCATTGATGCGTGATTGGTCAAGTATATAGCTGCGAATCTGATGTCCCCAGCCGATGTCGGTCCTGGAATCTTCCAGCATTTGTTGTGGAGATTGACGCTTGCGCAATTCGGCTTCCATGAAGTTTGGCAATTTCTCTAAGAATCGAGATTATACATGCTGAAAGGGGATTACCCCATAGCAGCATACATGGCCGGCGCCTTTGAAACCGGTGATGCTGGTTTCATCGCTTACGCGCTGGGCGTTGTCGCCAGGGCAAAAGGCATGACCCAGATCGCCAAAGAAACCGGCCTGTCTCGTGAGCAGTTGTACCGTTCGTTCAGCGAACAGGGCAACCCCACACTTAACTCAACACTGGCTGTCATGAAATCGCTTGGCCTCGACATGACGGCGAAAATCCACGCGTAGAACACCCGCTCGGCTCGCTGAAGTGCCTGCCCGGATTACTCCAATCAGCACTTTGACACGATCGGCGATTTCCTTGCCGAAGGGGAAAAAAGACAGGCTTGCCAGCTTCAGGTACTGAAAAGCGAAGGGGATGCCAATGATCGTAATGGCGCACAGCAACGCCGCGATCAGGTGCCCCAATGCCAGCCGCCAACCCGCCAGCAACGCCCAGATCAGATTGCCCAAAGCAGCACCAGCAGCGCCGACAGAACCAGACTGGCGCTCGACAATTTGGCGACCGAACGGCCAGAAACTGAACATGCCGATATGAAAGGCAGCAATTGCCCAAGGAATGCCGATAATGATGATGGCGGCCAGCAGTGCGGCAAACCACCAAGCCAGCCCCACGACGAAGCCACCCAATACAAACCAGATGATATTACTGATCAAATACATTGACTCCCTATACAATAAAATTCACAGACGGTGCCAGCAAAGCCGACTATCCAAACAGCGAATTTGCAGTATCGGCGAGAAGCTTCGCACGTTGTTTGAAGAAGTCTTGGTATGGCATTTCGAGCCCCCCTTTAGGTATCAATGATGCTGCCATAATCAAGTCCAAACTTGCAGGGGGTATCATTTTTATGTAATCAGCGGGTGCCTTGTCCTGAATAATCCGATTGTCCTTTTGCGACAAAAAGGCAAAATTTGCAAGCATGAACTGTTGCGCCTTCTCAGCAACGCCACATTTAACAAGATAATTCTTCGGGAAAATATGGTGAAATTCAGTACGGTTGCAAGAAACCAAAACGTCATTCAGGTCAACCTCAGCCGCCGAAATGAACGACTTTGGTTTTGCTCTTGCCAATAGCAAAACGAAAACTTTAGTATTCACCGACGTTAATGCGAAGATGTTATCAATGAAGTAGTCCGGTTTAACTATGACAGAGCGCCCTTCAAATTCAGTAGTATTTCCGGCAAGTAGCTGCTGAACAGCCGTTATATCCTGAGCAATTGCATTGTCGACACTGTTAGAGTAGCGCCGGGAGAAACAGCTATGCCAAAACCAACGTATTAGGGCTGTCCGTTGCTTGGCATCCGGATGAAAGCCCGCTTCTTTATCAGTAGCGAAGCATCTTACCAACGGAATGATCATCGATTTATAGGGAAGAATCCTCAACGAGACCACGCCACAGTCGCGACGTAGAAATTCAATGGCTCCAAAAACCCCATTTCGCAGGATATCGAAGGAATCACGTACTTCGGAACCTTTGAGGTCAATAATTGTATGAGCAGATGCATCGTTTCGTACAACCCCGGCGCAGCACTTGAGAAGCAGGTCAGGATCTTCTCGAAGATCGCTGAAACCTACTTCATCGAGTTCGATAGCGAGCTCCTCAAACTTAGTTCTGAGGTCAAAATCACCACTCCATGTCCATGCGGAAAGAAGCTGGTATGTGTCAAGTGGCACGCCACCACGATTGATACGCTCAAAAATGATCGCGATTTTGGAACGATCTTCCGTTTCAACTGTTTCTACAGGAATCACCGCTTCCTTAAACAATGCCTGCAATTGATCAATGATTTTGAGTTGATTATCGTCTTTGATTGTTCTTGTGAATTTTCCGAATTCTGTAACATCAAAGAGAATTCTGAGAGGAACATGATGTGAAGTGACCTCTCCCGGTTCTAGCGCGACAAACTGTGAATCCTGTGCGCTCGCAATTGCTGTTAAGTCAAACTAGATGTCGACCCACTTCACCGTTGTATCGGGATTCTTTGTAAGGTCTGTCTGAAAGGTTGAGTAAATTGAAGTTAAGCGCTGCTGCCCGTCCAAGACGTAATCGATAGGATATTCTTTCTTTGGATTTGGGAGAGTAAACGGACCTAGATCCCGGTCATAGGACAGTTTTTCTTTAGTTCTCCAGAAAAGCACAGTACCTATCGGATATCCCTTGAAAATGCTGTCCATAAGAAACTGAACGCGATCCGGTTCCCAGATAAAATCCCGCTGAAACGCTGGAATACGTATTTCTCCTTCAGTAATCCGCTGCAGCAACTGACGTATAGTTATGGTCGCAACTGCCATATCCCCCCCATCTTCCAATGTAATTTATTTGATTTCAATCAATTATGGCGCAGCAGTGTTGCAATATCTGTTACACAAGGAATTATTTGCGGTGAGTTTACAAGTCACAACGTAAACTGGACTCGTAGGCCATGGGCACCCGCAGTCAAATTCAGACAACTTAACTTATCGAAAAAGACGAATTGTGAAAATCTCCCCTTCTTCAATAAGCTCAGGATCAGTACCATTGTGTTCCCGCATGAGTTTCACGATTTTGCGCGGGATCCCCATGCCGGAATGCTCAAGGTAGCGATAGTCGCGCATAACATCTTTGATCATCTGATTCCGTGCCGCACGACAACCGGTCAGCATTCGTGCTGGTGTGATACCGTTCGGCAAACGACCAGGAGATACTATCTCCATACGGTCTTCATAAATCGCAAGTTCGATGTCAGTGCTCGATAGCAGGTAGTCCCGATGTACCAGGGCGTTAATGATCGCTTCTCGAACCGCCTCTCGTGGATATGCTGTAATTTCTTTGCGACGCGCACCACCTTCTTCAAGTTGCCCAACAACAACAGTATTTCTTTGGACAAAGGCGAGAGCTTGCTCAACCAGACCGGCTTCAATAATCTCGCCGGCATCGTTTAGAAGCGGCGTCATCGGGCCACGCATGGTAATCCGTTCACGCGATGTATAGTCCTTATTTACGCCAAGAAATGCGACCGCATCAATACCCGCTTGTGGCAAGAATCGATTGGGCGTTCGTCCAAACAAAAGAACACCTGAAACCGTTATACCGTCTTCAACCATGATCTCCGTGTTGAAAAGAAGCGTTTTCCATCCAGTTTCATCATTATCATCAGGCACTGCTTGTTGTCTGATACCAGAGAAATAGTTCTTCAAACGCCGCATATCCAGATCGGCAAGAGTCACGCCAGAAACCGGGCGAAGTTCAGCGCGAAAGCTGCCGCGCTGCTGAAAAAGTCGACCCAGTTCTTCTGGGGTTGGTTCGCGACTCTGGGTTCCAACTCGAATAAGATATACATTTTTAGTGTTATGCCAAAGCGTATGAACATCAAAGCCTCGCGAAACACGCACGATTGCGATGTCCTTGCCTGGCTCAACATCTTTGACCTGCTCATAGAAAGGAATGAGACCCGGCCGTATCTTGTCGCGACAGGCCGTCATAACCCACTCTTCGAGTCTTTGACGTGTAATTCCGCTGATGCTGCCATCGTCCTCAACGCCCAGCAAGACAATCCCACCTTCAAGGTTGGCAAAGGCGACGAGTTCTCTCGCCAAGTCGTGGTTCTCAATAACGTCACGCTTGAATTCCACTCCTGAGTTCTCGCCGTTGCGGATGATTTCAAGCAGGTCGGTATGGGTCATGGTCATGTCTAAAATCCGTATTTTTGGCGCCTCATCTCGAAAGCAGTTTTTCCACCTTCAAGAATTTCCTCCACCATTTCGCGCACAGGTTGCATGTCAATCGAACCCATATGCCGCTCGTTAATCCTTCCTTGAACAGCTTCGTTCAGAATGCCTGTCGAAAGGCCAATAATCAATTCAGCATCACCAAGTACTGGAATATTGGCATTATGAGTTGAAAAGATAAACTGGCGCTTACGTTTTTCATCCTTCATCGTCGGCACGACACCTTCCGTAATAAAACGGTTGTCGAGATCATCTTCAGGCTGATCCACTACAAGAGGCGCTTCCGACTCCAGCAACAGCAACAATAATACAGCCGTTGCCTTCTGCCCGGTAGAAAGTGCTTCAATTGTCTGCCAAGTTTCCGGCTCACCGGCGGATGATGTGTTCAATTCGATCTGTGTCGTTGCAGGCAACTCCAACTCTTCTATTTTCATCAAAATGTCTGGTGTCGCCTGAGCCAAACGCTCGGCCGCTGCTGGCGGCAAGCTAAAATTAATGATGAGCGAATCTTTACCCTCACGGCAACGCTGGGCAAAATCCAGCAATGACAAACTGTCACGACTCTTCAAACGATCCAACAACGCTGCCAGATTGCCCCCAATTTCATCTCGCAGCAACTTTTCGAGCGGTTCACGATTGCCGCCCATCGTGACCATGACCCGCACCTTACCAGCCAGTTTTTTGGAAACACGCTTGGCTGCCTTGTCAAGCGCTCGGTATTCAGCAGATTGAAAATTTGACCACTCATCAAGCAAATTGCGACGATTTTGCTGGTACGCAGCCAGATCACGAATGAGAGTTTCCTTTTTTTCCCGAAAAGGTCTCAATTCTTCAATCTGCCTGCGTAGCCGGATGAACTCTTCACCATCAATCTTTGATTTCTGAAGTTCACGCAAAAGTTCTTGATAGGTGGTTTCCACAGCTTGCCTACGTTCATTCCAGCGACTACGTAATGCCGACATATCAACATCAGATATCGAAAGCGTCTGCTCAATCTGCCCAACGATCGCTCGAAGTTGCTCCGTCACTCGATCAAGAATAGCAGCACCTTCAATCAACAACGCGCTGTTCGGGAGTCCATTCAATGCTTTGGTAGAAAGAAAAGCGGTATCAATAGGCAGCAACTCAGCCAGTTCTTGGTGAAAAGTCAAAACAGGAGCCAACCTCTCCTTGATAGTCGTCAAAATACGCTCTTCGCGCACCAAGAGACTCTTCTCTTTCAGTCGTTCCTCAAGCCCGGCGTCCTGGAAGCGCTTCTGCGTCTCTTCAAGACTAGGCAAAAGGCTCAAGCGATCCTCAATCATCTTCAATTCTCGCTGCACATCAGCAATCCGCCCACGCGACCGCTCCATCTCGAGACGCAATTTTGCCTTCTGAGCGCCTACATTCGAATCACGTTCAACAAAACGCTCTAATAAAAGAGTCAACTTCTCACGACTTTTGGTCAATTCAGAAATCTCGTGTTGACCAAATACCTCAACGCCAGGAACTATGTCGCGGGGTGACAAGTTCAGGATATTACCGGATTCATCCTTGACCACCGGCGGATTGGGGATGATTCGTTCAATCGTATAATCGTGTTTGGCCGGATGATGCGATCGAACCAGCAACGAAATTTTGGTCCCATTTTTCAGTACATATTTCACAACGCCCTGATGCGCTTTGATTGCTTCATCGCCAACTGGATCAATCGCAAGCGCATAGCGAAGGCTTTCTATGACAGTTGATTTTCCGGTACCTCTGCCCCCAACCAACACATTCAAATTACCGTTTAAATGTAGTCGTGTTCCGTCAAGAAAGCCTCCCTCCCAAGCCATAGCAATAAACTCGACATGGGGTATTGGGGTCGGATCACTATGTAACCGTATCCGGGAATCCGGATCAAGAAAAGCTTGACGAAACCCTTCCACAGACAGCTCGGACATTTTTATATAACAGCTTGACCGTGGCTCAGCCAAGTCCTCCGGGCTGTTCACATCGGACGCATTGATAACAGCAACTCTGCGTTCGCGTTTATGCGCCGCATCCTTGTTCTCCAATATAGCTCGTACATTTTGCGGGGAGTCACTGATTGGTCCCGGTAGTGCGCAGGCATAAAGATCGGCTGATTTCCAGGCATGCATACGCGGCTGACCCTCAAGCGTTGCCAACAAACCATTATCGGCCGCAACATGAGCCGCGATAGCGATCCCGCCTTGTTGACGAACGCATTCAAGAAGTTCTTGACCATCCTTCTTGCCGGTGGGAGAAAGTTCATTGTTATTGTGGATACCCAGCTCACCTATGAATCGCTCAAGACTACTATCGCTGCTGGGATCATAGAGGCAAAGGAAATGAATACCATCTTTGGACGCCGCCTCATATCCGCCAAAAACATAGATGCCGCGATTCCGAGCCGATTGAATCAAACCCCAGGAGTCGGCCACACGGTAATGGTCGGTGACTGCAATAGCCTCAATTTTATTGGCAAGACAAGCCTCGATAATGGCATTATTATAATCGGCCTCGTTTTGAAAAACGGTTTGTCTGCTATGTCGATTGTGATAAGCGAACGGATTCACCTGAAGAGCACACAGATAAAACCGCGCGCCGTTCGGCTGTTTCAGCGCCTCGTTTAGCGCTTGGGATTGTGTCTTGTTGCTTTGCATCATCCCTATCCCCTGTTCACCAAAATCACATTTTCACCCAAGAAGCAATATTTAGCCAACACTCACCGGCACCAGTGTCATGGTGTCGTTGCCAAAAATATCAATCACTTTGACAGCCACAGTATATCGCCCTGGCCGGTCGTAGGTATGCAAAGCAGTGGTCAGTTCCAGCTCGCGGTTTTGCCGGGTGCGGAAGCTTTGCCATTCATTTTCGAAGATGTAGCCGCCGGTCCAGCGTTCTTCGAATTCTGGTATCTGTTCGCCTTGCAATGGTTCCGGCAGTGTGGTCACGCCACCATGGCCGCTGCCAACGGGTACTTTGATGATTTCCTTACGTTGCAGGTAGTCGAAGTCCACTGCCCAGTAGTCCACCCAGTCTGTCCAGTGTTTGGTGAGGCGTTCCTTGGTGACGATGCCTTCTTTGTTCTTACTAACGTTCATTGCAGTTGCAGCCACCCCTGATAATGAAAGACACTTCGGGTTG
>VFSW01010315.1_pt1 | contig 13252 bp, 11 predicted proteins | sample 5358111 | NCBI WGS metagenome assembly VFSW01 (sample SAMN11554181, study PRJNA540505) | mine drainage metagenome | isolation source: sediment from site ElyBrook_90M | place: USA: Ely Copper Mine, Vershire, VT | collected 2017 | reverse complement strand
TCGGCCGCCCTTGCTGCGGCATCGGCCGCGCTTGCCGGAACTGTGGCATCGCTTGCGGCCGCGGCACCGCCACGATCGGCGGGCGACCGCGATTCACCCGCAATAGCTGGTCCCGGTTCACGCTGGCGTCGCGAATATGTTCCGTCTGTAGTCGCGTGCGCGCGATATGCGGCTCGCGCTCAGCCAATCGGTCTTGTGGTGTCGGCCGCGCGCGCGATCCGCCCGCGCCGCCGGCGTAGCTGATCCGGTTCACGGCGACGTTGTTGTTGATGACCGTTTGGTTGTAGGTATTGGAGACGATGTTGACGTTGACGTTGCTAACCGCGCGGTTGTACGCAAATTCATTGCCGACCCAGCGACCGCCGGCGAATCCTTCGCCGTCGTAGCCGCCGCCGTAATGAATGCCACCGTAAAAGCCGACTCGCGGCCCCCAGTAGCCATCGTGATAGAGGAATACGCCGGCGCTCCAGCCCCAATAGCCGGGCGTCCACAACACACCGACCTGCGGCGGAAACACCCAGGTGCCGGGGACCCAGAAATAGCCGTTCGGACCGTATGCCCAATAGCCGGGCGTCCATAGCATGCCCGCTTCAGGGCACGGCGGCTGTTCGTAGTACGGCAACGGCGGCGGCGCAATCGTCGCACGGACGATGATTTGCGGATTGTCATATTCCGCGCCGCCCTGATCCGCATAACTGGAATCCGAGTATGGCGGCGGCGCGTATCCGCTCGACCCCGGTTGGTAATACGGTTCGCTGACGACGCAGGCGCCGAGCAGTCCGGCGCCGACGATGAGAGTCGTGATTCTGGCAATTGAGTTCATCGGAGGTCCTTTGGGTATTTCCATTCGGCCGAGGTTATCACTGCGGCCGCGCCGCCGTCAGCGCGGCCCGCAGCTCAGACAGCCTAGCCTTGATTAGCGCCTCGTTTTCCGGCCCCATGCGGATCAGCAATTTCTGTCCGGCCGGCAGCGCTTCGAGTTTGGGATCGGCGAATTCGTACACGACGTTGGGCCGCACGAGTCCGATCGGCCCGTGCAGTTGCGGCGTCGCGAGCAACACATCGATCACCGCGATCAGCCGGTCGTTGAAATAGCCGTTCGGATATCCGAGATTCTGGTATGCGCTCTGGAACAACGGATAGAAGTGAAAATAGAGGTTCGCGACCGATTGCATGTCGACCTTGCGAATGACGTCGACCATCGGCGTATAGCGCGCAAAGTTCGACGGATCGATCGTCGAGTGCAACTCATCGCCGAGCGCGCGGAACTGCCCCGCAACCGCGACGACCGGACGTTTTTCGAGGGGCACTTTGGTCCGCGGCAAATTGTCGACCGTCGCGACGATACGGCGAATCAGTTCATCCCGCGCGAGAAAGTCCTTGCCGGCCTCGGCGCCGATCAAATCCGACAGCGCGCCGCGAATCGCCGGATCGCTGTCGTTCAACGTCGGCAGGGCCGTGGATTGCGCCGTCATGCCGCCGGCCGCAGGAACGGGATGGAGAATGGCCGGCGGAGCCGGTATGGCTGCGGGTGAAGGCGCCGGCGGGCGAGGGGCGGCAGCCGGCGGCGCGGCCTGGCGCTGCGCGAGGTAATACCAGAGGCCTAGGCCGCCGGCGGCCGCCACCAGGATCCACACGATGACCGACTTTCTCATGATGACAACTCCATGACATTTCCGGGCGACCGTTGCCGCCCATGATAGACCGCCGGCTACTTCAATTCGTGTACATTACGCACATGCGCTATCGCCTACTCGGCCAAACCGGCCTCTATGTCTCCGAACTGTGCCTCGGCACGATGACCTACGGCATCAGCAAGGGTTTGTGGGAAGCTATCGGCGGCCTGGGTCAGGATGCGGTCAATCAGCAAATGAAGACCGCTTACGAGGCCGGAGTCAACTTCATCGACACGGCGAACGTCTATTCGTCCGGCGAGTCGGAACGCCATGTGGGGCAGGCGCTCAAGGATCTCGGCCTGCCGCGCAATGATCTCGTGATCGCGACCAAAGCGACCGGCATCATGGGCGATCAGCCGAATGCGCGCGGCCAGTCGCGCTATCATTTATTCGATGCGGTCGATGCGAGCCTGAAGCGCCTCCAGATCGATCACATCGACCTGTACCAACTGCACGGCTTCGATCCGCTGACTGCGCCGGAAGAGGCGCTGTCGGCGCTCGACGATCTCGTGCGCTCCGGCAAGGTTCGCTATATCGGCCTTTGCAACATGGCCGCCTGGCAGATCATGAAGTCCCTCGCGATTTCCGATCGGCGCGGCTTCGCGAAATTCGTCAGCGTGCAAGCCTATTACACGATCGCGGGACGCGATCTCGAACGTGAAGTCGTCCCGCTGGTCGATGATCAAAAGCTCGGGTTGATGGTTTGGAGTCCGTTGGCGGGCGGACTGCTGAGCGGCAAATTCAAGCCTGAAGAGCAGGGGCCGCCCGGCGCCCGGCGCACGACTTTCGATTTCCCGGTTGTCGACAAGGCGCGCGCGTTCCGCTGCGTCGAGGTGATGCGCGGGGTCGGACGGCGCCACGGCGTGTCGGTCGCACAAATTGCGCTCGCCTGGATACTGAGTAAGCCGTCCGTCACGAGCGTGATCATCGGTGCGAAGTCGATGGCGCAATTGACCGACAATTTGGCGTCGACCCGCGTGCAACTGAACGCGGAAGATCTGAAGATTCTCGACGAGGCGAGCGCGCTGCCGCCGGAATACCCGGGCTGGATGCTGGCGTTGCAAGGACAGTATCGCGCCAAACCGCCGCTCAAGGATTAGATCGGAATGGGCCCGCGCCATAGGCGGACGCGGCGCCGTCAGCCGCTCGGGAGGCGCAGCTGCAGTTCGTGCCGCTTGTAGTCTATGACGAGGGTGTCGAGCAGTCCCAATGCGTCCATGCCGATCAGGATCGCCGGCTGATGCATCAACTGCCAATGCGAAAATATCGCCAGGTTCGCGTATGTGACGCCGGCGTCGCGCATCTGGATGGTGCCGAGTTCGATCGCCGGCGTAGCGATGATTTCCCCGTCGCTGACCGTCTTGGTCGCGTCTTCGATTTCGTCCGCCTTGCCGCGGCGCATGCGGTGACGCCGCAATAACGCGTCGCGCAATGCGAAATTCGCGATCGTCAGTTGCCCGCCGGTATCGATGATCGCTTTCGCGGACACATCGCCGACGCGCGCATCGACGATAATCGGGGTTTCGAGGCTCGGGTGGAACGAAATGGTCTCGAAATTCTCTTTCGCGCGCTCGCCGCGCGAATACGTGATCGTGATGCGGTCGTGGCGGAAGTCGATTCGAATGCGTTTGTCGAGCAAGCCCGCCGTACCAAGGATGCCGTCCGCGCCGCCCAAGGCGTCGGGAACGATCGGCAAGACGGCCTCGCTCACGGTCAAATCGCCGACGGAGAGAGTATCGACTTTGACCGTCGGGACCTTGGCCGTTCCGTTGACTCCCCGCAACAGAACTGGCGGCGACTGACCCAACGGCAGGTCGAGGATCGAGGCGACCGTGGCCGTCAGGGCCGATTGCGTCGCGCCGGTATCGAGAACGAGACGGAATGGGCCCTTGCCGTCGATGTATACCGGAGCCCAGATGCGCCCGATTTGGTCGCGGTTGGTCGGCGCGACGAAGCGCGGGCCGCGCCCTTCGACTACGATTTCCGAGAGTTGATCCGCTGGGTCGACGTACTGTGGACTCAGGGCGGCGGCCGAGGCGGGATCGCCACGGATCGACAACGGCCCCAACGCCAGCATGCAAATGGCGCCACTGCGACAGGCGCGACCGCATCGTCTTGGACGGAACACGCGGACCATTGGACTCTCGGCCTTGAAATCCCGCGCCTGAGCGCGCGCGGCCATGCCTACGGACCAATTCGAGCATAGCATCGGACCAAACCGCGACCAAATCGCGCCTCGTGAACCAGGTCGCCGCCGCGACGGCGGCGACCTGCGGGCAGCGCCCGATCTTGGGCCCCGTAACGGCGGCGCCGCCCCGTTTTGTGGTGCCGGCAGCGAGCCCATGGCCCGGGTCGGGTTACTATTTGCTGTTGCCAACGAACCCTATCGACCATCCTTAAGGACCCGAGCAAGCCATGACCAGTCGATCGCAAAGGCGTGTCATCCCCGTCAAGCCGCAGCGCTCCGCCAACCTGAGCGCGGTCGAGCGCGAGGCGGTGCAGTCGGCATGCACGCAACTGAAGGCCCTGCCGGGCGCCTTGCTGCCGATTCTGCACGCCGTGCAGGACAAACTCGGCTTCATACCGAAGGACGCCGTCGAGCTGATCGCCGCGGAATTGAACCTGTCGCGCGCGGAAGTGCACGGGGTCATCAGCTTTTACCACTATTTCCGCTCCGACAAGCCGGGCCGCCAGGTGCTCCGGCTTTGCCGCGCGGAGGCCTGCCAGGCAGTTGGCGCGCGGGCGCTCGAGTCCCATGCGAAGCGCACGCTGGGTGTGGATTATCACGGGACGACGGCCGACGGAGCCATTACGCTCGAACCGGTTTATTGCCTCGGCAACTGCGCCTCGGGTCCGTCCATGATGCAGGGCGATCGGCTCATCGGACGGGTCAGCGAGAGCCGCTTCGACGATATCGTCGCGCGAGCGAGGCGCGAGAAATGAGCCGCGTGACGATCTACGTTCCCGGCGACGCGGCCGCGGCCGCGGTGGGCGCCGACGAGACCGCGAACGCGATCACGGATGAGGCGCGCCGGCGCGGCGCCGACGTCTTGGTGGTGCGCAACGGTTCGCGCGGGCTGTTGTGGCTCGAGCCGCTCGTCGAAGTGGAAACTCCGTTGGGGCGCGTCGCGTATGGCCCGGTGGACGCGGCGGCGGTCGCCGGTCTGTTCGACGCCGGTTTCACGAGCGGAGGCCGTCATCCGCTCTACCACGGCCCAACCGCGGAAATTCCGTATCTGAAGAATCAAGAACGTCTGACGTTCGCGCGAGTCGGGCTGATCGATCCGCAGAATATCGACGAGTATCTGCGCCACGGCGGCTATCGCGGCTTGCGCGCCGGCTTGCAGATGGCGCCGGCCGCGATCGTCGAGTGCGTCACGGCGTCCGGACTGCGGGGCCGCGGCGGCGCCGCGTTCCCGGCCGGCATCAAATGGAAGACGGCCCTGGGCGCCGCGGGCGACCAAAAATTCATCGTATGCAACGCCGACGAAGGCGATTCGGGCACATTCTCGGACCGGATGCTGATGGAAGGAGATCCTTTCGTCTTGATCGAAGGCATGACGATCGCCGGCATCGCGACCGGCGCGACGCGCGGGTACATTTACCTGCGCTTCGAATACCCGCACGCGCATCGGGCGCTCAATCGCGCAATCTCGACCGCGTATGCGCGCGGCTATCTCGGCGCCGATGTGCTGCAAAGCGGACGCCGCTTCGACCTGGAAGTCCGGCTCGGAGCCGGCGCCTACATATGCGGCGAAGAGACGTCGTTGCTCGAGTCGCTGGAAGGCAAGCGCGGCCAGGTGCGCTTCAAGCCGCCGCTGCCGGCGATCCAGGGCCTGTTTGGCAAGCCTACCGTCATCAACAACGTCATTACGCTCGCATCGGTGCCGATCATCCTCGATCGCGGCGCCGAGCATTACCGCAATTTCGGCATGGGCCGCTCCCGCGGCACGCTTCCGATCCAGCTCACGGGCAACATCAAGTGCGGCGGATTGGTCGAGAAGGCGTTCGGCCTGACGCTGCGCGAGTTGTTGTACGATTACGGCGGCGGGAGCTTGTCCGGCCGGCCGATCAAAGCCGTTCAGGTCGGCGGCCCGCTCGGCGCGTACCTGCCGGAGAGCCAATTCGACACCAAGCTGGACTATGAGGCATTCGCCGACATCCAAGGCATGCTCGGCCACGGCGGCATCGTCGTCTTCGACGACACGGTCGACATGGCCGCGCAGGCGCGCTATGCGATGGAGTTTTGCGCGATCGAGTCTTGCGGCAAGTGCACGCCCTGCCGCATCGGCTCCACGCGCGGGGTCGAAGTCATCGACCGGTTGCTGAACGGCGAAAACGCCGCTGAACAAGAAGCGCTGTTGCGCGATTTGTGCGAGACCATGACCTATGGTTCACTTTGCGCACTGGGCGGCTTGACGCCCTACCCGGTCCGCTCCGCGCTCAATCATTTTCCCGAAGACTTCCGCCGCCGGACGCCGGCGCGCGCACCGGGATAGGCCATCTCGAAGAGGATCGACTCATGTTATCCATCGCCGAACAGGATTACGGGACTCCAGCGCGCACGGACGCGAAGATCGTCACGCTGACGATCGACGGTCGCGAAGTAAGCGTGCCGGATGGCACATCGGTCATGCGCGCCGCGGCGATCGCCGGAACGGCGATTCCGAAGCTCTGCGCGACCGAGCAGATCGAGGCCTTCGGCTCCTGTCGGCTCTGCCTCGTGCAGATCGAAGGCGTCAAAGGCCTTCCCGCCTCGTGCACGACCCCGGTCGCCGCCGGCATGAAGGTGACGACGCAGAGCCGCCAGCTCGCCGAGGTGCGGCGCGGCGTCATGGAACTGTACATCTCCGACCATCCGCTCGATTGTCTGACCTGCCCGGCGAACGGTCATTGCGAACTTCAGGACATGGCGGGCGCCGTGGGTCTGCGCGAAGTGCGCTACGGCTACGCCGGCGCGAATCATCTCGACGCAAAAAAGGACACGAGCAATCCATACTTCACATTCGACGCGAGCAAGTGCATCGTCTGCTCGCGCTGCGTGCGCGCATGCGACGAGCAGCAGGGCACTTTCGCTTTGACGATCCAGGGACGCGGATTCGACTCCACGGTCGCCGCGAGCCAGAACGAAACCTTCATGGACTCCGAATGCGTCTCCTGCGGCGCGTGCGTACAGGCCTGTCCGACCGCGACCTTGTCGGAAAACAGCTTGATAGAAAAAGGCCAGGCTGAACACAGCGTCGTGACGACCTGCGCGTATTGCGGCGTCGGCTGTAGTTTCCGCGCGGAAATGCAGGGCCAGGAACTCGTGCGCATGGTGCCGAACAAGAACGGCCAGGCCAACCACGGCCATTCCTGCGTCAAGGGCCGCTTCGCGATCGGCTACGCGACGCATCCCGAGCGCATCGTCAAGCCGATGATTCGCGCGAAGATCACGGATCCGTGGCGTGAAGTCGGCTGGCAGGAGGCGATCGCGCACGCGGCCTCGGAACTCAAGCGCATCCAGCGCGAGTACGGCCGGGATTCGATCGGCGGAATCACCTCCTCGCGTTGCACGAACGAAGAAACCTACCTGGTGCAGAAGCTCGTGCGCGCGGGATTCGGCAACAACAACGTCGATACTTGCGCGCGCGTCTGTCATTCGCCGACCGGCTACGGGCTGAAGAACACGCTGGGGGAATCGGCGGGCACGCAGAACTTCGACTCGGTGATGAAGGCCGACGTAATCTTCGTGATCGGCGCGAATCCGACCGACGGCCATCCGGTGTTCGCCTCGCAAATGAAGCGCCGCCTGCGCCAAGGGGCGCGCCTGATCGTCGCCGACCCGCGCCGCATCGATCTCGTGCGCACGCCGCACATCGAGGCCGCCCATCATCTCAAACTGCGGCCCGGCACGAACGTGGCGTTGATCAACAGCCTCGCCCACGTGATCGTCACCGAGGGTCTCGTCGACGAGAGCTTCGTGGCCGCGCGCTGCGAGACCCCTGCGTTGGAAAGATGGCGCCAATTCGCCGCGGCGGAGCGCAATTCGCCCGAGTCGATGGAAGCGGTGACCGGCGTTCCGGCCGCGCAAGTCCGAGCCGCGGCACGCCTGTATGCGACGGCCGGCAACGGCGCGATCTATTACGGTCTCGGGGTCACCGAGCACAGCCAGGGTTCGACGATGGTCATGGGCATCGCGAACCTCGCGATGGCGACGGGCAACATCGGCCGCGAAGGCGTCGGCGTGAACCCGCTGCGCGGCCAGAACAACGTCCAGGGCTCCTGCGACATGGGCTCGTTCCCGCACGAGTTCCCGGGCTACCGGCACGTCGGCGACGACGCCGTGCGCGCGACGTTCGAACGCGACTGGGGCGTGCGTCTGCAAAGCGAGCCGGGATTGCGCATTCCCAACATGTTCGAGGCCGCGCTGGACGGCGAATTCAAGGGCCTCTACATCGAAGGCGAGGACATCGCGCAATCCGACCCGAACACTCAGCATGTCACCGCGGCGCTGCTGTCGATGGAATGCATCATCGTTCAGGACTTGTTCCTGAACGAGTCGGCGAAGTACGCGCACGTGTTCCTGCCGGGCGCGTCGTTCCTCGAAAAGGACGGCACGTTCACCAATGCGGAGCGCCGGATCTCGCGCGTCCGCAAGGTCATGGAGCCGAAATCCGGCCATGCGGACTGGGAAATCACGCAATTGCTCGCGAACGCGCTCGGCTATCCGATGAATTACGCGCACCCGTCCGAAATCATGGACGAGATTGCGCGCCTCACGCCGACGTTCGCCGGCGTGAGCTTCGAGCGGATCGAACGGCTCGGCAGCATCCAGTGGCCCTGCGATCCCTCGCACCCCGAGGGTACGCCGACGATGCATGTGAACGAGTTCGTGCGCGGCAAGGGAAAATTCCTCGTGACCGAATACGTGCCGACCGCCGAGAAGGTGACGGCGAAGTTCCCGCTGATCTTGACCACGGGACGGATTCTCAGCCAGTACAACGTCGGCGCGCAGACGCGGCGGACCGCGAACAACGCCTGGCACCAGGAGGACCGCCTCGAAATTCATCCGCACGATGCCGAAGAGCGCGGCATCGGCGAAGGCGACTGGGTCGGTATCGCGAGCCGCGCGGGCGAAACGGTGCTGCGCGCACGCGTGACCGACAGGGTTCAGCCCGGCGTCGTCTATACGACGTTCCACTTCCCGGATTCCGGTGCGAACGTGATCACGACCGACAACTCCGACTGGGCGACGAATTGTCCGGAGTACAAGGTAACGGCGGTGCAGGCCACGCGCGTGAACCAACCGTCGGAGTGGCAAAAGCGCTTTCGCGAGTTCAGCGAGAATCAAGACTCGCTGCTGCAGGGCGCCGATGTATTCGTAGGAAAATAGACCTCGGAGTGAAACGGCGCAGCGATGAGTAGTGACGAACACTTGATCAAGATGGCGAACGACATCGCGGATTTTTTCCGCGCCGAGCCGCTGCGCGAAGACGCGATCGGCGGCATCGTCAACCACATCCTGAAATACTGGACGCGCCGGATGCGTGAGAAGCTCATCGAGCACCTGCGCGGCGACACCGCGGGTTTCGACGATCTCACGCTCGAGGCCGTGCGCCGGGTCGCCGCGCAAATGGCGGCAAAGGACGCCGGGACGGCCTCGGCTTGACCGGCGCCGCGAACGCCTTGGCGCCCCCTGCGGCGCGCGCGCGAAAATTGGGCACGTCCTCCGTGCCTCCGCTCGGCCTCGGCTGCATGAATCTCAGCCACGCCTATGCGCCACCGCCGCCGGCGCAAGAGGCGGCGAAATTGCTTCTCCATGCACTCGAACGCGGCGTCACCCATTTCGACACGGCGGCGCTGTACGGCTTCGGCGCCAACGAAGAGTTGCTCGGCCGCGTCTTGTCGGCGCACCGCAGCAGGATCACGCTCGCGAGCAAGTGCGGCATTCACGGCGTGACGGCCGACGGGCGCGTCAAGCGCGTGATCGACGGCCGTCCCGAAACATTGAAACAGAACTGCGCGCAGAGCCTAAGGCGCCTTAGGACCGACGTCATCGACCTGTACTATCTGCATCGTTGGGACAAACAGGTGCCGATCGAAGAGAGCGTCGGCGCGCTTGCGGATCTGAGGCGCGAAGGCAAGATCCAGGCGATCGGCCTGTCCGAAGTCTCGGCGGCGACGCTGCGGCGCGCCCACGCGGTCCATCCGATCGCGGCGGTGCAGAGCGAGTATTCGCTCGCGACACGCAATCCGGAGATCGCGGTCCTCGCCGCCTGCCGCGAAATCGGCGCGACCTTCGTCGCGTTCAGCCCCTTGAGCCGCGGTTATTTGACCGGCGCACTGCGCGACGTCGCGCACTTTGCCGACAAGGACATCCGCCGCACGATGCCGCGCTTCGAATCGGCGAATTACGCCGCGAACCTCCGCCTGCTCGACGAATACGGGCGCCTCGCCGCGCAGGCCGGCTGCACGATGAGCCAGCTCGCATTGGCCTGGGTCCTCGCACGCGGCGAGCATGTCGTCGCCATTCCCGGCACGACCCGCATCGATCATCTGGACGAGAACCTGGGAGCCTACGGCGCCTCCGTCGGCGCGGACCTGATCGCCCGGCTCGACGTCCTGTTCGCACCGAATGCCTTGACCGGCAATCGGTACGGCGCGACGACGCAAGCCGAGATCGATGCAGAGACGTTCCCCGCAGAATCCGCGTGACCGCCGCCCGCGGCCCCCGGTTCGCCGCAAGCATAGCCGCGGCGGTTTTGCTGCTGTCACCGTTGCCGTCGTCGGCCTGGGGCCGCGAGGGACACGAGATCATCGGCATCATTGCGGCGCATTATCTGACTCCCGCGGCGCGCGGGCGAATCGACGCGTTGCTCGGCGCGGACCGCAGCGGCCTGACCCGGAACACGGGCATCGCGTCCGAATCCACGTGGGCGGACCGCTATCGCGACTCGGACCGCAGAGGCGGCGCAATACGCTATCGACGCACTCGGGAATGGCATTACGTCGACATCGAATTGGCCGCACCCGACCTCGGCATGGCGTGCTTCGGCCGGCCACGATTGGCGCCGGGCGTACCGGCATCGAAAGGTCCCGCCGACGACTGCATTGTCGACAAAGTCGACGAGTTCAGCGCTGAACTCGCGGATCCCGCGACGCCGCGCGCCGAACGCCTGCGCGCACTGCAATTCCTACTGCATTTCGTCGGCGATCTGCACCAACCACTGCACTGCGCCGATGACCATGATCGCGGCGGCAACGACCGGCGCGTACTCTCGCCGGCGCGCCGCGCCGCCAGCTTGCATCAGTATTGGGATACGGTGTTGGTAGAGGCGCTCGGCCGGTCGAGCGGGGGCGTCGCGAACCGCTTGATCGCCTCAATTTCGGCGCGGCAGCGCAGGCAATGGAGTTCCGGTGCGCCGGCTGATTGGGCGATGCAGAGTTTTCGCATCGCGCGGTCCGTCGCCTACGGAGATCTGCCTGCTGCGGATGGGTCCGGCCGGTATCGCCTGGACCGGCGCTACGACGCCGCGGCGATCAATGCCGTGCGCGTTCAGTTGCAACGAGCCGGGGTGCGCCTCGCCCTCCTGTTGAATCGCGCGCTCACGCCGCGGGCGCCGCGCTGAGCGCCTAGGCGGAGACGGTCAATACGATTTTGCCGATGTGCGCGGAAGACTCCATCAAGCGATGCGCGGCCGCCGCGTCGCGCAGCGCAAACGTCGCATGGATGATCGGCCGCACCTTGCCCGCAGAGAGCAGGGGCCACACATGGCGCAGCAAGCCGTCCGCGATGACCGCCTTCTCGGCGACGGTGCGCGGCCGCAGCGTCGAGCCGGTCAGAGTCAAGCGCTTGCGCAGTATCAAGCCCATATTGACGTCCGCGCGGGCTCCGCCCTGCAGCCCTATCGTGACGATGCGGCCGTCGACGGCCGCGGCCTCGAGATTGCGTGACACATAACTCCCGCCCACCATGTCGAGAATCACGTTGACGCCGCTTTCCTGGGTCTCCCGACGCACGACCTCGACGAAGTCCTCGGTGCGGTAATCGATGCCGCGCGACGCGCCGAGCCGCTCGCAGGCTCTTGCCTTGACGTGCGAACCCGCGGTCGCGAGGACGCGCGCGCCGAACGCGACGGCCAATTGAATCGCGGTCGTGCCGATTCCGCTCGTACCGCCATGAATCAATACCTGGTCGCCGGCTTTGCAGCCGCCGCGCTCGAACAAATTCGTCCATACGGTGAAGAAAGTCTCGGGCAAGGCCGCGGCCTCGACCATCGTGAACGCGTTCGGCACGGGAAGACACAGCGGCGCGGCGGCGAGCGCGTAGCCCGCATAGCCGCCGCCCGGCATCAGCGCCGTGACGCGATCGCCGAGCGCAAGCCCGGTGACGCGCGGGCCGAGCGCCACCACCTCGCCGGCCGCTTCGAGGCCCATGATGTCGGAGGCGCCGGGCGGCGGCGGATAGGCGCCTTGGCGCTGCAGGATATCGGGCCGATTGACGCCCGCGGCGACGACGCGCAACAACACCTCGCCCTCGCCGGGCTCCGGTACCGGCCTTACCGCGATGCGTATCTGCTCCGGACCGCCGGGACTCTCGATTTCCATGGCCGGCATCGTCGACGGTAGCTCAAGCATGCGGTCCTCCTACATCCTGCCGACATGCGCCGCATAAATTCATGGGCCGCCGCCGATCAGGCCGGCGCCGACATTGATCGCGAAGCCCAGGATCGCGGCATTGAACAGAAACGAGATCAGCGTATGAGCGATCACGGCCTTGCGCATCGATTGTTGCCGCGTCGATACATCCGACGTTTGGCACGCGGCCGCGATCGTGAACGAAAAGTAGGCGAAGTCCCAGAATACGGGCCTGTCGGTATTCGGGAATTCCAGCGGCCGGCCCAAAGGGCCCGCGCTATAGAACATCTTGGCGTACTGCGACGTGAATATCGTCGGCACGAGCAGCCACGAGTCGATCAAGGTCAGCGCCGCGAGCGCCAAATGGGCGATGCGCGCGGCGCCGCCGTATTGTTTGAGCGTCGACAAGAGCGCGACGATGGCCGCCAGGCTCAGCAAGGCCGCGGCCGTCACGATGATCAGAATGACGGTCGTCCCCTCGTCTTCCTCGGCGAACCGGCTGCAGACCTGCTCGGCGCTCAGGCCCATCATCCAGTGATAGATCAGCACCAGGAACAAGATGACCGACGCGTTCCACGCGACCAGCACGCGGCTGATCGCCGGCCACTCTCGCGGAAGCAAAACGTAAAGCGCGAGTCCGGCGAGCGCCGAAATCCATAGTCGCGGATGGTAGATCCAGGTCTTATTCATGCGGCACCGGCAGTGTAAGCGTTGTACGAGCGGCTGCGCCACTTCCGCCGGAAAGAAATGATCCTCCCGCGGATCGACCGCACCATTGTACTTGCGGCATGTCCAACAAGACCGATACCCTGAACCGCCAATATGACTTCGAGGAGAACGGCACGATGACATCGACCCTTGCACCCCCGCCCACATCGACCACCCCCACCCTGCCCGCGCACACGGTCCACCCCCGTCAAAACGCGCAGGTCACGGGCGCCAAATCCGGCATCGGC
>VFSW01010314.1_pt1 | contig 13253 bp, 14 predicted proteins | sample 5358111 | NCBI WGS metagenome assembly VFSW01 (sample SAMN11554181, study PRJNA540505) | mine drainage metagenome | isolation source: sediment from site ElyBrook_90M | place: USA: Ely Copper Mine, Vershire, VT | collected 2017 | reverse complement strand
CCACGCCGCCCCCACAATGGCTCCGCCGCCTGGGCCCCCCCCCCGAGGCAGTCGCCGCCCCCACCATGCCCGCCACGTTGAAAAGATCCGGCAAGGGGCGACCCCCCAGATCGACGTCAGTGCGGTTGCCCGACAGGCTGCTTCAGTAGCGAGACAAGAGATTGCTGTTGAGGACACTCAAAAGGCGCTTGCGACCGGACTCACGAAGTTCCAGCAGGCCTACCCTGAGATCTCCGAAGGCTCCGAGCTCTATTTGATCGCTGACCGCAAGACCACTGCGATAGCCGAGGAGCACCCTGATTGGGCCCCAGAGCAGGTCATGATGGAGGCGGGACGACAGACCCTCGAGTGGGTGAAGAGCATCGGCGGCAAGCCGGCTGGTCCCCCCGTGGTGAAGATGTCCCAGGAACGTCAGCAATTGAAACAGAATCTGAAGCCCATGCCGCAAGCGCGAAGTGCGCGACCGGCGGCCGACGATGCAGCGAGTGCCGAGCAGTCTCCCCAGGACGCGCTCGCCGAGATTCGCAAGTCGCGAGGCCAGGCCTTCTAAACGGAGGACACAACAATGTCAGGTCAAGTCTGGAATACGAATGCCCTCGGCGGCTACATGTGGTCGCCGAACCTGAGTCGGAAACTGCGCACGGCTTTGCAGCCCATGGTGCGTTTCCGCCAGTTCTGCGATGCCAAGGAAGCCTTCGGCTTGGGCATCGGCGATACCTTCAACTGGAACGTCTACAGCGACGTTGCCGCCGCGGGCGGTCAGTTGGTGGAAACCCAAGTCATGCCGGAAACGAACTTCACGATCACCCAGGCTTCGGCCAAGATCGTCGAGTACGGCAACAGCGTCCCGTTCACCAAGAAGCTCGACGATCTGTCTGAGCATCCCGTGACCGAGATCATCCACAAGGTGCTCAAGAACGATGCGCGCAAGGTGCTCGACGTTGCGGCCTACAACCAGTTCAATGCTTCCCCGATCCGCGTTTGCTCGACCTCGGCCGGCACCTTCACGGTGACGACCAACGGAACGGCTTCCGGCACGGCGAGCAACTCGTTGCAGAACACCCACGTCAAAGCCATCGCGGACTACATGGCCGAACAGAACATTCCCGCCTTCGACGGCGTGAACTACCTGTCGGTCTTCCGTCCGACCCCGCTGCGTCCTTTCAAGAACAACTTGGAAGCGATTCACCAGTACACCCCGGAAGGCTGGCACGTGATCATGAACGGTGAGAAGGGACGCTATGAAGGCATCCGTTTCATCGAACAGACCAACGTACCGCTCGCGTTGAGCACGGCAGGTTCGGCATTCGCCAACACCGACCGCGGCTTCTTCTTCGGGTCGGACACGGTGGCCGAGATCTTCGCGATCCCCGAGGAAATCCGCGGCAAGATCCCGACCGACTACGGACGTTCGCGCGGCATCGCGTGGTACGCCGAGCTCGCGTTCGGCATCGCGCACACGGAAGTCCCTGGCGCTCGCATCCTGGTCTGGGACAGCTTGGCTTAATCGGCCGATCTGAACCCCAAACCGAATACGGAGGAAATGAACATGGCAAAGAATTCAGTTGGTGACCACCCGAAGGGTGCCAAGAAAGGTGACGGGCTCGCGCTCGACGCCAAGCAAGGCATCAAGCAAACCCACAGCGGCGGAAGCGAAATGGCGGGACCCGGCAAGAGCGGCACCGGCCTCGACCGGGTGCTTAAGTCGGAGAAGAATGCGGACGAGTTTGCGAAGGGGACCGTTGCGGCTCCCGACGAGCTCGACGGCATTCGCGACGGCAAGAACCAGGAAGGCCTGGGCGAAGAGACGCTGCTTTACGGCGGCGGGTACTTCGAACGTGAGAGTGCCGGGTTGGAAGACGGCATCAGCCTTCGCGAGACGATGAACGCGGATGCGACCGAGCCGAACTACAACTACGACATCGACCCCCTGACCGGGTCGGCGCCGGAGCGCAAAGTCGGGCGAGCCAACAACTACGAAGTTGGCGGCAAGCGCGGCAACAAGTTCCTGATCGGCGAGATGTAATCGCACGGGACCGGCCTATCTTTCATTGGATAACGCCGGTCCCCTCTTTGAGGAGGCCACCATGGCAATGCGAGTGCCTTGCACGGATTACAACATGGGCCGCCCCAACCCCGGGGTGACCGAGAAAGAGTTCGACAAGCGCGCTGATCTCGTCGAGGGCATCAATGGCCGCGACGCGTTCGACAGCCGCTATGAGAACACGGAGCGCACCCAGGTGCTGGCTCCTCGAGGAGATGCCCGCGGACGGCCGATGCCGCGTGATGCGCGTTTCCGCAATGCGGATAACCACTTCGAGTGGGGTCCCGACAAGTTCCAAGAGCGTTACGAGGACGGCATGGACGGCCCGATCAGCGAGGTCTCCTACCACGGAGCCGGCCTCCCGACGCGCGCCGACCTGTCGTATCCTGCGACGCTCGCCGGGGATCGTTCGGAACTCGGCATTCCGCCGACGGCCGAAGGAATCGACGGCGATACTTGATTTCATTCAGGAGATTTAGATGGCTCAGTTGAAGCTCAGAAAAGAGGAGCCAACCGCGTCGGCTCCCGCGCAAGACCCTGTGTTCGATCCGGATGGGCACAAAGGTGAAGTCGGCGGCATGCAGGGCGTCAAGTGGATTCAGGGCAAATACCTATTTGGCAACAACGGTGCCTACCTCGGCATCGCGCCAGAAAGCATGTGGATGACTCCGCTAACCCCGGAGCAGGAGAAAGACCGGAGGCTGCAACTGCTGAAGAACAAACGGTTCTTCAATGGCGGAAAGGTGGCGGCGACCGTGAAAGGCACGGTACCGCAGGCGGTGCTGAACGCAGAGCGCGAGAACAAGCAGGCGCTGGCGGCCGAATCGCGAGCGGCCTAAATGGCCCTTTCAGTCCTCGTAGCACGAACGTACCTCCAACTGGTCGCGGACCTTTTTCGTGCGGTCGGCGGGGCAGGATCGGCTCCGACAACGACCGTGGGACAGACCGGTGAGGCCGCGCGCCTCGTCGGCTACATACACGACGCGGAGCTTGAGATCCAGAATCTCTGGGTCGACTGGAAGTGGCTTCGCAAGACGCTCACCTTCTACACCGGCACGCAGAACCAGACCGGCATCTTCACCACGCAGAACGGCGCGGTGAGCGCGCAGCCAAACGATCTTGCCGAATGGGACTACCGGACGTTCCAGATTCTTCCGCCGGGAAACACATTCTTCCAAGACTTGGCGGTCGCCGAGTGGCAGCAGGTTCGCAATCAAGTCTTCGACACCACGGACTTCAGTCAGCCGTGGCGAGTGATCGTCATGCCCGACAACACGTTCCGGTTCGATCTGATCCCTGATCAGTCCTACCAGTGCCAGTGCGAGTACCGCGCTATTCCGTATGACCTCAAGGCCGACGCCGACGTGTCGAACATCCCGTTCCGCTTCGGCAACCGTCTGATCGTTGAGTGGGCGCGCATGAAGTACGGCATGTTCGAAAACGCCGCCGAGCAGGTTCAAGCGGCGCGCTGGCAGATCTACGGTGGCCTTGATGACGAGGGCATCTTCCACACCGGGCTTCTCACGCAGCTGGAGAACGACCAGTTGGCGAACGCCAAGAATTCCCGCCTGCAGCAAGGCAACAGCATCGTCATCGGATCAGGCGACGGCTCCGACGGACAGTGCGGATATGGGCAGTACTGGTAATGGCGATGAAGGCGTCAAAGCCAACGACGCTGATCAAGTACTACCCATTCAACGGTGGACTTGACGTTGTCACGCCTGCTCTGTCTGTTGATCCTGGTTTCGCGCTGGCGCTGGTAAATTACGAGCCCTGGTACAACGGTGGCTACCGGAGTGTGGATGGCTACGAAAGGTTTGACGGCCGCGCGAAGCCGAGTGCCGCGACTTTCTCCGGAGCAACAATATCAAGCCTTGCGGGCCTCACTATTGGCACTGGAACAGGCTCTCTTGGAACTGGAACTCCTTCTGGAGCAACCGCGCAGTTCGTCGAAGGCGTTCTTGTTGGCGGGACCAATTACCTTGCACTGACGAACATCACCGGCACCTTCGGGACCGGGGATAAGATCATCATCGGCACGAACACGAGCACAGGCACCCTCACGAGTGTCCCGTCGCTGACATTCGCGCCGACAGGCACCGGCACTTCAGGGTTCGTCTACCAGAGCGAATTCCTCGCCAATGCGCAGGCCTACTACCGCGCGCAGATCGGCACCGTCCCAGGCACAGGCAACGTCCTCGGCGCGTGGCAGAACGGCACGAACATCTACGCGGTGCGCGGCACCGGAACCGCTGGCACGCCGGCGAAGCTTTATCGCTCCTCCGGGACGGGATGGACGACCGCGGGGCTCACCTACTGCTCGACGCTCTATTACAACGGTCTCGTCACGCAGAACGCTAGCGGCACGGCCACCGTCGGTGTCACCGGTGTGATGAACGTGAGCGCGATGACCTCAGGAACCTGGACGCAGGGCATGCTGGTGGCGGATGCCAACGGCTACATCCCGGCAGGAGCCACCATCGTTGGCCTCATCGGCACGGCCACCGGGCAGGCGGGGCAGTACCAGTTGTCGACGAACCCGTCGATGGCGGTCCCCGTGGAGATCGTCACCGGCATCTCGACGCAAGGCAACATGCCTGGCACCGGGACCGTGATCAATGGCGCATCGAGCGGCGCCACGGGGACGCTGTATCAGGCCGTCTCGCACGACACGAACATTGGGTACTTGGCGCTGACAGGCGGCACTGGGACTTTCACCAACGGCGAGAACCTGCGCGTCGGCACAGGCACGCCGTTCGCGACCGCCGCGTCAGCGTCGTCCACGTTCTCGCTGCCGTCGACCGGCTTCTATCGGTGGCGCAACTACAATTTCTTCGCGACCTCGCCGACGTATTTCACGTACGGCTGCAACGGCCAAGGCCCGGCGTTTCAGATCGACAACAACAATGTCATCATGCCGATCCTGTACCCGCAAACGGTGATGCCGAACCAGCCGGGGGCGAACACGCCGTTCCTCCTTGAGGTGTACGCGAACTCGCTTTTCGAGGCGCTGCCAGGCGGCGTGTACCAGCAATCGGTGCCAGGAGCGCCGACGCAGTTCAACGGCTTCTTGGGAGCGAATCAGTTCTCCGTCGGAGCAGAAATCACGGGCATGGTGTCCATCGCAGGGCCTGCGCTTGCGCTCACCACCCAGCGCAACGTTCAGGTTTTGTCTGGGAACAGCGCGGCGAACTTCGTGCAGACGCTGGTCGCCGAGCACGCAGGCTCCACGCTCTACGCCAGTCAGGCGCTCGACACCGTCTATTCGGTCAACAGCTTAGGCATAACGTCCCTGTCAAGAACACAGTCGTATGGCAACTTCGTCGGCGCGACAGTCTCCCAGTTGGTACAGCCTCTGGTGACGACACTGCGGCCGAACTTCACGGACGCGACCATCGTGCGCGGAAGCAACCAAGCTCGTTTCTACTTCACAGACGGCAGCGTGCTGATCATGTACGTCCCGGGCTTGGGTCAGCAGAACAAAGCGTGGGCGGGCATTCAGAGCGGCGTCACGGCGCAGTTCGGCTATGCGAGCTACAACGTGCCGGTGTACAACATCTGCAACTCCGAGGATGCGAACAGCGCGGAGACCGCGTACTTCTCCTCAAGCAACGGCGACGGATACGTCTATCAAGACCGCAGCGGCGCATCTTGGGACGGCGTGCAGATCACGAGCTACATCCGGCTGGTGTTCAACAACATCGGCACTCCGGCGGTGCGCAAGTACTATCGCCGGGCGGACCTCGAGATGAACGCCCTCTCGCCGCTGGCGCTCAAATTCACCGCGGACCTGTCCTACTCCAGCGAGGCAGTCTCCAGTGCTGTGACCCAACTCACAGCCGCGAACATTACTGCAACCAACATCTTCGGTGGTGGTGGATACTGGAACAGCATCAACTGGAACCAGTTCGACTGGGACGCCCAGTCGATCTCGACCGCGCGAGCCGTCATTGGCGGCACGGGCGAGAACATCAGCTTCTTGATATTCCACCAGAGCATCGTTGACACGCCATTCGTCATGCAGGGAATGGTGTTGCACTACGATCCGCGGAGGCTCCAGCGGTGAGCAACCCCTTTTACAACTATTCCGGAAGCGTAATCCCTGGCACCTTGGGCCGCGCGGAGACTATCTCTGCTGAGTTCAACTCTGTGGCCGCAGGCTTCGCCGCGACAGTCTACCAGGGCGTGGACACCGGATCAGCAAACGCCTATGTCGTCGCGACGCAGGGAGCGCCGACCGGGGCTTACGCCGACGGCACGACCATCGAGTTCAAGGCGACCCACGCCAACACGGGCGGCTCTACCGTCAACGTGAACGGCATTGGGCTTGCCACCATCTACCGCTTCGGCGGCGTGGCGGCAGCGGCAGGCGACATCCTGCTCAATGTCTGGTACCGGATGACGTACAACTCGTCGTTGAACGCTGGCGGGGGCGGATTCCAGATCACCGCGCCGGTGGCGACCACTGGGTTCAGCGGCACGATCTCGAGTGCGCCGCCCACCAACAAGGTCGGCCTCTCCGCGCTCGCAGGGGCATCAACCGCCGCTGTGCCGATCGATGCGACATTCGCCATTGACCAGAGCATCGCGCCGACCTGGACCGGATCACACACGTTCAGCAATATCATCACCGCGAACGCCGGCGCGAAGATAGCCGGTGCCGGGTTGCAAATGGGATCCCCCACTGGCAGCGACAAGGGCGCCGGAACAATCAACGTAGCATCCGGGTTCTACGTCAACGGAACGCAATTGCAGGGCGCCAACCCAACAGCGAGCGCCGGGCTAACCGCGGTCAACGGCACGGCTGTGACGTATATGCGCAGCGACGGCGCGCCCGCTTTGGACGTGACCATCATTCCGACCTGGACCGGCGCTCACACGTGGAGCGCGCAGTGCAACTTCAACGGCGCGGTTGTTTGCAACTCTGCCACCGGCGGAAGCCAGGGCGCAGGCACAATCAACGCGACAGGGTTGTACGTCAATGGAGGACAACTGTTCTTCGGCGTCCCTGCTTCTGCGAACACGACGGCAGCGGTCTCCGATGTCGGCAAGTGCATCGTTGCAACAGGCACGATCACAATCCCGAACGCTGTTTTTTCACAAGGTCATGCTCTCTCGATTTACAACAATTCCGGGTCCTCGATCACCATCACAGCGACCATCACGACGATGCGCTTGGCAGGAACAGCGACCACAGGGTCCCGCACGCTCGCGGCTCGCGGGCTCGCCACCATCTGGTTCAACAGCGGCACCGAATGCGTTGTTGGCGGGCCGGGAGCAACCTGATGTTCATGAACATGCTTTTAGCGTTGGTGGCAGGCTTCGCCGGGTCTGTCAGCACACAGAATGGAGTGCTTACCTCTAACAGCACAGGCACAGAAACTGTGCCAAACGGAGCGTCCCTTTTACAAATTGAGGTGTTTGGCCCTGGCGGTGGCGGATGCGCCGGTATCAATTCCGGAGGAAACGTCTCCACGCCGAGTGGTGGCGGTGCCGGTGGATATTCAAAAAGCGTCGGCATTGCCGTATCCGGCGGGCAGACATTGGCGTGGGATATCGCCGGGTCAGGAGCCGGCGGCGTGCAAGGCGCGGTCGGCGGAGGCGGCGCAAGCTCGGGGTCCAATACCTCTGTAAGTGGCAACGGGGCATTGTCCGCTGTGTCTATCACAGTAGGTTCTGCGCAAGGCGGATCGTCAACCGTTGGCGCAGGGTCTACGGCCTCGGGCGGCAACACGACCAACACCAACGGCGGAAACGGAAGCACGACGACTGGCGGAAACTGTCCCAATGGCGGAACAGGTGGCGGCAGCAGCGGTGCCGCTGGAAACGCCCCCGGCGGCGGCGGCGCTCCAAGAACTAGCAGCACGGCTGGCAACGGCGGCAATGGTGCCCCCGGAAGAATAGTTTTCACGTACACCTGAGACTGGAACCAGTGACCTTTACAAACAGCCCTCTTCCCGGTATGAAACAGCCCCATGGCAGCACCAGTTACCACACCGCTCAACAACGTCACCCCGACGACCACGGGAGGGTTTAAGGTGCCCGTCACGAACATCCCGACGATCACGAAGCCAACAACGCCGACGCTGCCGTCGACCCCAGCTGCGCCGACGACCACCTCAGGGACGGGCTCCACCAACCTGACCGTGCCGCCTTTGGGGACCGCCCTCACGCCCCAATCGCAGCCGGTGGCAACCACGACACCGACGACCACGACGAACGGCACGGCGACCTCTGGCAACGTCGGAATGCTGACTAAGGCCAATGCCTCAAACGTCGGGCCGCTTGCCGACATATCGAACGGTCAGATCAACCCGATGGACTCGACCAACACGGCGAGCCAGCTGGATGCGATCACGAACGCGAACAGTCCATACATTCAATTGGCGAAACAGCAAGGCATGCTGACCGCTGCAGGGCGAGGTCTTGAGAATTCGAGTCTCGCTTCCGGTGCCTCAGAAGCCGCAGCCGTCGCCGCCGCCGCGCCGCTCGCGCAGCAGAACGCGCAGGAAGCCACATCAGGGCAGTTGCAGAACTCCCAGCTGGACACGCAGGCGAGCGAGTTCAATTCGAGCCAGCAGACGGCCGCTCAGGAATTGCAGGCCCAGTTGGACAGCGCCACCTCGCAAACGAACGCGCAGTTGACGACGTCGAACAACGAATTCAACGCGCAGCAGACGCAGGCCGCTGACGCTGCGAACGCCGCCGCGAAGAACCAGATGACCGCCCAAACCGCGGCACTTCTTGAGGACATGAACAAGCAGGACCTCTCCGGGGCGCAGGCGGCGAACCTAGCGAGGATTCAGGCGAACTCCAACCAGCTGATCGCATCGAACCAGTCGGCCTCGAGCTTGTACACGACGTACATGTCCTCTTTGAGTCAGATGATGGCGAACAAGGATATCGCCCCGGGGCGAATCGCCGACTCGATGACCGCGATGCAGTCGATGCTTGAGTCAGGCCTCGGCGTGATCGACGCCATGAACGGCATGAGCTTGGATGTGACGCTCCCGACCTACTCGTCGAACGGGTCCGGTGTCACAACCACAGGTGGAAGCGGAACGGTGTCGATCGGTCCTGGCGGCGTAACGACGCCCGCCAAGCCCGGAACGACGACCATCACGAAGCCCGCGGTTCCGACTCCGATCGCGAAACCGACGCCCAAGCCGCCGCCAGGAATGACGGGAACGCCAGGCATGTACGTGCCGATCGGGTTCGGGCCGAGCACAGGAACAACGCCGACACCGAGTTCCAACCAACCGGTTCCATAAGGAGAGTTGATTGATACGCGCAGTGGAGACTGCGGATTTACCAGTGATCCGGGCCGCGGGCGAAGCACTGGCCGTGAAGCTTTATCCGGAGTTGATTCCGGCGATTGACAAAGAGGTCGACCTGCTTCGGCAGTTGGCGACGGACACCACCCAGTACGCGAAAGCGGTGGGTAAGCCAGGGGAACCGAGAGCGGTGCTGGTGGCGAAGACAGGGGATAACCTCTGGGCAACTCGCCGCCACGCAACGATTCTTCTCTGGTACTCGGAGATTCCGGGGGCAGGCGCCGCGCTCCTTCGCGACTTTCGCGAGTGGGTACGCGGCCAGAAGTCGATGGCTCTGGCCGGTTTGATGGACGACTTTGGATTTGATGACCGATTGAAGAAGCTGTTGCAGCGGGAAGAGTTTGTGGAGCGCGGAGGCGCTTACGTTTTCTTCCCTCGAGGTGCACTCAGGTGAATGCTTTGCGAAAAAGTAACGACAAGATGAGGAAACCACAATGAGCGGTCTTTTGTCTGGAATTCTCACTGCAGTGGCCATCGTAGCCACGGTGATGACCGGCGGTGCACTCGGCATTGTCGCCGGCGCACTGATGGCGATGTCGTACGCGTCCTCGAAGGGCTGGATTGGAGGCGGCGTCGGGAAGTTCTTCAACTCCTCGACAGGGCACTACCTGACCATGGCCGTCGGCCTTGCCTCTGCGGCGACCAGCCTCTATGGCGCAATGACGGCGCCGAACGCAGCAGCCGCCGCAACCAGCCAATCCAGCACGGTCGCCGCAGCCAACACCGCAGCCGAAGGAAGCTCTGCCGCCGCTGGGGCAGGGGACGCTGCGGCAGCGGGCGGGGACATGGCATCCGGCAGCGCGGCATTGCAGGCAGGAACAGACACTCTCAACGCGGCTCCGACCGTCAGCGGTTCCATGGCGCAGACCATGACCAACGGCAACCAGTTCGCTGCAGGCATCCAAGGCGGCGACTCTTCCCTCACCGCGGCAAGCGGTCTGCAGCCTTCCGAGATTCAGGCCGCTCAGAAAGCGGCGGATATTTCCGCCCAGCAAAGCGGCTTGGCCGGCGCGGGCAGCAACGTGACCACGGGCGAAGTCCCAACGGCGGACCAAGCTCTCGGCATCAACACCACGCAGCAGACGCAGGCGCAGGGCATCTCCGCAGAGCAGGCCGCACCCAACGCGACAACGAAAGGCGTCGGGGACCTCGACCCCGTCAATCCGAACAAGGCGTTGTACCAGGGCGATATCAACCGTGCCGCCGGCGCGATGAACCAAGCGAACATCGACAGCACGCCGACGCAAGATCCCGGCATGCTGTCCAAGGCAGGGTCCTTCCTGAAGGACAATCCGAGTGTGGCCGTCGCTGGCGGCAACATGCTCTCCGGCATGGCGCAAGGCGCCGCCCAGCAGAAGATGATGCAAGAGCAGATCGCGGCCCAGCAATGGGGTAACATGCAATGGAATGACCCGACGCAAGTCGCGAAACTGCAAAGTTCCGCCACCGCTCCGATCCAAGTCCCGGTAGGCTATCTGAATCGCGCGGCCGCGGCGCGTTCGATGGTCAACGGTGCGGCCGGTCAGACGGCGCCGCTTTCCGGAAACGCTCCTGCCCCGATGGCGCCGATGGCGCTTCCAACCCCCGGTGGCGCAGGACCGGTGCCTGCGTCAGCGATGCCAGCTGTCCCGCGTGGAGGAACCTAAGATGGGAATGCTCGAGAAAGCGAAAAAGCACAAGAAGCACGAGGCTCCTAAGTCAAGCGCTGGCCCACAGCCTGGCCCACAGCCAGACGATGCAAGTGCCGATGCCGATAGCGCCGCCGATCAAGGTGCCCCAGACGCAGATACCGAAGATTCCGAGGTAGGTAGCCAAGGCGACGGTGCTGCACCTGTCACGCCACCACAGGGTGCCCAGGATGATCAAGGCGGCGATACCGACGCCGGCGCTCCACAAGGCGAAGCGCAGAGCGGTCCAAGCGATCAAAGCCAAGGTGGTGATCAAGACGGGACTCCTCCGGATGCTGATGCTGACGCTGACGATTCGGACGGTAGCGCCGATCAGAGCCAAGGTCAACAGCCGACCAACCAAAATTTCGTGGACTTGTCCAAGGTTCCCGTGTCTCCTGCTCTGAAGGAAGAACTGATGCGCGCGAACGCCGCACTGCACACGGCGCTTTACACCAACGACAAGGTTGCCCATGCCGTGCTCAACGGCGTGGTGCCGAACGGCCAGCACAAGGTCGAGAGCGCCGCGCGCATGTCGGTTCTCCTGCTGACTCAAATCAACAAGCAACTGCAGTTCGTCAAGGACGCACCGCAGATCGTGATGCCCTTCATGCAGGATGTCGTTGAGCAGGTCCTCGACCTCACCCAACAGGTGAAGAAGATTCAGTGGAGCCAGCAAGAGGCCCACGCCGTGCTCGGCACCGCGCAGGAGCTCATCATGCGCATCTGCGGCGTGCACAAGAAACAGATGGGCGCGCTGAAAGGCGTCCTGCCGCGCAGCCAGCTGATGGACGCTCTCGACAAGTACCATCAGCATCTGCAGTTCATTAAGGGCCACGCCGGTGCAGCAGCTGCACAGGGCGGGCCGCAACCGTCTCCCGGTGACCAAGCTCCCTCTGATGGTGGACAGCCCGCTAATGGTGCTTCTCCCCAGGCGGGAGGGGCCGGGGCTTCCCCCGACAGCGGTCAGCCGCAAGCTGGCGCGCCGGTCACCGCGGCTCCCGGTCCCGGGCAGTCCGCGCCTCCGGGCGGCATGCTGACTCAGGCAGCGGCGCAACCGCCGCAAGGAGCGTAACGTGAGCGTGTTCGGTCCCGGCGTAGGCGGTGGATTCCTCGCGGCAGCAGGAGCCGTGCAAGGCCTCGGCCAGGGGCTCGTGCAGACCGGCGAGCAACAGCAGAAGGTCGACCTGCAGCAGAAGATGAACGACCTTGCCCAGAAGCGCGAGGAGGCAATCACTCGTCTGCAGGGGTCGCAGCAGAGCGCCCTCGAGGAGCAGCGTGCAGGCCACGAGGCACAGCGCACCGACAAGGAAATCGCTGGGCACTCTGCCGTCGCCCAGTTCGAGCGCGGCGAGATCTCGAAGGAAGCCGAGAAGCAGCGTACGTTCGCCGCCGGCGAAGACAAAGCGAAGCTCGCGAGCGAAGAGCGGCGCACTGAGCGAACCGCGTCGTCCCGCGAGAACGTCGCGATGATCCGCTCCGACAAGTCCGGCCAGGGCAAAGGCAAGATCTGGGAAGTGCACAACATCACCGAGGGCGGCGGGATTGACCCGAACACCCACGCGATCATCCCGCAGAAGCAAACCCAGATCCTCTTCAACAAGTCCACTGGCCGACAGTACGTCGCCGCCGGGGACCGCCTCCTGCCGTACGATGCGAGCAAGGGCGGCATGGCGCCGCCTGAGTCCGTCAAGCGGGCACCGGCCACCGACGTGCAGGCGTTGCTCGCGGATCCCCTCGGCAAGGTCCCGGCGGGCTTCAACAACGCAGGGATGGATAAGGCCACCGCGTTCGAACAAACACATGGCTACCTGCCGGCGCAATGGATGACTTCGGCGCAGCAGGCAGACCAACAGCAAAGCTCATCGAGCACCACGTCCTTGAAGATCCCCGGCAAATGGGCGCCAGGCATGTTCAAGCCGGGGGCGCAGTCAACCCCCGGACCCACGTTCGGCGGTGGCGGTGCGGGACCAGACGACGGGACGGACGATCAGAACGCGGACGCGGACGCAGCGGAAATCGGCAAGTAAGGGGAATTTACAATGGCTGCTGCGGTCGTCGCTCCGGCTTCAACTCCAAGTTTCTACGGCACCCCGGCCGACAGCGGACCCGCGCCTGACGCCGCTCCGAACACGCGCGCCGACGCGACACCGATCGAGACGATCAGCCAGAAACAAGCGGATCTTCGAAACCAGACAGGCTCCACGG
>VFSW01010313.1_pt1 | contig 13253 bp, 12 predicted proteins | sample 5358111 | NCBI WGS metagenome assembly VFSW01 (sample SAMN11554181, study PRJNA540505) | mine drainage metagenome | isolation source: sediment from site ElyBrook_90M | place: USA: Ely Copper Mine, Vershire, VT | collected 2017 | reverse complement strand
CTGATCCATATCTCGCAGCTCAGCAACGAGCGCGTGGACAAGCCGTCGTCGCTGTACAAGGTCGATGACGAGCTGGACGCGCTGGTGGTGCAGCTCGATGCCAAGGAGCGCCGGATTGGGTTGTCGATCAAGGCGGTCAAGCAGCACGAGGAGCGCGAGGAAATGCAGGCCTACCTCAAGCGCGAGCATGAGGCGGCGCGGTTCTCGATGGAAGATATCCTCAACGAAGAGCTCAAGCTCGATCGCGACGACGGCGAACGGCGCGCGGCGCGCGGCGGCAAAACCAGCTAGGCCGGGAGCGCTTCGATCAAAGCGGGGCGCCGACGGCGGCGAGATCGATGACCAAGCGGGAAATCATCGAGGAACTTCTGGCGCGCCGCCACAAGTTTACCCATCGCGAGTCCGAGACGATCGTCAATGCGATGTTCGACGCGATGGCCAGCTCGCTGACGCGCGGCGAGCGGATCGAAATCCGCGGCTTCGGCAGTTTCGCGGTGAAGCGGCGTCGCGCGCGGCAGGGCCGCAATCCCAAGACCGGGCAGTTGGTCAGAGTGGACGCCAAGCAGATTCCGTTCTTCCGGGCGGGCAAGGAACTCCGAATCGAAGTTAATGGCGCCGAAGAAGCGGGTCGTTAAGCGGCGCGACGCGGCGCAGCTCGGCGCGGCAGGTCTGCGGCTGTGGGCGCCGTGGCGGTACGAGTATATGCGCAGCATCCGCCCCGGCCACCAGGCTTGCATCTTCTGTTTCGCCACGCTGTCCGCCTCTGAGCGGCGCGAACGCCTGGTGCTGTTCGAGAATCGCCACGTGCTCGTGATGCTCAACAAGTATCCCTACAACAACGGACATATCATGGTGGCGCCGCGCAGCCATGTCGCCTCGCCGGAGTTGCTGGCGCGAGCGGATCGAGCGGTGCTCGGCCACGCGGTGGCGGCGTCGATAAAGGCGATGCGCGCGAGTCTGCATCCGGCCGCATTTAACCTCGGCGCCAACCTGGGCAGCGCCGCGGGGGCCGGATTCGCCGAGCACATGCATTGGCACATCGTGCCGCGCTGGGTCGGCGACAACAATTTTATGCCGGTGCTTGCCTCGATCCGCGTGCTATCACAGAGTTTGAAGGACAGTTACGAGCAATTGCGCCCGATTTTCAAAAATCTCGGCGCTGAATTATCTTAAAATCAAGTAATCAACCTGCGGGATTCGCGATGAATGAAGGACTGCTGAAAATCCGGACGCTGGGCGAACTCAAGAGCGCGGGCTACCAGACCATGCCGGTGCGGATGGAGATGCGCAAGAATTTGCTCGAGCGGCTGCGCAGCAAGGAGCAAATCCTGCCGGGGATCGTGGGCTACGAAGATACGGTAATTCCGGAGATCGAGAACGGCGTGCTCGCGGGACATCATATGATTTTTCTCGGCGAGCGCGGGCAGGCGAAGTCGCGAATAATAAGATCGCTGGTCGGATTGCTCGACGAATATGTGCCGGTGGTCGCGGGATGCGAAATCAGCGACGATCCGTTTGCGCCGATATGCCGCCGATGCGTCAAGCTCAAGGAAGAAAAAGGCGACGCGCTTGAGATTGGATGGATCGGACGCGACAGCCGATACGCGGAGAAGCTCGCCACGCCCGACGTTTCGGTGGCGGACTTAATCGGCGAGATCGATCCGATCAAAGTGGCCGAGGGGCGCTACCTGGCCGACGAGGAAACGATCCATTACGGACTGATCCCGCGCACCAATAGCGGCATCTTCGCCATCAACGAGCTGCCCGACCTGACCGAGAAGGTGCAAGTCGGACTGTTCAACCTGATGGAAGAAAAAGATGTCCAGATCAAGGGTTACAAGATTCGGCTGGCGGTCGATGTCGTGTTCGTGGCGAGCGCGAATCCGGAGGACTACACCTCGCGCGGGCGGATTATCACGCCGCTCAAGGATCGTTTCGACATCCAGATTCGCACCCATTACCCCAAGACGCTCGAGCACGAGATTGCGATCATGGAGCAGGAAGCGATGCATCCGCCGCGCGCGGGCGTGGAGGTGCGGACCCCGCAATTCATGAAGGACATTCTGGCGCAGATTACGTTCGAGGCGAGGGCGTCGAACGAGATCAACCAATCGTCGGGGGTGTCGGTGCGGGTTACGATCAACAATTTCGAATCGGCGATTTCCAACGCGGAGAAACGCGCGGTGCGAAACGCGGAGAACGAGATCGTGCCGCGGATTTCAGATTTGCATTCGCTGTATGCGTCGACGGCCGGGAAGATCGAACTCGAGTATGTCGGCGAAGACAAGAAAGAAGACGATTTGATCGAGCGGCTGATCAACCGCGCGGTGCTGAAGGTTTTCGATCGCTATTTGAAGCTCGACGATTTGAAGAAGGTCTCGAGCTACTTCGAGCAGGGCTGGGGGGTCGAGGTTTCGGACAGCGCGCCGTCGTCGGAATACATGGAACCGCTGCGCGAGGTGACGGGACTGCGCGAAGCGATCACGCTGCTGGGACCGTTCGAGACGCCGGGGCTGATGGCGGCGGCGAGCGAGTTTATTTTCGAGGGCCTGCATCTGCATCAGAAGCTCAACAAGGATCGCCAGGGCGGACGCTTCGCCTATCACGCATGACGCGCAGGCAATTGGGCATGGTCGCCACCCGCTACACGCAGTGGGACGGGACGCAGCGCCTCAAGCTCGACGCCGACAAGGTGTTCGAGAAGCTGGCGGAGTATCTGTCGTACACCGACGACGTGCGCCAGGCGATGGACTGGATGATGCGGCAGGGGATGGACTTTGACGGCGTGCGGGTGATGGGGCTCGAGGAGTTTATCGAGCAACTGCGCCAGGAGATGCGCCAGCGCTATCGCGATTTCAACCTGAAGAACGCGCTCTCCGAGATGGAGCAGAAGCTCGAGGACATTTTGAATCGCGAGCGGGCCAAGCTGGAATCGCTCAAGGGGAAAAAGCCCGGCGTCGAGGAAAAGCAGCGCGAGTTGTCGCGCCTGCCGCGGCGTTTGTCGGAAGCGATGCGCAAGCTGGAGAGCCACGAATTCGAGGACGCGCAGGCCAAGGCGGACTTCGACGAGCTGCTCAAGGAATACGAAAATATTCGCGACCTCGAGAATTTTCGCGATCGCAATCAGCACATGTTCCACGGTCCCAAGAGCCTCGGCTACGACGAGGCGCTCGAGTTGATGCGGGAAATGGAGCGGATGCGCCAGCTCGAACAGGACCTGATGTCGGGCAACTTCGAGACGATCTCGATGGAAGACCTGCAGCAGATTTTAGGCCAGCAGGCGGGCAAGGATTTTCAAAATCTCAAGCAGGTGATGGTGCTGCTGACGCAGTCGGGCTACATGGCGCCGAAGGGCGATCATTTCCAGCTCTCGCCCAGGGGCGTGCGGCGAATCGGGCAACTGGCGCTGCGCGACATTTACCAGAACCTGCTGAAGGATCGTTCGGGCGGCCACCTGACCGACCATCGCGGCGTCACGGAGATGCGTCCGGAGCAGACCAAGCCGTATGCGTTCGGCGATCCGCTGAATCTGAACCTGGTCGCGACGCTGAAGCATGCGCTGGCGCGCAAGGCGGGCGTTCCGCTGGAGTTGCGGCCGGAAGATTTCGAGATTTACGAAAACGATTACGCCAGTTCGTCATCGACGGTGCTGTGCCTGGACATGTCGTGGTCGATGAGCTGGGAAGGGCGATTTGCGGCGGCGAAGAAAGTCGCGATGGCGATGGAGACGCTGATTCGCTCGAAATTCCCGCGCGACTTTTTTGCGATCGTCGGCTTTTATACGCGCGCGGTCGAGTTGAAGCTCAAGGACCTGGCCGAAGCGTCGTGGAACATGGGCGATCCGTTCACCAATCTGCAGGACGGGTTGCGGCTCGCCTCGGATTTGCTCGGGCGCCATCCCTCGCGCAACCAGCACATCATCGTGATCACCGACGGACAGCCGACCGCGTACTTCCTGAACAAGCGGCTGTACTGCGAATGGCCGCTGTCGTTCGGCGGCATCAGCATGCGCGCGGCGCAGGAGACGCTGAAGGAAGTCGAGCGGATCACGCGCAAGGGAATCACGATCAACACGTTCATGCTCGATGATTCGCCCAGCCTGCGCGCGTTCGTGGACAAGATGACGCTGATCAATCGAGGCCGCGCGCTGTACACCCGTCCCGACCGCCTCGGCGAATACATGCTGGTCGATTATCTCGCCAAGAAGCGCAAGCGTGTCTGAACAGCACGTGCGCCAGCGATTGCGTCCGTCAAGCGAAGCGCGGGCAGATGCCGGCGCGGCGGCGGAGCCGGCGCGGCCGGGCACGATTTATCCGGGCGATTGCGTCGAGGTGATGCGCACGTGGCCCGACGCGTCCTTCGACGCGTGCATCACGGATCCGCCGTACAACATGAGCCGGCGCAAAGGGCTCAAGTGGGCATTCAGCTCGCACGTCACGATGGATGAACAGTGGGATCGGTTCAGCAACGATGACTACTTCGAATTCACGCGGCGGTGGCTTTTGGAAGTGTGCCGGCTGGTGCGCGCCAACGGCAACATCCTGGTGTTCGGCAGCTTCCACAATATCTACCTGATCGGATTTGTGCTGGAGCACGTGCTGGGCCGGCGCATCCTGCAGCAGATCACCTGGTTCAAACCCAACGCGCAACCCAATATCACGGGACGGCTGCCGACCGAGAGCACCGAGTACATTATCTGGGCGTGCAACAATACGCCGGAGCGCGCGGCCAAGTGGACATTCGACTACGCGAGGTCGAAGGAAATCGGCGGCGGCAAACAATTGCGCAACCTGTGGCAGATTCCATGCACGCCGCGCTCGGAGCGCCGGCTTGGGAGTCATCCCTCGCAGAAACCAATGCAACTGCTCGAACGGATCGTGACGTTGTGGACCAAGCCGCAAGACGTGATTCTCGATTGCTTTCTCGGCACCGGTACTACGGCGGCGGCCGCGACTCGACTGGGCAGGCGCTGGGTGGGAATCGAGCGCGACGCGGGATATATCGAGATCGCCAAAAAGCGGCTCGGCGCCAGCGTGTAGAGCGTCGAAAGATTCAGCGGCCGGCGGCCTGACGCGTCTCGATCGACGCGGGCAGAGTCCAACTCCCGCCGATTTGACGTATCGCAATTCGATCCTGCTGAATCCCGGCCGCGGCGATTAGCCGTTGCAGCGGTTCCTGCATCGGCTCCTTCGACAGCCTGAACGTGCCCCAGTGAATGGGAATCAGGTAGCGGGCGCGCGTCTGCTGGAACATCGCCCAGGCCTGTTCGGGATTGGCATGATTGTAGATCCACGGGTCGTAAGCGCCGATCGAAAAGGCCGCCACGTCAGGCGGCGTCGATGCGAGGCTGACGAAGAGATCGGTCTGGGCGCTGTCGCAGGCGAGCAGCATCCGGCGGCCGTTTTTTTCCAGCACGTAACTGTTGAAGCCATAGCCTTCGCCGAACGGAGGCCATCGCCGACCCCAGTGCCGCGCGCCCATCGCGCTGATGGTGAGTCCTTTGACAATGGTGGTCTCGCCCCACTTGAGTTCGCGGATATCGTTGAAGCCGAGCGGCGCGATGAGCTCCGCGCACTTCTCACACGCGACCACGACCGCGGTCTTGGGCAGCGCCTCGAGCGACGGCAGATCGAGATGGTCCATGTGTGCGTGGGTGATCAGAATGATGTCGATTTGCTGCAATTGCGCGGGAGTCAGCGGCGGATCGACGAATCGTTTTGGTCCGATCGTGAGGATCGAGCCGAACGACAGGCCGACGCGCGAGAACAGGGTTGGGTCGGAGAGCACGCGCGTGCCGAAGAAATTCATGAGCAGGGCGGCGTGGCCGAGATTTGCGATCGTGAGCGAGTTGTCGGGCGACGACGCGGGCTCGAGCCGCGGAGGCGAATGGCCGGGCGTATCGTTCACCTCCGCAGAGTACGACCTCGCGGCAAACAGCGCCAGCGAAAACAGGGCAACGGCGGCGGGCACTGGTGGCAGGAATCGCATCAGGCGCGACGGATGGAACGAAATCGAATTCACTTCTCCATCGCTGGCTTGAAGCAGGGGAGTTCCTTGACCAGCACGAAACTGTAGGGACGATCGCGCCAATTGAACGTTCCGACGCCGGCGCCGAACGCCCCGGTCATCGAGTCAAACTGTTCGCTGTCGGAAACTTTAACCACGGTGGCGGGAGCGTAGGCGAGATATTGCGGCTTGTCGGGCTCGAGCATTTGATAGAGCGGCGGACTGAAGAGGAGCTGGGTGATGCCGGGCTTCGGCTGCCAGCCGTCCGCGGGCGCGCCTTCGGTGCGAACGAACATCCAGGCCGGACCGCCGACGCTTTGAGAAATCATCCACTGGCGTGACTCGATCAACCCGTCTTTGTTCTTGCGGACTTCCTCGACGCCGGGCTGAACGCGCAGCAGTTGATCGCATTTGTCGGAGTTGTCTTCCTTGGAAGCTCCGGTGCCGCCGGACTGTCTCATCGCAACCTGGGAGCCGATGACCTGGGCACTGCCGGCGGCGACCATCGGGACGACGGAGCTCGCTATGCCGGCGGCGCCCGCCGCGCATCCAGAGCATGCGGCCGCGAACGCGATTACGATCGCCATGGACGCGATCGGACGCGCAATGAAATTGCTCACTTTTTCACTTTTCACCTTTTCACTTTTTCACTGGTTCACGGCTTGCGCGCGATCACCATCGAAGAGGTGAACGGAGGGCTGGGCAGCGCCTCGTGGCTGATATCGACGAAGCCGGCGTCGCCGAGCCATCGGGAGACTTCTTCAAATGAATAATCGCGCCCGCGCGTGGCCAGCAGCAGGTAGAGGGCGAAAATCGCGCCCGGCCTGGGCTCGGTAAGGTCGGCATTCATGATGTGATCCTTGATGATCATCATGCCGCCTGATTCGAGCGCGCGAAAGCACTTGCGCAAGAGTTGAGCGTTGGCGGTTTCATCTTCGTTGTGAATTATATTCGACATGAACAGGGCTCCGCATGGGCCCGGGATCTCATCGTACAGGTAATCGACGCGGACCAGATCGATTCGCGCCAACGCCGCGGGCTCGCGCTCAGCGAGGATTGTGCGCGCAACTTCGAGCGTGGCAGGCAGATCGTAAATCGCAGCGCGCAGACGGGGCCATCGGCGGAGCATCGCCGCGGCGTAGGTCCCCGGGCCGCCGCCGATGTCGGCGATCATCGAGACGCGGCTGAGATCGAGCCGATCGGCGACGTAAGTCGGATCGCCGCGGGCGCGCGTGAGGCTATCCATGGCGCGGATGAATCGTGCGGTCTCCTCGGGGCGGTTTTGAAACATGTCGGTCGGGCGCGCGGGAGCGCCGGTGCGAATGCTTTGTTCGAGATGCGTCCAGGTTTCAAAGATCGCTTCGTCGAACAGAATCAAGCCGCCAAGGTATTCGGCGGACGAGCGGAGCAGGTAGCGCCGCGACGTATCAGTGAGCGCGTAGCGATTGGCGCGTTTGGCGAGCAAGCCGAGCGCCACCATCGCGTTGGCTATCAGAGCCGTCGCGCGGCGATTGGCGGAGATGGCGGCGGCGAGCGCGGCGTCGTCGAGCGGTGACGACTCGATAATTTCGAAAATTCCCAGCTTGAGCGCGGTCTGGATCGCCCGCGCTTCGGCGTGACCCGAGGCCAGCGCGGCGAGTTCGGCGAAATCCATCGCTGCGCGCCCGCCTTTCAGCGCACGAAGTATTGCGCGAGGTAAGTGTTGCCGTCGGCGGATTGAGCGATTCCACCGCCGCACGCGGTGAACCTGGCGGAGATGAGGTTGGCGGCGCGAGCGCGTTCCTGGTTTGCCAGGCCCGGGATTTCGGTTTCCCGCCCGGTCAAACCGGATACCTTTTCGGGTGAAGGAGGCGCGATGTGCCTCAAGTAAAACCGGGCGATTATCGCAGCGAGGATCGAGAGCACGAGCAGGCCGAGTCCCGCCTTGATCGCCCGGCGCCGGCGGACCACTGTGGGAGTTGGCAGCCTGATGACTTTGGCCGGACCAATGTGGCGTCCGGGCGGGCGTCGGCGCGTTGCTGATCTTGCGCTCATATTTCGCTCACGATGGAACTTGGCGGCGGCGGTGCGGGTTGTTACGCATGGCATCCATAGTTGAACTCCGAACTTGAACCACCGGCGTTCGCAGGCGCCACTGCTTTCACCGATCGCGACGCGATGGTCGCCGGGCGTCGTCGCGCTTCAATTTCCAGCTATCGCGCCATCTGCCGGATGTCAACGCGAGCAATTCTTGCGTCAGTCGCGATCCTTTGCTTGCTGAATACGCGGGCGGGCGCCGGATCGGAATCGGCAAATGCGCTGCCCGCCGGTGCGCTCAAGTCGTCGCCGAGCATGTACCTTCGCGAGGCGTCGTCGAGCGCGATTCGATGGCAGGCGTGGAGTCCGCAGACGCTCGCTCTGGCGCGGTCGCTGAACCGTCCGATCCTGATCGACATCGGCGCGGTCTGGTGTCACTGGTGTCACGTGATGGACGAGACGACGTACGCCGACAGGCAAGTTGCGGCGGCGCTGAACCGCAACTTCGTGCCGGTAAAGGTCGATGCCGACGAGCGTCCGGATATCGACGGGTACTATCAGAATGCCGCCGCGCAGTTGACCGTCGCGGGCGGTTGGCCGCTGACGTGTTTCACGACGCCCGATGGCGCGCTGTTCTTCGCGGCAGGATATCTGCCACCGCGGCCGGGGATCGGACCCAACGGGAGCGGCGGAGAAAACTCGTCGATGGCGCCGCTGCTGAAGCGGATTTCGCAGGTGTACGCCGCGAATCGTGTGGGACTCGAGCGTGAGGCGGAAGCGACTGCGGAGAAGCTTAAATCCATGTCCAGCAGCCGAAACGCGCCCGCCCACGGAGGGCTCGACGGCCTGCGCGCGCAAATACTCGCGGGGCTGGCGGCATCGTACGATCGTGAGTGGGGAGGATTCGGATTAGGTTCGGGGCCGCGATTTTACGATTTCCCGGCGATCGAGCTTGCGCTCGCGCACGGCTTTTACGGGCATCCGGAGTTCACCGCGATGGCGCTCGACACGCTCAACAAAATCGCGGCAGGGGGAGTGTTCGATCAGCTTGGCGGCGGATTTCATCGCTACTCGACCGATTCGCATTGGCTCGTGCCGCATTTCGAGAAGCTCGGGTACGACAACGCGATGGCCTTGCACGCGTATAGCGACGCGTACGAAGCCGGCGGCGACCCGGAATTCGCGCGGGTCGCGAAATCGATCGTCGGCTACGTAAATCGCGAGTTGCTCGATCCGAAGACGCACGCCTTCTACTCGGATCAGGACGCCGATTCGTTCAAGGGCGACGACGGCAGCTACTACACGTGGACGGTCGAGGAAGTGAAGCGCGCGCTGCGGCCGGATGAGGCGCGCAGCGCGATTTTATTTTACGGCATGGAAGACGCGCCCGCGCGAGCGCCCGACGGACGAATCGTGCTGAGGCGCGCGATGAGCCCGGAGCAAGCAGCGGCCAGGCTGAAGATCCCGCCGCAAGAAGCGCGCAGGATGATCGCCAGGGCGGCGGATGCGATGCTCGCGGCGCGCTCTCGCCGCAAAAAGCCGCAGGTCGATCGCGCCGTGATGACCGATCGGAACGCATTGATGGCGGATGCGTATCTGACGGCGTCGGCAGCGCTTGACGACCAGGGTCTTCAACGCACGGCGCTCAACGATTTGGACTTCATCCTCGGCCATATGCGCGCGCCCGATGGGAGTTTCTTTCACGTCTGGTCGGATGGACGCGCGCAGGTGTCGGGTCTGGCCGCCGACCAGGTTTACCTGCTGGGCGCGATCATTGACGCGTATCAGTTCTCGGCCGATGAGAAATATCTGGTCGAAGCGCGCACGCTCGCCGCGATTATCCTGAAGAACTTCCGAGCTGATGGTTCGAGCTTGTTGGTGAATCGCGAAACCGGAGACGCGGGCACGGTAATTGCGCGGTCTCAGGCGAGCGGGCAGGTGTTTTACGACATGCCGACTCCGTCGGTGCAAGCGACGATGGCGATCGCGGCGGCGACGCTCGGGCTCATCACCGGCGACGGCAGTTATACCAGGGCCGCGAACGAACTAATGGCGAGCGCGCCGGCGATGGCGGGATCGATGCTGAGCAACTCAGTCGCGCCGGTCGGGCTCGGGCTGGAGTATCGCGCGAACGGCGCCGCGATGGTTGCAGTAGCCGGGCCGCAGGCCGACGCGCGCGCGGCAGCCTTATGGAAGACGGCGTTGGTGAGTTATCGTCCCGGAAAAATCGTGATGCGGATCGGATCGGATCGCGGCGCCGCCAAAGCGATGCCGGCCGCGGTGCAGGCGATGCTCGCGTCCAGCACCGAAAAGGGAGTTCCACTCGCGTTCGTATGCGCAGGAACGGCGTGCGCCACCCCGGTCGGGACGCCGGCGAAACTCGCGGAAGTCATCAGGAGATTCGGCGCCCCGGGGAACGACAAGACAACGCTAGCCAACGACAGACCAGCCCTCGCACGACCGCCGATGTGATCCGGTTTGAAAGATCAGTCGATGGACTTGTGGAAGCGCGCCACGCTGATCATCATCAGAAGCGATGTCAGCAGGGCGAGCGCCAGCATCTGAGGCCACAGGATGCCGAGGCCCACGCCTTTGAGGAAAGTGCCGCGCAAGATAACCAGGAAATACCGTAGCGGGTCGACATAGGTGATCATCTGCATGGCCTTGGGCATGCTCGTGATCGGGAAGGCGAAGCCCGAGAGCGTGAAGGCCGGGTTGAGGAAGAAGAACCCCAGGACGAAGGCTTGCTGCTGGGTCGATGAGAGTGTGGAGATGAGCAGGCCGACGTTCAGTGTGCTGAGAAGAAACAGTACGACTCCGAGCAGCAAGACCAGCACGTTGCCGCGAAAGGGCACCTGGAACCAAAGGGTTCCTACGACCGCTACCAGAATCACGTCCGCCAGGCCCACCACGAAGAAAGGAATGGTCTTACCGAGGATGAACTCGAAGGGCCTGATCGGAGTGACCATGACCTGTTCGAGCGTGCCGATCTCGCGCTCGCGGACGATCGCGAACGCGGTCAGGGTCACTACCATCATAAGCGTGATGCTGCCGATAACTCCCGGGACGAAAAACCATTGACTGTTGAGGTCGGGGTTGTACCAAGGTCGTTGCTCGAGGCTTATCTGCGGAACGGTTGCAGCCATTGCGGGCGTCATCTGATTGAGTCGATCGCGCGCGTAGTCCTGGGAAAACTGATCTGCGATCTGGTTGACGTATCCGACGGCGATGAGGGCCGTGTTGGAATTGGTCCCGTCGACGATGACCTGCAAATGCGCGGTCTGTCCCTTGCGCAGCAGCTCGGCGAAGCCGGGTTCGATCTTGAGCGCCATCGGGATGTCGCTACGGCCGATGAGTGACTTCAACTCCCGCTCATTGGAAAGGATCTTCGCGATTTCAAACCGACCGGTAAACGTGAAGCGGCTCAAGAGGTCGCGGCTTTCCTGGCTATGGTCAAAGTCCATCACCGCGATCTGGACCCGGTTCACATCAAATGTGGCGGCATAGCCATAGATGAGCATCTGAACGATCGGCGGAACCAGCAATCGAAACCGCGCGTACTTGTCGCGCCTTAGCTGGAGGAACTCCTTGACGATCATGCACCAGATGCGGTCGACCATGACTTTCCTTTACTGCAGGCTCTTGTGAAACGCGCGAGTGGCAAAAAAGCCGATGACCAGCGCGTAGATGGTCATTGCCACGACCTGCGGAACAAGATCGTTAATGCTCGCGGCGCTGAGAAAAATACGTTTGAGGGCGCTCACGTAGTAGCGGCTATAAACCAGGTAAGTGATAGCTCGTATGGGCGCCGGCATCTGATCGATGGGAAAGGCGAAGCCCGACAGCATCGAGGTAGGCAGCAGCGTAACCAGCAGCGCGTACTGGCTTGCGCCGAGCTGACTCTTGGTCGCAACCGAGATCATGTAGCCGATGCCGAGAATCACGATCAGGAACAAGGTTGTAGCGAGAAAGAACGCCCCCAATCCGCCGCGGAAGGGCACCTCAAACCAGCCGACCGCGAAGACCGCGCACAGCACGGCGTCGGCCAATCCGATACCCAGGTAGGGAACCAGCTTTCCCACCATTATCTCCAGCGCGGTTACCGGAGTGGCGATCAGCTGCTCCATGGTGCCACGTTCCCACTCGCGCGCGATGGTAAGCGATGACAGCAAAGCGCCCATCAGCGCCATCACCAGCGCGACAGTTCCGGGAATGATGAAATTTTTGCTTTCCAGGTCCTCGTTGAACCAGGTGCGGTAGTCGACGCTGATAGGGCTGGTTGCCTGCTGGGAAAGACCATAACGTGCGAACCAGTCAAGCTGTACGTTGCTGGCATAGGTTGCCACCACCGCCTGGGCGTAACCCTCGGCGAGTTGGGCGCTGTTGTCGTCGGTCCCGTCAACTAGAGCTTGGACGCTGGTGTGGCCAGCATCGGCAAGACGCTTGGAGAAGTCCCAGGGAATCACAATCCCGAGCTTGCATTGGTCGGCATCGATGGCTCGCACGAGGGCGTGGTAGTTGTTAACGGCCTTGATCACATCGAAGTAGGGTGAGGCTTGAAATGCCTTGAGCAGCGCCTGGCTGTCCTGGCTGCCTTCCTGGTCCAGGACGTACACCGGTATATGGTTGGCATCGAGCCGCGCCCCGTAGCCGAGCAACAGGATCTGAATCAGGGGCAGGAAGAGCACAATGATGAGGCTATACGGATCCCGCCGAATCTGGATGAATTCCTTGCGGCTTATGGCCGCTGTTCGTCGGAGATTCATTGAGAAGCTTCACTGCTGAGAGCCCGGCTTCCAGTAAGGGAGACAAAGGCATCTTCGAGCGACGGGGAGATGAGTTCGATGCGATCGACTCGGACGTCGTGAGCCGCCAGGAAGGCGGGAAGTTCGGTCACAGGCTCCCGCCCGGTGCTGACTACCACATGCAGGGCGGCGCCGAAGACCGAAGCCTCGAGCACTCCCGGCGCCTGCTTGACGGCCGCGAGTCCGCTACCGAGCGGGCTGCATTCGATCAAGAACAAATCGCCTTTTATGGCGGTCTGCTTGATCTCGGTTGGGGTTCCCATCTCAACGATTAGGCCCTGGTCTATCAGGGCCAGCCGGTTGCAGTATTCCGCCTCGTCCATGTAGTGGGTGGTGACCAGGAGCGTGACTCCTTCGCGCGACATCTGGTGAATCAGCTCCCAAACCTGACGGCGCGAAAGCGGATCGACTCCGGCCGTGGCTTCG
>VFSW01010312.1_pt1 | contig 13253 bp, 11 predicted proteins | sample 5358111 | NCBI WGS metagenome assembly VFSW01 (sample SAMN11554181, study PRJNA540505) | mine drainage metagenome | isolation source: sediment from site ElyBrook_90M | place: USA: Ely Copper Mine, Vershire, VT | collected 2017 | reverse complement strand
CTGGCCGTTTACCACCAAACGGTTTTCCCAAGTCAGGCAAGTTCGGCGACTAAGACTTAGCAAATTTAATCAACAAAATCTGCAATGCCGTTTTTTCCCAAAAACCTGCCGATTAACTGGAACGTTCGTGCGGTTTCGCTGGCTGAGGGTGTACGGGCGGGAATGGCGGTGGCCGCTACAGTGCTTGCGGGTGAGTTACTGGGCCTGCCGCATTTTGGGCTGGCGGCACTCGGCGCGCTTCTCACTTGCTTTGCCGACCCCGGCGGGCCGGTACGGCGGCGCGCCCCGGCGGTTCTGGCCTTCGCATTTTTTGCTGGAATATCCTATGGTTTTTTCGGCTTTTTGCGAGGCCAGGGTATCTGGATCGCAGCCCCGGCCGCTGGCTTTGCAATCTTTTGTGTAAGTTACGCCCGCATTTACGGGCAGGGCGGGCTACAGGTGGGAAACTTGTTGAGCGTGGTCATCGTACTGGCGCTCGATTATCCATCAGGGTCCATGCTTGCCGCCGCGGCGCAGGGGGCTAATTTATTTGCAGGTGCTCTGTGGGCCGCCGCCCTGACGCTGGTGATATGGCAAATTCATCCCTACCAGCCGGCCCGCGACGCTCTGGGTGATGTGGCGCTGAAGCTTAGTCAGTTCGCCAAAGACCTCGCGGCTTTGGCACAACCAGCCCACAGCAGTGCTGCCTTTGAAGCTCACGCGGCCTTGCATCGCCGCAGCGTGCGCGAGGCGATTGAAACGGCTCGTGGCGTGGCGCTTGATACGTTTCGCCGTCGCGGGCTGGTTAGCCAACGGGCCGCGCAGGTTTCAGTCAGGCTGCAGACCCTTGAGCAAATATTTGGCGGATTTATCGCCCTCTCAGAAGTGTTTGAGCAGGATGCCGCCATCCGCGAGCATACAGCGCGGCCACTGCGTCTGATGGCCGGTTGGCTGGCGGCGCTGGGGCCAGATATTCAAACCGGGGTCAGGCTCGACACCCCCAACAAGCAGGTCAGCCTGGTCCGGTTACGCACTGAAATTGATAAGCTGCCTCCCGAGTCCGCCGCCGCCCATATTCTGGCCGGCATGGCCGAAAATCTTGCAGTTCTGATGACAGTCTCCAGCCCGGCGGGCCAGGCGATGTCCGGGGTCTCGGTGCTGCCACTATCAATCCGCATTTGGTCGCCGATCCGCTCAAACTTTAATTTTGCCGCAGCACCGATGCGCCATGCCCTGCGAACCGCCTGCATTGCCACGCCAACCCTGGCGTTCACCATGTCATTGCACCAGCAATTCGCGCATTGGGCCACCATCACCATGATCCTCTGCTTGCAGCCGTATTTTTCGGCAACCTGGGTGCGGGCTGCCGAGCGGATCGGCGGTACCGCTTTGGGGGGGGCGCTGGCGGCTGGCATTGGCCTGCTTGCACAAACCCAACTCAGCCTCGCGTTGATCATGTTGCCACTGACAATGTTTGCCTTCGCCATTCGCGGGGTCAGTTACGCGGCCTTCCAGGCGGCCTTAACCCCTATGGTGGTGCTGCTGGTGGAGCAGATTGTTCCCGGTACCAACGAACTCACGGTCGCACTGTCGCGAATCGGTTACACGGCCTTAGGTGGCGCCTTGGCGGTATTTGGCAATTTACTGCTTTGGCCAAGTTTTGAGCATTTTCGGGTCGAAGCCAGCATCGCCCAGGCGCTGGCGGCCCATGCAGCCTACGTTCGGGCGGTTTTCACCGCTTTGCTGGAAGGTACGTCAGCCGTCGAATCCGCCCGCCGGGCTGCCGGTATGGCCAGTAATAATCTGGAAGCCTCACTCGCGCGGGCTTTGCTTGAGCCGCATAAGGGCCGGGATGCCACGATTGAACGTGGTGCCATCGTGGACGCGGCACTGCGCCGGATGGCCGGCCGATTGTCGGTTTTGGCACTGGACCGGCCCGAAATTTCGCCCGCTTCACGGGAATTATGGCGGGAATGGCAGGCTTTTTTAACCCAAAGCCTGACCGCAAAGCCAACGGCCCGGCCCAAGCTGCCAGGGGGAGCAGGGAGTGAGGCTCTGGTGCGATTGGCCCGGCAAGTCGAGCTTATTACGAGCCCTTGACCTTTTCGTAAAAGATAACGTTAGGCAATATGGCAGTTTGCGCCCATGTATATGGTATAACCAAGGGGCCAGTATGTTTAATAACTCAGTTTTTTCGTTTGCTACCATGGCTTTCCAAAGCACTTTACTCGCCATTGAGTCGCAACAGGTGATTGCAATGCGCCTCACCAAATTCGCTCTTGGCGGCGACGATGTGCAGCAGGAAGCCGAATTGATGGTGAATGAAAAAATGCATTCACTAATGGAAGCCGGCCACATGATGATGGCAGCAGCCTTGGGCGGCAAATCCGACCTCGGCGCGGATAAGGTGATGGCGCATTATCGCACCAAGGTCAGCGCCAATGTCCGCCGCTTAAGCGCTGCTTAAATCAGGTCAGTACCGGGTCTAAATCGACATTAACCCGCAAAGTGTGACGCCCGCCGCCCAGGATGATGCCACGCAAAGGGCTGACATCCTGGAAGTCGCGGCCCCAGGCGAGAGTCACGTGCTCATCTGAAACCAGCAAATTGTTGGTGGGGTCGAAATCAACCCAGCCGGCATAGTCACCGATCCAGACCGAAACCCAGGCGTGGGACTGGTCAGCGCCGCGGCGTTTGATCTGCCCGGCAGGTGGCGAGGTACGCAGATAACCCGAGACATAGCGGGCCGGCAGGCCAACGGCCCGTAGCGCTGCGATCATGAGATGGGCGTAATCCTGGCACACGCCCACCCGGCTTTTAAGCGCGTGTGCGGCCGTGGTTGCAGTATTGGTGACCCCCGGCTTGTAGGTCATGTCGTTGAACACCCGCTGATTCAAATTCAGCAGCCCACTTAAAATCGGCTCGCCCGCCGGAAAACTGGCTTTGCCATACGCGGCAAGTTCAGTACTTGGCGCCGCCAAGGCGCTCGGCAGCGTATATTCGGCAATGTCCGCCCGGTTTACACTCGCGGACGCAATCTGCTCAAACCCCGGGGTGCTGGAAGGGGCCGGTGGTGCCGGTTGTGCCACGTCGATGGTGGCACTCAGTTCAACAACGAACTGCTTATGTGGATTGGTGAGAGACACTGTGGTCGTGAAATTACCGAAATGGTCAACTTCATTGCGCCGGTTATCAGGCGTTGGTGAAACCTCAAGCACCGATTCCTTAACAGTCTGCCCCGGCCGAGCACGCGGCACTAAATGCATGAAATGTGTGCCCAGCAGCACCGGCTCGGCATATTCATAAATGGTCGCGTGATGCAGCCGGTAGATCACGATGTCCCTGCCATGACTTCTTCTTCGTCTTCCAATTGGTGGGCTTCGGGCAATAACGTAAAGAAGCGCCGTTGCACCCGGTCCGAGAGCAGCCGCAGCCGTGCGGCAATGGCGCTGAGCGGCCCAGCGAGTTCGGCGGTGCCACTGGCCAGTTTGGTGGCCTCCGTGTGCAGCAGGCGGGCGGACTCGGCGTCATCGTCAGCGCCTAGCCGGTCCAGCGACCAGCGGAGCGCTGAACACTGAAAGCCCAGGCTGCGCGGGTTGCCGGAGTCAGCTAAAATCATCGCCAGCACCGGGCCCGGTGCCAAAATCCCTGCGTGCCGAAGGTCGTAGCTCAGCACCGAATCCGCAAGCTCAATACCCAGCGCCAAACCTGGTTCCAGGCGCTCCGGAGGGGCATCAAGCAATATAGCCAAACTTTCTGAGAAAGCCTCAGCGCGTTCAAGCCGGCGGCCCATTTCAAGGAACAGCCAGCCGCCATCGCGCGACATATTTTCGGCGGCAATTCCGGCAAAGGTGGCGGAAAAGCCCAAAATGGTTGGTAACGCCTGCTCTTCATCCGGTGCCAGTGCAGTGGTGGCTTGGTCCAAGGCCAGTTGTACGGTGGCCAGCATGGTTGGGCTTAGCCGTTCGCTTGCGGCGTTCACCAGTCGCGTTACCTCCCGCAGCAGCGCTGCCATTGGTTTGCGCCGTGCCAGAGATTGCCGGAGCAACCGGCCCGAAATATTCCCGCTTGCTAAATCATCAGGCAGTAGCTGGGCTTTGGCGAGACAACGGGTGATCAGGCTGCGTTCGGCGGCATCACGCGGCAACGACGTACCAGCTTCGAGCCGAGGTAACGCCAGCATCAACAGGCGGGCGGCGGCCTCCAAGCGTTCAACCGAGCGGCCAAGCCAGAACAAATTATCAGCCATCCGCGATGGCAAATGCGCGGCGGGCAGGAACGGCACGCGGGCCTGTGGCTCGGAATGGGAGACCCCCGAATAGTAATGCGGCTCGTCAGCGTCCAGCACCCAGATGTCTTTCATGTTTGTAGGCGTGCCCGCCTCATTAAGCCCAAACGCCAGGCCACCGGGCAGAACCTGCCACCCGGTACCGTCGTGCCAGCCGAACAACCGGAACATCAATGGCGTGGAAAGCAAGCCGGAACTATCCACAAAGGGGGCCTTGGAGGCTGAGGCGAGAATATTGCCTTTCGCGGCAGGCAGCAGTGGCACCGCACCGCAAAATGTTTCAAATAATTGAGGAACATAAGCTGCAATTTCAGGGACTTCAGCCAAGGAGCTTCCAGGAGCGTTGAGCATATTCAGCACCCCGGCGCGAATGGCGCCGAATGCACCCGGAATACCGGCACCGGGGCGGCCACCTTGCTCAAGCGGGTCTAGCTCAATGCCTGACAGGCCACGTATTAGTGTCGCGACATGCAGCAGGCCCGAGAGCGTTTTTACATGCAGGGCGCCGCCACGGGTAGCCAAATCGCCAGGTTCAATTAGCAGCACGCCCAGGGCACGTGCCAGCAGGGCATCGTCCATCATGTCGAGTGATTGCGCCGGGCTGCCTGCGCTGGCTGAGAGAATCGCCACCATGCCGCCCTGACTGTCGCGTTGCAAATGATCAACCAGCATTTCGCGCGCGGGCCGCAGGCTGCGCAGCCCGCCTGCCCGAAACAGCTCCGGAACCGTGCCTGAGGCGACCCGGCGCAGTGTCAGCGCATGGCCAAAACTTGGTATGATCCCGGTATGATCGCGGACGATCTGAAAGCGGCCATCGGTGCCGCGAATGATATCGGCGGCATAAAGTGACAGCCGCGGCGTGGCGAGCGGGGTACCGGTGCATAGGCTGCGGACAAAATGCCGACTCTTGAATACCTCAATGGGCGGTACCAGGCCATTTTGCAGCACGCTTTGCCGGCCATACAAATCTTCAAGCAGGCTGTTCAAAACCCCCGCACGTTGCTTGATCCCGGCCTCTAACAACGCAAATTCGGTGGCTGTTAGCGGTGCGGGCAGCGGGTCGTACCGGTGCTGCGCTATCACGCCGTAAGGTGCTGCGAGTCGCACCTGTTTGTTTAAAGCGGTGGCCCGGCGGCCCATTTCCTCGAGCCCAACGCTACGAAATGCCTCCATGACCGGCACCCAAGGGGTCCGGATTCGGCCAGACCTGTCGATCATTTCGTCACTGGAAGCCGCCACCTGCATCATCACAGGCTTAACAGACAGAATGCGATGCGGCGAGAGTGAATTAAAATTGTTTCGTGAGACTTACTTACGTTGATCATGAAGCTGTCAGACACCACTCTTGTATGGTCCGGCGTTTGCATGGCACGCTCCATTACATTGCTAATAATCCACTCAGGCTAAGGGCGAGCGTATAATGTCATTGTCGTTGCAGGTTAAAAATTGGTGAAACATTTGGCGTTCTACAACGACCTGCCGCTGAATGTGGCAGAATTTGACCTGAAAGAGGCATTGACGGTTGTGCAATGTCTCAAAAAATTGACTGAACTTTTTTTGTGGAGGGCGCCGCGATGAGCGATATTTTTTCAAGCGCCTGGCCCGATTATGATCCAGGCCGGTATTTTTGTGAGTTGACCAAGCCGCGCACTGATGCGGGGCCGGTCCCTGGGTGGCTGGCGGAACGGTTGTCCAAGATCGGCTTGACCGCCTTGCGCGGCCGGGCCGCGGCGGCGGAGACTGAATTGATCGATTTGGGGATCACCTTCACGGTGTATTCCGATGCCACCGCCATCGACAGGATTCTGCCATTCGATTGTATTCCACGGATTCTCACGCACGGTGAATGGGATTTGCTGGAGCGTGCCTGTGTGCAGCGCGTGACCGCGCTGAACCTGTTTTTGGGCGATATTTACGGCAAAGGGAAAATCATCAAGGACGGCATTATTCCCGCCGAGCTGGTATATGGTAATTCTAATTACCGGCCGGAAATGCAGGATTTCCCGGTGCCGCACGGTACATACGTGCATGTCTGCGGCATTGATATCATCCGCGATGAGCATGGCGATTTCCGGGTGCTGGAAGATAACGCCCGCACGCCGTCGGGCGTGTCATACGTCATTGAGAATCGCCATCTGATGCTGCGGACCTTCCCGGATTTGATGGCTGGTATCCGGCTGCGCCCGGTGGATGATTATGGCCGCCGCTTACGCGCCGCCATGTCGGAAATTGCACCAGGCGACCTTGAGGACCCGCAGGTGGTGCTGCTCTCACCCGGTATTTATAACTCGGCGTATTTTGAGCATGTGTTTCTGGCCCGCGAAATGGGCGTGCCGCTGGTAGTCGGCTCTGACCTCGTGGTGGAAAATGATCGGGTTTATATGCGCACGATCACTGGCTTGCGCCCGGTTCACACCATTTATCGCCGCTTGAATGACGACTTCCTGGACCCGGACGTGTTCCGCCCGGAGTCGATGCTCGGTGTACGCGGGCTAATCGGCGCTTGGAAAGCTGGGAATGTGGCGATCGCCAATGCGGTAGGTACCGGTGTTGCCGATGACAAGGCGGTCTATGCCTACATGCCGCGGATTATCAAATACTATCTTGGCGAAGAGCCGCTGATTTAGAATGTGCAGACCAATATTTGCCGCGAAAAAGAGGGTCTGGCTTATACACTCGCTAATCTCGACAAACTTGTGACCAAGCCGGTGGGTGAGTCAGGTGGCTACGGCATCACCATCGGCCCGCGCGCCAGCAAGGAGGAGCTTGAAACCTCCCGCGCCGCTATTTTGGCCGACCCGGCGCAATGGATCAGCCAGCCGATGATCGGGCTTTCAGTGGCGCCGACCCTGACTGAGGAAGGGGTGGGACCACGCCACCTGGATTTGCGGCCCTTTATTATCACCGGCAAGGAAAGCTGGGTTCTGCCGGGAGGTTTAACCCGTGTGGCCTTAAAGCGCGGCAGCCTGATCGTTAACTCAAGTCAGGGTGGTGGTTCAAAGGACACCTGGGTGCTGGCCGATAATTTCGCCGACGGAGGCGCTCCATGAGGTGCGACACGGTACTGCTCTCACGCGACGCGGAGGGTTTGTTCTGGATGGCGCGGTATCTTGAGCGGGTTGAAAATCTTGCCCGTCTGATCGACGTTACCCAGAGCTTTGAATCGCCAGGCCATGAAACTCAAGCCTGGTTTGGTTTGATCCAAATTAACGCTGACGAGAAAAATTTTGAGGCGCGCGGTTTCTCACCGGATGCCTTGCACGTGAAGCGCTTCTACCTGCTCGATAAAGGCAACCCGACATCGATCCCCGCCAACATTGAAGATGCCCGCACCAACGCCCGCACCTTGCGGCCGTTGATGAGCACTGAAATGTGGCGGCAAATCAATGTGTTTCACCGATTCGTCAGCCGCATTACGGCGGAGGATTTGGAAGGTGACTCATTGTCGCGCGTTTGCACGGCGTTAAAGGATGGTGTGCAGGCACACACCGGCATCACCGAAGGCACGTTATATCGTGACCAGGGTTGGTATTTTTATCATTTGGGCCGGGTCATCGAGCGCGCCGACCAGACTACTCGTATGCTGGATATCAAATACACCATCATTCTACCCAGAGACGGCGAAGCCAAGCGTGTGGCTGAACTGACGCAGTGGAATGCGGTATTGCGGGCAGGAGCGGGGTATCATGCCTTCAAACGCCATGCCCGCGCGGTTTTTTCGGTAGAAGATGTGGTGGATTTCCTGTTGCGCGACCCGTCGTCACCGCGCTCGGTTTTACTCAGTGTGCGGCGTGCTGAGGCGTATCTGGAGGATTTGCGCCGGATATACGGCCTGTCGCGTGCCAATGAGCCGATGGAGGTTGCCGAATATTTAAGAGAAATTCTGACAGAACGCTCAACCAGCCATATTCTTGCCACGGGTTTGCACGAATATCTCGACGTGGTGCAGATACATTTGCAACGGCTTGCGGCTGCGATTGGTCGCGCTTTCTTCCGTGATTGGCGGCCGGAGATTGATAATTTTCCGGCTGACATTTCGGGAAATGCCGCTTCTTCGCAAAGCCAGAGTCAAAGCTCCGGACCTGCATCAGCGACAAATCCGGACCATCGCACCGGAGGCAAGGCAGAGGCTCTGGCATGATCAACGCAAAGCGCGACATGAAACTGGCGAAACCGGATATAGCCGCACTGGTCAGCCATGCGGCAACCTTACCGCTATTCATTTTCGCCGTCGCTTTGGTTTTACGCTTGATCGATATTGGCCGCCGGCCTTTTTGGCTAGATGAGATTTTCACCTGGCAACGGGTGAATATGAAGTTTGGGGCATTGGTGCAGGATTCATTCTCAAACCATCATATGCCGAGCTTTTTTCTGTTGCTGTCACCGCTCGCCGGATTAGGCGATCCGCAATTTTGGCTGCGCGTGCCTTCAGCGGTATTTGGCGCTGCCTGCGTGATGCTGGTGTATCTGATTGCCGCTCAGATTGCGGGGCGTCGCGCTGGCTCTCTGGCGGCATTGATTATCGGGCTGTCGCCTTCGGCTCTGGCGTTTAGTCAGGAGGCGCGGTCCTACACTATGGAAATGTGCCTGATCCTGGTTGCTCTGTATGGCATGGTTCAGTTGGCTATGAATGTGCAAGCGGCATCGCGGCCCTGGTCTGACCGGTATGCGCGGCGCGGGGACTGGGCGGCCGTGATTTTGGGAACCGCCGGCGCACTCGATGTGCTGGGTGACGGCGTACCCTGGTTGCTAACGGTGAATGTGATCGGGCTGATCATCATGCGCCAATCGTCAGCCCGCAGAGGATTTTTGAGGAATTTACTGCTGGCGGATGCGTTGATGGTTGCACTTTCCGCACCCTTTTACGCCTTGATGGAGATTTATCAGGATAAAAAATTCATCGACAGTGTCACCTGGATTCCACCGATTGATGTGTCGCGTTTGTGGTATAATTTCTCATCGGTTTATCTGATGAGAATTGCTGACACGGTGTCGTTCCGGCTGATGGATGTGTCAACGCCGATGCCAGTGATCCTACTCATCGAGGGCGGGTTGTTGCTGGCCGCGGCACTTGGTTTGTGGCGGCTACGCCGGCGGCCTGGACTATTGGCAGTGATTGGTTTGTCATTTATTTTGTTGCCGGCGGCATTACTGCTTATTTCTTTTTGGCGATCGATGATGGTGCCGCGGTATATTTTATGGAGCGCTGCACCGTTTGCGATATTGGCCGGAATTGGTTTCGGCACTTTATTGCAGAGGCTGCCGAAACATTGGCAGACGGCAGCGTTCGGTGCGATGGCAGCACTGCTGCTGTATAACCTGCTGCCCTATTATAATGTTGAAACAAAGCCGCGTTGGGACATCGCCGCAAAAATTCTGGCCAGCGAAGTGGCTCCCGGTGATGTAGTGCTGCTGAGCGACCCGTGGGATGAGACAATTTTACGTGCCTATTTACCCTCTCAGGCGCAGAACATCGTGCTGAGTGACTCCAAAGGTGATGTTACGCATGCCCAGTTGGCGCAGATGCAGGGTAAGCGCGTTTGGGTTGTTATCGGTCACGCCGGCCAAATCAGCAGCACGCAGCACCAATTACCCGATAATTTTGCGAAAATTGCGCCGCTTGGCGAGCCGGCCAAAATTGAAATGGCGGGGCGGCGCATTTATATCAATTTGTTCGACCCCACGAGCCACGGTTATGCATCGAATTGCTCCTCGGAGCAGGATTTTAGCGCAGGCGACGTGACCGCTTTGGTGCTACCGGCGGTGCCGTGCAGCTAGACCCGCCTAGTTACTTTTCAACGAAGGCTTTCTCGATCACATAATGCCCCGGCTCATGGTGGTTGCCTTCCTGGAAGCCGCGCGATTTAAGCAGGCTGTTTAAATCCGTTAGCATCTCGGGGCTGCCACACAGCATGACGCGGTCGGTTTCCACGTCGAATGAGGGCAGCTTCAAATCCGCCTGTAATTTGCCAGTTTCCAGCAAGGTGGTGATCCGTCCGATGTTGCGGAAAGGCTCACGGGTCACGGTCGGGTAGTAAAGCAGCTTTTCACGCGCCAACTCGCCGAAAAACTCATGCTCCAGCAACGTGTTCACGATCAGCTCGCCGTAGCCAAGTTCGGCAATGGTACGGGTGCCGTGCACCAATATGACGCGCTCGTAGCGCTCATAGGTGTCAGGGTCTTTGATGATGCTGACGAACGGGGCGAGGCCCGTGCCGGTCCCCAGCAGATAGAGGTTTTTGCCCGGTAGCAAATTATCCTGGATCAGCGTGCCTGTTGGTTTGCGGCCCACCAGCACAGTATCACCGACCTGCAAATGCTGCAGGCGGGAGGTGAGAGCGCCCGACGGCACTTTAATGGAGAAAAACTCCAGTTGGTCCTCATGGTTAGCATTGCACATGGAATAGGCGCGCAGCAGCGGGCGCCCCTCAACTTCCAGCCCGATCATGGTGAACTGACCACTAATGAAGCGGAATCCGGGGTCGCGGGTTGCGGTAAAGCTGAACAGCGTGTCGGTCCAGTGCCGGACGGAGGTAACCGTCTCGGTATTAAAATTAGACAATGATAGCTCCTGTGCCGGTAAGGGCAGATTTCCAGGGCTGATTAGCCTGATTGGCCGTAAAGATAAACTAGGCCGCACCGCGCCGCACACAAATGAGAATTGCGGGGCTGGTTTAGCGCCGGTTGGGCTTCAAGCTGCCGGCAGCGCCTCACGAAAAAATCACCGTCTCCCTGTGGTGCTGTGGCCGTTTCTGCTTGACAGTTTCCGCTAAACGTTACCTCCTTGCCTTAAGGGTAACCACAATAACGGCCTGCAAACCAGGAAAAGGGACGAGCCATGAACGTGACCACGAGCATTTCACCGGTGCAAACCGCCACCGCTTCGGTAATGGCCGAGGTGTTTGCCAAGCAACAGCAACTGGCGGTCAAGCTGCGTACCTCTACCGCTGAGGAGCGGATCGCCAAGCTGCGCCGCCTGGAAGCGGCGGTCATGGCCAGCAAGGAGGCCATTTACCGGGCGTTGGCGGAAGATTTGCACAAACCCGCCACTGAAGCCGACCTGGATGAGATCATGCCGGTGATTGGCGAAATACATCACGCTGTGAAGCATCTGAGATCCTGGATGCGCACCAAACGGGTGGGCACCACCATGACCATGTTGGGCACGCAGGCCCGCATCCGCTACCAGCCGCGCGGTGTCTGCCTCATCATCTCACCCTGGAATTTCCCGATCAATCTCACTTTCGGGCCGCTTGCCAGCGCTATTGCCGCCGGCAACACCGTGATCATCAAGCCCTCGGAGCTAACACCATCTTGTTCAGCCTTGATGGCCGAGATCATCCGCCAGACCTTCGATCCCGCTGAGATAGCCGTGTTTGAAGGCGATGCCGCGGTGTCCACGGCGTTACTGGCATTGCCGTTCGACCATATGTTTTTCACAGGCTCGCCCGCGGTGGGCAAAATCGTGATGGCGGCTGCGGCGAAGCATCTGTCATCGATTACCCTGGAGTTGGGCGGTAAAAGCCCGGTGATTGTCGATGCGAGCGCTGATCTCACCAAGGCCGCCAAAAGCATCATGTGGGGCAAATTCCTCAATAATGGCCAGACTTGCGTTGCGCCTGATTATTTATATGTCCATGAAAAAATTCTACCGGCGTTCCTCGAAAAGGCTAAAACTGCGATCGCCAAAATGTATGGCGATAACGTGCAAACTAGCCCGGATTACTGCCGAATTGTGAATGACCGGCATTTTTCCAGGATCAAAAATATTCTCGATGATGCGACTGTCAACGGGGCGACGGTCGTGACCGGTGGCACAATGTTGGCGAGCGATAAATTTATCGCCCCCACGCTGTTGACCAATGTGAGGCTGGACAGCGCGGTGATGCAGGAAGAAATTTTTGGTCCGGTTTTGCCGATTGTCACTTACAGCGACATCAACGAGCCGATCGCGCATATCAATGCCAACCCGAAGCCGCTGGCATTGTATGTGTATTCAAAAGATCAAGTCAGCATTGATAAGATCATCGATTCCACCTCCTCCGGCGGGGTTGGGATCAATGTCTCGGTGCTGCATTTCTCGCATGCCAATTTACCATTCGGCGGGGTGAATAACAGCGGCATCGGTTCCTCCCACGGCGAGTACGGTTTTAAAGCCTTTTCACACGAACGTGCGGTGATGCGCGACCAATACAACTCCACGCCGATGCTGTATCCGCCATACACGCCGCGGGTGAAGTGGCTCATGGGGCTGACGTTGAAGTTCTTTAGCTAGCTGCAACGGCAGGGGGTCTTGCTGCATTTCAGATGGCGTGGCTGAATGGCTGCGTGATTTGAATGGGATGTTTTGGTGGTCAGACTTGATAAAATCTACACACGTGGCGGTGATACGGGTGATACCTCACTCGGCAACGGTGAGCGCGTGCCAAAATCCTCGCTGCGGGTGGCGGCTTACGGTGAGGTGGATGAAGCCAACGCTATTTTAGGCATTGTGCGGTTGCATGTAAGTGGCGCTGATGACGCGGTACTGGCGCGGATCCAAAATGACCTGTTCGATGTGGGCGCTGATTTATGCGTCCCTATCGAGGAAGCGCCGCAATATCCGCAACTGCGTGTGACACAGCCGCAAGTCGATTGGCTGGAGGCGCAGATCGACCGGATGAATGCTGAATTGCCCGTATTGAACTCGTTTATTCTGCCAGGCGGCACCCCGGCGGCAGCATTTTTGCACCAGGCACGCACCGTTGTGCGCCGGGCCGAGCGGGTGCTGGTGGGGTTGCTGGCCAACCCTGATGAGCCGGTGAATAGGCTGGTGCTGGTGTATCTGAACCGTCTCTCAGATCTACTGTTCGTGATGTCGCGCTTTGTGAACGAGCTTGGCGCTCGCGACGTTTTATGGGTTCCAGCGGCGAACCGCGATGGCTGATTTAGGCTCGGAACTATTGGTCAGCGGCGGCTGGCAAATTCGCACCGGTTTTACCGGCAC
>VFSW01010311.1_pt1 | contig 13253 bp, 11 predicted proteins | sample 5358111 | NCBI WGS metagenome assembly VFSW01 (sample SAMN11554181, study PRJNA540505) | mine drainage metagenome | isolation source: sediment from site ElyBrook_90M | place: USA: Ely Copper Mine, Vershire, VT | collected 2017 | reverse complement strand
TTTGAGAAGAATCTCCAAAGCAACGAATTGACGGCCGAGGATCGCAAGGCGATGGCGGCAATTCTCAGCCGACGCAGTTGAAACAAATGCCCCCAAGGGGGAGCGCATGACGAAGAAATGGGAACGCCATGTGCCAGTTCTTTTACATGAAGCGATTGAGTTTTTGAGTGTGCGCCCAGGCGGCCTGTACGTGGATTGCACATTAGGCATGGCCGGACACGCAGCAGAGATTGCGCGGCGGTTGAGCGCGCAGGGGCGGCTAATCGGCTTTGACCGCGATCCACAGGCGCTGGCCCTCGCGAAGGAGAAGCTGGCCAGCGTGGTGGAAGAGATGGGAGCGGCTGCACCCCGAGTCGAACTGGTCGGCGAGGCGTTTGGTTCGATTGCCGCGCATCTAGGTGCAGGGACTGTCGACGGCATTCTGGCGGACGTTGGAGTCAGCAGTATGCAACTGGACGAGGCGCACAGAGGATTCAGTTTTCAGGCAGATGGGCCTTTGGATATGCGGATGGATCCGCGTGGGGGCCAGACTGCCGCACAAGTGGTGAATGAGGCAAGCGAGCGCGAGCTTGCGGACCTTATTTACGAATACGGAGAGGAAAGGAGGTCGCGGAGAATCGCCAGAGCCATTGTGCGCGGGCGGCCGGTGACGACAACCGGGCAGCTAGCCAGGATTGTCGCAGCCGCCGCCCCGGCAATGAAGCAGGAAAGAATTCATCCGGCAACGCGGACTTTTCAGGCGCTCCGGATTCGAGTGAACAGTGAACTGGACGAGATTCATGCATTGATGGAGGCCGCACCAAAGGTGCTTAAGCCCTCCGGGCGCATGGTCATCATCAGCTTTCATTCTTTGGAAGATCGCATCGTGAAAGACAGTTTGCGTGACGGTGCAAGAGCGGGAATCTGGGAGATCTTGACGAAGAAGCCAGTGATCGCGTCCGAAGAGGAAATGGATCGGAATCCAAGGGCGCGCAGCGCAAAGCTTAGAGCAGCAGAGAAAAGAATTTAGGCGACGGGACTGCGGCGGATGGGATTCGCAGTCGAGGAGACAGAAGATGGCGGCATGCACAACAACTTATAGCGAGATGGGCAGCGGCTGGCCGGTCCGCGTGGCCGAACACAATGCGGCGCTGCTCGCCCAGCAGCCCTTGCGGCGCAGGGGCGTGCGAACCCCTGAGGTGATGTTCCCCAGGCATTTTGACAATTCGCGCCTGGTGAAGGCGCCGGATCCGGTGCGCTTGAGTCAAATGCGCATCTTCTCGGCTGCGCTTTTTGTTCTTTTTTCTCTCGTTATGGTTTATGGCCTGCAGCATTTCAGCGCAATTGAAGGTTCTTATCGACTGGAATCGGAAAAGCAGCTCAGAGATCAACTGCGTGAAGAGAATCGACAACTTCGCTTGTCAGAGGCGGAGCTCTCACAGCCATCGCGCATTGACGGTCTGGCGCGACGAATGGGAATGAATGCACCGCAGGCCGGACAGGTAGTGCATGAGAACGTGCATCCGGATTTGGGCACTCCCGTGATGGCGCAGGTGACGCCATTGCCATCACCGTCCCGATAGGTTGTGACCAAAGAGTTGTTCTTGATCCGAGTGTGATGCAGGTGACCCTTCGAGCCAACCTGAACCGCAACACCACCCCGCGCGCCACGCCAATGAAGCAGGCGCGCTTCTGGCTTGTCTGTGCTTTCTTTGTGGGCTGGGCGCTGGTGATTACGGCGCGCCTTGTCTGGCTGCAAGGCGTTCGCCACGCTGAGTATCTCGACCGGGCGCAGCGCCAGCAGCAACGCACAATTGAAGTTTCTCCCCATCGCGGCGTGCTGTATGACCGCAACATGCGCGAACTGGCGATGACGGTTCAGGTGGACTCGATCTACGCAGTTCCTTCTGAGATTGAAGATAAGGCGGCGGCTGCCAGGCAGCTTGCGGACACGGTTCACATGGACCCCGAGGATGGATTTACCGCGGAGCAGGCGATTGCTGGAAGGCTCAACGAAGGCCGGAGCTTTGCCTGGGTGGCAAGGCGAGTCAAGCCGGAGGTGGCTGCGCGCGCTAAATCCCTGAACTTGAAAGGCATCTATTTTCAGAAGGAATTCCAGCGCTTCTATCCGAACGATCAAATGGCGGCTCAGGTCCTCGGTTATGTAGGGCTTGACGATAATGGCCTCGGGGGTCTGGAACAGAAGTTCGACAAGCGCCTGCATGGGGCGCCCGGAGAGGTGTTTACGGCGCTGGACGCGCGCCGACGCATCGTGGGATCCACCGCACGCGAGCCTGAAGCAGGGCAGAGCCTTCAGTTGACAATTGACGAGAACATCCAGTTCATGGCCGAGCAGGCGCTGGATCATGCGATGCAAAGAACCCAGGCGGCCAACGGCACGGTGGTCGTGCAGGACGTCCATACCGGGCAGATTCTCGCTCTGGCTATCCGACCTGCGTTCAATCCGAACGATTTTCGTCACACAACACCGGCGCTGCTTCGCGATCATGCGGTGAGCGATGTATACGAGCCGGGCTCGGTGTTCAAGCTGGTTACATATTCGGCAGCCATTGACCAACATCTTGCTAAGCCGGATGACATGATTGATTGCCAGGGCGGACAAATAACGCTGGCGGGCCGCGTGATTCACGATGACAAGAGCGACCGCGGGATGGGCGTTGTGACAGTGGCGACTGCTCTGGCCCGTTCCAGCGACGTCGCGGCTGTAAAGCTGGCATTGCGTGTAGGTCAGGATCGCTTCTATCAGTACATTCGCGATTTTGGATTTGGGAGTCGCACCGGGATGGAACTGCCCGGAGAAACGCGCGGCCTGCTTCGTTCTCCCGCGCATTGGAGCGGCTCTTCGATTGGCTCCATTGCAATTGGGCAGGAAGTGGGCGTCACTCCTCTGCAGCTAGTTTCGATGGTTTCAACGATTGCAAATGGCGGTGTATATCTGCCCCCGCGGATCCTGATGCCGGGAGAGAGCGCAGCGACAGGTCCCGGCAAATCGAATTCCGCGCTGCAGCCCGAGCCTTTCAAGCTGAATGAGGAACTCCCTGAGCCGCTGCCTGCGGGCGCACACCGCGTAATCTCAGCGATGAGTTCCGCACAAATGCGCCAGATGATGGAAGGCGTTGTTCTGTATGGGACCGGCAAACCGGCGCAACTGAACGGCTACTCCTCCGGTGGGAAGACGGGGACCGCTCAAAAGGTGGACCCGGTCACGCATCTATATTCCAAGACAATGCACATCGCTTCATTTGCAGGCTTTGCGCCGGTGAATAACCCGGTTATTTCGGTTGCCATCGTCATCGATTCACCCAAAGGAGACTATTACGGGACTGCTGTCTCGGCCCCGGTGTTTGCAGAAGTGGCGCAACAGGTACTCGAGTATCTTGGGGTGCCGCACGACATTGAGCTGCGCACACCACGCGAGCAGGCCAAGGCTCCAGAGGCCACCTCTGAGGACGACGGCGATCAGGGCCAGGGCGATGTGGACGCCCTCTATGCGGCGGTCAATGACCTTCCTGTGGACGATCCATTGCATGCGCAGCCCGCAGATCTCAATGGAAGTACAAAAGAGTCCCCTGCAACTTCTGTGAAGAGCAAAACCCTGCCCTCAGCCCTCGCTGAGAGTCCTTCGCGCGAGCCGCCAGGGAGCGATTCAGACGATCAGCCCCGCCCTTTGAACAAAGTTACAGTTGCTCGCGTCGAGATGCACAAAGGCCCAACGCTTAAAGTCCCTTCTCTCATCGGTCTGCCGATGCGAAGAGTAATTGAGGCTGCGGCTGCATCCGGTTTGGATGTGCAAATTCTCGGTACCGGCACTGCGAATGAACAGGCTCCCGCGCCCGGCACGCAGGTGGCGCAGGGCACGCGAGTCGTTGTGCATTGTGCAAGATGAGGTTGTGCGCTCCTTCGCGCCGATGGCTGGCCCAAGCGTAGAATCGAGCTCAGAATGACATGGAACGAACTGGCTAGAGAGGTCACTTTCGTGGGTTCGGCGGGAGCGTCGCAGGCGAGTCTGGCCGGCATCGAATATGACTCGCGTCGAGTGAAGCCGGGCGCGGTGTTCGTGGCCATGCAAGGCGGAACGACAGATGGGAACCGCTATGTGGAGAACGCGATCGCTGCAGGAACCGCAGGAATTATCACGGACTCGGCGGAAACATTCGACCATTTGCTTGTGTACCAACCTAGTCTGCCGGTGCTGGAGGTTGAGCATGGCAGGCGAGCACTGGCAGAGGCCTCTGCGGCCATGTTCGGCCACCCTGAGCGCGTGCTGGCTGCAACGGGTATCACTGGAACAAATGGAAAGACAACAACTTCGTTTCTAACAGAAACTCTCTTGAACGCGGGGTCGCGAAAGACGGTGCTTGTCGGCACCATTGAGTATCACATCGCTGGAGAGGTGCGACCTTCGATCCACACGACACCCGAATCGCGCGATTTGTTCGAATTGATGGCCGAAGGCGTGCGACGTGGCGCGACGGAACTGGTCACCGAAGTGTCAAGCCATGCACTGGAGCAACGGCGCGCAGCGGGCATTCCATTCGACGTTGCGGTGTTCACCAATCTCACGCGCGACCATCTCGACTATCACGGAACGATGGAGAAGTATTTCGCGGCGAAGCGGCTATTGTTTGACGGCAGCATCTATCCAGCGCCTCGCGTCGCTTTGCTCAACGCGCATGACCCGCACAGCGGGGAACTGGCCGTGGCGGCGAAGAGAGCCGGGGCAGAAGTAAGGACTTTTGGCATCGATCGGGGAGACTGGCGCGCGACAGGCCACAAGCTTACACCTCGCGGAGCAGCCTTTACGCTGCAGGCTCATGTCGGAGCAATCCAAATCACATCACGCCTTGCGGGCGAGGTAAACATCCTCAATCTTCTGGCGGCCACTGCAACGGCGCACGCGCGCGGACTGAGCCTCGACCAGATCGCTGAAGCTGCACCGCGACTCCAGCCTGTGCCGGGCCGGTTTGAACCCGTGGATGCGGGGCAGCCCTTTACCGTGATCGTAGATTACGCCCATACGGATGATGCGCTGACCAACCTTACTCATCTTGCGCGGCAACTGGCTGCAACCTCCGGCGCCCGGGTTCTTACACTGTTTGGCTGCGGCGGCGATCGGGACCGGACGAAGCGTCCGAAGATGGGCCTGGCGGCGGGTGTGGGCAGTGATTTGGTGGTGGCTACCAGCGATAATCCGCGCTCCGAGGACCCTGCTGCAATTCTGCGCGAAATTGAGCCGGGCCTGAAGGTCAGCGGAGTTTCGTATAGGATTGAGCAGGATCGCGCAGCGGCGATTGAGATGATCCTGCGGGCCGCCGCGGCGGGCGACGTGGTGCTGATTGCAGGGAAGGGGCACGAAAAGGAACAGATCCTTGCCGACCGCACGGTTCCCTTCGACGACGCGCTGATCGCGCTTTCTATTCTTCATCAAATGGGGTACGGTGGAGAGCGATGAAACTTACCCTCGCAGAGGCGGCAGTAGGGTCCGGCTCGGTGCTTGAAGCTCCAGCGAGTATGGCGCAGCCGGGAGCCCGCATCGTCACAGGCTATTCCATCGATTCGCGCACTATCGAGCCGGGCGATCTATTCTTAGCCGTGCGAGGGGAAAGGTTGGATGGTCACGATTTTGTGGCTGCAGCAGCCGAGCGCGGCGCAGCAGCGGCGGTGGTTTCGCGAGCTCGCGCGGCAAGCTTGCCCGACCCGGCGCTCGGCATGCCGTTGCTATTGTGCGACGATCCGCTCGTTGCGCTGCAGGCGCTGGCTGCTCACGTGCGTAGGCAATGGGGCAAGCGGGTGATTGCTGTTACCGGATCTGCTGGGAAGACGACTACGAAAGAAGCAATCGCGACGGCCCTCAGCGCCCGATTCAAGGTGTTGAAATCGCGCGGCAACCTGAACAACGCGTTTGGCGTGCCGCTGCAGCTGCTGCGCTTGGAACCTGAGCATGAGTTCGCAGTAATTGAAATGGGAATGAATCATGCCGGTGAAATCGCCGCACTCGCACGGATTGCGGCACCGGATTGGGGCGTAGTCACGAATGTCGGCACCGCACACATCCAAAATTTTCCGGAGGGCCAGGCGGGTATTGCACGTGCAAAGTTTGAGCTCGTTGCGGCATTGCCTGAGACCGGAATCGCGTTTTTAAACTGCAGCGACCCGTATGTCTCTCAGTTTGGCCGCGACTTTCCTGGCAAGGTGATTTACTTTGGCGAAGGGCCATGCGCCGATCCGCAAATGGTGGCGGTCAGTGAAGATGAATTGGGGCTGCACGTTTGCTATAGCGCGCAAGAGCGAGAAGGTTGGATGACGCTGCACTTGCTCGGTTCTCACAACGGGACGAATGCCATGGCGGGTCTGGCAGTGGCGCTGGAAGCCGGTGTGGAACTGGGCGAGGCAATCCAAGCGCTCGAGTCGCTCACGCCGGGAGACAAACGCGGAGAAGTTCTTGAGATTGGCGGAGCCGTTCTGTTGAATGATTGCTACAACTCCAATCCTGAGGCTCTGCGTTCGATGATTCGCACGCTGTCGAGGCGATCCGCAGTGCGCCGCATCCTTGTCGCCGGAGAAATGCTGGAACTGGGCGAACATGGCCCGGCGCTGCATGCGGCCTGCGGGCGGGCTGCGGCGGATGCGGGCCTGGATTGCGTGGTGGGCGTGGGCGGCAATGCGGAACATCTGGCGACTGCGGCGTGTTCGGCCGGCGTCGCATCCTTGTTTCTTACTGATGCCGCTGCAGCAGGCAGATGGTTGCAGGCAAACTTGCGCGCGGGCGATGTGGTGCTAGTGAAAGGGTCGAGAGGTGTACGCCTCGAGCGGGCGGTACAGGCTCTCACAGGCGCCGCAGAAAGTGCTGCGCATTGAGCAAGCTGCGGGCTGCTGCGCTTTGCGCTGTGACCGTCGCTCTCGCCGTGGCGTTCGGGCGGCCAGCGCTTTCCGCGCCGTCATCGTGGACAAAACCTTTTCCTGCATTTCGCATCGCAGGCAATCTGTACTACGTGGGCAGCGAGGACCTCGCGTCTTATCTGATCGTCACGCCACAAGGCGACATCCTGATCAACAGCAGCCTTGATTCTTCGGTTCCGCTCATTCGAAGGAGTGTGGAATCGCTGGGATTCCGCTTCAGCGATATCAAAATTCTTCTCATCAGCCACGCCCACTATGACCATTGCGCGGGTAGCGCAGAGATTCTGCGGATGACTGGAGCAAAGTACGAAGTGATGAGTCAGGATGTTGCTGTAGTCGAGTCCGGCGGCAAGGCTGACTTCCAGTACGGCAGTGAAAAATCGATGCAGTTTCCGGCCGCGCATGTCGATCGCGTGCTGCACGATGGCAACACGGTGAGCCTTGGCGGTACAGTGCTCACAGCTCACCTGACCGGCGGGCACACGAAAGGCACCACAACATGGACCCTTGACGAGCCGGAAGCCGGTCACGTGGTGCATGTGGTGATTGTTGGCAGCCCGAATGTAAATCCTGGTTATAAGCTGATCGGAAATCGGGCTTATCCATCGATAGCGACGGACTACCGCGCAGGATTCAAAGTATTGTCCAGCCTCCAGTGCGACATCTTCCTTGGAGCGCATGGAGGCTATTTCGATCTGCCCCGAAAATATGTCCGGTGGAAGAGCGGGGAGCATGACGCCTTCATCGACCCTGCGGGTTATCGGGAGTATATTGCGGATCGTGAACGTGCATTTGAGGCCGAGTACCAGCGCCAAAGCGCGCGCAGCCGCTCCTCGCATCCCATTGTGCCATCCACAGCCGGATCTGTCGCGGCCTTGTAGAATCATCGTAATCCACTGTGTCCATTCGGCATGGGAGGCCACTTGCTTTACTGGCTGCTCTATCAAAAGCTTTATCCGTTCTTTCACCCTTTCCGCATCTTTCGCTACCTGACCTTTCGTACGGCATTTGCGTCGCTGACGGCGCTTCTGATTGGATTGTTTATCGGTCCGTATGTGATTGAGAAGCTGCGCGAGTTTCAAATTGGGCAATACATCCGAGAAGAAGGGCCGCAGTCGCATAAGAAGAAGTCTGGTACGCCTACGATGGGCGGGGTTCTCATCGTCATCGCGATTTTGCTCCCGACGGTCCTCTGGTCCGATCCCGCGAATCCGTTTGTGTGGGTGGTTGTCTTTTCGACGCTAGCCTTCGGTGCGATCGGCTTTGCCGACGACTACATCAAAGTGGTGCAGCGCCGCAGCCTTGGACTCACAGCGCGCGCCAAGCTCTTCTGGCAGACCTTGGCGGCGATGGCCGTCGCTGTGGCTCTAGCCGTTCTCACGCAATTCAAGATTTTCTCGACGACTTTGATGGTGCCGTTCGTCAAAAGTTGGCGTCCGGATCTGCAATGGCATTGGATTGGCAGCTTTCCCCACATGGGTTGGCTGGCCTTTCTGCCTTTTGCGGCCTTTGTCGTTTTTGTCCTGATGGGGTCAACGAATGCCGTGAATCTCACGGACGGCTTGGATGGGCTGGCGATCGGGTGCACCATTATCGCGTCGGCCGCATTGGCAGTGCTGACTTATGTGAGCGGGCATGTGGTGTTTGCGGATTATCTTGAACTGCAACGCATGCCGATGGTGGGTGAGTTGACTGTCTTCTGTGGGGCGATGGTCGGGGCATCCATCGGGTTCCTCTGGTATAACGCCCACCCGGCTGAGATCTTTATGGGCGATGTGGGATCGCTTGCTCTTGGCGGGGCAATTGGCACAGTGGCGGTCATCATTCGGCAGGAACTGCTCCTTCCTTTCATTGGCGGCATCTTCATACTTGAGGCGCTATCTGTCATGCTGCAGGTGGGCAGCTACAAGCTTCGCAACAAGAAGCGCATTTTCAGGATGGCGCCTTTGCATCATCATTTTGAGCAGTTGGGCTGGCATGAGTCCAAGGTCATCGCCCGATTCTGGATTGGCGCGCTGGTGTTTGCACTGTTTGCTCTCACCACACTCAAACTCCGTTAAGCGCAAGCGCACCGGCGCCCCGCCGATGCACAATAGAGTCATCCGAAGGGCTTGAGGAAGAACCGCAATGTTGGAGCTAAAGGGAAAGAAGGTTCTGGTTGTGGGACTGGGGAAGTCCGGCTTGGCCGCTGCTTTGTTCTTGCGCCGCCGCGGCGCGCAGGTGACCGTTTCGGATGTGCGTAGCGCTGAGGCTCTTGCCAGGGATATTCCTGCCCTGCTGGAAGAGGGCATCATGGTGGAAACAGGAGGACACGGTCTGCTGACCTTCCGACGGCAGGACCTTATTGTTGTCTCCCCTGGCGTTTCGCTGGACACCCCTGAACTGGTTCAGGTGAAGAGCTTCGGGTTGCCCGTGATTGGTGAATTGGAACTGGCCGCACGTTTCCTGAAAGGGAAATGCGCAGCAATTACCGGGTCCAACGGCAAGACGACAACGACTGCGCTGCTCGGCGAGATACTTGATGCCTCCGGTTTTCGTACCCTGGTGGGCGGCAACATTGGCGTGCCTGTTGTGTCCTTGATTGATGAGAGCACCGATGAGACCTGGTCGGTTCTCGAGGTGTCGAGCTTCCAACTGGAGACCACCGAGGAGTTCCATCCGAACATCGCCGTGATTCTCAACATCACGCCCGATCATCTGGATCGTCACGGGACTTTTGAGAACTACGCAATGGCGAAAGAGCGCATCTTTGCCACTCAGACGGGTTTGGACGCACTGGTGCTGAACGCCGACAACGTGCGTACCTCTGCATCTGCGGCGCGCTCGGCAGCTCCGGTGTACTGGTTTTCCATGGAGCATGCCGTTCCTCAGGGAGCATGGATCGAGGATGGTGCAATAGTCTACTGCGGTGTTCGCGGAGGCGCTGTGGAGCACATAATTCCACTCAGCGCGATTCCACTCAAAGGCGAGCACAACGTCGAGAACGTGATGGCTTCGATTTGCGCAGCCAGATTAGCTGGAGCTCCTGCGGAAAGGATTCGGAGAACCATTGAGAAGTTCAAAGCAGTCGAGCACAGACTGGAGTATGTGGCCACGTTAAATGGCGTGGAGTTTTACAACGATTCCAAAGCCACCAACGTGGATGCTACGGCAAAGGCCATTGCGGCATTTCCGGGTGGTATTCATTTGATCCTCGGTGGGAAAGACAAAAACTCCGATTACACGCAGCTTTCGCAATTGCTGCGGGAACGCGTGCGAGCTGTTTATACGATTGGCTCCGCTGCGGCCAAGATTGAATCGCACTTACGAGGCGTGGTCCCGCTGCATTCGTGCGAGACGCTCGAGCGTGCCGTGAATGCCGCCGCTGCCGCCGCGCATCACGGTGAGATTGTGTTGCTAGCCCCTGCATGTTCTAGCTTCGACCAGTTCGACAGCTACGAGCATCGAGGCCGGGTCTTCAAAGAACTCGTCAACGATTGGCGGGGCTGGAAGGTATGGCAAAACGCGTAGGCGCCGACAAATGGATTTTTTTCACCACGCTGATGCTTGTGGTCTACGGCCTGGCAATGGTATTTTCTGCATCCGCAGTCGTTGCTCAAGATCAATTTCATAATCCCTATGCAATCGTCGGCAAGCAACTTGGCTGGGCCTTGGGTGGCGTATTTTGCATGGTCTGGCTGATGGCGATCGACTACAGGCACTACAAGTCTCCCAGGATCATTTTCGCCGCCACTTCAGTCACAACAGTTTTGTTGGTGATGGTGTTCTTCTTTCGGAATTCACACAATACCCACCGGTGGATTCGCTTCGGCGGCCTCTTCACGTTTCAACCTTCTGAGATCGCTAAGCCGGTTCTGATTCTCTTTCTCGCCTGGTTTCTCCACACCCGCCTTGGTTCGATGAACGATTGGAGAAATACGCTGCTGCGAGCGGCCATTGTGCCGCTGGTCTTCATCGTGCTCATCCTCAAGCAGCCCGATCTTGGAACGGCACTTGTACTCGCCGGCGTCACTGCCATGATGCTGCTGCTCGCCGGAATGGAGTGGAAGTATCTCTTGATTGCGGTGGCGGGTGCCGCTCCCGTGCTGGCGTTCATGCTGTTCTGGGTGGCGTGGCGCAGGCAGCGCATGCTGGTGTTCCTCCATCCCGATTCAGACCCGATGGGTGCGGGCTTTCATATCAACCAGTCCCTGATTGCCGTGGGCACTGGCGGATGGTTTGGTCGCGGCTTTATGGAGGGCATGCAAAAGCTGTTTTATCTGCCTGAAGCCTCGACCGACTTTATCTTTGCCAATATAGGCGAAGAGCTGGGATTTGCTGGAGCGATGCTGCTGGTGGTTCTGTTCCTGGTTCTGGGATTCCGCGGCCTGCGAACGGCGTACAAGATGCGAGATCCATTCGGACGCCTGATTGCCTTCGGCATAACCACGGCCATTCTTCTCCAGGCATTTTTCAACATCAGTGTGGTTCTTTCCCTGCTTCCCACCAAAGGCATTCCACTGCCGCTGATCTCCTCCGGAGGAACCTCGATTTTTTGTACGCTTGCCAGTATTGGAATTCTCTTGAACATCTCCAAGCAGGTGGACTGAAATTGGCGCGACTCACCTTGAGCATGGGATTGCGTTGCCTTGCCAGGATGAGGCGAGTTGCGCTCCTGACGAGTAAAGGCCCGGCGATTTGAAAGTACGTCATATGGCGCAGAATCCGATGAAAGGCGTCTCGTTGACTAGTTTGCGAGTACTGATTGCGGGCGGTGGAACAGGCGGGCATATCATCCCCGCGCTGGCGGTTGCGCGCGAACTGGTTGCGCGGCATCGCGCCGAAGTCTTATTCGTCGGAACGGCGCGCGGCATGGAGGGTCGATTGGTGCCCGATGCAGGTTTTGCCTTGCGCATGGTGGAAGTGGGTCCTCTGAATCGTGTTTCGCTGGCCACCCGGATCAAGACCCTATTGGATTTGCCGCGCAGCGGGATGGCTTGCCGACGGATCATCCACGAGTTCAGCCCGAGTGTGGTCTTTGGCGTAGGCGGCTACGCGTCCGGCCCCGCCATGGCCGCCAGTCTTCTAATGAAGGTGCCCACCATGGCTTTTGAGCCGAATGCGATGCCCGGCATGGCAAATCGGATCGTGGGCAAGTGGGTGCAGGCGGCAGCCGTCAATTTTCCCGCAGCCGCGCGATGGTTTCGCAAGCCCGAGGTGACCGGGATTCCGGTTCGGCCGGAGTTTTTTCAATTGGAGCATCGCTCTTCGCAATTGCCGAATCTGCTGATTTTTGGCGGATCGCAGGGCGCTCGACTCTTCAACATCACGTTGCCACAGATTCTCACGGCTTTACTCGCTGCGGTTCCCGGTTTGACGATTCTGCACCAGTGCGGCGCTCGCCACTTGGAGTCGACAAGGACGGCGTTTACCGCCACGGGAGCTGACTCCGCGCGCTGGCAGGTGAGTGCATTTTTAGACGACATGCCGATGCGATTTGCGAAGGCGAGTCTGGTGATGGCGCGTAGCGGAGCCTCAACCGTGGCCGAGCTGGCCGCTGCAGGCAAGCCATCGTTGCTCGTCCCGTTTGCGGCGGCAGCAGACGATCACCAGCGGCGCAATGCCGAAGCCATGGTGGAGGCAGGCGCCGCGGTCATGCTGACGGAGGACGAGTTGTCCAGTCCTGAAAAGCTGCTCACTGCGCTCACGAGTCTTCTTACTTCTCCAGAGCGGCAGTCCGCCATGGGCACAGCAGCGCGCAAGTTGGCCCACCCAGATGCCGCGGCACGGATTGCCGATCGTCTGGCGGGGCTCGCAACTCGCGACCGGCAGCGCTGATTCAGGCTGGCTGTCTCTCGGCCTGATTCAGCGAAGTCGATCAATCTTCGCCGCGCAAAACAGAAGGCCTGCTCACCGAAGCAAGCAGGCCCAGGTTATTTGAAGTGGTTGGATTACCGGCGTCCACCGCCGCCACCGCCGTGGAAGCCACCGCCGCCAAAGTTACCCCCGCGGAATCCTCCACCGCCGCCGAAGTTACCGCCGTGGAAGCCGCCACCCTGGAATCCGCTTCCATGGAAGCCGCCGGCGCCAAAGTTACTGCTGCGGAAGCCGTTCCCCTGGTATCCGTTGCCGCCAAACCGGTTTCCACCGAACCCCCCGGTACGTCCACCCGGATAGGCGTTCCGGAATCCATTTGAGGCTAGACCCCTGCCCTGGTTGCCGTTAAAGCCATGAACCGGTCCACCCTGGAAGGTGCTGCGCCCGCCAAACCGGTTGTACCCGTTCCCCGGCTGGTTGCCAAAGCGGTTATATCCTCCATTGTTGCCAAAGCGGTTGTAACCTCCATGGTCGCCGTAGCCCCAGCCGCCGTGATC
>VFSW01010310.1_pt1 | contig 13254 bp, 13 predicted proteins | sample 5358111 | NCBI WGS metagenome assembly VFSW01 (sample SAMN11554181, study PRJNA540505) | mine drainage metagenome | isolation source: sediment from site ElyBrook_90M | place: USA: Ely Copper Mine, Vershire, VT | collected 2017 | reverse complement strand
GCAAACACCTACCAGTTGACAAAGAAACATGAATACTGTAATAATCAATTGTGTAAAAAATTAAGAACATAGTGAAGTGATTAAGAGTCTTGGTGCTTTTAGTTTTTTTTTTGTTTTTTAGTATGGCTTATACGCAATAACCAAAACATAGCTTTTGGTGGTATTATTGTTGAGAGAATTAAATGAAGCTTGTTCTTGATTCTTTAGGGATGTTAAGGGGGAGTTTGTTTGGTACTGTTGCATCACCTGTTTTCAAAAGTTAGTAGTTGACAATCATTAAAACAATAGATTTCATTATTTAAAGGCGGAGGAGTAATAAATATGAACATAATTAATAAATTAACCAGCGTGGCCGTGCTTAGCTTGGCCTTTGTTACAATCAGCGCTTCAGCTGAAGAAGCGATGATTCTCGGCGATGTCGCCAACGGCAAAAAAATCTTCACTGAAGGGAAAGGGGTTTCACCACCTTGTCTTGCCTGTCATGGTGCGAATGGTTATGGTACAGAAGCGATGGGTGCTCCACGTTTAGCCAATCTTGGTTATCCTTATATTGTCAAGCAACTGACTGATTTAGCTGAAGGACGCCGTACTCCATCAGGGGCTGGTGCCGTTATGCCTTTATTTGCTCAACAACTCTCTCCTGAAGATCGTCGTGATGTTTCAGCTTATGTTAATACGCTTCAAGTACAACCTGATCTTTCTGATCTAGCCGCCATCAAGGCCAGCGGTCAACCGGTTGGGCAACGTTTTCTCGGACAACAACTGGTTGTTTATGGTATTGAAGGCAAAGTTTCAGCTTGCCAAAGCTGCCATGGTTATAATGGACGAGGAGCAGCACCTATATTCCCCGTAATCGGTCAACAAAAATACACATACTTAGTTAATCAATTGCATAATTGGCGTGATCAAAGCCGGGCGAATGACCCTTATGTGATGATGCGCGCGATTGCCAAAAACCTCACCGACGATGCCATCAACAATGCTGCCGCCTACTTAGCTTGGGCACCTCGCACAACTGACGGTGATGATGCAGTACCCATGACTAATGCTAGCATTGTTCCCTAATTGAGTTGAACTATTTCAAATTTTTTAACTCCTATTAGTTGAAACCATAACCCGCACCTTAAACAGTGCGGGTTTTTTCTAGCTAACTTTAGGAGCCATACCCATGAGCTTTAAATCATTCAAAACCGGAGAAAAGGTCATTTTTGGATTCTTTGGGATTTTGCTCATCTTTGCAGTGATCAGTTATGTTCTAATGGAAACTTACCGAGCAAAACTGAACCACCCTATGTATCCCCAAACAACCTCTTTTAACTTTACCCCTGAGGGACAAACAGGTTCTACCTTGTATAGAACCAAAGGATGCCCGGATTGTCACCGGGCTGTCCGCAATGGAACCAACAGTGGCCTCAGCCTCGATGGTATCGGGTCCCAAAAAACAGTTACTCAAATCCAGGCTTTCCTAAAAAATCCCGAAGCCAATTACCCGAGCAAAACATTTGATCATGGCCCAGGTAAAGATGCCGCTTACGTGGCCGCCTTGCCAGCACAAGAAATCCAAGACATATCCGTCTTTCTTTCACAATTGAAAGCCGTACAGGGTTCACCTGATGCCCGCATTCCCATGCCAGAAAAATCTGGTTTTGTCGATGAGATGGTCAAAATGTGGGCCCCAGCCGAATTGCAAAAAGACCGTCATGATTTACGCGATGATGCCCATCAAAAATAATAACCTAACCCAAAAGATACTAAAAAAGGACTGATAAGTAATGAATAACCCAACCCCTCATCCTGAAATCAATCATCCTGACTACACCCGTTATACTTTGCTTTTCATTTACGCTTGTATCACTTATGCCATCATTGGATTTTCATGGGGGGCATTGATGGGTGGGATCCGACCGTTTCGTATGTTTGTAGATTCAGCCCCACATGGCCATCTGATCTTGTTGGCTCATGGGCATATCAATTTATTGGGTTGGGTTGAAATGGCTATATTTGGATCCATTTACTATTTCGTTCCGCGACTCGTCAATCGTCCAATTTACAGCCTACCCCTTGTTAAAGTCCATTTTTGGATACATAACATCGGGTTAATGGGTATGGTGATTTTATTCTGCATCGCTGGTTCTGTTGGAGGCTATAATCCGGAACCCAACAATGAAATGACTGTCAATCACCTGATGGAAGGTGTTGGCTTCTTTGGCCTGTTGGTATTGTTAGCAAACATCATCTGGGGTTATAATGTCTATCGAACTGGAAAAGGATACACGCGATGAAAATAACTTTACCTTATTCATCAATACCCGTTAAAGTTTCATGGATTATCTTAGCTGGAATTCTTTCTGCTTGCGGTATTTCTCATCGTAATGGACTGATGGTTGGTCAAAAGGCGCCGTTATTGGCCACCAAGACTTTAGCCGACGTCAACGGTGATTTGAGTCGCATCACTACCTATCGGCAACCCGATCCTCGAATGTACCAGTATTCTCTAGATCAGGCCTTAGCCACCAAAAAACCAATTTTCTTAGAATTTGCGACACCAGGACATTGCTCTGTCTGTGATCGACAACTACAAATCACAAAAGCGATGTTGGATAAATATAATGGTCAAGTCATTTTTCTGCACATGGACCAGTATGAAAACCCTGAAGCATTCATTGCCTATCAAGTCATGGGTGACCCTTGGACTTTCGTGATCGATGCTCAAGGCATCGTCCGCTACCAACAATCCGGTCCTATGTTGTATCAAGAAATGGACAATGAAATCAAGAGTGCTTTGACTGAGCCAACTCCCCATAAAATTAGCTGAACCTATATGACCCTGAAAAATGCCCGATATAATTTGCACCAAGATCGAACCGGAATGTATTGGGACTTACTCCTGTATGTTCCGACCGTCGGAGCCCTCTCCACCGTTGCCCTTTTTAGCTGGTACAATCACAACACCAGTTTGGCTTATTTAATGGTGTTTCTGGCCTCTTTTTTCTTGATTGCCGGAGCGAATAGAATCTTAAAAACTCGTCTCATGATTTTGGGATCAGCCCCCGTTTCTCTAGAGATACGCAATAACGAAGTCACCATTACCCTTAAAAACCATAAAACCATAGACCTCTTAAAAGAGGTGAGGCTGTATTCTGATCTATCAGGGAAAACATTTGGTTTAAGTGGATTAAATGCACAGGGGATGAAGGAGCAATTTATTTTTCATCGAGGGCAATTCGCTTTAAATCAAGAATTCGAAGGAATTATTACCCACTTTAAAAAAGCTCCACTTAAGTAACACCGGAATCTATCGCCGACGCTTAAAAACATCCCACGCCATTACGGCGATGACTAGTAGCAATACCCCTGAAATACCCCATTTAATTTCAGTTTCTACCTGTTCGGAAACCAAACCCCCTACGAACATATGAACCGTATAATTGGCGGTTAGCAGGGCCACGATAATGGCCAAAGGGTAGGCAACCCACTCAGATGGGGCTAGTTTCATGGCTTGGCCGCCTTACTGGGAATATTTTTGGGAGGTTCCTCTGGAGGGCTATCTATATTAGGTTGGGTCGGGACTATGCTGATTTTCGGATTTTTTAACTTCAATATTACCCCTGCCGGTTGGATCGATACTGGCTCTAGTTCCGTATTAAGCTGGGCGAGGTTTTTAACCAACCCCACGTGTAAGTCATCTTTCGGATTCAGGATGAGTGCGGTAATCCCTTGCATCATTTTTAGCTGTTCCATGGGATTTTTAGCTTCCGGGGGCAGTGGCAAAACATCGCAACGGCAAGCCAGCATCGTTCGCGCTGGCCATTCACTGGCAATACGCAAAGTAGGTGGTGGTAATTTCGCCCGTTCACTTTGAAGACGTATTTGCGTGACCTCTTGTGCTAACGTTTCAATCAGCTCATCTTGTGGTGTTAGAATTTGATCTTGGTTTACCTGATAGCGTAAGCGCGCCGCTTGGGAGGCTGAGAGACAAAAAACAAACACTAAAGACCACAGAACAATCCGTTGGAACTGAATCAACGATCTATTTGCTCCAGACCCTTCTTTCAACAACCAAGGGAGCCCGCCATACAACAACAAGGTTAAAGTCATAAACGCCCAAACTCTATCGTGTTCCCATAATCCAAAAATGGAGCACAGTAGCAGTATTCTCCCTAAGAAATCAGCAATAGGAGAATCTGGCGACTGAGATTTAATCCATGTCAGCAGGATCGTAGTAAATCCAACCAATGCCCAAACCCAATCCCACCACGAATCTTCATGCTGCCAACCTAGATGCCAAGACGAAATCGTTTGCAAACTCCATGAATGATCTAGCAGATCCGTCCAATTTCGGTGCATCAAGAAAGCCAATATCAAGACAAATACGACCCCGACAAAATAAGTCTTTTGTTGTTTGGCACTCACCGGAGTTTTATACCAAGTCCACAACAACCATAGTGGAAAAACCAAACCAATAGGGTGCAACGTAACCATCGCGGCCACCGCAAACATTTGTCCGAAGTACATTCCTCCGAGCGTTTGAGGTTTTGCTTGATAGCATTGATGACACCAGGCACCAAAAACTATTAAGGCCAATAAAGGGATACCAACACCCAAGGTGTCGATTTGTTCAATGGTTAATGGTGCGATTAGAAACAATCCCGTTCCCAATAGGGCAGACTCCTGATGTCCCTGTTGAGCACGCCAACGATAAAGTTGCCGTGCAGTGAAACCCAACATGACCACCCAAACTACTTTGGCTACGAATATTTGCCCCGGCCACAAATAAGCTAAAGGCAACCAAAACAAGGCTCGAGCATCAGGCACGCCCAAGGTCAAAACGGAACTGGCGACATCATCTGCAACGGACCAATCAAGAGCCAGTGCTTTAGCCGCCCCTTCCTCTAATCCATACGATTGATGACTTAACACGAACAAAACCAAAATGCCCCACAACACAAAAGGTAATTCAGCCAATAACGAACGTTTATTCATAAATTCAACCACCCCTAAACAAAGAACTTCATAAAAACCTAAGTGGTTAGTTTAGCCAAGCTCAGCACCAACCATTTGATCCCATGATCAAAAAACTTCACCTGAACCCGGCCATCTTGTCCCGTTCCTTCCAAATCCAAAACGATGCCACTACCAAAACGAGGATGATGAACTGTTTGCCCCAAACGAAAAGCATGCTGATCTCTTCTTGATTCCGTAGTGTTCTTAGGGAAAGAAGAGGGTTTGCTAGCCGATGAAGTATTACCCCCCATTTTTGGCTGCCTTGAAAAACCTCGAGTAGATAACCAAAGGAATAACTGATCAGGAATTTCATCTAAAAAACGAGAACGTATCCCATACCGTGTCTGACCGTGTAACATTCGTTGATCTGCCCGGGTAAAATAGAGACGCTCTCGAGCCCGAGTAATGGCCACATAAGCCAAGCGTCGCTCTTCTTCCAACCCCTTAGCTTCCGACATCGCATTCTCGTGAGGGAATAAGCCATCTTCCATTCCACACACAAAAACCACAGAGAACTCAAGCCCCTTTGCTGAATGAACCGTCATCAACTGCAAAGCATCGGAACCAACCAACGTTTCCTGGCCGCCAGACTCCAAGCAGGCATGGGCTAAAAAATCCGTCAATTCATGAGATTCATTCTCATCCGTGAATTGACTCGCTGCGTTTTCCAGTTCCATCAAATTTTCCAGGCGATCGGCCCCTTCCCGTTCTTTCTGGTAATGAGATAACAAACCAGATAGTTCAACACAGCTCTTGATAAGGTCCATCAAAGTCTGCTGCTCAGAACACAAACGAAGCTGATCGATCAGATGCACAAATTGCACTAAAACCCCTGAGCTTTTTTGCTCTTGCACCGCTAAGCGAGTTGCCTGCATCAGACTGACCCCATGAATTTGAGCCTGATTTTGAATCTGCTCTATGCTACGGGCCCCAATTCCGCGCGTAGGGAAATTAACGATCCGCAAAAAAGCACCATCATCATCTCCGTTGGCCACCAAACGCAAATAAGCAAGAGCATGTTTGATTTCCTGGCGTTCGAAAAAACGCAATCCACCATACACGCGATAGGGAATACCAAAGCGAAATAAACCTTGCTCCAACAAACGGGACTGTGCATTAGAACGATACAGAATGGCTATCTGTTGATAATCAATACCAGTTTGATGTAGCAGCCGTATTTCATCCACTATAAACTGACATTCAGCAAAATCATTTTCCGCCTCAAAAACCCGGATGGGTTCACCAACCCCAGCTTCTGTCCACAATTCTTTTCCGATCCGTTCCTTGTTACATTTAATCAACGCATTTGCTGCCGCAAGGATGTGCCCATGGGACCGATAATTTTGTTCTAACTTTATCACTTCCAAAACAGAAAAGTCCCGCTGAAAATCCTGCATGTGGCGCACCAAAGCCCCCCTGAAACCATAAATGGACTGATCATCATCCCCTACCGCTAAGACATGCGTCTGGGAACCAGACAGTAGCTTTAACCAAGCATATTGTAAGGGATTGGTATCTTGAAACTCATCCACCAAAATATGTTCGAACCGATTTTGATAATGTTCTCGCAATAAAGGCTGTTGATTCAGTAAATCAACAGAACGCAACAACAATTCTGCAAAATCGACAACCCCATCTTTTTGGCACTGCTGTTCATAAGCCTTATATAAAGCCTGCTCCGTGGCCCCCAAACCCAAAGCAGCACTGGAACGCAACCCTTCTTCTTTAAGCTTATTAAACAAATTAACCATCTGCTTGGCCGGATAACGTTCATCATTTATTTGCAAACTTTTTTGTAAGCGTTTAACTAAGCTTTGTTGATCTTGAATATCCAGAATCTGAAACTCTTTAGGAAGTCCGGCCTCTGATGCATGGGCACGTAGCAGGCGATGACACAACCCATGAAACGTACCCATCCACATTCCCTTATTTTGAACCGACAACATGGCCGTTAACCGCAAATTCATTTCTTTAGCCGCTTTATTGGTAAATGTCACGGCCATGATGGCTGAAGCCTTAATTCCTTGTTCGCGCATTAACCAGGCAATTCTGGATGTCAAAACTTTTGTTTTCCCTGAACCAGCCCCGGCCAGCACTAGCACCGACCCTTTTGGCCAGAGCGCAGCTTTCTGTTGCGCTGGATTCAGCTGGGTCAGGTATGTTTGTTCCATGAAATCCTCACTAAGTAACCATCCATTATACGGGAGACGCCTCAAAGATTCCAGCAATACCAGTTATAATGAATCTTTTTATTCATGTTCAATATGGAAGCTCATTACCAACCCGACCAAATAGAGCCAGAAATTCAAGTCCAGTGGCAAAACAATAAAACTAACCATGCTACTGAAACAGATCTGCGGCCTAAGTATTATTGTCTATCCATGTTTCCCTATCCGTCGGGGCAATTACATATGGGGCATGTACGAAACTACACCATTGGTGACGTCCTCTCCAGAAGCCATCGAATGAAAGGATTTAATGTACTTCAACCCATGGGTTGGGATGCATTTGGACTGCCGGCCGAGAACGCCGCACTCAAACATCAAACAGCCCCTGCCGCTTGGACTCGTCAAAACATACAAAGCATGCGCCAGCAGCTCCAATCCCTCGGATTATCGATTGATTGGGATCGTGAAATCAGCACTTGCGACAGCAACTATTACCATTGGGAACAATGGTTTTTCACAAAACTTTATCAGCAAGGGATCATTTATCAAAAAACCGGAACCGTCAATTGGGATCCCGTCGATCAAACCGTTCTGGCCAATGAGCAAGTTATAGATGGACGGGGATGGCGTTCCGGAGCTCTCATTGAAAAAAAAGAAATCCCCATGTACTATCTCAAAATCACAGCCTTTGCGCAAGATCTTTTAGACGGATTAGATCAACTACCGGACTGGCCTGAACAGGTCAAAACCATGCAACGCCATTGGATTGGACGCTCCGATGGAGTGACGGTACAGTTTCATTGCCCCCAACTCAACCAAGATTTAAAAATCTTTACCACGCGGGCCGATACCCTCTATGGAGTCACCTATCTGGCTATTGCCGCTGAACACCCATGGGCTCAACAAGTAGCCAAAAACACACCAAAAATTCAAGAATTTATCACCCAGTGTCGTCAAGGTGGGGTGGCCGAGGCCGACTTGGCCACTCAAGAAAAACGAGGAATCGATACCGGCCTTACTGTCATTCACCCCCTCACCCAAGAATCTGTTCCTGTCTGGATCGCAAATTTTGTGCTGATGAGTTATGGCGAAGGGGCCGTTATGGCGGTTCCTGCCCATGATGAACGGGACTATGATTTTGCCAAAAGTTATGATTTACCCAGCAAAAGCGTCATCAAACCACAGGCCACTGATGTAACCCCTGTTGGCCCCTTCACCGCCGATGGAGTGCTCAGTAATTCAGAAGACTTTTCTGGTCTGGATTCGGCCACCGCCCGTAATAAAATAACCTTGGTACTCGAAGCGTTAGGTTGTGGTGCCCACTCGATTCAATATCGACTGCGCGACTGGGGGATTTCCCGACAACGTTACTGGGGTTGTCCGATTCCGCTCATTCACTGTCCACATTGTGGCACAGTCCCTGTCCCAGAGCAGGACCTGCCGGTCATCTTACCTGAAGACGTCACCATGAACGGCGTTCACTCACCCCTTAAACAAAACCCAGACTTCTACGAGACTTTCTGTCCTCAATGCCACCATCCGGCGAAAAGAGAAACAGACACTCTTGATACCTTTTTTGAGTCCTCATGGTATTTTGCTCGCTTTGCTTGCCCCCATGAGCACACTCAAATGGTCAATGCCACGGCGAATTACTGGCTACCAGTAGATCAGTATGTGGGAGGAATCGAGCACGCTATTCTACATCTGTTGTACGCTCGTTTTTTTAACCGCTTGATGGTTTCCTTAGGATTACTCCAACACGAGGAACCCTTTACCAGACTGCTCACTCAAGGGATGGTCCTGAAAGATGGCTCAAAAATGTCCAAATCTAAGGGAAATACCGTCGATCCTACTGGCTTAATTCATGAATTTGGGGCTGACACCGTTCGTTTCTTCATCATCTTTGCCAGCCCTCCAGACCAATCGTTAGAATGGTCTGATAGTGGCGTTCAAGGAAGTCACCGCTTTCTCAGAAGGCTCTGGCAATATGCCTACTTACACCAAAGCGACTTCAAGAAAAATCCAAACCCCAACGAAGCCCCCCATGAGCGTCGCGAACTCCATTTAATCCTAAAGCAGGCCCTCTATGACATGGAACGCCAGCAGTTTAATACCGTGGCTTCAGCGTGCATGAAGCTCCTTAATTTATTGGAGAAAATGCCTCCGCAGGCCCAAGCCACTCAAGCAGAAGGGTTCTCGTTATTGCTTCGACTGCTAGCTCCCATTACCCCCCATATCACGGAACATCTATGGCGCACGCTGGGCTTTGGTGGTGCTATCCACCTAAGCCCATGGCCCAGCGTGGATGAATCTGCTCTAGAACAATCCAATATTGAATATATTGTTCAAATCAACGGGAAAAAACGAGGAACACTCACCCTGCCACAGGCGGCCAGTCGATCTGAAATTGAGGACTTTGTTCAACAATCCCCCGAATTCAAAACATGGTGGTCTGAAGAAACGCTCCAAAAAATCATCATCGTCCCCAAACGATTAATCAATCTGGTAGTAACCATGAAATGAACGCCATGCGTCGTGGAATCTTGGGGCTCTGCTGTTTCTGGCTTTCTGGATGCGGCTTCCATTGGCATAGTCAAGGGGTCCATTTTTTATTCAAAACCGTATTTATTAAGAACTCCAGCAATACCACTCTCAATAATGAAGTGTTGGCTGAAATGTCAGCGTCGCCCGGCATTAAAGTCGTCACTCAGCGCAACGAAGCTGACCTTATCCTCATCCTAACCTCGCTCTCCCAGACTGATCAAATTTTAACGCTTGATGCCCAAGGCTCAGTCTCACAGTACTCACTCATTTCCCGTTTAAACTTTCGGGCCACGGATAAAAACAACCAAGAAGTTTTGGTCCCCTCCCACGTCATTATCACTCGTGTATTTAACTACAATGACGTTGAAATTTTTGCCAAAGAAAGCGAGAAAATCGTAATACAAGCCGATATGCGACATCAATTAATCATCCAAATGCTAGAAAAACTCAGCACGGTTGATCCACACCACCCGATCGAACTCGATGGAAATTAAAGCGACTCAGCTGAGTAAGCAACTACAAAAAGGGTTACACCCTTTTTATACGGTAGTGGCTAACGAACCCTTTTTAGCTTATGAATCCTTGGATCTGCTTCATCAAACCGCCCATAGCGCCGGTTACACCCTTAAAATCATCCTGACTCAGGAGAACAATACCTCTTGGTCAGAATTACTGCTCCATTATCACAATGACTCGTTGTTTGACCCCAAACAACGGATTGAATTTCGAATTCCCACTGGGAAACCGGGAACTCAAGGAGCTAAGATCCTAACGGAACTTATCCGCTCCCCCAATCCTAATTGTTTATTAATTATTCACTTACCTGCCTTGGATTACACCACAGAAAAAACCCAATGGTTTCAAATGCTAAAAAAAGAAAGTCACGTCATTCGCCCCTCTAAACTCAATCGATTGGAATTGTCACAATGGATCCAGGTGCACCTCAGTGCCCAAAACCAAACCCTAGATTCTGACGTCTTAACTTTCTTAACGGATCAATTTGAGGGTAACCTTCTAGCGGCCCATCAAGAAATTCAAAAGTTAGGCCTCCTCTACCCGGCAGGCCCAATCCTTTTGGAACAAGCCAAAAATGCCGTATGGAATGTTAGTCACTTTGAGCCCGCTGACCTGACCCAAGCCCTTCTGGAATATAACCTGATGCGTTTTCAGAGTATTCTACGGGGGCTCATCAGTGAGGGCATCGAACTCCCCCTGTTACTGGGCATCCTAGCCCATAAACTACGACAGTTACACCAATTCCTACGCCCCGACCCGACCCTGGGACGAAATAGCTGGCTTCCTGACCAAGCTTGGTTCAAAACTCATGCCCATCGATTCACTCCTCAACAATGCGAACGAGCATTATTGATGGCTCATCAAGCCGATCGTCAGATTAAAGGATTAGCCTCAGGCTCTCCTGAGCGGACTCTGTTAAAATTAGCCTACGACTTTATTTATCACACACCAAAAACACACCATGCCTGACCTTATTCATCAAATCACCGCCATTGCACAGAGGGCCAAAAAAGCCAGTCGAATCCTAGCCAGCGCTCCTACCGCCCAAAAAAACCAAGCACTTTCTTTAGCTGCTGATTTAATTTTGCAGCGCAGGCCAAAATTGCTACTGGCTAATCAAGAAGATATTGCAAACGCCACCACCACTGACAAAGCATTTATCGACCGCCTCACACTCACGACTCAAAGTATTCAGAACATGCACGATGGCCTGAAACAGATTGTTCAACTGCCTGACCCAGTGGGAGAGATAACCGATATGGTTCAACGCCCATCTGGTATTCAAGTGGGTAAAATGCGCATGCCTCTAGGCGTCGTTGGTATTATTTACGAATCTCGACCTAACGTCACCGCCGACGCGGCAGCCTTATGCCTTAAATCTGGGAACGCCTGTATTTTACGGGGAGGGTCCGAGTGTCTGCGCACCAATCAAGCTATCACTCAAGCGCTACAAGATGCCTTATCTCAAGCCAACCTTCCAGCTGATGCCATTCAATTGATCAATACCCCTGACCGTGCTGCTGTAGGCGTATTATTGACCCTTAAAGGACTCATTGATGTCATTATTCCACGTGGCGGAAAAAGTCTCATTGAACGAGTATCACAAGAATCCAAAATCCCCGTCCTTAAGCACTTAGATGGAATCTGCCATATATATGTTGACGAATCGGCTGCTCTGGAAATGGCGCTCTCGGTTATTGATAATGCTAAAACCCAACGCTATGGTGTCTGTAATACCTTGGAAACCCTTTTAGTACACCACCGGATTGCCCAAAAACTACTCCCCGCATTAGCCAATCAACTCCGGACCAAGGGGGTTGAATTACGCGGTGACTCTGAATCAGCTCTGTACATCCCTAACCTCATCCCGGCTACTGAACGAGACTGGCAGACAGAATATTTAGCCCCTATTTTATCCATTCGGGTTGTTGCCTCTCTAGATGACGCCTTGAATCACATCGATCACTACGGTTCAGGGCATACTGATGCCATCCTCACCGAAAACTGGACAGCGGCACAACGTTTTTTACGTGAAGTTGATTCCAGTTCTGTGATGGTCAATGCCTCTACTCGTTTTGCTGACGGTTTTGAATATGGCTTGGGAGCAGAAATCGGTATTTCTACAGACAAATTACACGCCCGTGGTCCGGTGGGGTTAGAAGGCCTCACCAACCAAAAGTATATTGTCTATGGCCAGGGACAGACACGTGGCACAGCGCAATCTTGAACGGTATAGGACTATTTGGGGGGACTTTCGATCCTATTCATCAAGGGCATATCGCACTCGCCAAAACTGCTCTGCAACAGCTGAAACTAGCTCAGGTGCGCTTAATTCCTGCCGGTCAACCCTGGCAACGAAAAACCATTGCATCAGCACAACACCGCCTTCACATGACGGAACTTGCCTGTCTCAATCATCCGGGACTATGGGTAGATGATCGAGAAATCAGGCGCCAAAAAACCACTTACACCATTGACACCTTGCTAGAATTTCGTTCTGAATGGGGAACCAATATTCCCCTCTGGCTCATCTTAGGAATCGATGCTTTTTTAAGCCTACCCACTTGGCACCGCTGGATTGAGATTCTCCCCCTGGTCAATATCGCTATTACTGGTCGACCTCATTATTCTAAAAAGACTTTAATGGACTCAGAGCCCATGCAACTACTCAATAAAATGAAAAGTCCCACAACGCAAAAGTGGGCTTGGATCACTATGCCCGAACAACCAATATCCTCTACGACCTTACGCCAAATGTTTCAAGAGAATACATCCCCCAACGAGCACCAACTATCACCCTTGGTACTCCATTATATTCATACCCATCAACTTTATACCCCTACCCTATGACCCCTTCCAGCCCGCTTATTACCTTAATCAAAACTGCCTTAGAAGATGTTAAGGCCAAAGATCTTGAATGCTGGTCAACAGCACATTTGCCCAGTATTTTTGATACCCTCTTTATCGCTACTGGAGATTCTTCGCGTCAATGCAAAGCCTTAGCACAGCGTGTGGCCAGCTA
>VFSW01010309.1_pt1 | contig 13254 bp, 12 predicted proteins | sample 5358111 | NCBI WGS metagenome assembly VFSW01 (sample SAMN11554181, study PRJNA540505) | mine drainage metagenome | isolation source: sediment from site ElyBrook_90M | place: USA: Ely Copper Mine, Vershire, VT | collected 2017 | reverse complement strand
CTTCCAGCTTTCCCTGCTCCGACAAATCCACGTCCGTCCATCCGGTAAACAGGTTCTCTTTGTTCCAAACGCTCTCTCCATGTCGCAGCAGTACAAGTTTGCTCATCAGCCTTTTCCTTTTCTGGCTCGCTCGTGGCGAGGGGGATATGTTTGTCGCATCGTGACCTCCGCTGTCTGACGTGCGCACCGGAGCCGTCCTCGTTCCCAACCAAAATGTCTCTTCGGTTCGTTGCTTCCATCCTAATCGAAGCACGTGTACGCCATCGCTCCGGTAGCCCAGAGTCCGCCGAACATGTCTCTGCGCCCATCGCGCGAAAAGCTTTTTCGTGCTGTTCCGCAAATGAAGAAATCTACGGAACAATCACCGCCGCGCCATCGATTGCATCGTGCCGCAACGCATCTATCGCGTCGTTGATGTTGTCCAGCGCAAACGCCGTAGCCTTCGTTTTTATGCCAATTTGGCTGCAAATCTGCAAAAAATCACGCGCATCCGCCCGCGTCATATTCGCCACGCTGCGAATCTGCCGCTCGCCCCAAAGCAATTTGTCGTAGTCGAATTGTGGAATGCAATCCAGGTGAATCGCGTTGATCGCCACCACCCCACCTTTGCGCAAACTTGAAAGTGCAGCGACAACTACTTTCCCACTCGGCGCAAATGTCACCGCTCGATCCAGTTGTACCGGCGGCATCTCGTCTGCCGAACCCACCCAGCAAGCCCCTAACGAATCAGCAAGTTGCCGGTTTGATTCGCCGCGCGTCGACACATACACGTCGCAATTCCACGCGCGCAGAACCGCAATTGTGAGATGCGCGGACGCTCCAAATCCGAATAATCCAACGCGTTCTCCGCGCTCCACGCCCGCCACTCTCAAACTTCGAAAACCGATAATGCCCGCGCACAGCAAGGGTGCAACGTGCAGATCATCCAGCGCCTCCGGCAGCGGATAGACAAAGTCCGCGCGCGCCACCGCATACTCCGCGTAGCCGCCATTCACGCTGTATCCCGTGAATGTCGGCTCGTCGCACAAGTTTTCTTTTTTATTCCGGCAGTACCAGCAATTTCCATCCACTCCGCCCATCCAGGACACGCCCACGCGCGTTCCCGCAGTCAATTCCGGCGTCGCACCGTCGACAATTTCGCCAACAATCTGGTGCCCCGGAATCAGCTTGTCGCGTCGCGGCGGAAGCTCCCGATCGAGGATGTGTAGGTCTGTGCGACAAACCCCGCACGCCCGCACACGCAGCAACACTTGCCCGGCTTGTGCCTCCGGCTTCAAAACCTGCTCGACGCGAAGCCTCGACTCGGACGATGGATCTGTGGAATGGAAGACGGCCGCTTTCATTTGCAAGTCCCCTCTGTACCATTCTTGTTGGCATCTGCCTGATCAAATTTGAACATGTTCGGCCCAAATGGAAGCGCCCGGAATTTCATCTATTCCGAAGCTTTGACTTGTTACAATGTCGGCTAGGCAACAATCCCTCGCAATGTAACCGCGCCTCAACGAGACTGTCCCTCACAGTGTCGTTTGAGCTCATTCAAGGCTCGCAAATCGGTGGTGGTCCATGTCTCTGGTGCCGACTCTTCACCTTCAGTATTGTCGTTCCGGAAGCGATGCGTTTTACAGTCTGCCGCCGGAGACTCTTGCTGAGTTGGATGCCATCAGTGCGCCGGTCGAATATCCGAGTGGGACAACCCTCATGCGACAGGGCGATCCACCGCAATTTGTCAGAATTCTCTGCAATGGACGAGCGAAAATCACAACATCTTCGCAGGACGGAAAAACTTTGCTGCTGAACATTGTCAGCGCGGGCGCCATTCTTGGACTGGTCTCCGCTGTCCGTCGCATCAACTACGAAACGACTGCAGAGGCGTATGGGCCGTGCATTGTGAACGAAATCCTCGACCAGGATTTTCTGGACTTTCTCATCCGCCATCGCAGTGCAAGCTGGCAGGTGATTGAAATGTTGGCCGAGGAGACGCCCGATCTGCTGGTGACTGCGCGGCGCGTCGCCCTGTCCGGTACTGTCGCGGGCAATGTTGCGAAGCTGCTGCTGGACTGGGGTGCGACTGTCACTGAAATCGATGGGAAAAAGCACTTCAACCTGGTGCTGACACACCAGGAAATTGCAGAGATGGTCGGCACCACGCGTGAGACTGTGACGCGCACACTGGCCAGTTTCCGCCAGCATGGATGGATTCGCATCCACGGCGCGTCGGTAGAAATTTTGCAGCAGGAAAAAATGAAAGACATCTCCATCTAAGCCGCACCTCCAGGCGTTGCGGGTATTCGTGGGTTGCGACCTTGTTTGTGTGCGCTTCGGGTTTTTTCACTGTCGGCCCGCGACACATGAGTTAGCGTTTCATTCGCGCAGAAAGATCAAACCGTAGCGACACTTCCTAGGATCTCCGCATTGGTGAATGACGCAGGTAACGGGAACATCCACGATTTCCACATCTCTGCCCCGGCACGTTCGCACGTCCGCCGCGACTCGATGTTTTCAGGATCGCAGGTGATCCAGAGCGGATTGATTTGCAGCTCGATCACTGCCGGTATCAATAGTCGAAGCGCGCGAGCCGCATATCGATTTCCTCGATGGGCGGGCGCAACGTCGAAGCCAACGTGCCCCGCATAGAGTTCCATGTGAGGACCGGCGCCGCCTCGATGAACTGCACGACGAGAGCATCGCCCTGACACCCAACATCGCCGATCTGTTGGATTGATGTGGCATCCGGCATATCATTCCGCTCCGGCGGGCAGCGGCTTGAGGCGCGCCGAATGCAGGCCGCATCTTGAAATGCATTTTCGAGCGCTGTCCTCCGGACCTGTGCATTGACCGAAATAATCACCAAGGTCATTCGCAGTTACGCGACATCGTGCAACGATCGTCTCCCTCTCATCGGCCTCCAAAAAATCGAGCCAATGCCTTCGAATCCCCATGTCTGTCTGGCCTTGCGCGATGCAACGCCTCGCCGGTGTTCACGCGCATTTCGCATGCGATTCATCATCAGTGATCGACATCACCGCCAAACACTCCGCGCACATTCTAACTTCGGATGATGTAGAGACAATGTTTTATGGAATTGGCACAGACATTAAAAGTGATTTATGGATTTTGCACAGATTGTCAGATTCATCAAGATTTTCTGAACCATGAACGTGGAGGCTCTATGAAACGTTTGCTTCTTTGTGTTGCGCTGGGAATCGCACTCCCCGGACTATGGAATGCCGGAGTGGCGAAGGCCGCGAGTCAACCCGGCCAGCAAGCCAACGCACCTCAAACTCCCCCAGCGGCGACTGCCGGTGCATCCGGCTATGTGGGCTCGGATACGTGTATCACTTGTCACGCAGAGGTCGGCAAGAGCTTTGCGAACAATCCGCATTCGAAGCTTGCGCTGACGCACAGCGGCAAGGGCATCACCTGCGAAAGCTGCCACGGACCGGGGCAAGCGCACGTCGAGGGTGGTGGAGACATCACGAAGATCTTCCTGCCCAGTAAAGCCTCCGCACAAGAGACCAACGCCACCTGCGAGGGTTGCCATGCCAGAGTGCATCCGAATTTCGATCGCTCTCCGCATGCCAAGGCTGGACTGAGCTGCATCAGCTGCCACAGTGTGCACGCGGCCCAGACCGACCAAGCCCTGCTGAAACTGCCGCAGCCGGCGCTGTGCTTTACCTGCCACACCGACGTGAAGGGCGCATTCAATATGCCCTTCCACCATCCGGTTCTAGAAGGCACAGTCAAGTGCAGCGACTGCCATGACGTGCACGGCACGTTCCAGCGCACACAGCTGCGTTCGACTGCCGATCAGAATGTGGTCTGCGTCAAGTGCCATACCGATGTGCGTGGGCCTTTCGTCTACGAGCATGCCCCAGTAAAGGGCGAAGGGTGCCTGGCGGGCCACACGCCGCACGGCTCTCAGACCGCAAGACTACTGAACATGCCGACGATCAATACATTGTGCAACCAATGCCATAGCGCGGTGGGTGGCGATACGATCCACGGGCAGGGTCCGGGATCGCAGGAGCTTTTACCCTGCACCAACTGCCACACCATGATCCACGGATCCAATCTCAACTCCGCTTTCATTAAGTAGAGAAACTGGGTCTGCGGTTTTGATGTGCTGACGCTTTTTCAAGTGAGGTTTTATATGAAGAATACGGACGGATTTCTAAAGCTGTACCACCAACAGCTCTCTCCCGCAGGGGCCATGCGTCTGGCCGCGGGCATTGGAATCGCAATGTTCGCGATGACGACAGGCGTCGCCTTAGGCCAGGTCACGCCACCACCTATCCCGACTGCCCCGACTGGATATACGATCCACGGAAGCACCGAGGAGGGCGGCCACGTCGCCAACATCACCGGCAGTGGCGCCATGTATGACACGCTGGTCAACCAGCAGTCTGGGCCGCGCGTGTTTGGCCAAACCTTTACGTTGCAGGCGTTGCCTGGCACAAAGAATTCCCTGGCCGATTCCGTCACGGCCTTCACCACCGGATTTGGCGGCGACCCCAACAGCTTTACCACGATGAGTGTATCCAAAGGGAAAATCTACGAGTTCACAGGAACGTTCCGTCGCCACCGCGAGTATTTCGACTACAACTTGCTGGGCAATCCAAATATCCCCTCCGGGCAATCGATTCCGATTGGGCCGACCACCGCGCCCACCGGCTTTTTACCGTGGCCGCAGGTAAGGCAATCGCCGTTCATGTTTAATACGGTGCGCAGACTGTTGGATACCAACCTCACGTTGTTTCCGCTCTCCAAGGTCACGTACCACTTCGGATACTCGGAGAACACCATGGAGGGGCCGAGCCTGAGCCCCGGCGGGTCAGTTGCCGGCATCGGCAAGTACAGCGCTCTGCTTCAGGAGTACCAACGTCACAGTTCCGACGATTTCATGGGGGCTGTCGATTGGAAGCCGCTGCCCAGAACCACCTTCACATTTGAAGAGCAGATCGATCACTTGAAGGAGAACTCCTACTTCACGCTGGCTCCGAGCAGTTTTATTGCGCAGGAAGCCAACGGAACACCTGTTGCCCTGGGCAACTGGGATAGCCTCACCCCGTATGGTATCGGAGCCTGCGATACCGGCAGTATGGGCACACCGCCATACACGATCCTGTCGCCGGCACAAACTCCGGGCGGCCTGCCGATCATCAATCCAGCATGCAGCGTGGCGACCAGCTACCTGCGCAGCCAGCCCACGCGAATGCTGTTCCCAACGGAGATTTTCCGCTTCCAAAGTTCAAGCATCAAAAACATCGCGATGAACGGGAATGTGCGCTACACCAACGCGAACATGAACCTTCCCAACTATTACGAGAATTTCCAGGGGCTGGATACGGTGGCCGCCACGAAGACGGCTCCGGCGTACGCGATTCGCTCGATCACGTATAAAGGCAACGCGAACGCCAAGCGGGAGGCTCTGGTTGTCGATTACGGCATCAACTGGAATGCGAGCAAGACGGTGAGTTTCACCGATCAGGTCAGCTATTCGAACGCCCAGCAGCCGGGCACCGCCAACATCTCCAAGGGGGCCACCTTGGTTACGCCTGGAGTCCCAAACAATACCATTAACTACGTTCCACTCGCGCCGGGACCTCCCGCGACGGCAGAGGGCGGCCCGAACGGCACACCGCTGCCGGATTTCTTTGGGTTGAAATACCTCACGAACAACCTCACTGGAACCTGGTACGGGTTGTCTCGCGCCACGCTCTCCCTGACCTATCGCTACAGCACGCACACCATCGCTGAAGGCATTCCTCATGATGCTCCCCTCGCTCCGGGAGCGACGACCAATGGAACTGTCACGATTCACGAAAACGGCGCAATCTTGTACGCCACCGTACGTCCCTCCGAGCATTTGGACGTGAATGGCAGCATCGGCCTGATGTACGCCGACAATGCATTCACACCGTTGACTCCGCGCCAGGCGCAGACCTATCGGCTGCATGCGATCTATCGGCTGAAGTCGTGGGGAACGGTCTCCGCCGCCTACAACGACGTGGAACGCCACAACAACACCAACAACACAGGCACGCCCTCCGCAGCCGGACCGCTAGAGCATAACGATCACAGCCGGGTGTTCGGTCTGGGTGCAACGCTATCGCAGAACGAGCACTATGGGCTCGATTTCAATTACACCTACAGCGATGTCTATACGTCGACGAATATCTGTTATGACGCCGGCGCCACCCCCACAATGCCGGGAGCAGCGACACCCAGTGGTACAGCCTGCCCAGGCGGAGCAGTTCGCGGACAGCCGTACTTCATGTTTGGACCGGTCAAGGACTTCATGAATGCTCCCACGCAATTTGGGTCTGTGGGCGTTCATCTTTCTCCGACTCCTAAACTGCAGTCGAGCCTTGGCTACACCATCAGTTCCGTCAACGGCACCCGGTTCTTCAACGACGCAAGAGATGTCAACGGTTCTCTGGTCTCCACCTACCAGTCTCCGTATGTGAATGTTGCGTACACGGTTCGTAAGAATTGGATTTGGAACGCACAATACAACTACTACGGCTACGGTGAGGGCGGCCCTTCCGGCGCAGCCTACTGCACCACTTCCACCACGCTGCCCGTCCCAGGAACGCCGGCTCCGGTGGTTCCCTGTAACTCTCCAACCCTGGCCGGACTTCAGACCGGTCTAACCATCTCGCCGGCCGGTGAAACCGCGCCGCGGAACTTCCATGCGAACAATTTGACCCTCGGAATGCGCTACGACTTTTGATCCGCATTCTTGCATTCGGCAAGACTGGTATTGAAGAGGAGACTCAAGAATGAAAAATCGGATGACAATCGCAATCCTGAGCGTGATGGCATTTTCGGCGATGACATTATTCGCGCAAGGTCCTGGAGCTGATACTTACAAGGCAAAGTGCGCCATGTGTCACGCAACGGATGGCAGCGGTAATACTCCTGCCGGCAAAGCAACGAAGACTCCTTCATTCACATCGCCGGAGATGCTGAAAATGTCGACTGCGCAATTGGTCACTGCGACAAAAGAGGGCAAAGGCAAAATGCCTGCCTATTCCGACAAACTGACCGGAGCGCAGGTCACTGCTGTGGTCGCCTACATTCAAACCTTGCAGAAGAAATAGTTGCGAGGACGATTCGCAACCAACTGCGAGGAGATTTCACGAGGGCTTGCGACGACAACTGAGCCCTCGGTTGTAAGTAATAACGGAATCACTGGTAGCAGCCTGGGGGGAAGAGTCATGCAGCGCATGGCATTTCCCCTACCTTTTTCTGCGCACACATTATTTAGCTCGCGGACCCGGGTGGCGTCTCTGACTGTAGCTCGAACAGCAGTAGCGAACGCGCGGTCACGTCGTAAGACTCGCCGGTTTTGAATGCTTCCTTCTCAACTGACTCCGTCGCGACGTCCTCTATATTGGTGTCGATCAGGAGCTTCCAGGTGTCACCGCCGGGGCACGCCGGCAGTGTGAACTTGACCAGGTCGAAGTGGCCGTTGATCACCAGCAGTAACGTGGCTTCATGCCCGCGCTGATGAATTCCGCTGGTCTGGGCGCGCCCATCCATCAACATCCCAAAACAGCGCATCCCAGTGTCGCCCCAGTTGGCATCTTCCATTTCGTGGCCATTGGCGTTGATCCAGGTCACGTCTTTGACACCCAGCTCCTCGTTGTACTCGCCCGTCAGAAACAAATTCCTTCGAAGGATTGGATAGCGATGGCGCAATGCCGTCAGCTTCCGGACAAATTCAACCTGTGCCTTGTTTTTCTCCAGCAGGGTCCAGTCGACCCAGCTGATTTCGTTGTCCTGGCAATAGGCATTGTTGTTGCCCTGCTGCGTCCGGGCGAATTCATCCCCGGCGACCATCATGGGAGTTCCCTGCGAGAGCAGCAGAGTCGCCAACATATTTCGCATTTGTCGACGTCTTAGCCGATTAATCTCGGGATCATCGGTTGGACCTTCCACTCCGCAATTCCAGGAGATGGTATTGGCGTTTCCATCCTTGTTCTCTTCCCCATTGGCTTCATTGTGCCTTTCGTTATAGGAGACAAGATCATTCAGCGTAAACCCGTCGTGTGCGGTGATGAAGTTGATGCTGGACCACGGTCGGCGCCCCTGATGATTGAAGATCGCGCCGGAAGCGCACAAGCGCTGCGTCAGCGCCGCGGCCGATCCCTCGCCCTTCCAAAAGCCGCGTACGTCGTCGCGAAACTTATCGTTCCACTCCGCCCAGCCCGGCGGAAATTCTCCAACTTGATAGCCACCGGGACCGCAGTCCCACGGCTCGGCAATCAATTTGACAGTGTTCAAAACAGGATCCTGACTGCACGCCTTGAGAAACCCGCTCTGGTTATCGAACCCGTTCGGTTCTCGTGCCAGGATGGCCCCCAGATCGAAGCGGAATCCATCCACCTGCACTTGCTCCACCCAGTAACGCAAGCTATCGGTGACCATTTGAATCACTCGAGCGTGGCTCAGGTTGACGGTATTTCCCGCTCCAGTGTCATTGATGTAGTACCGGGGATTGTCCGGCATCAGCCGGTAATAGCTGGCATTGTCAATGCCCTTGAATGACAGTGTCGGACCGCGCTCATTGCCTTCCGCCGTGTGATTGTAGACTACGTCCAGAATCACTTCCAGGCCTGCCTGATGGACGTGCGCGACCATTTCCTTCAGTTCTCTCAGGGTTTGCGCTGGGTCATAGGCGTAGCGCGGATCGGGGGCGAAATATCCGATGCTGTTGTACCCCCAGTAATTGGTCAGCCCCTGGTCCAATAGATGGCTGTCGTTGATGAAGGCATGGATCGGCAGCAATTCAATCGATGTCACGCCGAGAGATTTGATGTAATCCAGCACCGCTGGCTGTGCCAGCCCACAATAAGTTCCACGGAGGTATTCCGGCACCGCGGGATGCTTTTTGGTGTAGCCGCGAACATGCAACTCGTAAATTATGGTGTCGTTGAAGGAGACGGCCAGTTGCCTTTGACTGCCTCGTCTTGCCCGCCCAGGAGTTTCGCCCCAATCAAAATTCGGATCGACGACGACGCACTTCGGCACGAAGGGCGCACTATCGCGCTCATCAAATGTCAGGTCGTCCATCGACTCCATCGTGTATCCGAAGACTGCAGGATCCCACTTCAGCTCGCCGATGTACGCCACCGCGTAAGGATCGAGCAATAATTTGTTCGGATTGAATCGATGTCCGTTTTCCGGCTCGTAAGGACCATAGACGCGATATCCATAGACGGTGCCCGGACCGACCTCCGGCAAGGAGCCGTGCCAAATCTGGTTGGTGCATTCGGGCAATTCGATGCGCTCGCGTTCCTGTTCGCCTTTGTTGTCGAAAATACACACTTCCACCTTGGTTGCGTGGGCAGAAAAAATCGCGAAGTTCGTTCCATTGCCATCCCACGAGGCACCGCGGGGATAGGGCAATCCCTCACAAATTGTGAATTTCTGCGTTTCTGTCATCCAGTCGTACAGTCCTTTCTAACGATGGCTCTCTCAAAAAGTAGAAACCTACACGCGATTCGGATGGAGCCAGTGAATTAGATGCAACATGGAGAAAATAGCCAGACAGATTTCTCCTTGCGCGTTAAGAAGTGACTGGGACTACTTAAAATTCTGACTATGGTTGCCGCAGGCGTCGCCGAGCCACGCCAGAAAAAAAGAAGACCCGGAAGTCCACACGAGAATCGTTGGAACTTCCAGGCCCGATCACTGAACCGCACATTGCGAGTGCAGGAGCTATATCTGTTTCACTCGGCCACGCGTGACAAGCCGCAGCAAAAGGGTCAGCAATACCGCTCCGCAGACCGCGACGACGATGGTATAGATGAACCCACCGTGGCCGACAAAGCCCAGCGTTCGCATGATAAAACCGCCGATGACGGCACCAATGATGCCAATCACCATGTCCATAAAAACGCCATATCCTCCGCCGCTCATGATCTTGCCCGTGATCCATCCCGCGATGATCCCAACGATGATCCACCAGAGTATGAACATATCGATTCCTCGTTCTATCGGACTTTTGCAGACGGCCGCGACCTCGGTCTGCAATGTAGGGATAAATCTAGCAGAACCAGCGATTTCTGGCTCAACTAAATGTTCCGCCCGCGGTCGCCTAAAGGCTTTTAATCCTGCGGTAACATGGGGCGTCCTTCATGGGCTACAAGCAGGTCATGCATGTCGTTGGCATGCTCTTCTTCGTTGCCAAGGATACGCTCCAGCATGACTCGCGTGGTGGTGTCCTTGTCGCCAAAGAAGCGGATCAGCTCGCGATAATGTTCCACGGCAATGCGTTCGGCAATCAAGTTTTCCTTGATCATGTCAATCAGGTTGTCGCCTTCGCTATATTGCGAAGCGGAGCGGCTGGCTAAGCCCTCCGGATTGAAATTCGGCTTGCCACCAAGCTGGTTAATGCGTTCCGCGACCACCGTCATGTGTCCCTGCTCCTCCTTGGCATGCTGCGCAAATTCTTCCTTGACGCTGTCGCTGGAGATTCCGGTAGCGGAGATGGCATGCATCGTATACCGCAGCACGCAGACGATTTCTGTTGCCAGGACAGCCTGAAGAATGTCGATGGTCTGCTGCACGTCGCCGCCATAATTCTGCGTGACTGCCCCTTTCGCAATGCTCTTGCGGGCCCGTTCACGCAGGGTTTTCACATCGGTCAAAAATGGTTCGCTTGCTGGTGATTTAGCCATATGAGAGATCCTTTCAGTTGGACATCGTTTTTGAGGAATACTGCTGCGCGGCGACATTGCAAAAAGTTCGCAACTTGTAGGATGCCAGCACTGGAGCGCCGCGACAGAAGTTCATTCTATTCTGAACCATCCTGGCCGCGGAAGCTGCCTCGAGGAGGAGTGCCAGCTTCCAACTTTTCCAGCGGCATCTGAGTGTTTTTTGCCAATCCGCTAGGCAACCCTTTTCGTACATCTGTTGCAGGGGCCGTCCATTTGCGTTGAGTGCATGAAGCGTGTACGTTGGATTGTCGACCGTGTGTGCAGACATACGAGCTAATCTTTTCCAATCGAGTTACTCCCTTGCCCGACACGCCACCGCAAGCCGGCACCCTGACGGACCAGCAACAGACGGACCGGCAGCTGATGGACCAACTGCGGAGACGGCAACCCGACGCTTTGTCGCGTATGTATGACCAGTACGCAACCATGGTGTATTCCGTCGCCATGCGTGTGCTGCGTGACACCGCGGCGGCAGAGGACGTGATGCAAGAAGTGTTTTTGAAATTGTGGCAACAGCCCGAGACCTTTGCGGACCATCGCGGAAGTCTTTGCGGATGGCTTGCGGTGGTGACCCGCAACCGAGCGATCGACCGCATCCGCGGCAGTCGAAGATTTGAGAATGTGGACGACCTTCACCTCGCCAATACGGTGGATATGGGGACAGAGGCGGATCGCAACATGATGCTGGACAAAGTTCGAGGGGTGCTGGATACCATGCCGCCGGATCAGCGCAAAACGCTGGAGATGGCCTTTTTTGAAGGACAGACGCATACAGAAATCGCAGCAAAGACCGGGCAGCCTTTAGGAACAGTCAAAACGCGCATCCGGTCGGCATTGATCTCGATACGAAAGGCATTGGAAGTTTCCGGATGACGCCCGATCTCCATCCCGATATGGATGACCTGATTCTCTTCTGCATGGGCACGCCTTCTGGCGCGCCTGAATCGAAAGAGGATGGCGCTGCCATTGAGCGGGTGCGTCAGCATCTGCTGCAATGCCCGGAGTGCAGCGCGGAGACGGAGCAGTTGCGCGCCGACTTTGCGCTGGTTGCCATGTCGGTTCCGCAGGTTCCTCCTCCAGCCGTGGCCAAGGAACGTCTGATGCAAGCTGCAGGAATCCATGCCAGCGCCACTCCTGGCAAGTCAGCCTCCATTAAGCCGTTCCCCAAACCGATTAGCGATGGATCCGGTACCCATGGGATTGCGGCGGTTCGCGCTCGGCATACGAATCCCTTGCTCGTCTGGGGTGGTTGGGTGGCGGCTGTCGTCTGTCTCTTCTACGCAGTCCACGTTCGCGATGTGAATCAGAACATGGAACATCGCCTGGCCATCGAAACCGCAGAACTAAATCAAACCAATGCGGCAGCCGCGAGAGCTCGAGAAGTAGTTGAAGTTTTGACTTCGCCGGACTCGCAGCGGGTAGCCCTGGTCTCAGCGCACGCGCAGCCGGAGCCTTCCGGCGACGCCGTGTATCTGAAGAATCGTGGCGCGTTGGTTTTCACCGCAAGCAATCTGGTTCCGTTGCCGCCGAATAAGACCTATGAACTGTGGGTCATTCCCGCGAACGGAAGCGCTCCGATTCCTGCAGGCACCTTCCAACCGGATGCGCGGGGAATGGCGAGCGTCCTGCTGCCGAACCTGCCCAAAGGAATCCCGGCGAAGGCATTCGGAGTCACGATGGAGAATGCAGGCGGATCGACGACGCCGACACAGCCGATTCTGCTGGCCGGCGGATAGAACGATCTTTCCGTTACTCAGAAAATCGGCGCGCCATGCAAGCACTGCTTCCGGCTAATTCTGCCTAGGCCTCGTTCTTTGCGGCTCGATGTTTCCAATGCGTCCAGATAAACCAGCTTGCGCCCGCAACCAAAAGGAACAAGACCGCCGCGTCCGACTCGTGCAGGACGTGCTGCAAACGTGGGTCGGTATGCCACGCATTGCCGAGTTTCATTCCTGCATACGCCAGAACGAAACACCACGGCCACGAACCGACGAACGTATAGATGTGGAACTTCAACTGCGGCATGCGGGCAATCCCAGCTGGCAGCGCGATGAAGGTACGTACCACCGGCAGCATGCGCGCCAGCAGCACAGTGATGGGGCCGAAGCGCGCAAAAAATCTTGTGGTGCGGTCGAGATCGCGCCGATCCAGCAGAATGTAGGAACCGTATTTTTCCACCAGCGGCCGTCCACCGTAGGCGCCGATCCAATACGCAATCGCTGAGCCTAAATTGCATCCGATGGCACCCGCCGTTGCCACCCAGAACAAATTGAATCGACCCGTGTAGACCAGGTAGCCGGCGAACGGCATGATGATTTCTGACGGCAACGGAATGCAGGCCGACTCAATGGCCATCAACAGGGCAACGCCCGGATAGCCGATGTGGGAAATGATGGCGGTGATCCATGGGACAAGGAAGGTAAGAATTTTTTCTGTCATCGAGCGTTTGGATGCGGCCTGTCAGCAGTATATCGGTCGACGCTGGGATCTTTGGCGAATGTGACGGTGATCACGAGTGGGAGCGGTT
>VFSW01010308.1_pt1 | contig 13255 bp, 10 predicted proteins | sample 5358111 | NCBI WGS metagenome assembly VFSW01 (sample SAMN11554181, study PRJNA540505) | mine drainage metagenome | isolation source: sediment from site ElyBrook_90M | place: USA: Ely Copper Mine, Vershire, VT | collected 2017 | reverse complement strand
GCGTATAACCCCGTTTTCTGCTACGATTTACCCACTCGAATCTGCATTGAGCCTCATTAAAAAAGACGCGCGCTATGAGCAACGTCAGCAAAGGCACCAGCAACCAGACGAGCAGTTTCTTGCGGAGTGTATTGGCTCTCTTAGCCATTGACCTTATCCAGCATATAGCCAAGGCCGCGCACCGTCCTGATGTTTACTCCGACAGGTTCCAGTTTTTTCCGCATGCGGTGCACACACACTTCGATGGCATTATCGCCAACCACTTCATTCCACCCATACAGATGCTCGATCATCTTTTCCTTGCTGACCACGCGCCCCGCCCGCAACAGCAGAATCTCAAGTACGCCAAGTTCACGCGCCGACAATTCCAACATCTGGTTATCCACCATGGCTCGCCTGTCGACAGTATCAAAAGTCAACATGCCATGGCCGATGACCTGATTCGCAATCCCGTGGCTGCGCCTCAGCAGCGCGCGTATGCGCGCCTCTACCTCGGCAAGCTCGAATGGTTTGATCAGATAGTCGTCCGCGCCCATATTCAGGCACTGAACGCGCTCCTGAAGAGACTCCCTTGCGGTGAGTATCAGCACCGGAACAGTTGACTTGCGACCTCGCAGCCGGGACAGCACTTGAATACCGCCCAATTTCGGGAGCCCCAGATCAAGCAATACAATGTCGTATGCCTGACGCGTCAATACATAATCCGCATCAAGTCCGCTTGTTACCAGGTCCACGATATATCCGTATTGCCTTAATGAGAGCAGCACGGCATCCGCCAGCACAAGATCGTCTTCAACCAGCAGGATACGCATGGTGGCACATCGTCGTTTTGAACAGGAACAACCGCAAATGACGTTCGCTCAGACGGTAGGTTTACGCGACAGAAAGAGAATTGACGCGGCAAAACGCATGTCGTCATCGTTAAGAAACTGCAGCCGCCTCTCCCTCGCCGCCTTGTCATTTAGATACAGCAACTTTATAAGACTTGGAAATATTTTCCTCCGGACCAATGCAAGTAGTACACCATATGAGGATAGTGCCTTGCCTACGGCTGCAAAGGGGGCTGGAAACATCTGCTGGATCAGGTATGGTACGCCATGGTCATCACTGGCCCGAATGTCCATCACTTCGAACCCGCAGACCGACAACATCTGCCTGGTACCTAGATGAGTAAAATGGTAGTAAGAATCGCCATGCCACGGCTGGAGAAATGCGATCAGCCCACAGAAGACCCCCCCAGGCTTCAGTACCCTGTGAACCTCTCGCGCCACCTGCCACGGGTCATAGTAATGCTCGAACGTGGCAGCCGAGAGCACCACGTCAAAGATTGAATCCTCAAAAGGCATATGATGCACATCAGCCTTGATAACGCCAGGCCAGTCAAATTGATCGACACCAATCCACCGGTGGCCTAACCCCTCAACAACCTCTCGAATATCGGTGCGAATTCCGCAGGAGAGATCAAGCAGCAATTGATCAGAACTACCGTTGCCGAAGATGGCACCTTGGTAATGCTTGAAAATCTCGTTCTGCGCAATAAATTGATTTATTCTGGTAGTCATTTATGCGATCCTTAAAGATCTGAATAATCAGGGCTAACGATGGGTCTGCGCATCATAAGCTTGCCTGGCTCGCCGTATGGCTGCACGGCCCACCCATTATCGCCGCGTCAAGATCCATCCGGCTGGCGGGAACAAAGCATCCATACTCGAAATAAGCCATTGGATCGGCTTAGACCTGTGGTGATCGCGGCTTTACGATTTTATAGTTTCCGAGAATCAGCACATCCAGTCCCGTATCAAAAAAACAGCGGATCGCCTCGCGTGGGCTGCAGACAATCGGCTCGCCTTTCACATTGAATGAAGTATTCAGAACTACATATTCACCCGTCATTTCGCCAAATGCCTTGATTAATTCATAATATCTTGGATTTGACGCTTGCTTGACCATCTGCGGTCGGGCTGTGCCATCAACATGCACAACCGCCGGAATTTTGTCTCGCTTCTCCTCGCGTACAGCGAATGAGGTCACCATGAAGCGCTCATCACGACTGTTTATAAGGTACTCCGCGCTCTTTTCATACAACATCGATGGGCAGAATGGGCGAAATGCCTCCCGGTATTTCACACACCGATTAATTATGTCCTTGTTCTCATTCCTCAGAGGACTCATGAGTATGGACCTGTTCCCCAATGCCCGAGGCCCTGATTCCATCCGCCCCTGGAACCATCCAATAATCTTATTATCCGCGAGACACTTTGCAGCAGCATGCGAAGGATCTTCTGTATATTCATATTGTATGCCCCGATCGTCCAATATCTTCTGAATCTCTTCATTGGAGAATTCGGGGCCGAAGTATACGTCACCAAGAAGCTGATGTTTCTGCTTTGGCTGGTCCTCATAATAGACGCAGAGCGCCGCGCCAACTGCTAGGCCCGCATCCCCTGGATTAGGATAAACCCACTGCGTATCCAACCTGCCTGAATACCATATCTCCTGGTTAGCTTTTACATTCAAGAACGCCCCACCTGCAGCACACAAGTGTCGTGTACCTACTTTCTCCAGCCAAGGCAAGATGATTTCATTTGTTTGCGCCTGAAAAACACGCTGGGCTTCCGCACAAAAATCTTCACGCCCCAACTTCTTTGCGATAGGCACCAGACCATACGCATCATCAAAATGATAGTGATAAGCAGAGTGATCCAACCACGCTCCACCATTTAAATATTTATGCGGAGTAACAAGCTCACCCGACTTGAAAGTTGGGTGAAATCCATCCAATGCGCCAGGATGAGTCTTGCCATATGGGGCCAACCCCATGGTTTTCCATTCATCACTACCGTGGCGCCAGCCAAGCGCCTCGGTGCAGTTAGAATAGAACCACCCTAGCGATGCCTCACCATTCCATGATTTTAGGCACTCCAACCTGTTAGCTTCGCCTTTCCATATTGCAACAGAGGTAAAATCACCGATACCATCCATCGTCACAACCAGCACGCGCTCTTCATTATGGCCGGATGTGTAGTAAGCAGAACCTGCGTGTGCTCTATGATGATCGATTAAGATGACCTTGCAGTCAGGAGAAATCCTGATTTTCTCCTGATACACTGGCAGTGTCGTATCCGTCCTCTTTGCATTCAGGACATACTGAAGAACGGTTTGTTTGAGCCTGGATTTTATTGTTCTGTTTTCTTTCGGAAGTTGCGCCTTCGGAATATCGAAGAACACCTGCACAGAAGGGTTCAGGTAACAGTTAGGTATAGCAATCGCATCAAGATCTTCTGATTTTATACCGGCATAGTCCAAGCAAAACGCAATTGCACTCAATGGGAATGAGCAATCATTCTTTACTCGCGTAAGTCTCTCTTCGGCTATGTCCGCGACGATCTTTCCATCCACAATCAGAGCGGCCGCCGCATCATGACCTACTTGAATGCCAAGTATATATTTCATCTAGTACCCCCATTTCAGCCATATGAAGTAGTTACGCATATTTCTAATACCATTAACATCAAATTACGTCAGCACTCAAATTATCTCTGAGGTATTTACCAATGGACGCGCCGGTGTGCCACCCGCGACCACCCCCGGTGGGATAGATTTAGTAACAACGCTATTCGCCGCGATGATTGAACCGGCGCCAATAGTAACCCCTTTCAGCACTACCACGTTTGCGCCAAGCCATACGTCATCTTCGATTATCACCGGGATTGATGCACCCGCCTCTCCAGTCGCGCGTCGCGCCGGATCCACGGGATGCCAATCGGTATCATAAATGCAGGAATTTGCGCCTACCATTACTCTTCGCCCGATAATAACGGACTTTTCGGAACAGATACTGGCGCCACTGAAACCGCAATCATCACCTATCCGAATGATGGCGTTCTCGCCTAATGTGGCGAGAATGCAGGGATGATTGATGCCCGCGAAATTCGACCAAACAGCGGATCGGAAAGTACCGCGTTCGCCCACCACAATCCGGCTGCCCGGCGCGCGCCGAAATATTGGTGATCCATAGAAGCGGCATCCTCGCCCAAGAAATATCCGCCAATAGAATGCCAGCCATTTCGTTTTTATTGTCGAGACTCGACAGCGCAACGAGTCCCATAAACATCTTGTCAAATGCGGGATAGCGTCTATCGATATCGGTCTCATTATAGGCGCCGCATCGACAAGGTCATTGGCTTCGACTGGCCAACAGGCCGCGATAAGCCGCCGTGAGCTGGCCAACAACTCGCGCAGGTTCATGCCGCTGATGCGCCGCATCGCGCGCATTGGAAGCCAGTCGATTCGCTAGCTCACCGTCAACAAATATTTGTCTGATCTTTTCCGCCAGCAAGGGCACATCATCCACGGGATAAAGCAGGCCCGTTTCATTATCACGCACCATGCTTGGAATACCCCCTACATAGCTGGCGACGCAGGGCATCCCCACCAACATCGCCTCCGCCAGACTATTGGGACTATTTTCATTGTATGACGTTATCGCGAAAACGTGCGTCCGCAGCAACTCACACACCATGGCCTGATCGTCAAGGTAGCCCAGGAAATCGACCCGGTCATCCAGCTTAAGATCTCTGATTCTGCGCCGAATGAAACGCCCATATCCACTGCGCGCACTCACAATGCCGGCCAGCCGCAGTCTTATGGCTGGAAACTCGGTACGTAAGAACGCAATCGCCGCCAGGAGATTTTCTGTACCCCGATTAGGGTGACCCGCATTCGTGTATATGACGGTGTGACGGTCGCACTTCGTCAAGTCCCACCGACTTTCGTAGAATACCGGGCGTAATATTTCGCCCACCGGGAAGTACAGAGCGGCCTGATGATACTGTTTGACATGCGCTCGATCCCATTCCGTCCTGCCAAGAAATCCATCAACGCCCGCCAATATCTTGGCCTCTCTTCTGGCCCCCTTTCTCGCGTACAGGAATTGCCAGGCCAAGCCCAATCTGAACGGCAACTCAATCAGTCTGAGGCTACGGAAAATGTCGCGCAGGGACAGGCTTCCGAAGAAATGCCTGGCCAATGAAAACGAACCCAGCAAACCCTGAATGGATAGGCATGTCGGAATGGTTGTTTTGCCACTCGCCCGAATCATCCCATAAAAGCGCTCGGAACCATGGATATGGATAATATCCGGCTGGAATTTTTCAATTATGGCTAAGCATTTCTTGATGTCGGCCGTTCTCATATCGAACGCATGAAAGCGGTGCGGCTGCTGAACAATGAAATAGTGTACATTCTCATATTCAAATTCTGATTCCGGAAGATCCGGATACGCCACGGCTATACCCAGCTCAATGTCTTTCGTGCCCAACAGGTGACGCGATAATTGCGCAACCCAGTGGCCGCCATGCCGCACATTGACTTGCCCTGCATGTCGATACATCTCCAACGTCGGCACGTTACAGAACCATAGAACTCTCATTTGGATTCAGCCGTCCAGCGCTCTTGCTCCACTTGATATCGCGCCATCCTTTCCTGTTGTTTCTTTAAGCGAAGGGTTTTCACAACCGAGTTTGCCAGGCCGAGCCAGATCCAGAACAACATCTGGTAGTTTGGGTTACGCAATATGCTGATCTTGTATTCATTCGCCAGAAACACGCCCCAGAACATCGAGAACCCCACGGCAAAGGCGACAAGGATGTCTTTTCTGTTGCGGTTTCGCAGCGCCGTGCCGATGGCGCGGAACCATGTCACCGCAATTATCGAGAGGAAAGCGAGTGCGCCTACCCAACCATAGAGCTCCGGCAACGATAGGTATAGGCTGTGAAAATCGTTCAATGACGGTTGCCCGCCGTCGGCACTTTCGGAATCGACGCCAAACCAGGCCATTTGATTCGCCCTTATGACACCAAAACCATTACCGATAAACCAGGATTCCTGCCCAAGGCGCTCCAGTCCCATGCTAACAAGTCCGCCGCGATTAATGTCCTTTCCCGAGATGACGCCATGTACCGTGAATTTCTCGCCTGATAATTGACCGAATTTCTTCTCCAGCGTGTGGAGGCCCACATAGGCGCCAATAGTGGGCAACAGGATCGCGAGCACCAGAACCAACTTAAACTGTCGCGTAATCCGGTCGACAGCCGAGAATAAACGCATCGGCAGAACAAAATAATATAGAGTGACCGCCAGAACAGCGAGGATTGTCGCTGATCGGTTGGTGGCGAGGAAAATAGTCGCAAGACAGAAAAATATCATGACAACTATTATGTTACTGCTGAACTTCAACTCACGCTGAGTTAAGGATGATGAGAGCAGCGGAATCAGCAAACAGATCATTAATACGGCAGATTCAGCCAAGAGTTCAAAGTCCACGATCGTTCCCCACGCATTCGTTGTTCCGTATGTGAGAAGCGTACCCTTTTCGCCGTAACCACCCAGCAGCGGCGTGTTCCAGTGTAAAATTAAATGTCGCTGATTGATCTGCGCCAGCACTTGATAGAAGATCATAAAAGCCACGATGACCAGAAACCGCCGCAACCGTTCTTTTGTCATGACGATATTACTGGACAAGCGAAACATGAGAATGAAACCGAAGAACGCAGCGATACCTTCTAGTTTAGGCGTTATCGATATTGGATTCTTCAATATCCAGCCCAGCACATTCCATAAGATAAATACTCCCAGCAACACCTTCATCACGTTATCTGCCGGTGAGAACTCCTCTTTCCTCCGGCCCATGACCGTATGGATCGCCAACAACCCGAAGGTAAGCAAATTCCAGAGCCCACCCTGATTATGGGCGTAGAGGAAATAGCTGCACACATAAACAATAAGAACAAAACCGAATGTATCGCGGCGTACAAGTAGCACATAATTGTAGATTATCGCGATAAGAACAAAGCCAATTCCGGCGATCGCCGGATTTGGCATGTAACTTTTCAGCAGTAGATGCCCGAATATCAGCGCCAGAAATGCCAGCGATAATATCGCGGCTGCGTTCAACGATCTGTCATTAACCACAATGTCATCATTCCTATAATTATTGGAATCCGGCACTCGGAATCCATCAGCGACCTAGCCAAGAAGCTTTAGCCGGAAAATATTGCCTTCCGGAATCCTTCCACCATACAACCTATATTTATTCTATCGCGCATGGTTGCCATTCCATTAGCGCCGATCTGCATCGCCAACTGTTCCGATTGCAGCAACAATTCAATTTTACCGGCCAGTTCGCCAACGTTATCCATGGGGAAAATCAAGCCATTGACCCCATCCTGCACATCATGAACCTCAAGACCGTAATCGACGGTTACCACCGGCTTGCCGAAATACATCGCCATTTTAATCGCGAGACTTGACACACCGGGCGTCACAAAGATATCGGAAATCAGGAAATATTTTGTTAATTCCTTTTCATCATAAATTGCCCCCTCGAAAAACACGCTTGTCAGCCCGAGCCGTACCGCCAGGTCCGTCAACCTTACACGCTCGCTACCGTCACCAACAATCACCAGGGCCGGACTGAAGCCCTTCTTTTTCAATTCCGACAGCGCACCGAGGAGCACATCCACTTTTCTATCGTTGTTAAGGCGTCCCATGAGGAAAATGATTTTTTCGCCCTGCGGTGAAAACCGCCCCCTCAACGTCGCCAGTTCATCCCGATGCTCCAGCCATTCTTCACGATAATCATGCAACGCATCCGTATCCGGCGAATTGGATGCAACCCAAATATCTTTTTCGCGGAACCCGGCTGCAACATAGTAGCGCTTGGCATGTTCCGTATAGGCGATTATTCCATCCGCACGCAACATGCGTTTCGGATTGTACTTCCCCAGCCAGCGATTCAGTTTTCCTTGATTCGCATACTCCTTGATCTTGGATTCATCCATATATGGTACGCCCCCAAGAAACCACAGCACTCTAACTTTAAGAATCTTACACAACACCAGCAACAACAAGCCATCCAGCGATGAGGGCTTACCCGAAATCACCACATCGGGGCTCCCCATCAGTGCGCGCCATATCATGCCGAACTGATAATTACAGGCGCCAATCTCGACCTGCCCGATCCTGACATTCCGAAAGCCTTCAATCACCTTGGCATTCTTAAGGTTCTCCCGGCTCATCGCCTTGGATGGTCGGCTATAGAAAACAGTCAAATCGACACCATCGAGCGAGCCCAATCGCCGGAATATCGGGACTCTATAGCTGGGGATGATTTCCTGGAAAATGTATACTTTTTTATTTAGCATATGGCACTTCACTCTCGGCATGGCTCGTGGTCGCTGAATTCAATCAAGACCTGATGTCACCTGAGAAGTGATTCGTTTCCGGAATATCCGATTGAGAGAAATATCCAGCAGCCGCGATAAGCCCATCACCACGGCGATGGCAACAAGGATCTTTGCCGCTATGGTCCAAATGCTGATCTTCAGGTAGATAAGCGTAATGGAATTAGATACCCCAATCGCAAGCACCGCAGCCGCCGTGATATTTGTCCATTTGTAGGGCACGTAATAGAGCCTCTGACTGATCGCCATGCCAACGATTGTCATCAGGGCCAACGAGAGCGCGGTAGCTAACGCGGCGCCAATAATCCCAAGCCAGGGAATAAGGATATAGTTCAACACTACATTCAGCGCCAGGGCAGCGAAGTTAAGCAGCATCCTATAGTTCGATTTCTGGGCAATCTGTATCCCGAACGTGAAGTACCCGCCGACTGACGCAAGGATCGCGGCAAGCACCAATAGAGGCACGACTACGAATCCCTCACTGAATGCCTTTGTCGTCAACAGCAGCAATATCTCTCTACCGAACAATGACAACCCGACCAACAATGTGAACACAACAAAAAGGTAATAGTTGAGGACAACTCTGAATCTTTCGACCGCATCAGTCTCACGAAAACTTTTCATCACCACCGGAGACCATGCCCCTTGAAATCCCATCAGGAACAAATTGACCAACGAGGCAAGCCGCGCACCAACTCCATACAATCCAACCTCCTTTAGACCACTTATCTGATTTATAGCATAGCGGTCCACATACTGCATGAGATAAAAGGCGAGCGTACCCGGAACCAGTGGCAGACTGTATATCAACATTGTTTTTAATGTGCGCCAATTATATGCAAGCGCATAACTCTCTCTGGCGTAGTACATGGAAACCAGCGCGAATAATCCTTGACCACAGATTTGACCAAGAAACACTCCGAAAACACCCCATCTAAAAAGTACCACGAACGCGAAACCGCATGTCAAACTGATCACAGTGGCACCGATATTACAAAGTGCGGACTGCTTAGCCAGGAAGAGGTACTTCAGTTGATTATTGGTAATATAAAATATTGCGTTTACCCAAACATAGATAAACACGATGACGATCGTCGCCCTGTCAACCTGATCATCCAGCCATCCATGGGCGAGCCGGCCCGCCACAGGACCGACAAATGGAATAAAAAGCACGAAGATGAAGATATTATAAAAAAGGACGGTTGAAGCAATGCGTTTCCTTTCCAAGTCATCCTTGGCATCGAGGTAGAATCTGGCCACCCCCTGATCCAATGCCGCTCCCACAAGCAATGTTGCCAACACGGCCGTATAACTCAAAAGATCGAGCGCGCCGTAGTCCGCCGGACTCAGGATGCGCGTATAAATTGGAACGGTAAAAATCTGGATCCCACGCGCAAGCACCGTGCTTAGCGAATAGAAGGAGGCATCCTTTATAAGTCGTTTATACATAGACTAACTTGTGAGAAGCCGAGCAATGTAACTCTTAAGTTGATACGAAAAATATAGAATTCTGAATAAAATAATTTTTGCTGTGCTCGGCCGCCGGTATTTAGCGGCGACCTGCTTTAGATGTTCGCTGAATCTTAGTGCGTTCTTCTTAATATCCGCATGCTCTCTTGCCGTTTCATAGGCGCAATAAGCTATCCGTTGCTTATTGTCCTGATCGCCAAGGACATCGAGCAGCGCTGCGGCAATTGTCTTTGGCTCGATTTCGCACAACCATGCGTTCTTATTATGTGCCAATAGCTCCTCAACCTGTGAGATTCTACCAACCACAACCGGCACATTACAGGCCATGACTTCCAGCACTGTGTTCGGAAATCCTTCCGTCCTTGCCATCGAAACGACCACATCGGATGCCTGATAGTAAAGTGGGAGCACGTTCTGAGATACGTCCCCAATAATGCTTACCTTATCATTTATGTTTAACCGATTAATTGTCTCTTCAACTTTAATTCTATATTCATGACTTTCCCGGCCTAACAAGACAAGACACGCGCTCTTATGCCTAGATAAAACCGCATGAAATGCTTCGACGATCAGATGTACATTATATAAAGGTTGCAGAGCTCTGGGACTAAGGATAATTGTACAATTCTCATCCAGGCTCAACTTATGCCTAGCTGCAACCCTGTCTCCAGGATGATAGCTGCACATATCGGCACCCCAATAATTCACGTCTATATGCAACGCCCCACCATACTTTTTTATTCTCTCCGCCAGGAATACAGACTTCGCGCTCACATAATTTGACCGCCGCAATGCCATTCTGATAAGCAGTCTCTCTACAGCAGACACCCTAGTGCTTCCTTGCTCGTAAAGCACATCGGATCCCATTGCAATAACGGCCACCAGACTCCTACCGAAGGAGATGGATCTGAAGTAATGCATCCCAGATGCATAATGGCATATGATCGCCTCAGGTTGAATTTCCTTGAGTAGGGCGGAAAGGCGCCGGCCCTTTATCAACTCTTCATCAGCTCCCGCTGGCCCATGGTAAATAGCACCGCAAGATTCCAGGGCGGCACGGTCCGCATTGCCAATTATATCGATGAAATGGACTTCCTCGAACTGATCGGCCAGCGCAATTGTCCTGGGTGTGGCATGCACGACCCCGGGTGAAATCACGCAAATTCTCATTGGCAACCCATCATAAATTCACAGCGACATTGCCAATGCGACTCTGGTAGGAATCGATCCAACTTTCTAACGCCAAAATCACCATCAACATATTGTTATATTCAACTCCGAAAGACGACTGCGTCTTGATCATTTTTTCAACGCCGGCCCTTTCAACGACACCCCATTTGCATAGGTTGCCGCAGAGCAGTTTATCGCCCACCACGTTCAAAAGACCATTCTTGAACCAGTTGCCGACCGGAATATCAAAACCCTGCTTACGGCGATAGATGATGTCTGCGGGCAGGTATTTCTCCATGGACTTCTTCAGGATGTACTTGGTTATCTTTTCCTCGCCAACCGAATGCAATTTCATGTCGGAAGGCTGTAGAAATGCATACTCGACGACCTCATGGTCCAACAACGGCACCCGCGCTTCCAGAGAATGCGCCATGGTCATTCTGTCGACTTTCATCAGCATTTCATCAACCAGGCGGGTTCTAAACTCAGCGTAGAGTTTCCTCTGGAGCGCATCCACTGTGGGGATCTCGTCGTAATAATGCGCCATGAGGTTTCCTTCCCAGGCGCGCAGACAACGCAGAAAAACATCACGGTTCAGCAGATTGCCGACCGCGCGCAGACTGGTCTGCGCCACTTGCTCACTGTATCTCAAGCCTTCCGATCCACTGCGCCGACGAAATCCTGTCAACGCCTTATTCAGTACACCGGTATTTAATCCTGTGAATTTCGCGATAACCCGGGTTATCTCATAACATGCCCCGTAAAATCCGGATAGCGGCGCACTACTTCGGTAGGCATCGTTCTTGTAGCCATTATAGCCAGCGAACAGTTCGTCACCGCCGTCTCCCGTCAGGACCACTTTTGTATGCTTGGCGGCACTCCTGGCGAGGTAATAAGTCGCATAGGCGGAACTGATCGCGAACGGCTCATCCAGATGCCACGCCATGCGATCAAGATCGTCCATGAATCCCGCGTTGATTGTGCCCGTATGAAATGTAATATTCTTTAAGCGGGCCACCTCACGCGCATATTGACCTTCGTCATACTCGCCTTGGCCGGGGAATGTAATTGAGAAGGCGTCTATCTGGGCATCAGGCGCGCCTTGCTCGCGCATCAGGGACACAACAGCACTGGAATCGAGACCCCCGCTCAGAAAGGCGCCTACGGGCACATCCGCGACCATGTGATATCGGACGCTGGCGTTGAGTATCTCGTCGAGTTCGGCGATACGGTCTTTTTCCTCCTTATGATTCCGACTTCCCTCCGGCCTCGGGGGCATCCAATACGTATTGTCGGTAACGACACCTTGGGACGAGATTGTCAAATAGTGGCCCGGTTCGAGTTTTTTTATGTCTTCGAAAATACTATCCGGCTGCGGTACCACCAGGAATCTCAGAAAGCCCGCGATCGCGTTTAAATCCACCTTCAGGCTGGAGCGGCCCGATGCCGCGACAGCCTTAATCTCAGAGCCGAAGACAAATGCTTTCCCTGAATGCAGGTAGTAAAGCGGCTTAATGCCGACCCTATCCCTCGCGACGAAGAGGCGTCGCAGTGAATTATCCCAGATAGCGAATGCAAACATACCTCGCAGACGCGGCAAGCAATCAGATCCGTAGAGTTGGTATAAATTCAGAATGACCTCCGTATCGGAATGTGTTCTACATCCAACCCCCTTCGCCTCCAGTTCTCTCGCCAGTTCCCGGTAATTGTATATCTCGCCATTGAATACAATCACAGCCTTACCGTCAGCGCTGACCATCGGTTGATCGGCTTCACTGGACAGATCGATGATCGAAAGACGGCGGTGTCCCAGCCCTATCGCCCCATTGAGCCAATGCCCCTCACTGTCGGGGGCGCGAAGAGCGCTAATATAGGTAATCCCGGCCCGCGCATTTATTTACCCGGGAGGGCCGGCGCAAATAAAAATAACTGCAAAGCCGCACAAGAAAGCTTATACTGACGTTTAAATTGCACTAATCCGCCGCGCCGCCGTTCGCCGCATTGATCAACCGGTTAGCCCAGGAAGCCCGCGCATTCTCTCAGCGAACCGAGTCAATCGGGTTTGCACTGTCCACGGCTACGAAAGATCGGGTACTGCCCAGCAAATCCTGCATTTTAGGCGATCGACGTTAGAATACCGGCAATCATCAAACGAAACGCCATTTCTCATCCCGCCGCCAGATCATCGACATACCAATCCATCGCTTCCCTGAGCCCTGCGTTGATACGGTGGCTGGGCTCGTAGCCGAGCAGGTTCCTGACCTTGGCAATATCCGCCAGCGAATGGCGCACATCGCCGGCGCGGAAATCGCGGTAGCTCGGCTTGAAGTCTTTAAGGTGCGGGAAGCGCGGTTCGAGCAGGCTGCGGATGC
>VFSW01010307.1_pt1 | contig 13257 bp, 12 predicted proteins | sample 5358111 | NCBI WGS metagenome assembly VFSW01 (sample SAMN11554181, study PRJNA540505) | mine drainage metagenome | isolation source: sediment from site ElyBrook_90M | place: USA: Ely Copper Mine, Vershire, VT | collected 2017 | reverse complement strand
ATCGAGCAGTGCCCGCGCATCGTCCGGCGTACCGGTGAAGAAATGGATGATGCCGGGCGGCAGGCCGTCACCGCCATGCTCGCGCAGCATCGGGATCAGGTCATGGAACGCATCGCGGCAGTGGATCATGAGCGGCTTCCGCACCTCGCGCGCGAGGGCGATCTGCGCCAGGAAGGCGTCCTTCTGCTTGCGCACCTGTTCGTCGCGCGGCTCGTCGTCGCTGAAGTGGAAATAGTCCAGTCCGCATTCGCCGATGGCGAGTGTCTTTGGATGGAGCGCGAGGTCGCGGTAATAGTCGTGATCAAAGACCTCGCCGCGGGACGTGAACGACTTCGCCGCCTCTCCCCCGCCCAGTTCCTTCTCGTCGTGGAACGACTTGCTGGTGTGCACTGGATGGAGCCCGATGACGGCATAGACCCCGCGCTCGGTCTCGTCCGCCAGCTCCACCGCCCGGCGCGATGTGTCGCGCTGGGTGCCGACGTTCACTATATAGACATCGGCCTCGCGGGCGCGCGCCAAGACCGCGGCACGATCGGCATCAAACAGCGCAAACTGCGCATGGGTGTGGGCATCAAGAAAATGCATATCGGAAGATGAAAGTTCCATGGGGAACATCAGGAAACATAACGGACCTCCGGATGGAGGAGGTTCCCGGCGCGGAAATCCTCAGCCACCTGCCGCGGAAGGATCCTTATCTCATCCGCGCCGTCCACCCAGCGGATTTCGGCGATCTCATGGGCATGGGACCGGACACGTTCTTCACAGCCTACATAATCCCCTCCGTTCTTTATCTCAAAGAGAAACTCCACGGACTGCAGGTCTCCTTCGGTAAAATTATTGATATACAACAGCCTCCCGATCGCGGGTTCCACACCTAGCTCCTCGACGATCTCCCGGCGGATGCATTCCCTGACGTCCTCTCCCCATTCAAGATGCCCTCCCGGCAGGGCGGCGTGCGTGATGTTGCCGGGATGCCGGACCACAAGCAGTTTGCGCTCGTGCATAATGATGCCCCGGCAGCGGATGGTGAATGTTTTTTCGTGCATGGATATGGAGGTCATTATTTTACCCTGGGGAAAAGCACGTCTGGCTTCGCCGCCGTCACGGTGCCGTCGCTGCCGTGCACGATTGCGGCGCGGATCTTCCGCGACGCCTCAGGCATGAATGGGGCAAGCTCCTGAGCCACGGCGTCCAAAAGTGCAAGCAGGTTTGCGAGTACGGCATGAAGCTCAGCTTTATCCTTGATCTCCCAGATCTTTTTGTCATTCACATATCGGTCACCGAAGGCGATTGCGGCCCAGACCGCCGCAAGGGCGTCGCTGAACCTGAATTGCCCGAGCCGCGCCGCCGCCGTATGGCGCATCGTGCGGATCGCCTCCGCGAATTCAGGCGCAAGCGCGGGGCCGCCCGGCGGGACGCCTCCTTCCTGTTTCTCCGCGACGGCAAGCACGCGCGCGGCAAAATTGCCGAGGCCGTTCGCCAGGTCGGCATTATAGCGCTCCTTCATCTTCACTTCGGAAAAATCGCCGTCATCGCCGAATGACACTTCGCGCAGGAGGAAATACCGCAGGGCATCGTTGCCATAGCGTGCCGCGAGATCCAGCGGGTCCACCACATTGCCAAGCGATTTGGACATCTTGATCCCGTCAATGGTAAGGAATCCGGTGCAAATGACCTGTCCGGGCAGGGGCAGCCCCGCGGACATGAGCATCGCGGGCCAGATCACTGCATGGAATTTCAGGATGTCCTTCGCCATCACGTGGATGTCGGCCGGATGGGCCTCCCATCCTTCCATGCCGACAACCGTAATGTAGTTCACGAGCGCGTCTGCCCACACATAGATGACCTGGTGCGGATCGTTCGGCACCGGGATCCCCCACTCCTTGTTCTCGCGCGAAAAGCTCACGTCCTCCAGGCCGTGTTCCACGAATGCGCGGATATCATTGAAGCGGTGCGACGGCGCCACAAAGTCGCCGTGCGTCTCGTAAAAATCGAGGAGTCTTTCCTGATAGGCGGACAGTTTGAAGAAATAGTTCTCCTCCGTCACGAGCTCGGGCGCGGTCTTGTGCTCCGGGCAGAGCCCGTCCGGCGTGAGCTCGTCCTCTTTCAAGAACGCCTCATGCCCTTTGCAGTACAGCCCCTGATACTGTCCCTTATAGATGTCACCCGCCGCCTCCATACGGCCCCACATATCCCGCACCACCTCGAGATGCCGCTCCTCCGTGGTCCGGATGAAGTCCGTGTTTGCGATGCCGAGCTTCGCCCAGGTGCCGCTCCAGAGCTCCGCCATGCGATCCAGATAAGCGCCCACCTCTTCGCCCTGCTTTGCCGCGGCATCCACCGTCTTCTGCGCATTCTCGTCCACTCCCGTGGAAAACACCACATGCTCGCCCTGCGCTTCGCGCCAGCGCGCCAACACGTCCGCCACGATCGTGGAATACGCATGGCCGATGTGCGGCTTGTCGTTCACATAATAAATCGGCGTAGTCACATAAAACTCGCCGTGGGTGCCCTGCCGGTCTTGATGGTCCATACCAATGATATTACGACGAAAGCGGCGATGTGGGCAATGGCGGCGAGCCGGCGTCCCTGCCGGCATGCCGTTTAGTGGACCAGTCCTGGATAACCTCCTGGAACACGGCGGCGGCGGGCACGGAGATGATCACCCCGAGCATACCGCCGATCTCGGCCCCTATCAGGAGCGCGACGATGACGATGACCGGATGCAGCCCCACTGAATGCCGCGTAAGGAGCGGCACCAGGAGGTGTGACTCGAATTGCTGGGCCACCAGGAAGAAGATCAGGGTATATACCGCGAGCGACGCGGAAACCGTGAGCGCGGAAACGATGGCGATGGCGCCTGAAAGGATGGGTCCGAGGAACGGCACAAGCTCGAAGATCGCGGCGAGCACGCCGATAAGGAAAGCATATTTCACGCCAAGGAGGGCCAGGCCCACCCACACGATGCATCCCATAATGAAACTGAGGAATACCTGCATCCGGAACCACGACCCGATGAGGCGCTTTGAGCGCGTATAGATCCGCATGGTCGTGGCCTCATAGTCCGGCGGGGTCACCACCTTGAGGAATCGCTCCACGCCGTCATGCCCGAGGCTCAGGTAAAACGAGCTCACAATGACGGCGATCGCAAGGCCAAAACTTCCGACCGCACCGGAAAGGAGCGAGAGGGGCGAGGATTGGCCCGCAATGAACTGCTGTGATATCTTGCCGATGACCGCAGTCGCCGACTGGGATCCCTGGAAATTCAAAAGGAAGCTCCACGAGCCGAGCGAGGACACGCTCATGCCGGACAAGATCGTGTCGATCTCCACGAGCAGGAACGGCACCACGGTATAGACAATAAGGATGAATACGATGAGTGCGAGGAGAAAGATGAGGATCACGCTCACGCTCCGCGGCAATTTGACGTGCGATTCAAGCAGGTCCACGACGCCCTCCAATCCGGATGAGATGACGACCGCAAGGAAGAGGCCGAGCAAGATCTGCCGGCCCTGGTAAAGGACGCCCACAAGCACGGCGAAGACGAGGATCTTCCACAGCATGCCCCAGGAAATATCGATGGCCTTGTTTCCCATACACCACCTATAACGTGAGGATGCGCGCAAAGGTTTCCTTGCTCCGGTAAGGTCCCACCACGGCAAAGTTGAGTCCCTGCGCCTTGATCACCATGCGGGCCGCCTTCCGGACGTCCTCCGCCGTGACGCGCTCGATCCTTGCCGCACGCTCCTTGGGCGACATGACGGATTTCGTAAGGATCTCCTGCCCGCCGTAAAAGCTCGCAAGGTCATCGGAGGTTTCAAGGCCCAGCACGAGGTTCCCAAGCATATGGTCCTTGGATTTCCGGAGTTCTTTCGCGGGAACCAGCTCATCCCTAAGCCGCGCGCATTCCCCGAGGATCGCCTTTGGCACGGCGACGGCCTTCGCCCGGTCCACGCCCGCCGAGAAGCCCAGCATGCCGTGGTCCAGCGACGCATCCGTGCCGGCGCCGACGTAGTATGCCGCACCCATCTCCTCGCGGACACGCATGAAAAGCCTTGAGCTCATGCCGCCGCCCAGCACGTCGGCCAGCACCCGGAGCGCAAAGCGCCGGTCATCAAAGATGGTAAACGCCCGGAATCCCATCACGAGATGCGCCTGATCGGTCTTCTTGAAATGCAAAGCCACCCGCGGCGCCGACTGGCGCTCCACAGTCCTCTTCTTGGAAGGCGCGGCGCGGCGCGGCAAGGTTCCAAAGGCACGCTTCACCCGTGCAAGCACCATCTTCTCATCGAACTTCCCCGCCACGACGACTGCCGTCTCCGGCATCACATACCGCGCCTCGCGGTAAGCGGTGAAAGCTTCCCTGCCAAGCTTTGCGACGATCTTCTTTTCGCCGGCCACATCCCATCCCGCGGGCTGATCGCCATATACCAGCGCCCCAAAGATCCTCTGGGCCTTCGCCGGGAGATCATCTTCATACATATTGATCTCCTGCATGATCACGCCACGCTCCTTTTCTATTTCGCGGGCATCAAATACGGGATTGAGATAAAGGTCCGAGACGATATCCAGGATCTGCGGCAGCTTCTCGGCCTGCACCTTTGCCCAGTAACCGGTGTATTCCTGGTCGGTGAACGCGTTGGATTGGGCGCCGAGCGCCGCAAGTTCGTGCGCGATCATGCCGGGCTTCGGGCGGTTCGTCGTCCCTTTGAACATCATGTGCTCCAAGAAATGCGACACGCCGTTTGTCTGCTTCGTCTCATATTCCGAACCTGCCTCCACGAGGATCAGCACGGTGGCGGCAAGGTTGGAAGGCTGCGGCACGAGGAGCACGCGGAGGCCGTTCGGGAGGATGATCTTTTTGATGTCCTTCATGGAATGTTCAGGCGCTATGACGAGGTCGTGATCGTCTGAATGTCCGCATCGAAGCTCTGGGCGCGGCTCACCACCGCCTGTCCATAGGTCCAAAGATAGTTCTTCCAGCGGCCGCCGGCATAATACTTCGCCGCGGTGCAGCGCTCCTGATCGATGGTCGCGCTGTAGATCGCCTTGCATCCGACCATGCCATCCTTCAGGTAAAGCCCCGTAGCCACGAAAGCGTCTGCATTGTTCCAGGGCGACGGCGGATTGTCCCCGGTCACCTTGCTGATGCCCGGCGCATACAGCTGCCACGTGGAAGGCACGAATTGCGCCGGCCCCATTGCGCCACCGTATACGCCGTCCGCATTCGGACATGAGACCATCATGGCATTCGGATCCAGATTGAGCGCCGTGGTGATCTGCAGGAAGATGGTAATATTGGAAGGGCTCATGGCCGTCTTATAGCTGCACTGTCCGACATTCTGGCCGAGTGCCGACTCGCGGTCCAGAATGGCCAGGATGAACGCCGGATCGATCCCGGTCGCGCCGGAAGCGAGCTTTGCATACTGATAGGCATCCTCGAAGGATAGCTGGCCGCCGCCAAGGAGTTGGAAGATACGGTTGCGGATCTGCGCCGCAGTGGCCTGGGTCTGCGTGAGCAGGGCCTGGTATTTGGACTCCTGACCCTTCGTCGCCACAAGAAGCTGGGTCTTCTGGCTCTTGGTGCCGGCGACCTCCTGCGCCTGCGCCTGCTGGTAGGCCACCGCACTCGCCGCATCCGCCTTGGAAGCCTGGAAGTCCTGCTCCTGGCTCTGGAGCTGGGTCTGCAGGTCCGTGACCTGCTGGACCGTTGCCCGGAGGTTGCTCTGGAGCAGAAGGATGTTTTGCGTCTCGTTCCAGAAATCGGAAAGCCGCGGATTCTTCAGGAATATCTCAAGGAGGCTGTTCTGGTCGCTGCGATAAAGGGCTTCCACCAGCTGGCCCATGGCGGCCTTCTTGCTTGCGATATCCGCCTGCGTGACGCCGATCTGCGCCTCAGTGCTCGCGATCTGGGTGTTGAGCTGCTGGATGGTGAGGTTGGTCGCCTGGATCTGCAGGTTGAGCGACGCAATCTTGGCATTGAGCGAGGAAATCTGGCCGTTCAGGGTTTTGCCCTGGCTCTGATAGCTCTGGATCTGGCCTTGATACTGGTCGATCTGCGCCTGAAGCTGCTGCAGCTGGGCTTCGAGCGCGGTGCGTTCGGCGGCAGGGTCGGAGCTGGACGCCGTGGAGGTCGTCGCATCGCCGGATGCCCTCGTAAAGAACGTAGGGGCCGACACGGACCCGAAGACCAAAAAGGCCCCCGCAAGGGTGTAAATGAAAAATCGCGCCGCCTTCGTGAAAGGGATGCGGACCACTTTTGCTTCATCAAGATTCAGCCGTGCAGAAAGGGTGCTGAACGCCGTCCAGTTGCGCCCGCCCGCGCGGTCGCGCGACACGTCGCCGAGGACTTTCGGTTTCAGGAGCTTGCTCATTACCTATCCATTATAAAACAAACGGCCGCATATTGCATGCGGCCGTTTCTGCGGAAGGCGGTGCCAGCGGCTATTCCTCGGTTGCGGACTTCTGCGCGTCGCGCTCGGCCTTCTTCTCTTCGGCCTCGGACTTGATGGCGGAAACATCCACGGTCGCCTCGGCAACCGGAGCCTCCTCCACGACCTTCGGCAACGTTGCCGTCGCAATGGCCGTATCAGGGTCGATATGCAGGGTGACGCCTTTCGGGACGGTAAGGTCCTTCACGTAGAAGCTCTTATCAAGCGCATCAAGCGCGGAAAGGTCGACGACGAACGCGTGCGGGATATCCTGCGGAAACGCCTCCACTTCGATCTCGGAAAGCGAGCGGTTGATGACGGCGGAAAGCTCCTTCACTGCCGGCGACTCGCCCGTGAATTCCACCGGCACGTGCGCGCGGACCTTTTCGTCCATGCGAACCGCGTGAAAATCGATGTGCGCGATCTCGTTCGTGATCCGGTCGCGGACCAGATCATGGATCATCACCGGATGCTTATCCTTGCCCACGTGGAGCGTGATGCCCGTGGTATCGCCTGCCTCCTTGAACGCCTTTACGAATTCCTTCGCCGGCACCGCCAGATGGACGTTCTTTACGCCGCGCCCATAGAGTTCCGCCGGAATAAGACCCTCCTTGCGGAGCGCCTTCACTTTCTTGCCCAAAACCTCGCGGGACTGTACTGATAATTCCATGGGGAATAGTGTAACAAATTGTCCGAAAAAGGCAAATGGCGGCGGCTATGCCATGCCGTTGAACAGCCTCATCCGGTCCTCCACGATCTTCTGGATCGCCGTCACTGCCGGGGCTGTCAGTTTGTAAGGGGCGATCTCGTTCGGATCCTTCAACCCCTCTTCCACGCCGCGCCGCCATGCAAGACGGAGTTCGCTTGAAACGTGGATGATCGTCATCCCCGCTTTTGCCGCCGCGGTGAAATCGGCGTCTTCCGTGCCGGAACCGCCATGGAGCGTCATGTATTTTGCGTTCGCGCCGGCTGCAATGATCGCCGCCTTGATCGCCGCAATGCGCGGGATGTCCAGGTGCTTGTGCGCCGCATCGGCGCCGCCGGTCGTCATGCTCTTCAAGAGGCCGTGCATGTTCCCCACCGCCGGCGCAAGCACGTCGATGCCCGTCGCCTTCACGAACTGCACCGCCTCTTCCGGCGTGGAAAGCGCAATGCCCGCCGGCGCGGCATCAATGACCTCGGAATTCGAGCCGATATAGCCGATCTCTCCTTCGATGACGATCTCCGGGTTGATCGCGCGGATGGCCTCGACGGCCGCTTTCGTATTGGCGATATTCTGGTCCATCGGAAGCGACGAATTATCGAAAATGATCTCATCAAAGCCCGCCTCCGCCGCCTCACGCACCTTCTCAATGGAGTGCGTATGGTCGGCATTCAGGAAGATCGGATACTCGTACTCGTCGCGCAGGCTCTTCACGAGCGCCGCGGCCTGGCGCACGCCGATGAATGCGCGCTCCCCTTCCGACACGCCGATGAGGAGCGGCAGCTCCAGCTCCCGCGCGGCGGCAAAGATGCCCTTGAGCGCGGCGAGGTCGGAGATATTGAAATGCCCGACCGCCACCCGGCGGGCATCGGCATCGGCAAGGACCTCACGAAGGGTTTTTATAGGCATAGCGGGAGAAATCGGTTATAAGGTTTTCGGCATGTAGTTTTTGGGTGCCTTCTTCAGGAAGGCCTGGAGTTTGGACTTGGTGAGAAGCCCCGTCTGGGCGCCAAAGAACTGAACGACATGCATGGACTCTATGGGTGCCCAACGCAAGGCCTCCTGCACCGGCAGGCCGTAGATGAGCGCGCAGAGAAATCCCGTAGAAAAGGCGTCTCCCGCGCCAGTGCGCGAGATCGGCTTCTTCGGATCGGGATACGGCGGCATGAAGTAAATGCAGGTGCCGTCGGATGCGTACGCGCCGGCGGGCCCGTCGGTGATCACCACGATCTTCGGCCCAAGTTTGTGCAGGCCGTCAAACAGGAATTTGATGTCCTCGTTTTTCGTATGGAGAATGAAGGCCGCCTCCTCGCGGTTCACGAAAAGCACATAGGTGCGCTTATAGATCTCGCGGAGCTTCTCCGCGCCAAACCGCAGCTGGAACGTGCCGGGATTGAAGCCCATCTTCACGCCGGGGTGCTTCTTGAGGTATTCGGCCACCTTGCGGTGGAACGGCATGGTGTGCTCGGCAATGGAGGAGAAATAGATCCAGCTCGCCTTCCCGTCCAGAAGGCGCGGATCGTGATAAGCATACTTCTCGTGCTTGATGAGGATGGTGCGCTCGGCCTTGAAGGTGAGCACAAAATGATAGTTCGTCGGCTTGCCCTTGTTCACCTTGAGATACTCCGCGCTCACGCCTTCTTTGTGATAGCGGTCCAGCACCTCGTCTCCGTAATGGTCATCCCCGACTGCCGTGACGATGGCCGTATTCAACCCGAGCCGCCGCGCGCCCACCGCCACATTGGATGCGTTGCCCACGGCAGGCATCACCATGAGCGACTTATAAGGGATCTTGTCCGCAAAAGGCATCTCGAGCTCCGGATGCTCATGCTGTTTGTCCCACTCCACTTTTGCCTCCTCAAGCTCGATGAAGGCATCAATCACCACGTCGCCGATACAGATAAGGTCGTATTTTTGTTTCATGGCATCATGCGAGAACCCATTGTCGGTAATTATACCCTTTACCCCATAAGGGAGGCAAACAGCGCCCTCGCGCGATTCACTGCTTTGCGATATAAGCCCTCGTAAGCGGACCGAAATAGCCCGAATCGGGCACAATGTCCGCATGCTTCTGAAATTCCTTGAGGGCATTAAAGGTCAGCGTTCCAAAATAATCCGTCGAGCCATGCCGCGCAAGGATCTTTGCGGCTTGGCCGGCATCTTCCTGGATCAAGAATGCTTGAAGCGCTTTCACGTCGGCCCCCGTATCGCCCCGCTTCAGATTCCGCGTGAAGTGATAGGCATTAACGACAGGAGAAGTGCCGGTGACAGCACTTCCCTTCGCTTGCGCGAGGAGGGCATTAAGTTCGGCAGTAAGGGACGCGATTTCCACTTCAAGGGAAGCAGTCGAAGTGCCGGCCGCGGCCGTGGAACTGGCGGTAGCAGTGACAACCGGAGTGCTTGTGGCGGTAGACGTGGCTATCGCAGGACTGGCCCCGGTATACCCCGCTGCTACGCTCACCACAAGCGAAGCAGTGGTGGTGAAGGTCCCATCCCCCGAAGCCGTTGAGGTGCCGTATTCGGATGAGATCACTTTATAGTGATAAAGCGTGGTCTCCGTAAGGCCCGAGAGGGTGATAGTGTGCGCAGCAACCTGGGCCACATCCGTGGAGGTCGCGCCATATGCGGTCGAGGTGCCGTAGGATACGGTACTGTCGGCGGGGATATTGGTATTCCACGTGATGACCGCGCCGCCAGAATTAGGGACTGCGGCAACGCCCGTGATGATCGGCGGCGAGGCGTGGGCGCAGTTGGTGGTCGTGGGAGTCAGCGTGTAGGTTGATGACCCGGTTGCCTGTGAAAGCAATGCGCTCTCCACGCCCGCATCGCAAGAAAGGGTCACGGTTCCGCCCGTGCTGGAAGTGGCAACGGCAAGATCATAAGACGGGGAAAGAAGCGTAAACGTGCCGCCGGTCGCCGCGGACATCGTGACCACGACGCTCGTGGCGTTGACCTGCAATGCGTCAGCAACGGAACTGGTGGCAATGGTGACTGTTGCTGTGGGAGAAGAAAGCGTGATCGATTCGGAGGTGATAAAATTCAGCACCGCTGCATGAACAAGCTGCATGGAACAAGGAAGCAAAACGAATGCCCCCAGACCAAGGAGAAGAAACTTCGCTTTCGTGCTCATGATGCTCATGATACAAGATTATGGTATATTGGACAAATAACGAACATATGAGTATCAAGAAGTCTAAACTGTCGCCCCCGATCGTTGAGCTCTCCCCGGCGCCCAGCGAACCTCCCATCATCTCAAAAGCACCCTTATGGCGAGAGATGAATCTTTTTGCATGGATCTTGCTCGCCCTGCTTGCGGTCGTGCTCATTTGGATCGTCACGATAGCCGCGCAGGCGCATATGAGCGAATCCCCTTCCGGCTTTTCCGCGGTCTATCTTTCATCCGGCGACGTGCTCGTGGGAAGGCTTTCATTCTCGCCGACGCCCATCTTGACCGATGCGTGGATCGCCATCCATAACAGCTCCACGGATTTTTCCGCCCAAGGCCCCATCAATCTCATATCGTTCAAAACCACCTCGGCTTCCCCGCAGGGCACCGTGCATCTTAATTCCCAAAATATCCTGTATTGGGCGAACATAGATCCGATGAGCCAGCTCGCGAAAGAATTGGCGGCAAAGACGCAGTAAAAAGAGAGGCTGTCCGTTCGGGAGCCGCCGTTATTTCCCCCTCCGGATCGCTTTCTTGGCCGCCGCAACGATATCCTTCGGCGCCATGCCGTATTTCTGTATTAGCGCCTCAGGCGCGCCGGACTCGCCGAACGTGTCCTGCATGCCAATGCATTCCATCGGCGTTGGCGCATGTTTGGCCAAAACCTCGGCCACGGCACCGGCCAATCCCCCTTCCACTTGGTGCTCTTCCACGGTGACCACCGCGCCGCATTTTTTCGCCAGCTCCACGATCTTCTTATCGTCAATCGGCTTGATGGTGGCGCAGTTCACGACTATCGCCCCGATTTTGTCCTTTTCCAGTTCCCGCGCGGCAAGGAGCGCATTATAGAGGAGGCCGCCGCAGCCGATGATCAGCACCTCCGGTTTCTTGGACTGCCAGAATATCTGCGCCTTGCCCGGAATGAACGGCGTCTCATCCGTCGTCATGACCGGCGTCTTTTCGCGCTGGAAGCGGAGATAGATCGGACCCCACACCTGCGCGGAGGCAATGGTGGCTTTGCGCGCCTCTACGGCATCGCACGGCACCAACACCTTCATATTGGGCATCACGCGCATAAGCGCGATATCTTCCGTCGCCTGGTGGGTTGCGCCGTCCGGCCCGACGGAAATGCCCGTATGATGGCCCGCAACCTTCACATTTGCGTTGTTGTAGGCGATCGTCGTGCGGATCTGTTCCCAGTTGCGGCCCGGGGAAAACGTGGCATACGACGAAATGAACGGGATCTTCCCCGTCACGCCCATGCCGGCGGCCACGGTCGCCATGTTCTGTTCGGCCACGCCGAGCTCGAAGAACCGTTCAGGATATTTTTTTGCGAACGCCTCGTTGCGGGTGGATTCCGTGAGGTCCGCACACAGCGCGACCACATTCACGTTGGCATCGCCGGCGAGCACAAGCCCTTCGCCAAACCCGTCGCGGGTCGGCGCCTGGGCCCCGACGTCGTCAAACAGCTTTGGAGTCAGTTTTGCCTCGGGGTTCAGCATGGAATTATTCGTGTTCGCTTCGGATCTTTCCGCGAAGCGTGCGGAGTTCGTCGAGGGCCTTTTCCGCCTCGCCCGGCTTGAAGGTCTTGGAATGCCAGAGGTAGTTGTTCTCCATGAAGTCCACGCCTTTGCCGGGCAGGGTATGCGCAATAATCACGGTCGGCTGATCATGCACGCCGCGGGCCTCCGCGGCGGCGGCGATGATCTCTTCGAAGTTATGGCCGTCGATCTCCACGACATTCCAATTATGTGCCGCATATTTTTCCGCGAAAGGTTCGAGCGGCATGATTTTTTCCACAAAGCCGTCGATCTGGATGTTGTTGCGGTCCACCACCACTGTCAGGTTGCCGAGCTTGTATTTGGCGGCGAACTGGATCGCCTCCCAGGTGTTCCCCTCCTCGTGCTCACCGTCGGAGGTCATGCAGTACACCTGGTATTTTTTGCCGTCAAGCCGTGCCGCAAGCGCGATGCCCGCCGCCTGCGAGATCCCGGAGCCGAGCGGCCCGGAGGTCGTCTCGATGCCAGGCAGGATGCCGCGGTGCGGATGGCCCTGCAGGCGCGTGCCCAGCTGGCGGAGCGTGCGCAGCTCTTCCACCGGGAAATAGCCGGCGTGCGCGAGCGCGGCATACTGCACGGGGCAGATATGGCCATTGGAAAGCACCAAACGGTCCCGGTCGGGCCAATTCGGATGCTTCGGATCATGGCGCAAAATATGGAAGTAGAATGCCGTGAAGATCTCCGCCATATCGAGCGGTCCGGCGATATGGCCCGAACCGGCATGCGAGACCATCTTGATGATGTCCTCTCGCAGGCGGTTGGCCATGAGCTCCAACGACTTCAGTTTTTCTTCGGTGAGCGATTCCATGAGTATGACGCAAAAAAAATTAAATCTTCATGAACTCCTCGTAGGCCTGCTTTGGATCGCGGGCTCCGAAGAGATAGCTGGACGAGAGCACGGTATCCGCGCCGGCCGTTTTCACGCGCTGCGCCGTCTCGGGATTCATGCCTCCATCCACTTCAATTGTAGCACCCGGAACGGCTTCTCTCAAAAAAGCGATCTTCTCGCAGACGGACGGCATGAACGCCTGCGCGGAAGGTCCGGGATGGACCGCGAGCACGTGGAACACCGAGAACAGGTCAAGATACGGCTCCATGAGGTCCATGCCCGAGTCGGGATTGGACGAGAGCGCCACTTCCGCATGGTGGCGTTCCGCGACGGAACGGATCTCTTCAAGCGAACGGCGCGTGACCGTTTCCGCGTGGACCACAAGCCTCCGGGCGCCCGCGGAAAGCCAGTCATCCGCGCGCTCTTCTGGTCGCTCCACCATGAGATGCACCTCCAGTCCGAAAGGCGCATGGAGGCCTTTCCATCCCCAAGGGTCTCCCCACGCATGGTGCACGGCAAAGACGCCGTCGGTCACATCAAGATGCACCAATCCTCCTTCGGGATAAAAC
>VFSW01010306.1_pt1 | contig 13257 bp, 6 predicted proteins | sample 5358111 | NCBI WGS metagenome assembly VFSW01 (sample SAMN11554181, study PRJNA540505) | mine drainage metagenome | isolation source: sediment from site ElyBrook_90M | place: USA: Ely Copper Mine, Vershire, VT | collected 2017 | reverse complement strand
GACCTGCGCGGTCTTGCCGGGCGGCGGGTGGGAGACCGAGGGCGCGCTCGACACGACGTCGGTGGCCGTGGCCGTCGCCGACGGAGGCGGCAGGGGGGCCGGGGGCGCCACCACGGCAACGGCGGACGGCGCAACAGACGACGACGACGCGGCCTGCGTCCCCTCGCTGGACCGCAGAGCGTTGGTGAGGATCACGCCGACGACGGCTCCGACGATCCCGACCGCCGCGGTGAACATCAGGATCCTTCCGCGCGGCGCGGCCGGTGCAATCGGTGACTCGAGCGCGGCTCGCTCGAGGGTCGCGTTGGTCGGCACCGACGGCGGTGCCGGGATCTTCACCTCGTGAGCGCGACCCGGGTCCTCCAGCACGGTCAGCGGTAGCTTCGAGTCCGACAGCGGTGCGAGCGCGACCTGAGCCTGGACCCTGAGGGCCGCGCCCGCGATGCCGTTCGAGGTATCGGCGTCGGGCTTGAGCACTTCTTGGACACGTACGCGCTCCGCGGCCGCCCCGAGCGCGAACTCGATGGCCTCCCGCCGCTTCGCCGCGCGGTCGGCGAAGTGCACCTCGGCGAACGCCGCGACGTCGGCGGTCGACGTCGTCAGCTTGGACTCCACCATCGCCTGCTCGAGCGCCGCCTGCAGCTGCGCCGCGGTCGCAAAGCGCTGATCGCGATCGTGCATGAGCGCGCGCATCACGACGTCCGCCACGGGCGGCGGGACCTCCGGCGGCAAGGGCTTCGGGGGCTTCGCCTGCGTCAACCGGTGCAGAGTCGCCAGCTGGTTGGGCCCCTCGAACGGCGGGTCGCCCGAGATGTAGTGGTAGAGGATGGCGCCGATCGCCCAGACGTCGGCGCGGCGATCCACGGCGCCCCCCAGCGCCTGCTCGGGCGCCATGTACTGGATCTTCCCCTTCATCAGACCCGTGCTCGTCTCGCCCGCCATCCGGTCGCGCGCCTTGGCGATGCCGAAGTCGATGAGTTTGGCCACCCCACGACTGCTGACGAGGATGTTCTGCGGCGACACGTCGCGGTGCACGACGCCCAGGAGCGCGCCGTCCCTGCCCCGCAGCTCGTGAGCCACGTGCAGCCCGCCGCACGTGTCCGCGAGCACGCGCAGCAGGATGCCCGTGGGGATCTTCTGCCCTTTCTTCTCGAGCGTGCGGTGGAGTTTCGTCAGGGCGTCGCCGTCCACCCACTCCATCGCGAGGTACAGCACGCCGTGCTCGTCGCCGAGATCGAGGATGTGCGCGACGTTGGTGTGCTCGATGCCGGAGGCGATGCGCGCCTCGTCGAGGAACATCTGCTGGAAGTGCGGGTCGGTCGCGTACTTCGGGAGGATGGTCTTGATGGCGACGAGCTTCTCGAAGCCGTGCTTGCCGCGAAGGCGCGCGATCCACACCTCTGCCATGCCACCCTCGGCGATGGGGCAGAGCAGCTCGTAGCGATCGAGCTGGTAGCCCGGAACGAGCGGCGAGGGGGACGGCGGAGCGAGACTCACCGATCGTTCATGATAGCCGCGACAGGCGCCATCGGGTCATGGACGCGAGGGCCTTGCCCCGTCATGTGGGGAGTTTGTCCACTGGCAACGGAGGCCCGACGGCGCTCCGCTCACAGCTGAGTGCAGCGCCCGCCCACGCAGACGAGTCCGCCTGCGTTAGGGCAGCAGGGAGCGCCGGCATCGGGGTCGCAGAGCTGCCCGAACTGCGAGCAGTTGAGGATGCCCGAGTCGGGCGGGGGGGAGCCGCCGTCCCCCGTGGTGCCGCCGTCGCCGCCCGTCGTGGTCCCGCCGTCGCCGGGGGTGCCGCCGCCGCACGGATCGCAGACGCCGCTGATGCACGAGTAGCCGGGGCAGCAGTCAGCGGTGGTCGAGCACGGGCTGCACGACGGGACGCACTGGGTGTTCGCACAGATGTACGGCGGGGTGCCGTTCGGGTTGGGCACGCAGGGATCGCCGTTGCAGCAGTCGGCGCTCGTCGCGCAGGCCGAGCCGCCGTCGCCGCAGTTTCCGTTCGCGCAGCGCGGCACGCCCACGTTGTCTTGCCTGCACGCCGTATTGCTGTTGCCCAGGCCGGCGCAGCAATCCTGGTTGGCGTTGCAGGACGTGCTCATCAGCTTGCACACGTCACCGTTGGGCGCGCAGCCCAGGTGCTGGGTGCAGTAGCCGTTGACGCAGGTCACGGGGTGCCCGGAGGTCGGCAGCCCCGCGTCGATGAGGGCCTGCGAGCCGCAGCACTCGCCGTCGCTGGTGCAGGTGTCGCCCTCGACGTGGCAGCCCGTGGCGGGCTGGCAGATGTCCACGCCCGTGGGTCCCCACGGCGCGCACAGGCGGCTGCAGCAGTTGCCGCCACAGCCGCCGTCTGCGAACGAGACTGCCGTACACAGCATGCCGTCGACGGCCGAGCAGTTTCCGCCCGTCATCGGGGCTCCACAGGCGCCGACGCTCTGGCCGCTGGGGATCGTGCATACTCCGCTGCAGCAGTCCGCACCCCTGGAGCAGATGTCGTTGGTCTGCTGGCAGAAGGACGAGGGCTGGCAGGAGCCCAGCACACAGTTGCCGGAGCAGCACTGGGAGCTCGTGGTGCACGTGTTGCCCAGCGTGTCGCAGGCACCGCCGTTCACGGAGGCGCACGTCTGGCTGGTGCACGTCTGGCTGCAGCACTCGCCATTGCCGGTGCAAGCGTGTCCCACGGACCCGCACGTGGGATATGCGCAGACGTTGCCGGAGCATGTGCCGCTGCAACACTCGCTGCCCGAGGTGCACCCGCTTCCCAGCGTCACGCACCCACCGTCGCCGAAGACGCCCGTCCCGACGTCGCTGCCCGAGCCCGCGTCGGAGGGCGCACCGCTGTCCCCGGATCCGGCGCCGTCGGCGGACCCGGCGCCGTCGCCCGACCCGGCACCGTCGTGCGAGCCCGCTCCGTCCCCCGAGCCATGACCGTCCGTCGAGCTGTCGCTCGCCGAGCCGGTGTCGACCGTGCCGTCCCCCGTCCCCGGGCCGTCCTCGCTGCCGTCGGCAGTCGCGTCTCCGTTGCCGCCGTCCGCCCCTACGCCGGTCCCGTTGCTACCTCCGCATCCGCCGGACGAGATCAACCCGCTGGCCGTCACGAGGGTCGCAAGCAACAGAGAGGATCGCGAGAGCTTCATGAGGTTCGACTCCGTGGGGTGGTGCTGCGCTCGAGGGCGAGGGTGGCAACTCGATCGACCAGTGGCCGCTGCGAAAACGGCGGGACGACGACCGTCAACCCCCCGACGGCCAAGAGAGAAGCAAGAGACGCGCCCGAGAGTCCTTGGGGGGGCCTCCACCCATCACGCACGACCCCACAGGCTTCGCGCTCGCCAGCGGAGGGCGGTCGCGTTCGTCGAGAGCGCGAAGCTCACCAGGTCCCCGGCGAGGGGGTGGCGTAGCGTCGCCGCCAGGGCTCCCGGCCCGACGTCGGCCGTCGCGCGCGCGAAGCCAGCGTCGAGAGCCCGCACCGAATCGAGGGTTGCCAGCAGATCGCCGGTCAGGACGAAGGCGACGCGGAGCTCCGCGCGGGCGACCGCCCGTTCGAACCCGGCCACGTCGGCGACGGTCGGAGCCCGCGCGTTGGACAGGGCGGGGACGAGCTCCGCGAGTGCCTTTTTCTGGCGCCGCCCGATCGCCTTTCCAACCCGTCTCGAGAAGTCCACCAGGAGCTCCTGATCCGCGTCCGGTAGCTCCGTGGCGAAGCTGGGAACGACCTGTCGCGCCGCCGAGCAAAGCACGGCGTGGGCGTACGCCCCGGGCAGCTCGTCCAGCCAGGGAACACCCAGGGCGATGCGCGTGAGGGGTCGCGCCAGCGCCGCAGCCAGTGTGGGCTCGGCCTGCTCGGCGAGAGAGTCGGGCACGACGAGCCAGGGCGTGTCTTTCACCACGACCCGCGGCTGCGCCACCACCGAGCTCAGAGCGACCTCCGGACGGGCGATCTCGAGCATCGTCGCGAGCCGATGCACCAGCATCAGGAGGGGGTGACCGCCGGCTGGCGTCAACCGGTCGCGAGGCTCGACGCCCACCTCTTCGAGGTTGCCGTGCACGAGCTTGCCCTCGGCCCCCACGATCGCCGTCGCAAGGGCGAACAGCAGCGAGCGCATCTCCGGGGGCAGGATTCCCGCTCGCAGCGTCGCCGGGTCGAGCGCGACGGGGATCGGGCCGCTCGGATCGAACGTCAGTCGTCGCGCCCGCAGCTCGGCGTGGGCCCCGTCGTCCAGACCTCCAGCGATGACGCGCAGCTCCCGGGCGACGAGTGCGTCGTCGCGTCGCCCATCGCCTTCGAGCGCGCCCTCCAGCGTGCCCAGCGCGGCAGCCGGAGCCCGCAGCGACAGGAGCGGGGAGGGGTCCGGGACGATCATCGGAAGAAGGATGCCGACCGCTTCGGAAAACGTGGGCGCGCGCGCCAGACCCGTCGCGAGCGCAGCCCGCGCCTCGAGCATCGCGGGAGCGAGACCGACCGCGACGCGCAGGTGCGCGACACCGTCGGGCCAGCGTCCGAGAGCGATCTCCAGCTGCCCCAGGCAGGTCAGCGTCGCGGCGTCGGCCCGGTCCAGCGCCTCGCCCCTCGCCACGACCGCCGCGAGCACGCGAGCCTGCTCTGCCGGAGCGCGCGAGTGCAGCTGCTGAAGGCGCGCAATCCGGTCGGGCGTGGGCGCCTGGGCGGTGGCCTCGACGAGCGACCGTTCGGCTGCGTCGACGTCACCGGCCGCAATCGACACCTCCGCGAGCTCGGTGAGCGCGGCGGCCTTGGCGGGCGAGTCGTTCTCCAGCTCGGCCACGCGCGACAGCAGACGGCCGAGCTCTGCCGCGTCCGCCCCGCCCGCACGTCGGTGGGCCAGCAACCGCCGGGCGGCCTCGAGGCTGGTCGGATCGACGTCGAGCGCGGTGCGCAAGACCCGGTCGACGTCCAGAGGGCGGTGCAGGGTGGCGCCGTAGATCTCCGCGAGCTGGAAGAGGGCGCCGAGCCGGACTCCCTGTTCGCGCGCCGAGCCAGCCATGGTCTCCAGCGACTCGACGGCCTCTGCCCACGCTCCTTGCGCCACGTACTGTCCCACCAGCGCGCGCAGCGTCGGGGCGTGACCCGGGGCGACGGTGAGCACCCGACGCAAGGCCTCGATGGCGACGACGTGGTCTGCCGGTGGGAGCGCGGCGATGCGCGCCACCTCGGCCCCCAGGTGGATGATCACGTTTCCGGAGGTGGCCCGGCCGAACGCCGCCCGCAGCGCGTGGAGCAGCTTGTCTCGGTGGCCATCCTCGCCGCGAACGGCCACCAGAAGGCCGACCGCCGGGAGTCCCTCGGGGTCGGCCTCGAGGGCACGCTCCAGGATCTCCCCCGCTCGCGCCAGGCGCGTGGGCCGGTCACCGAGGCGCGCGTCGGCTGACGAGAGCAGCTGCCCCGCCGCCTGGACGAGCAGGTTCGCGCGCTGCCTCGGGGCGGTGGCGAGATCGGCCTGCGAGAGCGCCGCCGACACGGCGGCATCGGCGTCGCCGAGCGCTCCACCAAGCCACTCCGCCCCGACCGCGGCGACGACCGAGTGCGGGTCCACGCGCAACGCGTCGCGGAAGTGCGCCAGCGCCGCCGGCGGATCGCCGCTCGGACGGGCATCCACTTCCGGCGCCAGGCAGAGCGCCAGCGCGAGGTGATCGTGAAGCCGCTCGACGTCGTCCACGGCTTGTGCGAGCCGCGCCCCGAGCGCCCCGACGAGCGCGGCCCGTGCTCCGGCGTCCCCGGTCCGGACCCTCGGCAGCGCGAGCCGGACCATCGCGTCGAGCGCCGCACGATCGCCCGGCGCTTGCTGCAGGATGCTCTGCAGGACCGCCGTGGGATCGCCGCCCGGGAGGGTCCATTCCACCAGCGCCTCCTCCGCCCAGAGCGCCCCCAGCCTCGGCGCCTGGGCCTGGAAGGCCTCCGCTTGCTGGGCGAGAGCGTTCGCGAGCAGCGGCACGGAAGCCGTGGCGCGCGCGGTGCGTTCGAGCGCGCGCAGAGCGTGAGGGGCCGTGCGATCGTGAGACACGATGCCTTCGATGAGCGACTTGGCGCGTTCGACGTCCGAGCCCGCGTCGAGCAGCGCGATGGCCAGCTCGAGCGCGCGCACCGGACCTGGGTCCAGATCCAGCAGGGCCGAGAGCGCGGCGAGCAAGTCGGTGCCATGCGGGTCGCCCAGGCGTCGAAGGGGGCGCGCGCGACGCTCGTGCAGCCACGCCTCCCCGGGCGCCTCGCGGGTGGCCCGGGTGTACAGCTCGGCAGCGTGAGCGTCGTCGAGCAGGACGAGCTCGTCGATCTCACCGGCTTGCGCGAGGCCCCGGGCGCGCTCCTCCGGAGTCGCGCGGCTGGAGGCGAGCTCGACGAGTCCGTCACGCAGGGCGACCGGGTCGCCCAGGGCATCGAGCTGCGCGACCAACGCGTCGCGGACAGCGGGGTGCTCGGGGTCGATGGCGAAGGCCGCGCGAAGCGAGCCGAGCGCCTCTCTGGGCGCCTTGAGGCGAGTGCGGCGCAGCTCCGCGCGCGCGAGCTGAAGGTCGATGCGCGCGGCGTCGCTCGGAGCATGCTCCAGCCGCACCCCGAGGATGGCGTCGACCTGCCCCCATCTCGCCGCGTTCTCGTGCAGTCGCTGCTCCAGCAAGAGAGCGTCGAGCCTCCCTGGCGAGCGCGCGACGACCTTCTGAACGAGGGTGAGCGCACGGTCCGCCTCGATCGAGGCGAGGGCCCCGGCGGCACGCAGCCGCAGACCATCGGCGGCCGTCGGGTCCGCGGTCGCCTCGGCCTCCTGGAGCAAGGTGCGCGCGAGGGTCGATAGGTCTGCGCTGCGGGCCGCCGTCCGCGCGAGGCCGAGCACGGCGCCTCGCCGCCCCGGCTCGATCTTCAGCACGCCCTGGTAAGCGTCCGCGGCTCGTGCGGCGTCGCCCGTCAGCTCCTCTTCGAGGAGTGCGATCGCCTCGAGGTGGGCGACGCGCCGGGCCGGGTCGAGCGCGTGCTCCGCAGCGTGAGCGTGCACTGCGATGCGGGCCCGAGCCTGCGCAATGGCCGGGTCGGAGGGCGGCGCTGCGAGGAGGCGGAGCAGGCCGTCGACCGCCTCGTCGCTCGCAGGCCGGGCCACGAGCGCGGCGCGGAGGTGCTCGATGGCCCCTGCGGCGTCGCCGAGGGATTCGGCGAGGCGCGCCGCGCGAATCAGGTGCTCGCCGCGCTGCGAGGGATCGGGGGTCGCCGCGGCCTGGCGGGTCCAGAGCGCGATGCGTTGCTCGGTCAGCGAGTCGAGCTCGAGCAGGCGATCCAGCTCCTCGGCGAGCGTCGCGTCGGCGGGGACGAGCTGCAAGGCGGTCTGAACGGCGGCGATCGCCCCGCGGCGGTCGCCGAGGGACTCCTGCAGCGCCGCGATCCCGCGCAGCTCGTGGGCGCGCGCGCGTGCGTCCGGCAACAGCGGCAGGCGCGCGTGGCGGACCCGCAGTGCCTCGCCCCAGCGACCTGCGGACTCGTGCAGCGAGATCAGATCGTCGATCGCGCGCCGGTGGACCGACGAGCCGCCCGGAGCGTGCGCCGCGGCACGCTCGAGCATCGCAACGGCGCGCTCGGCGTCAGCGAGGCGATGACGCGCGATGCACGCGGCTTCCAGCTCGAGCCGCGCTCGCCGCACGAGATCGTCCTCGAGCTCGGCCTCGCGTGACAGAAGCTCGACCAGCCAGCCGGCGTCGCGGTGGGTGACGGCATGGGCCGTACAGGCCGCGCGAACCGGACCGATTCCCGGGTCGAGCTCGAGGCCACGTACCAGCGCGGCCTTCGCGGCGTCGGGCTGGGCGAGCTTCCGATCCAGCAGCGCTGCGCGCTCCACGTGGAGCCAGGCCGCGAGGCGTGGCTCGGCCGCGTAGGCGTCCGCCATGCGACCCAGGTGGACGGCGAGGGCCTCGACGGCTCCAGGCATGCCCGCCAGCACCCCCTCGAGCCCCCGAAGCGCGGCCGGGTCCTGCGGAGCGACCGACAGAACGCGCTCCCACGCAGCGCGAGGCTCCGTGAGCTTCTTGCTGCAGGCCTCGACCAGGCGAGCGCGCTCCGCGAGCAGGCCGGCGCGGGCCGGCTCGGAGCCGCAAGCGGCGAGCTCCGCGTCGAGGTGAACCAGCAGCGACGCCGCAGCGCCTCGCGCATGCTCGAGGCGACGGAGCATGGCGTGCGCGGCGCCGGTCGGCGACGCCTCGAGGGAGGCCCGGGCGTGCTTCGTGGCCCTGGTTGCGTCGCAGAGCACCTCGTCCACGATGGCCAGCTCGAGGTGAGCCCGGGCGATCGCCACCGGGTCCACAGTGGGGTCGATCTGGCCTATTCGCCCGGCAAGCGCGCGCTCGACCCGCTCGCGGAAGGTTGCCGCGGGCGGCTCGGCCGCGATGGGGGTCTGGACCGTCGTTTCGGGCGACTCCGCTGCTTCGACGGCCGCGTTCATCCACGTCAGCTTCTGCAGGTCGTCGTCCCAGACGCGGATGCGCTCGGGACCGACGGCCGCTTCCTCGACGAGGCTCTCCCATGCCCGGGGTTGCTGCGCGCCGGAGACTCGCGCGAGCAGAGCGCGGACGCTGTCGGCGTCGACGCCGGGGCCTGCGGCTCGTACGAAGCCATCGAGCGCGTCACGCAGATCTCCCGCCGTCTGCCAGCGCTTTGCCGGGTCCGGTGCGAGGGCTCGCATCACGGCTGCGGCCAGCTCCGGAGGATAGCCCTCGGCGACGGTCGTAGGGTCCGGGACCCTGGCCTCGCGCACACGGCGCACGGTCTCGACGTCGCTGTCCTCGCGGAACAGGCGCCTGCCGAGCGAGATCTCCCACAGCGTGACGCCCAGCGAGAACACGTCGGCGCGTCGATCGGCGGGGTGACCGTGCGCCTGCTCGGGTGCCAGATAGGCCAGCTTGCCCTTGACCACGCCGATGGCCGTCGACGACAGGCGATCGCGCGCCTTGGCCAGCCCGAAGTCGATGAGCTTCGGCACGCCCTCGTGCGTGAGGAAGATGTTGGCCGGGTTGACGTCGCGATGGATGATGTCGTGCAGGGCCCCGTGGTCGTCGCGTTGCTCGTGCGCGTAGTGCAGCGCGTCCGCGATGCGCGCGCCGATCCAAGCGACGACCTCGTGAGGTATGCGCACGCCCTGCGACTCCGCCGCGTCACGGATCTCGGCGAGCGACCGCCCTCGCAGCACCTCCATCGCCAGGAAGTACCGCTTGCCGTCGTGCCCCAGGTCGTGAATCGAGATGATGTTCGGATGCGAGAGGCGAGCCGCGATGTGCGCTTCGTCCCGGAGCATCGCCACGAACTCCTTGTTGCGGGCGTACTCGGGGCGAATGACCTTCAGCGCGACCAGGCCCTCGGGCGGCTTCGTCGACCGACCGAGCCAGACGCTGGCCATGCCGCCTTCGGCGATCGGGGCGAGCACCTGGTACTCGCCCAGGCGCTCGAACGGGAGCTTGTCCTGCGATGGGGTCGTCACGGTCATGATCGTACACGCGAGCTACATGAACGAGACACCGAACGAGAACGTCGGATAGCCGACGCGCAAGACCAGTGCGACGTGGTCGTTGAAGTGGTAGCGAGCGCCCGCGTAGAAGGCGAAGTCGACGCCGGTGGACGTCGGGTTCCCGCAGCCTGGGTACCCGCCGCAGTAGTCGAAGAACCCGTGGTAGATGACCAGCCCCGGCTCGCCGAAGACGCTCCAGCGCTGCGCTACGAAGAAGTTCCACTGCATGACCACCGGGAAGAACAGGTAGTTCGTGTCGCCGGCGACGTAGCAGCCGTTGCGCGGGCCGTAGTACCAGTAGCAGCCGCCGTCGTAGTGCAGCCAGTCGAGCCCGAAGCTGATGGCGACGCTGTTGTTGATGCTCGGGATGAACCCGTTGTCCATCACCGGGATCGAGAAGCGGCCACCCAGACCGAAGCCGTCGTTCGGCGCGTAGTTGTAATGCGTCCAGCCCCAGAGCAGGTGAGGCTCGATCTCCACGCCGTACTTCGGGTGGTCGCCCGGGTGCTTGATGGTGTCGTCGGCCAGCGCCCCGCGAGCGCAGGTCACGGTCGCGGCCAGGAGCAGGCCACGCAAGGTGGCACGGCAGAGGGTCCTCATGGGGGGGCCTTTGACGAGAGTGCGCCGCTACTGGATCGGAGCCTCGCACCGACCGTTGGTGCACGGCAGGCCGTAGCAGCAATCGGCGGCCGTGACGCACACCTGACCGAAGAGCGAGCAGCCCGCGTCGGGCGGGATGCTCACGCCGCCGTCACCGCCGCTGCCGCCCCCGTCGCCGTTGCCGGTGCCGCCGTCGTTTCCGCCGCCCCCGCAGGGGCCGCAGATGCCGTGCGTGCTGCCCTGGGGCACCTCGCAGGACGTTCCTGGGCAGCAGTCGGCGTTGTTGGTGCACGCCCCGCAGGCGGAGATGCAAAGGTTGGGGGAGCAGACGTAGGGTGGGTTGCCGCTCGGGTTGGGCACGCACGGCGCGCCGTTGCAGCAGTCGGCGCTCGCCGCGCACGAGCTTCCGGCGCCGAGGCACTGGGCCCCGGTGCAGCGAGGCACGCCGACGTTGTCCTGCTTGCACGTGTCCTGCGTCTCGCAGTTGCCCGCGCAGCAGTCGCACGACGAGTTGCACGACATCGTCGCGAGCTTGCACACGTCGCCGTTGGGCTTGCACCCCATGGGCAGCTGGCAGATGCCGATCGGGTCTCCGCCACTCTTGTTGCACACGACGGGCTTGTTGGAGCCGCCATTGATGCCCGCGGCGCCGCAGCAGTCGGTGTCGGTCGTGCAGAGATCACCCACGGGGTGACACCCGCTGGCCGGCTGGCAGACGAGCACACCCGTGGGACCCCACGGGGCGCACGCACGGCTGCAGCACGGACCGCCACACTGAGGCAACCCGCTGTCGATGAACACAGCGCCACCGTCGGCCGCGCCGCCGCCGCAAAGCTCGCCGTCGACGAGGCCGCAGTTGGCGGGGCCCGCGGGCGGCGAGGCCCCGCAGGTGCCCAGCGTCTGGCCGGTGGCGACGTTGCAGACGCCGGTGCAGCAGTCGGCGTTCACGGCGCACGCGTCGCCGGGCTGCACGCAGAACGACGACGGCTGGCAGGTGCCCGACGTGCACAGCGCGGAGCAGCACTCCGCGTTGGATGCGCACGAGTTGCCGAGCGTCGAGCAGCTCGTGTTGAGCGGCTTGCACTTGCCGCTGCTGCACGTCTGGCTGCAGCACTGGCCGTTCGAGGTGCAGGCGGTGTTGTCGGAGCGGCACGCTGGGTAAGCGCAGCTGCCGCTCACGCAGTCGCTGCTGCAGCAGTCGCCGCTGGCGTGGCACGCCGCGCCGAGCTGCAGACAGGAGCCGTTGCCGGGGCCGCTGCCGAAGACGTCGGGGGTGAGGTCGGCGTCGCCCTGAAAGCCCGCATCACCCGCGAGGCTGCCGTCGCCCGTCCCGCCGTCGTGGTCGCCGCCCGTGGCCGAGCTCCCTCCGCCGCAGGCCATCAGCCGGCTTGCGAGGAACAACCCCACGAGGACGGTCAACAGCGCGGGCACTTGCGAGGAGCGGCGTCGTTGCATGCTCGCGTCCGGTGCACGGTCCGTTCCGCAGGGCTGGGGCCTGGAACCATTGGGGAAACATGGCTCGTGAAGCCCTCCGGGCGCTGCGTGCGGGCCGCAATCCGGTAACCCCGGTTACCACCGCACACTCACATGCACGCCCCGTTGGTGCAGGCCTTCCCGGCCGGGCAGCCCATGTTGTGGAAGCACGCGAGGCACTGGTCCGCGTGGCAGATGGGCATGCTCTGGGGACAGTCGCTGTTCGACTGGCAGACGACGCACGTCCCGCCGGCGCAGATCTTCCCGGGCTGATTCGAGCAGTCCGAGTTGCCGAGGCACTGCACGCAGGAGGACGTCGTCGTGTTGCAGAGCGGGGTGTCGCCGGAGCAGCTGGTGTTGCTGGTGCAGCCGGCGCGGCAGCGGAACTCGTGCGGATCGCAGATGGGCGCGGCGGCGCCGCAATCGGAGTTGGCCAGGCACTCCACGCACTGCCCCGCCGCCTGCAAGCAGCGCGGTGCCGAGGCCGGGCAATCGCTGTTCTGGCCGCACTGCACGCACTGGCTCGTGGTGGAGTCGCAGATCGGCGTGCCGCCTCCGCAGTCCTTCGCCGACTGGCAGCCGACGCACTGGCCCGTGCCCGAGGTCGCATTGCAGATCGGCGCATTCATGGGGCACGACGCGGCCGAGGTGCACGACGCGTGGCACTGGTGGTCCCCGGGCCAGCAGGAGGGCGCCGCCGCCGGGCAGTCGCTGTTGGCGAGGCATCCCGCGCACTGCCCGGTTGCCGTGACGCACAGCGGGTCGGGCGCGGAGCAGTTCGAGTTGCTCGTGCAGTCGACGCAGCCCAGCGTCGCGCTGCACTGCTGACCGCCGCCGCAGCTGTTGCTGCCGTTGACGCCGCAGAGGGCGCTGCCTGCCCCGATCCCCGAGCCCGCGCCACCGCACGCGCCCGCCGCCACCACGATTCCGAAGATGACCGCGAGGGTCGTTCCCAGGATTCTCATGAATGGAAAAGCTACGCCGCTCGCCGGACGCTTGCATCTGGCCAGGCCGGTGACCACCTGCGGCCACAGAGCCTCAGGGGCACGGACCCGAGCTGTAGCAAGCCGCACCCTGACCCCGGACGCAGCACACCTCACTCGGGGCGCACCCACACTTCGGGCAATCTGCGGCCTTGCAGGTGCCACCGCACGGGATCTCGTTGCAGCAGAGCGCGAAGCCGGCGGGTATCGACTGCGGACACGATCCGCCCTCGACCCCGGGGTTCGCGTCGTTCTCGGCGTCCGACTGCTCGGCTCCCGAATCGACCCCTGCATCCCAGGATGCGCCGTCAGGCAGGAGAGCAGCGTCGCGACTCGACGCGTCGGGCGGGACAAAACTGACGTCGGGGACGCCGCAGCCGGACGCGACCAGGCACACGCCAAGGCCTACCGCCGCCCGCTCGAGCCCTCGCCACCAGACCATCGGCGATGCACTTTGCCACGCCGCGCGCGTCAGGTCGCGTGCAACGCGAAGCACGGTACAATGAAGGCATGCGCGTCCTTGCTTTGCCAGCCATCGGCGTTCTCGCGCTCGTCACCGTGTTCGTCGGCGCCGCATGCGGCGGCTCGGCCTTCACCGCAAGTACCGCGGGCAGCGACGGGGGAACGAGCTCGAGCAGCGGCGGGGGTTCGAGCGGCGGTGGCAGCGGATCGGGCTCGGGTTCGGGATCCAGCTCCGGCTCGAGCGG
>VFSW01010305.1_pt1 | contig 13258 bp, 5 predicted proteins | sample 5358111 | NCBI WGS metagenome assembly VFSW01 (sample SAMN11554181, study PRJNA540505) | mine drainage metagenome | isolation source: sediment from site ElyBrook_90M | place: USA: Ely Copper Mine, Vershire, VT | collected 2017 | reverse complement strand
TTTTTTTGTAGTTTTTAGTGTTTGTGGAGTTTTGTTTGATTGTGGAGTTATGCGTGATTGTGGAGTTATGTGTGATGGTGGAGGTATGTGTGATGGAGGAGGTATGGGTGATGGTGATTAACTTTGCGTGATACGAGGCTGGATAGATTGAGTATCTACCCAGCCTTTACCCATCTCATATTTGTATTTCTTTCTCATCATATTCAAGTTATCTGGTTGCCGATCCGCTATTCTTTAGAAGGTATGCGTGCGTCAGTATCTGGCTGATACAATTCAGGCAACTGTGTACTGACAATTACCTGGGCAGGACGAACCTGGGTTTCCGTTACTCGATAGCGTATATATCCTGGTTGTACAACCTCCACAATACGGCTTAGTTTGCCTGGTGTACGTCCCGCATCTTGATATACACAATGCAACGCAGGATTGAAGCGATCATAATACGAGGGATCAATTCTGAGCCATTCCTGGTTCTGTAGCAATGCCTCTAGATCAGCAAAGGCTGTTAAAATTTGCAAATCCAAATCTCTTTTATCCTCTGGCAGGAGTGCTTCCCGCAATTCTTCGATTAGATTGAAGTAGGGATGTTCTGGATGACTCACGTCGACTATGGAGCGCAGTTGCGACCCTGCGGTAACGCTATAGCGGTGTATAGACTCTCTGATCTTCTCCGCCAGAGCACTCTTACTCTCTACTAATCGCTCTGTAAGATGTTGCCAGGCTTCGATAATTTGTGTTGGTGTAAGTGTCAGTTCCCTACTATTGCCTACGAAGCGAGTTTGCTGGTTCTCATAATTTAAATGAATGTAGGGCGATTGCCAGATGACGTCGATCATTGAATAGGCCTGCTGCATCCTTTCTATTGTGCGCAGCGATGAACTGGTTAAGCCATGTATTGTCCTGATATAAACCATCTCTGTTGATATATGAGTTCTGGCGAGTCTGGGAGAGATTTCCAGACGATGACAAAGCTCCTGAACGTGTTGTTCTATTCCTTGCGATGAGTCGTACTGAGGATTGACTCCGTATCCTACGATATCTATTGCAGCCAATGGTTGTGATATTTGTGTTTTGCCATTCCATAGATAATCGGCGTCCTCCCGAAAATTCAGCCTTGCAGAGAACATACGCTCGTCGAGGAGATACTGTGGCAGGCTTTCCTCTTGTAAATGCTTTTTGCACTGCTGAACTGCCATCTGCTCAATGTTTTGTAACAATATTTGGGACAGACCTGTACTTTCATACCACCTTGTGGGGAAGGTTTCCTGCAGAAATATCCCTATCAGACTGGCTATATCAATTTGAGCGAAAGGCGTTGTTTGTAATACGTACTCCCCCCCTGTTTGCCTCATATCGCTAATCTGATCTCGTCCGTGTAGTGGAGTATGTAATCGTTCAACCGCTGTGCCATAATTAGCTGCTCTTCCATACGCAGACTGCCAATTAGTGATCGTGCTTTTTATATGATCTATTGGTATTCAATAAAAAAAGCACGTATATCTTATGTGACGGGGAAATAAGCTAAATCTTAACTATCTCTTTCTGGAGAGTTTATATTATGCTGTTTTTAATTTATCATATTATGATCGGTTCTAAGTCTGGAATCTTTCAAGATATTCAGCAGGATGCATACGATTGCTGTTAACATGCCGCGCGTTACCGTGTTAATAAAACTCAACGGGGATGTACTTATAAAGATACAAGAAAAAAGTTTTTCTTTCAATAGAATTGAAAAGCAGTATTTAACTACTTTGAGCAAAGAAGAAATTCTATGATGCACCTGGATATCCCTTGAGACACAGAAATGTATGCATAGTAATCATGAATGTATTGATAGAAGCAATTTCTGTTCCGTCATGTCTTGCCATTTTGCAAATGTACAGGTAAAATACCAGTTATCACATTGAATCGTTATTCCTCTAATGGCTGGATTATTTTTATAGATCACCTTATATCATCTATATTTGAGGCTGGTATCTGATAGTGTGAGGAGAACTGGGATGGCGCAATTGAGAAGAGCTGAGGATGGACATCTGTATATTCTTGCTGGACCAAATCAAGGTACATGGCAGATTAATGAGGAGGGCATAATATGGCTGAAATCGAATAAATACCCGCTGCCTACTTATAGAGATAGCACCTACCTTAGTGCTGGAACGTACCGTAAACTGCAAGATAAGGGTTTCCTTTTCACTAAAGGATGGTTAACAGGACTACAGGACAGCGAGATAGACGTAGAAGATACAACACAACCTTTTGAAACAGGCTTGCCAATGTTTCTTATCTGGCGTGAAGGGGAGCCGAAATGGGCAATATCTATACTACTGAGCGAACTAACCAACGATAAAAATATCAGAACAGAGATCAAACAAACGAATGCTAAATTCTTGTTCTTCAGAGGGGTGGCCAAATCCAGGCAAATACCAGTAAGCAATTTGTATAATGCTTTCTATTGTGCGGGCGTTGCTCCGCAAACGAACAGTTATCGGGTATTTTGGCAAGATCAGAGTGGTAAAGAACATAAGTCTCGCTATGCTCCACAAACACCAGGCTTTAATGATATGTGGCAAGGCAACGTATTTTTAGAGCGGCGACAAAATAATCAGACCATGTGGAAACGCTATCTTCCTGGTAGCACGGCGTCTGTTTCCGATTCAGTGCTTTGGTTAGCAAAAGAGGGTAATGACCCTGAATGGCCGGGGATAGGTACTAAAATAGGTGAACCTATCAATGATTGGCAATTATGGCGCCTTAGTGTAAGTGAAGATAATCCCATAGAATGGACGAGTATCAAGAATTGGTTTGGCTATCGAGATATCACTGCAATACCTCCGTATCATGGCATTCATCTAGTCAATCCTATGGGGTCGGTTACCCCAGATGGTGGCTATAGTTGTGCGTCCGAGCACAGAGTGTTTGTTCAGGTTGTACCATCTTCGAGAGAAATGGAGGGAATTGACAGACAGGCTTACCTTGCCTCAAAACTAGTTGATAGTGGAATAGCAACGCGCCTAGTTACATCACAAATTGCTCCTATCCCTGTTCCAACTAATGAAATCAGCTATTTCCGCTGGTATGCTCCCCAATCTGGTAGATATCGTATTCGCTTGAAAGGTGATGCATTCACAAGGCCAATAGATATTCAAATTAATCCTTCATTCTCAAAAACTCCTTATTGGTTGCAAGAGCTAACTTGCATTGTCCAATCTCCACGTGGAAAACAGGAACTTCGAGCGTTTGGGTATAAAGATACTGTGCATGTATCCGATACTGCTACTGTACTCAATAATTGTACGCGCGATGAGCTAGAGCAAATCACCTGGTCTTATGAACCGTTCAGGCTACCTGTGTATGTGAGTTGGTACTCTATTGCAGGGCAAAAAAGAATAGGTCAAGAGAGTGGAAAGAATGTGCATTCAGCAGATGAGCTAACAGCATGTTGGCGCGAGCGTATCTGGGCAAAATGGCCTGCTGACTCAATATTGCATCTCACATTAAATGCGGGCAGTTTTGGGCTGATTGAACTAGAAGTTACTGCAAAACCGGAGTTGCATGCGAGACAAGATGCCATAGCAATATCTAAACAGACTGTAGAGCAAAAAGAAGTCGTAGCGCCTAAACACACGATAAAACAAGAGGCCATTGTAGTTTCTAAATCGTCAGCTGAGCCTATGCAGGAGTCTCCCACATGGTTAGTGAATGAGCATGTAACTCGCATGGTGATTTGGTATAGCCAAGCAATGAATTGGCGTAACCAGGAGCGAAAGCCGCTGCCTGCAGCTTTACGTGCAAATCTTCTACAGTTACGTAATCAGGCAGAAGCGCAGCCTGAATTGTATGTAGCTCTAGATCGTCTGGCGAGGGCGAAAGATATGCAGTACTGGCTTCTTGTGAGGATGCAAATGCTCGTAGACGAATTGCACCAGTTTCTGAGGCTTTCCGAAAATACACGATGATGTGAAAATAACAAAGGAGGCAAAAATGGCAATAGCAATGTATACCGCAGATGAAGATGTGCTGATGGTAGAAAATAGGGCGTGGTTAGGCATTATTTATCCAGAAAATGTTCGTTATGCATTGGCTCTGCTTACCCCGCTCGCGTTTCTCGAAAATCGTATGTGGCATACGATAACATCACATGATTGTAATCGCTATTTCCCTAATAATGGCAAAGTTGCGATATTTAAGGAAATATCAGATGTTCAAATGAATCGCCTTTGCCTGTTTTATCCAGAAATAAATCCTCGCTTGGCAAATCCTGAAGATCCCAAGTATGCCCATTATATGACGGGCGAGATTAAATTCTCCTCTCTTGCTCAGATCATTGATTGCACAAAGTTTGGTGACAATCTATTTGAAATACCAGATTATCTTCATGACGGTATAGAAAAAGCACAATGCATTTGCCAACGTGTATATATCCGTTATCGCGATTTACTTTATGGTCCGATTGTATTTGCTCCTGAAGGGGAGCGTTGTAAACCCGAAGCTTACATCCGCAGTAGTGGTGCGGGAGGACAGAAATTACTTGTTTCAGTGTATCCATTGCCCACACAAGATGTCTTATACATGACAGACATGAATCATAATTTTCAATGGTTTGATGAGGATAAACTAGGTGTACCTTTAGAACAGGTAGATTGGTCACCGCCGCAAGTCGTGGTAAAACGCATCTTACTTGCGCGAAGAGGGATAAACAGCCGGGATGCCGAAAAAGTGCAGTTGGTAGACAAATATGTTCGTGAATTAGTGCAACTAAGTAGTCTGCAAGGGCCTGACGTACTGCAAATTGAATTTGCAACCATCAAACGGGCACAGTACATGATAATGAATCAGACAAAAAAGTTACAAGAGTTACAGTCTTTACTAGATGTAATACCAGCAGATCATCCTCTTGTAAAATCCGCTATCGTGCAAGAAATTCAGCATAAAACAGAGGAAATTCGGCGTGAAGCTGAAAAACAAGCACAGCTACAATTAATAGAGTTACAGCAACGGATAGAGCAGGTGCAAGCAAAAAGTATATCTGTGCAAAACGAGCTTGAGAATGTAGAAAAGTACGCTAATCCACTGATTAAAAAATTACAGCAGGAAGTAGAGCAGGAAAAAGAAAAACTCTTATCAATAAGAAAGCATGTGGAGCAAGAAATTCAGCGTAGCGTAGAAGGTGTTCAACGTGAGGCAAAAAAACGGGCACAATCACAATTAGAAGAGTTACAGCAGAAGATCACCCACGCCCAAGCTGAACTTGCTGAGGCCCAGAAGTTGACTGAGCAGACAGAAGAAGAGCGTACACGACTACAAACAGAACTTGCATCTCTCCAGGAAGAACAAAAGGAGCAACTTGCACGTGCTCATCAGACATTACAACAGGATAATGCAATACAGTTACACGGGCAGGAGGATGACCTGTTTATTGACTGGCAAGGAAATGTTCTTGCAACTCCAATCAATAAGGCGTTAACAGAAATGGCTTTGCCTTTTTGGAATAGCTATGCACAAAAAACGGGGCTGGCTGTCCCTGATTTGCGCACTTGTTTCGCTGCTTTACTGGCTGGACTTGTTCCGGCACTCAGTGGTCCCGCCGCATCACTACTGGCACATACGTTGGCGCATGTTTTAACCGGAAAACGTATCTGGACGGTGCCAGTTCCGCTTACTGCGGTTACACCGCTCGATCTCTTTGGTTCAATTGATACCACGCGCAATATGTTCATTCCTGCGGCAGGCGGACTGGCTGATATTATCTTACAGGCACAACAGCATCCCCAAGAACTGGCACTCGTCCTGCTTGAAGGCATTGATCGCGTGCCAGGAATGCCTGTCTATGTTCCATTGCTTAATTGCTATAGAGAAAGTCAGTGCGCGGAGAGCGATAAAATGCATGTATCACGACAAATAAATCTCTTTCATCCTCGCGCGTTGTCGCCCGAAGACCCATACAGAGGTTTGGCACGCCTGAGCTGGCCTCGCAATCTGCTTTTGATCACAACACGTGATGACGATTTCCATAGCATTATGCCTCCCCAAGTGTGTGAGGACTGGCTTTTCACAAAGGATATCTTTTTCCATCATATGGCTAAACCATCTGCAATTGATGCTATAGGTACCTTGTGTGTTTCTTTAGATAGCTGGCAAAAGTGGCTGCAAGAGCTTCAATGCACAGAAGTCACACTTCCTGAATCTTTGAGTGACATTGAAAAAGAACAATCCATGTTTTACAAAGCATTAACCGTCTTGAAAGCAAAGCATGTAGAGAAAATATTTCAACAAGCTTGGCCTGTATTAGATGAAGAAGAGATGGAACAAGCGGAAGGCACTCATGTTCAGATAAGCGATTCTGAGATAGCCTTATCAGATGTTATGCCTGTAAATCAATCAAATAATGGATTGGATGTGAAAGATACTCTTTCTACGACACTCGTAAAAAAGAAACATAAGCGTCGATAATATAAGGATACAAGGTGGGGGAAATGTCCATGCAGAAGGCTAGTGTAGTTTGGGAAGGTCCATTGTCAGCAAAAGAAGTCGCTGATGAGATTCAGAAAACGCTCTTTGGGACGCATGTGCAAAAAATTCCGTATGAGGCACTGCGTGCCGAGGCAATTCGTGTAGCAGTCTGGATGCTGACCGCCAGCAAACAGCAGGAACATTTTCCTGAAGAGGGGGCAGCGACGCGACAGGTCTTAATGCAGGCCCGAATACTGCTTTCATCGCTGCATCAAGTGAGCAGAACGGAACGCTCCGGTTTACCGGAAAATGATGCTGAAGATCAGATGTATGACGTAGAACGCGATGTATTGGATGCACTGGAAGATCAAGGGGATCTGTTCTCTCTGCCAGGAGGATACTGGCTTCCAGCACCACCGCGTCTCGTTCCGCTGGGAAATCTGCTTTATCTGTTTGCTGGCGGAATGCCAATCTATCTGAGGCCTGCATTACAGAAGTATCTTTATCTGCATGGTACTTTCCGACAGGTACGAGACGTTTCACTACAAAAGGAAGCATTTGGTACATGGCAATTCCAATCAAAACAGCAGTGGCTAGGACCAAAGCCGCCTACACTTCAGCAACTGTATGCTGATTTTCTTAAATGCTCGTTACTGCCTGTGAGCCAGCAAGAAGGGGCAAGCCGTGGTCTCGAGGCATATGCTTGTCAATCTGGTAAAACACAAGCTACGCGCTGGCGACTACCCGACAATGTTGCTGATGGGCGTTATCTACTGAGAACACAGGTGCAGTGGGGCAAACGACAATATAGTATTGGCCTGATACAAAATCGCCGCCTTGTGGAACAAAGTAGCACCATGCCTTTTCTGGATATTCGTCGTCTGTGTTACGCGCTTGATCACTCCAAGGGGATGCCGACAAGCGTAGAGTGGGCTCCTACACAAGGAAAATTGACGTTAAGAAGTGAGTTTCCAATGCGCGAACGTAAAGAACTGGCTTCCATTGCAACGCTCCAGGTTCCCGATGAGGGGTATTATCCTCGTAGCTGGATTATTCCGCGCGAACATCATGAAACGCTCAAGGGGATGTTGCAGGATTTGGGCATTCGTGTGCTAAGTGAAGGAAAGAAAATGTAAGTATGGTCCACGATGACACGCGAAAACACGTTGAAACCTTTACGGATGATATGCCAGGACTGGCACGGGAACTGCATGTGCAGTTACAACGCTATATCGAGGCGCAGTATCCTATTCGTCACGCTTCCGTGGTAGCGGAGCGCCATGCCCTGCTCGAAACGCCCGGCGTTATTTCTCAAGTTCCCTTTGTCGAGAGCATGCCTGGTTATGTCAAAGGCAAGCTGTACCATGAACTCGCGTTACCCACCGAACTGGCAACGGCACTCCAAGAACTATCGCGTCTCGTTGCTCTGCCTGCGCAACTGTATCAGCATCAGGAAAAAGCGTTAGAAGCCTTTGTGCGAGATGGACGTGATCTCATTGTTGTCACCGGCACTGGTTCTGGCAAAACAGAAACCTTTTTACTGCCCATTCTGGCACGCGCGCTTGAGGAGGCCAACAAACGGATTGCGAGCTTTCGTTTGCCAGGGATGCGCACGCTGCTGCTCTATCCAATGAATGCTCTGGTCAATGATCAGTTGACGCGCCTGCGCCGTTTGTTTGGCAATCCGCAACTGGTCGAATGGTTTCAGAAGTGCTATCACGTCGAACGTCCACTGCGTTTCGGCATGTATACGTCGCGCACGCCGTATCCCGGTGTCATGAGTGCAGAGAAAAATCGGCAACAACTTCTACCGTTGTTACACTACTATCTCTCGTTGCAAGAACAACAACCGCAGCAGGAACAAGAACTGCGCAAATTGGGCCGTTGGCCTATGCTTAATCTAGAAGCCTTATCGCACCATGCCACACTGGGGCAGACGCACATTGGTGCTCAGGATTATGAACTCTATACGCGCCAGCAGATACAAGAATGGTGTCCTGATCTGCTCATCACCAACTACTCGATGCTCGAATATATGCTTATGCGCCCCATCGAACGCACGCTCTTTGAGCAGACTGCGCGCTGGCTCCAGCAGGATCAGGCGAATACGTTGTTGATTGTGTTGGATGAGGCTCACCTCTATAGTGGTGTGACGGGCGCAGAGATCAGCCTGCTTTTGCGTCGTTTGCAAGCACGCCTGGGCATCACGCGGGAACGCGTGCGTTACATCCTCACCAGTGCCAGTCTGGATACTGGTGATGAAGGACAGCAGGCTATTCTCGATTTTGCCAATACACTTGTTGGTCAGCCCAAAACCGCTTTTGCCGTTATTCAGGGGAAACGTCTACAGACCCCACAGGGACGCCAGTTGCAGACTATGACCGCAGCGCAAGAGGCGCAAATATTGAACAATTTTGATCTGCATGCCTTCACCAAACGTCTGATTGCACCAGAAGATGGATACGAGGCACTGGTAGCACTGGCAAAACATATGGGCTGGTCTCAGCCTCCTCGTACCAGTGAAGCGTATGCCCGCTATCTGGGGCACTATTTGCCTTCTTTGCGCGTATTTCAACACCTCTGGCAGATGACAGCCGGACAGACCGTATCGTTTCAACAACTGGCACACCAGCTATTCCCTACATTAGATGAGCAGGAGCAAGGGAAAGCTCTGAGCGCGCTGTTAGTACTCGCGGCAACAGCGTTGACAGAGGAAGGTATTACGTTATTGCCCGTGCGTGCCCACCTCTTTTTTCGTGGCCTGCCACCGCTCTATGCCTGTGTCAATCCTCATTGTTCCGAACGGCGCGTCAAGAGTGTATCGTCAGAGCTTGGCGCGTTATGGTTAAGTTCACGTTTGCACTGTGCTTGTGGTGGGCGTGTCTATGAACTCTTTGGACATCGGTACTGTGGGGCTATCTTTCTGCGCGCCTTCGCTCAGGCTGAACCTGCCGATTTTTACTGGCATGAGCCTGCTGCTCTTGAGAGCTCGGGTGGAGGGCGCAAAACAGAGACGCTCTTGCTCGTTGGACAACCACATCCGAAAGTGCAAGGTGGAGAATGTTTGCGTCTGCATATCAGCACGGGACAGGTCACTACAATTCGTCCAGATCTTTTGCATGTGCTAGACGACGCTGATGATCCTGAATATCTGATTGTCTATCGTCCAGCAACAAGTGCTTCCGCGAAAAAGAGTAAGCGTACACGTAAAACGAAGCAAGAGATGGAAGAGGTGGAAAGCAGCGAAGAGGTGAGCAGGCATTGGAAATCGTGTCCCGTCTGCCGCAAACGTCTGCACAGGACATCTCTTACCAGTCTTTCCACAAAAGGTGAGCAACCATTTGTCAATCTGGTGCGACGACAGTTCGAGTTACAGCCTCCCAGTCAAGAGGAGACGGATGCAACGCCGAATATGGGACGCAAAGTGCTGCTGTTCTCCGATGGGCGACAGCGTGCCGCACGACTGGCCCGCGATCTGCCCAGAGAGGTTGAATTAGATACCTTCCGTCAGGCTCTCCTTCTGGCTGTTGCCCAGCAGAGTCAGCGCAGTGGACAGGCGTTGGTACGCATGGATCAGGCGTTGTATCGCACCTTTGTCGCAGTCTGTGCGCAACATCGCCTGCACTTCTTTGATGGCAAGTCGCAGCAGGAATTGTTGAGTCAGATGCGTGGCTTTCGCGATGACTATACGATGGATAGTGATCTGGCGGAGAGCGATGAGTGGGAACCGCCGCTCTCTCAGGGCTATCGGCTCGCGCTTTTGAGGCAGGTCGCAGACCCGTTTTATTCGATGCAGCGCATGTGCGCAGCGGTTGTTGAGCCTACTACCGCAAGTTTGCGTATTCTGAGCAAAAAGCCGCTCTTTGCGCGTCTGCAAAGCGATGAATTGCGCGCACTTGCTATCGCCTGGATAGAAGCACTCCTTGCCGATGGAGCGTTTGATAGCAATATTGCCTCTGCTGATCGTCAGCAACTCTTGCCGCGTGAAGGCGTGGTATCGTCTAGTGAAGGGCAAGAAGAGAGTTGGAATGAGGCTGAGAAAGCGGCAGAACTGCTCTTGGGCTACAAGCGTGAGGAATTACGACAATTACGCCAATTATTTGTTGATGAACTATGCGAAACAAAAGAGAAAAATATTTTTCTCAGACCTGAGAAGCTTGCTTTGCGGCTTACGCTTGGCGAGTCATGGCATCAATGTCGCGATTGTTCTCAATTGCTCTGGCAACCCTTGCGAGGAACCTGCTCTAATTCCCGTTGTGGAAGTACCCGTCTGCTCGTCCTTCCAGGTGATGATCTGAGTTTGCGCGCGCGCACCAATTTCTATCGTGAACCTATCCGTCAGGTGATTGAGGGACAGCGCGCCCCTACGCATATGACAGCCGAAGAGCATACGGCCCAGCTTTCACATCGTGATCTCCAGCAAATTGAGACAACGACGGAGCAGTATGAGCTACGCTTTCAAAATATCGGCGTCTCTCAAGAGAAGCCGACCATTGATGTGCTCAGCTGTACGACCACCATGGAGGTTGGTGTCGATATCGGCTCGTTACTGGGCATTGGATTACGGACCATGCCGCCGCGTCGTGCCAATTATCAGCAGCGCGCTGGACGTGCAGGCCGACGAAGCGCGGCACTCGCGACAGTACTGGCCTACAGTGAAAATGGGTCGCACGATGCTCATTACTTCAACCATCCTGAAGAAATGATTACGGGGCCTTTGCCCTGTCCACATATCTCGAAAGTTAACCAGCGTCTCGCAAGGCGTCATATCCAGGCTGTCCTGCTCCAGAGTTTTTTCTTGGAACGCATGAATAGCGCGGGTAAACTCAGTGATCGGCAATATGGCTATCTTGCTGATGCACTGGGAACCGCGCGAGCCTTTTTTTCATCTTCTACGCCACATAATCTCAATGCTTTTGAACAATGGGTAGAGCAGATGCTCACCACCGTCTCACCCGAACTCCTCCGTGAGGTCGCCTCATGGCTACCGGACGATCTTGCTGAGGGGCGATTGAGTCCACCGGAGAAAGTGCGCTATGTCATGGAGGTTGCTCGTGATGTCACAAAAACACTGCACGCTCTTGGTGAAGAGCTGTTCCCATCGACAGGTGTGACAAAAGAGCAGGGGGATTTTACGTTTCGCGCAGATGAGATGATGTTCCTTGATCTGCTGTTTGAACATGGCCTCTTGCCTGCCTATGCCTTCCCACGCGAGGTACGCAGTTTTGTGATTGAGACTTGGAAAGATGATAGCCGGGGCAATAAGCGCATTGCTACAAAGCAGCGACCTGAGCAGAGTGTCGACATCGCACTGGCGGAATATGTCCCTGGTCGCGAACTGATCGTGGATAAAGAGACCTATCGTGTGGGAGGTATCTACATTGATCCGTTCCCCGGAGCAACCGTCGCGAATCGGGTGGCATCGTTTTTCAAACGTGAGCAGAGTCGTTTCGCCTTCTGTAGCCGTTGTGGATATACACAACGCGAAGCCTTGCTCACAACAAAAAGCGGTCAATGCCCTCTCTGTCAGCAAAAACTGAGCGTAGAAGAAATTCTCGATCCGCCAGGGTTCGCGCCAGAACGAGGTGTATCGCTGGAACAGAGTCGTCAGCGCGTAAGTAATACTACTCCTGGCAGTGCAGCGACGCAGGTCAAGCTCGTTTTACCATTGACTGATAGCGCCGATTTCGGACATGAGATGATGCGGGGGCGTGTCGCGTGGAGCTATGCCGAACACCGCGAATTGCTGATTGCCAATCGTGGCGCGAATAATGATGGTTTCTCTGTCTGTCGTTCGTGTGGGGCGGCGGCTCAGGGCGATCCCCCCTGGCTCCATCGTCCCCATGAGCGTCCGTTTCTGGTTCCTGGCTGGGCTGCTTCTCGTCAGTGTAGTGGCACAGATGGTGTCTGGCATGGCTATCTTGGACATCTCTTTCATAGCGACCTGCTGTTACTGCGTTTGCGCTGGGCAAAAGGGATTGCTTATCAGGTGGAGCATCCCTGGCTCCGTGATGCGCTTGATACGCTGGCACAGGCTCTATTGCTTGCAGCGACACGCTTATTGGATATCGCGCCATCTGAATTGCAGGTCGGCTGGAGCTATACTATCGCGGCATCCGCCTCGACTAGCGCGGAACCGCCACGTATGGCCGACTTTTTTCTGTTCGATACGCTTTCCGGCGGTGCAGGCTACGCAACACAGGTTGGACGCTATGTCGGGCAATTGCTGGAAATGGCACAGGAGATACTCGACACCTGCCCGGAACAGTGCGAACGCTCCTGCTATCGTTGCCTGCGCACATATAGCAACCGTTTTATGCATCAACATCTTGACCGTCATCTGGCGGCCACGCTCCTGCGCGCGCTCATCAGTGGGCAACCTCCGGCCTCCTTCTCAACTTCTGAGCAGGTTGCACAACTGGATATGCTGCAAACCTTTCTCGAACTCTCTCGCAACGTGACCTGCGAACGTGCTGCACGTGTGGAAGGGCAGACCGTTCCATTATTGGTCAAGACGGACTACGGTAGTTATGCTATTGGCACATACCCTGTCCAACAAGAGATAAGTATGGTTGGACATCCACTTGACGCCATAAAAACAAAGCCCGTTCGCCTCGTCAGTGATTACGAACTCGCTCATGACCTGCCCGCCGTGGCTGAGAGGTTGCGCTAGCGAAAAAACGCGTATGCCTTATAGGTAAGAGGAAACGACAATATTTCGTTTCCTCCTACCTGTAAGGCATACGTATTTTCTATGATTGGGGTAAGCGCTACTGATATGTCGCAATAAGTACGGATACACACCTTC
>VFSW01010304.1_pt1 | contig 13258 bp, 11 predicted proteins | sample 5358111 | NCBI WGS metagenome assembly VFSW01 (sample SAMN11554181, study PRJNA540505) | mine drainage metagenome | isolation source: sediment from site ElyBrook_90M | place: USA: Ely Copper Mine, Vershire, VT | collected 2017 | reverse complement strand
CAGCGAGCCCCGCGGCTGCGGAGGCGGCCGCCGCGAGCGAGAGCAGATGGCGAGGGGTGAGGCGCATCTCAGAACGCCCCCTTCACGAGCAGCCCACCGGGAAGCACCGAGACCTGGGCATGCGCCGGCTCGGACGAGCCGAGCGCGGGCCAGAGGATGAGCGCCACGCCGGCCGCCGTGATGACGCCCCCCGCGATGAACGCCACGTCGGTCCACGTCTGCAGCGCCGACGCGTGGTCGTACGTGGCGTGCGCCGGCGCCGCGACGTACGCGTTCTTCGCGTCGGTCGCCTCGAAGCCGAGCAGCACCCCGGCCAGCAGCGTGGCGCCCCCGACGCCCGTCGCCGCGATGCCGACCGGCGTTCGCCAGTCGCCGTGGGCGGGCCGCGCCGCCGGTGCAGGCGAAGATGCCGCCGCCGGCGCGGGCGCAGCGTGCGCGTCGGGAGCCGGCGCGGGCGGCGCCGTCGCGAGGTCCAGCAGGGTCGTCTTGCCGCGTTCGAGCACGACCGAGCGCCGCTCGATGCCCCCGCCCGGAGCGCGCACCGTCAGCGTGTGCACCCCCGCGGCCCCGTGCAGCGTCGCAGGCACCGGCCGTTCGGAGTTGGAGTCGATCTGCACGCGCACGCCATCGGCACCGCTCACGGTGACGGCGCCGAGCGTGCCCTCCAGCACCGAGATGCGGTCCTTGGCCTGTGCGGCCTTGTCGGCCGGCAGTCCGCCGAGCGCGAGCGAGCGCGCGTAGTCGTCGGCCGCCCGGTCGGGCGCATTGGTGCGGTCCCACGACAGCGCGGCCGTGAAGAGGGCGACCGGGCTGGGCTTCGCGTCGGCCGCGGCCTCGAAGGCCAGCGCGGCCTCCGCGTAGCGCTGCTCGGCGAAGGCCTTGGTGCCGGCGTTGTACTGCGAGCGCGCGGCGTTGGCGGCGGCATCGGAGTCGTCCGCGGACGCGACCTGGGCTCGAGCGGCGGAGACTACGAGCCCGAGGGCGCACACCAGCGCCGCCGAGAGCGGCAGGAAGCGAGGACTCATCGTCGACGAGCGTATCTCAATAGGGATTCGCGGGGAGCGCCGGTGGCGGCGCGGTGGCGGAGGGACGCGCGGGAGCCGCAGCCGCGGGAGCCGCGGGCGCCGAAGGCCACGCGGGCTTGACCGTGGGTAGCTCGCTGACGTCGATGGTCGCGGGGGTCGGAGAGGCCGCCGGGGCAGCCTTGGACGAAGCGGCGACCGGAGGCGCCGCGGACGCCGTGACGGTCGTCGCAGGCGGAGGGGTAGTCGCCGGGACCGTGACCGCGGTCTGGGGGCGCGGTGCTGGCTCGGGCGTCGCAGCGACGTCGGGCGGATGCGAGCGCATCGACATCCAGATGGCCAGCCCGATCCCGCCGACGACCAGGGCGAACAGGATGCCCGCGATCGCGGCCACGACGTAGCGCGCACCCGTCGGCTGAGGCGACACGATGCGCTGCGGCGCCGTGCGTACCGGCAGAGGCGGCGGCGCGGGCACCGGCGCGGGCGCCTGCGCTGCGGGGGGCGCCTCCGGAAGGCTGGGCGCGCGCGCGCGCATGGGGTCCGAGGTCGGCATGGCTGGCTGGCCCGCGCCGGTGGACACGACGCCGCTGTGCGATTGTCCGGGCTGCGGCTTGGGCGGCGTGTGCCCCAGCTGGGCGGTCGGCGCGTCGGGCTGCAGCGACGCCATGGCCGCCTTCACGTGCTCCCTCCGACGATCGAGCGACGCCCCGAGGCGCTGCCGCACGAGGCTGCCGATCTGCGTGGAGGTCACGATCGACCCGCTCTTGGCGAGCCACTCCTCGAGCGCGACGCGCATCCGCTCGGCCGTCGCGAAGCGCATGCGCGGCTCGGGAGCCAGCGCGCGATCGATGACCGCCGCCAGCTCCGGCGGAACGGTCTTCACGAGCGTCACCGGCGGATCGTACGTGCCGCGCAGCACCGCCTGCATGACCTGCGGATCGTTGCTGCCGCGGAACGGCTGCACCCCGGTCAGGGTCTCGTACAGCACGACGCCCATGCCGAAGACGTCGGCGCGCCGGTCGAAGTTGTTGCCCCCGATCTGCTCGGGCGCCATGTACGCGACCTTGCCCTTGACCTGACCCGCCACGGTCGCCTGATGCGACTGGCCCAGCGCCTTGGCCACGCCGAAGTCCGTGACCTTCACCGTGCCCTCGAGCGACACCAGGATGTTGTGCGGGCTGACGTCCCGATGGACGACGTTGAGCAGGCGCCCGTCGTCGTCGGTCAGCTCGTGAGCCGCGTGAAGGCCCGCGCACGCGTCGGCCACGATGCGAGCGGCGAAGCGGGGGTCGATCGGCTGGGGTGTCTTGCCACTGATGCCGCGCAGCATGTGCATCAGCGAGTCGCCGTTGACCCACTCCATCGCGAGGTACAGGACGTGCCCCTCCTCGCCGAGCTCGTAGATCTCGCAGACGTTCGGGTGGTGCACCCCGGCGGCGATCTTCGCCTCGTCCAGGAACATCCGCTCGAACTCGGGGTTGTGCGCCAGGTGCGGGAGGATCGTCTTGATGGCGACGGTCTTCGAGAAACCGCGCTGGCCGTGGAGCCGCGCGGCCCAGACGCGGGCCATGCCGCCGTAGGCGACGGGGATCAGAAGCTCGTAGCGGCCCAGACGAGCGCCGGAGCCGAGCGAGCTGGCGGATAGATCCGACCACTCGTCGACGAGATCCTCGGGCGCGAGATCCTCCATCCCTCCGGAATTATACACCCCGCGCGGTCCGGCACACCGAATGTGTGACACGGCCGGGACACCCTGACGTCTCCCGAACGCGAGCAGGCCTGATCGCAGGCCAGGAGCCTAGCGTCCGGGTGACCCGGAAGACGGAGCAGGCGCGGCCGGCGCCGGGATGGGTGTGGGCGCAGGTCGGCACAGATCGAGAGGGATGCCGAGGTCGTTCTTGCCGTCGCCGTCGCGGTCGACCGTGAAGCTGCCGCAGCCCTTCCGCGAGGGGTCGAAGGTCCACGCCTGGTCGACCTTGCCGTCGCCGTTCGAGTCGTGCGCGCGGCGGGCGAGGTTGCCCTTTTCGTCCATGAGATCCCACGTGTCGACGATGTCGTCGTGGTTGGTGTCCTCGCCGTAGCAGCGGTCCTTGCCGTTGAGCGAGACCTTGATCCGGTCGACGTGCCCGTCGCCGTTGGTGTCGTAGGCGCGAGCCTCTCCCGAGTAGCAGGGGGTGAAGTCGGCCGGCGGGGGAAGCCCGGTCCCTTCGGGCGGGCGCTCCAGGCTGATCGCCTCGACGCGCATGCCGTCGTTGGCGGCGCAGGCTCCGGCGAGGGGCGCCAGCGCGAGGGCGGCCAGCGGGACGAGCAACCGCGAAACGCCCTTGGGAATGCGCACGGCGGCACTGTAGCCAGGAAGGAGTGTGCGGTCACGCTCGCGGTACGGGCCTGCCTCGGGGTAGCGTGACCCTTCTCATGGGACAGCTCGCGTTCGACGGGGCCGCGGACCTCAGGCGTCAGGGCAGCACGGTGCGGACCTATGCGCCCGCCAGCGGCGAGCTGCTGGCGGAGCTGCCCGTCACCCCGGATGACGAGGTGCGACGGGTCGTCGCGCGTGCCCGCAAGGCGCAGCAGGCGTGGGCCGTGCTGCCCGTCGAGGAGCGGGCGCAACGCCTGCTGCGGCTGCGCGACGCGATCGCCGATCGCGCCGAGGATCTGGTGGAGATCATCTCGCGCGAGTGCGGCAAGCCGCGCCACGAGGCGCTGATGCACGAGGTCGCCACCCTGATCGATCACACCGCCTGGCTGTGCAAGCACGCCGCCGCCGCGCTCGCGCCCGAGACCCTGCCCCTGCATCTGATGAAGCACCGGGGAAGCCAGGTGCGGTTCGAGCCACGCGGCGTGGTGGGTGTGGTGTCGCCCTGGAACTTCCCGCTCGTCATCCCCATGGGCAGCGTGGTCGAGGCGCTCGTCGCGGGCAACGCCTGCGTGGTCAAGCCGAGCGAGGTCACGCCGCTGGTGCTGCTCGAGGCCAAGAAGATCTACGACTCGACCGGTTTGCCCGAGGACCTGTTCGCCGTGGTCATCGGGTACGGATCCACCGGGCAGGCCCTCATCGAGTCCGGCATCGACTTCTGCGTCTTCACCGGCGCGGTCGAGACCGGGCGCCGGGTCGCGGCGGCGTGTGGCCAGCGCCTCGTTCCGTGCACGATGGAGCTGGGCGGCAAGGCGCCGCTCATCGCGTGCGACGACTGCGACGTCGAGCGCACGGCGCAGGCCATCGTGTGGGGCGGCTTCGCCAACAGCGGCCAGGCCTGCATCTCCGTCGAGCGCGTCTACGCGCAGGAAAAGGTGTACCAGCCGCTGCTCGACCGGGTGCGTGCGCTGGTCGCCGGCCTGCGCCAGGGCGATCCGGCGCGCGACTTCGTCGACGTCGGAGCGATCATCTTCCCGAAGCAGATCGACATCGCCCGCAAGCACGTCGAGGACGCCGTGCAGAAGGGCGCGACGCTGGTGTGCGGCGGCAAGACGCTGCCGGGGCCGGGGCAGTACTTCGAGCCGACGGTCCTCGCCGGGTGCGACCACACCATGACGGTGATGCGCGAGGAGATCTTCGGGCCGGTGGTGCCCTTCATGCGCGTGACCTCCGACGACGAGGCCGTGCGCCTCGCCAACGACTCGCACCTGGGCCTCAACGCCTATGTGTTCTCGGGGTCGCGCTCGCGTGCCCGCCGCATCGCCGAGCGCATCGAGGCCGGCAGCGTCGTCATCAACGACGTCCTGTCGAACTACGCGACCGTCGAGGCGCCCTTCGGCGGCGTCAAGCAGTCGGGCTTCGGACGGGTGCACGGCGTCGAAGGACTGCGCGACATGTGCACCCGCAAGCACGTGAGCTTCGGGCACGTGACGATGCCGGCGCGCGATCCGTACTGGTACCCGTACACCGCCAAGAGCTTCCACTGGCTGCAGCGCGGGGTGAAGCTGCTGTTCGGCGGGGGAAGCCTGGCGAAGCGCATCGGCGAGCTGTTCTGAGGCTCGTCCACGTCACGCGACGTCGAACGTCATCCCCTGCTTCCGCAGCCGCTCCACCAGCGCCATTCCCATGCACGACGCGGGCGTGAGCACGCCCCCCTCGGTGCGGGTCGAGGCGTGATCGCGAGCGAGGCACAGCGACGACTCGCCGAGCATCTTCGCCGTCTCGTCGTACCCGGGGTCGCCGACACCGCGCACCGTGGCGCGCATCACACCTCCGGAGCCCTCGAGGACGCCGATGAAGCGGGACGTGAACGAGCTGCGGTCGCGCTTCTCCCTGGAGGGTCCCTGCCCCGGCGAAGGCAGGAAGCGCTCGGCCACGAACCGCCGGATGGGCGGCACGGCCATGGCTCCGAACACGGTCGCGACACCCGCGGACATGCCCGCGGCCTTGAGCCACCCGGCCGAGCTGGCCCCGAAGCTCAGGCCCTCGACGTAGCGGAAGTCGCGGCCCCACGCGTAGCCGAGCACGGCGTTGCTGCGGCGGACGACGCGCGCGTTGATGCCGGCCATGACGAAGGGGCCCGTCCAGGCGCCGAGGTCGTCGTCCCAGCTCACGCGGTGAAGGTCCATGTCCCTGGATCGGTGCCCGTCGAAGCCCGGATCGAGGGCGTACGGATCGGCCATCACGCGGCGCACGGCGGCGTCGTGCGACGCCTCCTCCATGATCTCCACCATGCTGGCCGCGGTGCCGCCGCTGATGGCGCCCCCGCGCAGGCGCACGAAATGGCGTACCTCGACGCAGTGTGACCCGTGCGCGGCGCGCGCCGCCTCCTGCACCATCAGGTTGCCGAGGTCCGACGGGATCGAGTCGAACCCGCAGCAGGACACGATGCGCGCGCCGGTCTTGCGGGCGCGCTCGTGGTGCGCGTCGATCATCGCGCGCACGAACTGCGGCTCGCCCGTGGAGTCGCAGTAGTCGGTCCCCGCCTCGACGCAGGCTGCGACGAGCTCGCGCCCGACCTTCGCGAAGGGGCCCGCGGTCGAGCACACGACGCGGGTCTGACGTGCGACCGCGTCGAGGGAAGCGCGATCGTTCGCGTCGCCGAGCACGATGGGCAGCTCGGCCGCCGACCCGTCGATCGCCGCCAGGCGCTCGCGGACCTTCTCCAGCTTGGCCTGGCTCCGGCCGCCGATCGCCCAGCGCAACGCCGCGCGGGCGCCGTGCTGGCGAAGCAGGTACTCGGCGACGAGCGTCCCGGTGAAGCCGGTGGCGCCCCAGAGGACGAGATCGAACGGGCGATCGTGATCGGGCATGGGGGGGACCCCATACTACGGCCTGCGCCTCACGTCCGATGGCGGCGATCGTGCGCGACTGATCCCGTGCTACGCCAGGGGACGTGCGCGGGTTCATCGATCTGCACTGCCACTGGATCGCCGCCATCGACGACGGCGCCCGGACCACCGACGAGTCGCTCGCGATGCTGCGCGGGCTGCGCGACGCCGGGTTCGACCGGGTCGTCGCGACGCCGCACATGCGGCCGGGGATGTTCGACAACGACCGGGCCGCGCTGCAGGCGGCGTTCGAGGCGATGCAACCGCTGGTCACGGGCCCGGCCGCCGGGAAGCTTCCCGCCGTGCACCTCGCCAGCGAGCACTTCTTCGACGACGTGGTCTTCGGTCGCCTGGTGCGCGGCGAGGCCCTTCCCTACCCCGGCGGCAAGTGCGTGCTCGTCGAGGTGGGTCAGGGCGCGTTCCCCGCGCGGCTGCAGCACCGGTTCTTCGACGTGAAGCGCGCGGGCCTGACGCCCGTGCTCGCCCACCCCGAGCGCTACGAGCCCGTGTGGAAGGACGACGCTTGCCTCGATCCCCTGCTCGACGCCGGCGCGCACCTGCTCCTCGACGTCTGCGCCCTGGTCGGCAAGTACGGTCGCGCCCCGCAGCGCGCCGCCGAGAAGCTGCTCGAGGACGACGCCTACGAGGCCGCCTGCTCCGACGCGCACAAGCCCAGGGACGTCGAGGACGTGGTGCGCGCCATCGAGCGCCTCGAGCAGATGGTCGGGAAGCCCGAAGCTCTGCGGCTGCTTTCCGAGGGACCGCTGGGCATCCTGGGCCAGGGCAAGTGAGCTGGCATGCGTGACTGCGGCGCCATGGTGTGCGCCCCGGGCACGCGCTGCGTCGTCGTCGAACCACACTGAATTCGTGGGGAAACACCCCGGGCGCCGGGGTGGCACGTGCGCTGCTTCGGGCGGCGCATGCGTCGTCGCTTCCTTGGCTTGCCGCTGCTGCTCCCGCTCGCATTCGCCAGTGCGTGCGGGGGCGCAGTGACCTCTCCTTCCCCCTCCACCGGCGGCCCATCCGATGCCGGGGGTGACGCCTCGACCACTCCTCCCCCCGCGTGCGCAACGCTGACCGTGGGCCCCGCGCACCAGCTCACCGCACCCGGCGTGCCCGACCGGCTGCAGGCCGTCACGAGCAGCGCCCAGGGTGGGCTCGTCGGCTGGATCCCTGCGACGGGCGACCAGGTCCCGCAGCTGCTCGTGCGCCCGGTGGGCCTCGACGGCGCGCCCACGGGGGCCGCGCAGAGCGTGCTCGCGGTCGCGGGCGCCGCGTCGCTCGCGCAGGGCCTGGGCCGCGCCGCGGCGATCGGATCCGACGCGACGCAGAGCTGTCAGCTGGTGCCCTTGAACGGCGACGCCACGACGGCGGGCGCCGCGACGTCGCTCGGCATGGGCGGCTGCGAGTCGCTCCGGGCGACGCAGGCCGGCTTCGACCTCATCCTCGTCTCGTCCAACCCCGAGGCGATGTCGCTCGTGGAGACCGGACCGACCGGCTCGTCCCCCACGTCGACGCTCCTGCAGAGCGCGGGCTTGCCGCCGGCGGAGCTCGAGCGCGCGACGTTCGAGGATGGATCGTTCCTGCTGGCCGTGGAGCCCGTGTCGCTGAGCAACTGCCTTTGCCCCGTGGAGCTGTCGGCGCAACACTTCTCGGCCAGCGGGGCGTCGCTCGCGGCCGCGGTGAAGGTGGGACCCGTCTATCCGGGTGCGCACGTGGCCATCGCCGGCCTGGGCTCGTCGGCCCTCATCGCCACCAGCGGCTCGCTCGCGGGACCGGTCACGGTGCGACAGCTCGACGAGGACGGAAACCTCCTGGGGAGCCCGCAGCCGCTCGGCACCCCGCTCGACGGCGGCGGGCCCGGCGTGCTCGGCATCGACATCGCCCCCTACGGCAGCGGCGCGCTCGTCGCGTGGAGCGAGGGTCTCCCGAGTCAGACGGACGCGCGCCTGCTCGTGCAGGCCGTGAGCTCCACGGGCGCGCCCGTCGGCAGCCCGCTGGTGGTCGCCCCCACGGGCGTCGGACGCGACGTGCGGATCGTGGCCACGGCCTCGGGCGCGCTCGTCGCGTGGGACGGACCGCTGGTGCAGGCGCAGCCGGATGGGACGGTCTCCGTGGCGGCGCTGCGCTGCTCCCCCTGACCCCCGGCTCGCGGCTTGCAACTGCGTGCTATAGGAAACGGCGTCGGAGTCCTCGCTTGGAGTTCATCAAACGGCACAAGGGCAAGCTCGTTGCTTCCTTGCTCATCACGCTCGGTATCTGGCTCACGCTGCGCAAGGGCGGGCTGAAGATCGTCCCCGAGGGGGGCGACTTCCACGCGGTCAAGTGGTGGGTGCTGCCCGGCTACGCCGTGACGCTGCTGGTCTTCGCCTGGTTTCGCAGCGTCCGCTGGCGGTTCCTGCTGCGCGGCGTCGCCGACGTCCCGAAGAAGCGCCTGTTCTCGGTCTCGTGCATCGGCTTCGCGGCCATCCTCATCATGCCGTTCCGGCTGGGCGAGTTCGTCCGGCCCTACATGATCAAGACCCGGAGCGAGACGTTGCGCCCGGGCGAGCGCGCCATCTCCATGACCGCGGCCACCAGCTCGGTCGTGGCCGAGCGGGTCATCGACGGCCTGTACCTGAGCATCGTCCTGGCCCTCGCCCTCATCCTGGTCCCCACGGTCCATCCGCTGCCCGACCGGGTGGTGGGCCTTCCGGTGTCGGTCGCCGAGGTGCGGGCGGCGGGGTTCTCCATGCTCGGCCTGTTCTGCGTCGCGTTCGCGACCATCGCGGTCTTTTACTTCGCGAGATCATGGGCTCACCGCGCCACCCTTCTGGTGATCGGCAAAGTCTCGCGCCCCCTCGCGGAGAAGCTCGCAGAGATGGCGGAGAAGCTCGCGGATGGATTGCACGTCTTCGGACGCGGGCGCGACGCGCTCGGCTTCCTGGCCGAGACGACCGCCTACTGGCTGGTCAACGCGTTCGGCATGTGGATCCTGGCGTGGGGATGCGGCGTGGTGCATGCCGACGGCTCGCCCGTCGTGTTCGGCGAAGCGTGCGCGCTCATGGGGATGCTCGGCTGCGCCATCCTCATCCCCGGACCGCCCGGCATGCTCGGCGTCTTCCAGGCCGGCATCTACGCCGGCATGACCATGTACTTCCCGACCGGCATCGTGACCGGCCCCGGCGCCGCGTACGTCTTCCTGATGTACGCGACGCAGGTCGTGCTCACGCTGCTGCTCGGTGGGCTGGGGCTCTACATGGAGCGCGACACGGGCGGGCTCAAGGCGCTCGAGGCGGCGGACGCGCTGGCGACGTAGCGACAAACTTGGCCCATGGCTACCCACCCCGCTAACCCCGGGGCATGTCCTGGGGTGCGAGTCGTGCTGCCCTGGTCGGAGTGCTGGCGGGGCTGGTGGTGACGGGCGGGATCGTGGTGACGGCCGGGCTTGCCGACGCCAAGTCCACGTGCGAGTCGCCCTACGGGTACGACCGCACGTGGAACGCGGCGGTGCGCCTGGTCCTGGTCGACAACAACTGGAAGGTCACCGAGAAGGACCACGACGACGGCTACCTGCTGTTCGACTACGTGGCGCCCGAGAACGGCGGCAAGAAGAAGACGTCGCAGGGGACGCTCGAGTTCGTGCGCGGGCGCGACACCGACGCGCCGGTGAGCGTGCTGGTGCAACTGCCGGACCAGCCGAAGTACCAGGAGCAGATGCTGCTCGATCAGCTCTCGACCAAGATGCGCCACGAATACGGCGATCCGCCTGCGCGCAAGAAGAAGCAGCCGGTTGAGCTTCCCGACGCGGGGGACGCGGGGACGGATTGACGCGTCACTGCAGCTTTCCACTCGCTTGAGTCGAGCCCGGCCGCGTGGCAAGAGTGCTCGCAGCCCCATGCGCAGCAGCTCCCTGCCTCTCCTCGGTCTCGCGGCCCTCGTCCTCGCCCCCGTCGCCTGCGAGGCGCAGGGGACGGGCGAGATGGTCATCCGGCAGTCGCAGCCCATCCAGGGCGGCACCGTGGACCAGGGCGACCCCAACGTCGTCGCCATCCTCATCAACAGCTCGCAGGGGCTCTCGCTCTGCACCGGCTCCCTCATCGCGCCGAACCTCGTGCTGTCGGCGCACCACTGCGTCGCGACCCCGGGCAGCACGCAGTGCTCGACCAACGGCTTCGGCGCGACCTACGTCGCCAGCTCCTTCATGGTGACCACCAGCTTCAACGCCGCCGCGGGCATCTTCAACAGCGGCAACCCCACCTGGCCCACCGCCGACGGCGTCACCTGGTGGGCGGTCGGCTCGGTCGCGGTGCCGGGCAACGACATCTGCGGTCAGGACCTGTCGGCGCTCACGCTCACCGCCCCCGTCACGGGGGTGTGCCCGTTCATCCCTGCCGTGGACACGAACGTCACCGACGGCGAGGCGTACACCGCCATCGGCTTCGGCATCACCAGCCCCCAGGGCACCACCGCCGGCAACCGCTACAAGCTCGCCGGGGCGCTGACGGTGCTCTGCGGCTCGGACTGCAACGATCCGAGCGTGAGCAGCACGCAGGAGTTCGAGGGCGGGAATCTCAGCGTGCAGGAGGGCACGTGCGAGGGGGACTCGGGCGGCCCCGCGATCGACGCCGAGGGACGCGTGATCGGCAGCGTCTCGCGCGGCCCGCAGGGCTCGTGCAACCAGACCGTGTACGAGCTGTATTACGGCGAGGCGACGTGGATCAAACAGGTCGCCGGCGCCGCGGCCACGGCCGGCGGATACAGCCCCGCCGCCTGGATCGGCGGAGGCGCCACGTCGAACCCGGCCAACGGGTACTGCGGCGGCTCGTCGAGCTCCAGCTCGGGCAGCTCCAGCGGGTCGAGCTCGGGATCGAGCAGCGGCAGCAGCTCCGGATCGAGCAGCGGCTCGAGCTCGGGGTCGAGCAGCGGGTCCAGCTCCGGAGGCAGCTCGGGATCGAGCAGCGGCGGGAGCTCCGGCGGCAGCTCGGGCTCGGGCAGCGGCGGGAGCTCCGGGAGCAGCTCGGGATCGGTCGGCGTGGATGCGGGCAACCCCGGCAACCCCGGTAACGTCGACTCGGACGTGGACAACGCGCTGGCGCCGGGCTCGAGCAGCGGGTGCGGGTGCGTCGTGGCGGGAGAGCGCGAGCGCCCGGGGCTCGGGCTGTTCGCGCTCGGGGGTGTGGCGGTGGTGGTGGTCGGGCGGCGCAAGAGCCGTCGGAACCGCGCGGGCTGATCCCAGCGGCCGCAGGCCGCCCGAACCGCGAACGTCAGTGAGCGGCTCGCCCCCCAGCTCCACAGTCTTGGAGGGGCGCCGAATGGCGCATCAACCTCAAAGCCTCACGGAGGCGTCGCCACGTCGAAGAACAAGCTCACGCCCAGCTGGCTGTACACACCCAGGGGCCCGCCACCGACGTCGGCCTCCGGCACCAACCGCAAACAGGAGAAGTGAAACTCGAGACCGAGCCCCAGCAGGACATCGGGGTCCAAGTAGCCCGCGCTCGACGCCGCGCTGCCGGCCCCCTCGTCGACCGTGTAGGTCATGAACCGAGCGCCCAGGGCGAGGTGAAAGTAGGCCGCCGCCCATGCCCGCGGCGCCGTGATGGCGATGAGGTCGACGGCGCCGTAGTCGCTGCTGGCCGAGAGCGTCCGCATGGTGTCCGTCTTGACCTCCCACGTTCCACCCCCGACGAAGCCATGCTGGTAGGTGACGCCCAGGACGAACCAGTCCCACCGATACCCCGCCGTCACGCCGATGGCGGGGCCTGCGCCGTAGGAAGGCGGATCGCTCCATCCTCCGCCGGAGGCGTCGTGAGGGAACCCGGGGCCCAGCCTCCACACGGACGCGCCGAGGAGAAGGTGTTCGTCGGAGGGCTCCGCGCTGGCCGCGCGGGGCACCATCGTCGCGAGCACGACGAGCCCCGCGGCCAGCCCGGTGCGGTGAACCACGATCGGAAGGTCAGCAACCGTCGTGCCTACGGCGCTAGCCCAGCTGCAGCAGCGCCGACGTGCGTGCGTGAACCGCCGAGCGGCGTGCGGTGCGCGCCACAGTGGCGCTGAAGCGACAGGCTGCGCCGCCAGCCTCCGCGGGTACTGAGCGCTGGCTGGGGCTCCTACGGTTCCTTGCCCGCGAGGATCCGCCCCGCCTTGGCGATGGCCGCCTTCGTGCGCGCGGTCTCGCCGCGGGGATCCATGACGCTCGCCGAAGACAGATCGCGGTAGCACTCGGTCCACTGGGCGGCGTCGCATTCGGCGAGGCCTCGCGTTCGCAGCTCGTCAGCGGAGAGCTGGGGCGCCGCCGTCGGTGCGGGTGCCGGGGGAGGTGCGGGCGGGGCGACGATGGTGGGCGCGGGCTTGGGGAGGTTGGGGTAGACGGCGGAGTCGTTGATGCGGCCGCGCAGGACGTAGAGGATCACGGCGACGGCGGCGAAGCCGAGGAGCAGGGCGAGGGGGCCGTAGACCACGCGCAGCTCGTGGCGCAGGCGGACGAGGGCATTCTCGACCACCTTGGGCTGCACACCGGCCCTCTCGGCGATCTGGGCGTAGGACATGCCAAGAAGCACCGACTGCCCCAGCCACAGGACGGGATGCTTCAGGCGCGGACGTGACTCGGCGTATTCCTGGGCGACCTGCAGGGCGTTGCGGGCCTGGAGGACGGACTCGGGGACGGTCACGACGGCAGCGGGGAGCTCGTCGTCGTCCAGGGGCGCAGCGTCGGCGGAGGCCTTGAGGTCGGGTTTCTCGCACACCAGCGGCGAGCGCTTGTCGGCGCGCGCGGAGTCGATGATGTCGTTGTGCAGGGCGTGGAACAGCCAACGCTCGAGCTCACCGGTCGTCCCCGGCCACTTGTCGCGCCCGGCCCACGCGTCCGTCAGCATCGTCTGCACGACGTCCTCGACCCGGCGCTCGGGCGTGCCCGACCAGCGCGCCTTGGCCACCAGCCGCTCGCGGAGCCTGGGGCTGTTGAAGAACGCGATCAGCTCCGGCGCCGGCTCGGGAGCGGGCGGCTGGAC
>VFSW01010303.1_pt1 | contig 13259 bp, 24 predicted proteins | sample 5358111 | NCBI WGS metagenome assembly VFSW01 (sample SAMN11554181, study PRJNA540505) | mine drainage metagenome | isolation source: sediment from site ElyBrook_90M | place: USA: Ely Copper Mine, Vershire, VT | collected 2017 | reverse complement strand
GTCTGACGCTGTGGTGCCGAAGCCGGTGAGTCAGCCGTCGATGGCTTGGTCTCGCATTCGGCATTCCTCAAGCATTTTACCCTTTCACAGCCAACGAGGTACCTTCCCAGTCCCTTCTCTTCGAGTCTCTTTGGGTGGTGAGTTGTTTCAGACAGATTGCGTCTGTCAGAGAGACTCTCCCTAAACAAGCTTGTTCTCCAACAATGTACACGCAGCTTCGGCGACTGTGCGTCGTGCTTCATCGGATGCTGCGTCCCTTGCTGCTTGTACGGCGACAGGTGAGAGGGCGTGTGATAATAATGAGGTCCTCCTCCCTGATTCTCCCGGAGCTCACCAGAATAGTGAAAATTATCGCTTCAAACAAGAATAGGAGAAACTCATGCACGTATGCTTTTCCTGTCCCACAGCTACAGCAGGATCCACGGCCAGGGCTTCTGGGGCGCGTGTTTGTTGTACGCCTTCTGCCCCCCGCTCACTTGCATTTTCGCCAGTGACACACGCAAGGCAATCAGAACAAAGTACAGTTGAGTTTCGGGGCCAGATCAGTTGAAGGTTTTTTTAGATTTGTTTGTGTGCAAGCTCGTTACCTCGCAGCACATGTGCGCTTCTCACTCCTCCCACACCTCCTCCCACACTTATCAGACCTGCATGAGGAGCCGTGCAGCGACTGCTGCGTGCACTGTTGGTGCAGCTGGTGCGCCATTTGCCAGGAAGCCAGGGAGCTCCACACAAGGTGAGACAAGTGGGGGGCGGAGTGAGAGAAGGCATCGCTCCTCTTATGCTCTGGGCTCAATCCCCTGCTGGTGAGAGCTCGCTGCTCTTCTGCCGTTTGCCCAACAGGAGCGTCGCCGCAGCCGCTAAGATTCAGGAGGGTGCCGTGCCGCCCATGCAACAACAGGCGATTTCAGGCGGCGGCATTCAGGTTCAACCCCAGCAACCACAGCAGCAGCAGTCGAGTTGGCCGCAAGGGGGCGCGCCCCCTTCGCAGGGGGGCATGCCTCCGCAGCTGGGGCCGCCACAGCAGAGTTGGCCGCAAGTGCAGCCGCAAGGGGGCGCGCACCCTTCGCAGGGGGGTATGCCTCTGCATCCGCAGGCCTCGTTCATGGGCGGGCAGCCGCAGCAGTTTCCATCCCCGCAGCCGCAGTACCCATCCCCGCAGCCGCAACAGTATCCCCATGCACAGCAGCCGTACCCCTCTGCACAGCAGCAACAGCCATCGCAAGCTCCGTACCCGCTGCAGCCTCCAGCTGTACAACCGGCGATGCGGCCAAGCTATTGAGACCGCGTGGCCTGCCTCAAAAAAAGCGTACTTGTTCCAGATGACATCGATATAATTTAACTTTCAAGCAAAGAACACAGCCAAGTTTCAGGACCAAGACTTGGTCTCCTCTCACTCATCATGTCAGCGCGACGGCTGCCTGACAGCGAGGCCCGCAGCCTGATAAGCCTGCACGCGTCGTTGCAGCACGACATGAGTGAGGATTCAAGGTTCATCTTGAGATTCCAAGAGTCTAGTTTCCCCCTCAAAGTAGGGGGGGAAGAAGCCCGCCTCACGCACATGGTCGATGAACCTCATGTTGGCCACCGAGTCCAGCCGGTCCCTCTCCTGCGCGCGCAGCAGGCTCTTCGGAAACGGAGCGCCCGAGGCCGCGGCTGATTTGCACGACTGCACGTCCGCCGCAAAGCGCCTCAGCTGATAGTAGTAAGTCGTCTCCCCGCTCCCGAAGACCCTCTCCTGGGTCCTGCGGACGTTTTGATCGGGGCCCCAAGACCACAGCAGCGGCCCGCAAAGCTTAGCAAGGTGGCGAAAGAGGAGGGGGGGATAAGTTTTGCTACGGCCTACGTAGTATGCCACTCATGCTTGAAGTGAGATGGATCTGTCTCACCTTGGACAGACGAGACATCTCAACGGCTGCCGACGAGGAGGCACCTGCTGCCTGATCTGAGGTCGTTCCTGACGTGCCGAAGCGGGCATCGCCGTCGTCCCTGATGCTCGTGGTGATGACGTGGCCGAAGAAAGGCATGATGAATCCCTTGCAAATCAGCTCACCCCTAGAAAATTCACGAAAGGGTGAGATGAGAGGGTGGAATCAAAATGAGAAACAAAGCTTTTGTTAGAAGGCCGGCGATCAAAGAGAGACATCGTCGGAAGCTCCACTTGCCTCTCTCCCTGAATTCGGATCTCTGTGATCGGCAGGAGTCCGTCGTGCTGAAGCGAGGCGTAGATTCTTCCAGACAAAGGCTTCTCTTTCTCGTTCCTGAGTCCGGGGACAGTACGTGACAACGGCCGTCCAGCAAGGGGCTTGGATTCCGACGATGGCAGAATCGGCACGTCTGAGGATCCGCGGCCTGGCTCCTCCTGACCCCATGGCAAGCCGGCAAGAGGAGCGGCCGATGCAGCATGGACGCCAGGAGCCGCGCGTTGGAACACTGATGCAACAGCCATGGCACGCGATGAGGCTGGACCGTTGCCTGAGTCGCCCACTCCCGATGGCGAAACCGGAGTGCCAATGGGAGCCAGAGTGTGCGACAGGTCCCGCGGCCCCCCTCCTCGGTCGCGCCGGCCGACCCTTGAGCCCAGGAGCCAGCGGAAAGGGGTCATCAGCGATGGCCGGACAATCGAGCGTCGTGAAGTGCGGATCTGTTCCTCCGCAGCCCACGCCGGAATGCAGCTCCAGTTTGCGACCAGAGCACCTGTGCAGTCAAGGCGGCCCAGCATAATCGGCGAGGTGGTGAGAGCAGCGATGACTTGAAGAGCGGTCATGAAAGAAGGATCCACCGCGATCTTCATCCTCACCATCCACCGTGGCCGACCCCTTTCGCATCTTGGCGGCCGCAGAGGTGATGGCGGGCGGATGTGGGGCGCCGGCTGCAGAGGCGAGCGCCCTAGAAACGTGGGCGCAGTAGCATCCGGCTTCCATCATCGCTCCACCTTCGGACAGAGAAAGGACGTGCTTTATGGTATATCGTGGTCCTGACTGGACTTTGTTCAAAACAATGATCGCACCAGCCAGCTCTTCCATCTTCCTAGTGTCGGCCGAATCGAAAACCCATTTTGGGATCATGAGCCTCACGTCGATTCTGGAGATGCGGCCTAGCGGCGATGGCGAGGCTGGTCCAACCACAGCCGAAGCGCTGTCATCAGAAAGCGGCTCTCCGTCCCGGTCCTGCTCTCCATCGTTCCCCCACCACCGCAAGCCCGCAAAGGTCCTATTAATCCAGGACCTGACGCCGCCACCATCGCCTCTAGTGACACCTGACGCGTCGAGGATCATCTCGAATAACAACCAGACCAGGGACTCCCCCAGCAAAATAATCGCATTTATGCAGCCCCTACCTTATACCGAACACACCCGCTTTTACCTGTCTCACAGCCCCTGTGGACCAACTGCTGAAGCCTGTGCGCCAGAGGATGCTCCCTATAGTGGAAGGCCTCGCGGCACATCAGTCCTCGCGACCTGGCCAATGCTTGCACAGACCTGGTGGGAAATGGCAGAGGATCAATTCGGATAGCTGAATCATCATGACACTTCAAACTTGCGTTACAAAGCAGCTGGCAAATGTTCAAGGTGGCGAGCAGCTCAAATCACCTTGCTTCGCTCTCATTTGCTGCAAACGGCTTCTCGCACAGGACGTGCTTTCCGGCTTTCAAAGCCCTGTTGCGACCACAACAGGAGGGACAGCAGATTTCAATATGTTAAAACAAGCAAATGAGGGGGTGGTTTCCACTCACACACCGAGAAGTCCATTTGCCATGCAAGCCGTTTGGCAGTCCGACATAGACTGCATCGATGTCGGGATCGTCCAACAGCTCTTCGTAGCTGCCGTGGTAGCGTCCAATGCTGTGCATGCGTGCAAATTCTGCCGCTCGCTTGACGTCCCTGGCGGCAACTGCGACCACCTCGCACTCAGCGAGTCGCCTTGATGGCCAGACGGCCGCGTAGGTCGACACCTGCAAACACGCCATGTGGCTCTTCACATGTGGACGGTTGAGTGCATGCATGAAGTGAATGAGCACCTGCGAGGCCCCCAGCACGCCGATCCTGATCTTTGCAGCCGGATCTTGGCTCTTCGGCCCGCCTAGCCCGAGGAAGTTTGAGATGCGTTGTAGCTGACCAAGGTCCATCGAACGAGTTCACGAGATGCGATGATCAGAGTGGGACAACATATGAAGTCGTTCGCCAGAATCAGCTCTTGTAGCAGTCGAACTCTGCGGTGTCGATGCCAATCAAGGCCGCCGCCTATCCAATCCACAATCGGTCTCTGCACAGTTCTGAACATCGACGCCGCAGAAGCGCAGGCAGTTGCGCAACAGCATCCGGGATTGCTCAGAAAATCTACTTCAGCTCTGCGCGTCAAGTGAGCCCGCACATGCATGTATCCATGCTGCTGGCTGCGTGAAGTCGTCAGCATGGCCCTCATTTGTCCCATCAGATGCCTGCACATCTCTGAGCGGACCGGCGCACCATTGGAATCGGTTCAGCGAGCCATGAGGCTGAGACCTCAGATGCTGTTGAGGAGCCCGACGGCCGCAGTTTCACGAATCGAGGCGGCCGCAAGTCTCATGCTATTGTCGCCGGCAGAGGTCTGATCCAAGTCCTAGGTCATTCGTCTTCTGACTGACCCTCGATCTGCATGCAGGTGGTCGAGATGATTGCGGCGGGCAGACCGGAGCTACTAACGGGCCTCGGATCGGCAGCCGATATGTCTCGGGTCTCAAGCCTTCGGCGGAGAATCGTCGATGAGCTAAGGGACTGTTCATAAAAGCCAAAATCTTCTCCAATCTTCTTTCATACAAAAAATCATGAGGACTACGCTCAGACTCTGACGCTTACGGGCTGCGAGTAGTAGTAATATGGCATTGCCGCCGAAGGTGAGGCGTACAAAGCTGTTTGGGGCGCCGCCCACTGTTGCTGCTGCTGCTGCTGCTCCGTTGGCAGCGGTGGCGCAGAGGGAGCAGACGGCTGTGAGAAGTAATAGGCTTGCGGGTAGGCATTGTACGGCATAGCAGGCTGCTGCTGATACAAGGGCTGCTGCATGTAAGGCTGAAATGTCATTGACAGGGTCACGTGACCGTGTGCGTGTTTTCCGTCTTCGGAGACCACCGGCGCCTGCAAACCGTCCCGACGACCGAGCTCCTTGACCTTGTTCAGTTTTATGTAACAATAGCCCACGGTCTTCTTTTTGGATATCACCTGAGAGATTGCATGGAGATGGGTTGTACATGAGACCATGCGGGGTGCGTGCTAGGAGTGACGTGGGGCATGGTCGTGGAAACATGCAATGCACAACTGCGGCACTGCGCTGCACCTGAATGACGAGGTCGCCCTCTGAAGAATCGATGGCAAAGCGGAAGACCTCGTTCCACACGGGATTGCAGCTGCCAGAGCGATTTGCGCTCAGTTTCCGCTGATGCCCGGCCGATAAGAGGCAAACCACATCCTTGCTCTCCTTCAACGACTGAGCGTGCTCGAGGGTGACGGTCAATTCTCCCTGCATGACTAAATTCTGAACTGAACGCGCATCGCGATCTTTTATCTCTCGGTCACACATCACTCATCACACATCACTAGCGGTAATCCGATTGACCACCCCGCGGCGTCTGTCACGTTGCGTCGCTCGTCTTCACGCTCTGCGATACACTGCTGTGAATCCTCCCTGACCCCCATCGTCGAGCCTGAGCAGAGAGTGACGCAGGGTTCAGTTCACGCTTACCCCGTACCCCGCACATCCCTCCATCGCCCGGTCGTACTTGAGGGTGGACACTGCGTGCAACTCGTCAGGCGAGACGAGCGTGAATGTGTCAGTGCCCGTTCCGCCGCATGGCTCTCCCCAAGCGAGCTGTAGGTGCACGCTTCCGTCCCGAAGCACTGTGGCTAACCCTTCTGCGCCGCCTGAGAGGGAACAGGTTGATTTGTTTCCAAAAACGCAACTCCTCAAGATGAACATCCAGCTTTTGCACCCACCCCCTCTCAAGTCTCTTCTCTTGTTAATGCTCACAGGTCCGTTGATCTGAAACCGTTCGCGGATCTGAGCGGGACATATGCGAGGCATGTTTTATGCTTGGACATAACCTGCATGTCCAACAGACCTTGAACCAAGGCAAAACGCTAAAGACGGCCAAGTTGAATGTCGTTGTCACCGGCGACGATGTTCCTCCGCCGCTTTTCCTGCTCCCTTCATCGAAGCTGATTTCCACCCCCCTGAGATAGAGGGCATTGCGGCAAGTGAGATTCGATCGGCTTCATTGGAATTGGATTGGAGAGTCAGCTGTCGTCAAACACCTGACAAGCCGGATGGCGAGTCGGACAATTCCGTTGAGCTTCATGAGCCGACAAGCATCGTCCATCGGAGTCGACAGCTTCGCATCCTGTGGTCAGTGCTTCATCAGGGGCATGGCGAGGGACGCCATGCAAGGCCGAAACCAAGCACGGGTTTCCATGCACAAGTCCACTCACTCTGACCCAAGTTCCTTCGAGACCTCTGTCGGCCCGTGAGGCATCGATTCTGGGCGCGGATGCAACGTCAGCAGATACCAAGCGTCGTTTTGTGGCGGCTGTTTTGGGTCGGAGCAGCCTGAGTGCGAGGCCCGATGCGATGGCACCCAGTATCCACCTCGCCCTGAATCGGAGGCGCATTTTTCGACGCAAGTTTGCTCTGATGACACTGATTTTTGTGTCACAAATCGAAAAGACATCCATCGCCCCTAATCAAAAATACCGATATAAAGATATAAACCTCCTCACACACACTGCCATCCAGGACCTGCAGCGTCAAATGCCCTCAAGGGGGAGCGCGATATCAAAACTGAAAAGCAACAAGCGCTGGACACGACACGCCTCATGGAAGGCGAGGCCTGAAAAATGAAATCTAGAGCACAGCCTCCTGCTGGCCAGCCACACCGCTAGCGGCTGCTCTCCGGCCCCGTAATTTCTACTTCCTCCAAATTTCCTCCATGAGGGGCATGAACGTGTTGCGGTCGAGGCTTTGGTTGAATCCATCGCTGCAGAAGCCATCGAGGGGCAGGGGGTGAAGCTTCCTCTGCACAGCTGGCGCGGCGGACGATGCCCCTCCGTCGCTCAGCCTCGGGGGAAGAGCGGCCTGAATGCGAGACAACGGCCAATTGGTCGTCATTTGTCCGAGGGGCTGCGTCTGGTCGCTGTTGGAGCGAAGGCTGCCCAGGAAAGCGTCTTGGCCGATGCCTCCGGCCATATTGCTCATGCTCGCTGCACGTGTCGCAGCAGCATCCAGGATCCCGTCAGATGTTGATGCAAACGTCGGAACATGATGGACCGGCTGATGATGAGATAACGCTGCGTTTGGAAACTGGCCCGCAACAATGGCCGCCGCCGCGGCCATCTGCTGCTGATATGCTGCCAGCCGATGCTGCTGCTGGAAAAACATCTGCTGTTGCTGCTGCTGCTGAGCCGCCGCAGCGTTGGCCATCAACGCCATCGCAGCATGCTGCTGCTGCGACGCCTGAACCACGGCCGCAAACTGCGCGGCTGCCATGGCGCTCTGCTGCTGAAAGGAAGGAGCCAATCCAGCGCCTGAGCATCCCCACAAATCATGACCTCCGTGATATCCATTCATCGATCCCATGACAGGCATCGACCTCCTGCAACATCGGGCGTTGAATAGAACAATTCACATGGGAGACTACCATGGAATCAACAGAATGATGTCCCTCAACATGCCTGGAGAGCGGCATCTGTTGCCGGTGTGCTGGAACGAATGGTCCGTTCTGAGCACCGTAGGCACCATGCTCATGGCCCATCCGCTGCATCCCTTGGCTTTCCAACGCAGCGTCTCCAGGGACAAACAGCGTGTCGAACCTGCTCCTGGTGAACTCCCCCCTCGATAAAGAGGGAGGTTTTAGATGTCGCCTTTCATCAGGAAGCGTAGCCGTGATTACTGGTTAGCCTCACCTGACAGACTCGTGGCCGATGTGGTCCCCCGAGCTGTCCCCGCCGCGCGCTGTGCTCGCGATCAGCGTCAGGTCGTGGCTGTACCTGCACTCGCTCCCGCGCTGGCAGCTTCCTTTCACAAAATCGTAGCAGATGGCGTTGGTGCGGCCCTTGGTGTCTGTACCATTGAACCCCTGCGACCAAGCAGAGTTATAAACCGAGTGCCATCCATCCTCTCGAGGGGCTCCTGCCGCACCTGGCACTGCTGAGCGATATTGGACAGGTCGTGGCTGAAGCGACACAGCAGGCCCCTATGGCACTGGTTCCGAAGGTAGTCGAAGCATATTCCCTTCTCCTTGCTGTTGTGCGAGACGATTGTCGCGAAGTCATGGCTGAAAAAGGAGAGGCATGAGTTCAAAGAGGACTGACGGAAGTCGGGCCTCGTCTCCTACACCTGTATTTGCACTTGTCCCCTCGCGAGCATGATCCCTTTGTGAAGTCATAGCATATCTGCATCTTGCGTCTCAGCTTTGCTCCCCCGGGCACCGAGCTGTCGGCTTGACCTGCGTTGTTTTGAGGCAGCAGAGGCAGAAGCCCTGATTTACGACCATCTCATGCGTTGGAGGGGAGGAGGGGCGGAAGGGAGTCGAGTCAACTCGCCGGTCGCTGAGTCAGACGCCTGAGGAAGCGTCCGGTCAGCCTCGCATGCCGCCTCCATCGCTGCGTTTTTCGTCCGAAAAATCGTCTGTCGCCACCCTTCAGTGCAAAAATTGTAAATTGTACAGCCAATCAAGCTGTAGCAAGCGTTCCAGGCCCCTCCTCCCCCGAGCTCTGATTCGGGCATTCGCAGCTCCGTCAGACAGAATCGTGCTCGTGGATCCTCCAATGCCGCTACCGCATCGCAACGCAATCGTCGTTCTCGTCCTGCTTCTTCTGTCAGCGATCATCGCATCTCAGCCCTCCGATTTCCTCCGATGCCTGATGCAGACACCACCCGGTGAGCTCAGCAGGGACCTCATGCGCTTGTTTTGTGCGCCTCAAGACGCTATAAATAAGCACCTTGGATCACACGCAGGCTCGGGCGTGACGGTCATCAGCGCAACGTGTCCGCTGCTGATTACCGATCCTTCAATGCCAGGAACTGGCAGAGAGATCAGGATGCGCAGGCCCGATGGCCTGCGGCCTTTGCATTGCCGTCGACCGGCGCACAACTCTCGGCTGTCATTCAATGTGCGAACCATGCCCGACTTCAGTGGGCGGTCCGCAGCGGAGGGCACTCTTACGAGGTGTGGTGCTCGAGTGAAGAAGGGCCCCGCTTCCCGCTCGGCTGGAACTGAATGCCAATTGTTGTGAATACCGTAGGCTGCATCCAAAGTCAACGGCGGCTTGGTCATTGATTTGTCTCTTTTCAGTGAGATCTCCATCGACAGAAAGGCTGGGACGGCAACTGTTGGAGCTGGACAGCGACTCGGTCAGGTCAGTCACGAGAATCTGTTATATCATTCACACAGTCTGACGACATCTCCATCACCATCTCGGCATCTCACGTCGCAGGTTTATCTCGAGCTGTTCAAGAAGGCCAACAGCCTCATCCCGGCAGGCACCTGCGCCGGCAATGGCGTCAGCGGCTTCATCCTGGGCGGAGGCGCAGGGCCGTTCACAAGGAGGCTGGGATGGGGAAGCGACAGCCTCGTCAGCGTGTCCGCCGTGACCGCCAGCGGAAAGCTGGTCGTGGCCTCGGAGCGCGTCAATTCGGACCTGTTTTTTGCCGTCAGGGGCGGCGGCGTTCCACCGGCGGCGGTATATCAGTTCACCTTCAAGATGTCCAAAGCGCCCGAAAAGATGGCTTGGTGCCAGGCGTACTGGCGCAGGGCGGATGCCGTTTCCCCACAGCAACAGCTGGCTGACTTCCTTGCCGCATTCAATCGCTGGGCGCCGTGGGACCTGCCAAAGCGCAATGCCGATGCGCACTTGTACATGTCAAGGTAGCCTTACATAGTTACATGCGACTCTCTATGCTTGCTGAGTTTGTTTTCATGCATCCTTGCGATAATTGGTGCAAGATATTCTTGCGCGTTGAACCTTACCTCGACAGTGCATGGCTGGGCATATATGCGACGAGCTGGGGTGGAGGCAAGGCCCGGCTTCAAAAGGAAATGTTTTCGGCAGGCTGGCCCTCGGGCATAAGGAGCCTGACTTGCAACGAGGGGGGCTGGGTCGATTACCTGCTGTACATGACCAACGAAGCCGAGTTTCCCGTCTGGACGGTCAAGGACCTTACGGCCGAAGCGATGCTCAAGAGAGAGTACCTCGGAGATGACGATGGCGCAACGCCGCCTCCGGAATCCGAGGTATGGAGGGCAGCGTTGGGAGATTAGATTATGACAAGCCTGTGTGTGCGGGGTGAGAATTTGTGCTCCATTCGTATCGTGTTTGTAGGGCGGGGCCCACGCCTTCAAGTCGTCGAGTCTTTTCTTCGATGAGCCTTGGACCGAGGAGTTCAATCTGGCCGCCGGACAGCTGCTCAACGAAACCCGAATCGGCTGGTTTGGCATCCGTGTGCTCGGAGGCCCTGGGACATCACTGCTCCCCGTGTCCGCAACGGCCATTCCGCATCGAGCAGCCAAGATTCTCCTGCAGGTTTCCAGCGATATCGACTACCAGAGCGACGCCGATTGGGTTCGAAAGGCTCAGAAGACGCTCAAGCCCCACAGCAACGGCCACGCCTTTTACAATTTCTTGGACTGTGAGAGCGAGACGCATGAACGTGGTTTGTGGAAGTCCTACTTTGGTCAAAACGTTAGGCGGCTCAAGCGTATCAAGCAGCACTGGGATCCCGACGGCAGGCTGCCGACCTTTTGTGATCTGACTAGAACCTAGAGAGTCCCACTGGAGGCTGAAATAATCACCTCTGATGATGAGGTTATTTTGTAAGTTACATTCGCAGGCCAGATTGCCGCGATTCCTCCTCCCCCTCTCTCCCTCCCTGCGTATCCGCTCGCTGAAAGCCGCCACCCCTGCATGTGAGAGACGGCATCGCCTCGCCACCACAATAGAGGGGTATGATAAACGCTCTTGCACCCTGTTGTTTTGGGCAGATGAAGCGATCTGTCGAGGAAGAGCTGCGCACTTTGTCAGAAGTGGCGGCTGAGCTGAAAAGCTCAGCTGGTCTGACCAGTTTGGCAAATCGTGCTGCGGGTGAGGAAAATCTATAATCTATTCTTTTTGCCTGATCTGATTTTCTCCTCATCATACGCCCGCCTTGTGCGCCTGCATGCATGCATGCGTCTCTTGGTGCTCTCTCACTGCGCCCTCCATGCAGATCCGGCACCGACGACCGCCCCCTCGGAGGGCGGCCATGCGCCACGCGTCAACGACGACGACGATGACAGCGACAGCGACAGCCTGGCGGGCATGCCGGAGCTGATCGACGACGGCAAGGTGAACTACCTGGACTACCTGGACAGCCGCATCCTCATCGCGGGCAGCGGCGAGCAAGTGGAGGACGACGACACGGACCTGCTTCCGGTGAGATGCAAGGGCTGCTGTCGTATCGGCAATGAGCATTCGAGGGCTAAATCTTTCCTAGAACAAGTAACGAAAGACCTCGATTCAATGCCAGTTGTCATTGTTCCGCAGGACCCCGTGCCGGGGATGCCGACCAGGCCGGCGCAAAACGGTTCGACAGCAAACGGGGTGCACCATGACGACGACTCGGAGGAAGGCGCGACTGCCAATGGCTCTACCAACTCGAGGCTTGCCGATCTGGGCCGCGACAAAGGGGCGGCCGCGGCAAGCAAGCCCCGGTCGGAGGCGCCCACTTCGCTACCTACCCCTGCCATGGCAGCGTCGTCCGCAGCCTCTTCTGAACAGGAAAAGCCGAAGGATGGAGCTGCAGTCTCTGCCCCGCAAGGCGACATAATGGCAGCACCCAAAGGTCCGGCAGCTGCGGGTGCGGCAGCGGCGAAACCCTCCAAGCCGGCGAGCAGCAAGCCCAAGGCAGAGGCCTCCTCTTCCTCGGCTGAACCAGCAGCGCCTTCCGCCTCGGCAAGGGAAACGATTGAGGAGGAGGATCAATTCCTCCTGGAGGCTGCCCATGCAAGATGGTGGGACTCCGTGGTGGGAGCCCCTGCCCCGCCAGCGCCGTCCGCGGCCCCTGCAAAGGACAAGAAGAAGTCAAAGGAGGCATCGGCTGAAAGCTCCACTGCCTCTGCCCCGAGCAAGCCCAAGTCCTCTTCCTCATCCATCACCTTCACCTGGCCAGGGCCGCCCCCCTCTGCCTTTTCTATCGAAAAGAACGGGGACGGATTTGTAGTCACTAGTCTTGGCAAGGGAATACGAGGCAAACAGATGGCTGCCTCCGCCGCTCCAAAATTGAAGGCAGCTGCAGCTGTGGGCGCCTCCTGGCAATCGTACGAGACTCTCCATGCGGTCTTCGTTTCTGCCCACCTTCACGTCATGAAAACCCCCCTCTCCGCCGAAGAGGCCAAAGAGGAAGCGGTCAGCGTTTGTGTATGCAGCATTTTACCTTCAAATTATTGTCAAATTTGTTCATGAATCCGAATGTCACATTCATTTTGCGTTTCTGCTGGCACAGGCATACGATCGGGCTGTGTTCGAGAAGATGTCAGCCCACTGGTCTACATTAGCGGGTGCATCGGCCTCGTCCTCTGCAGCGAAGCCGAAGAAGGACGCGACCGACGCTCTGAGCTCCAAAGCCTCAGAGACAGCTGCGGCGAGAGAGCCCAAGTCCTCTCCCACTTCCTCGGCAGCCCCTACAGCAGAACCTGCCCCCACCGGCGCCCGGGCAACGCCATCTGCCACTGGCGTGGCCGTTGGTGAGGCCGTGGCTGCACGGGCACCTGCCGCCCCAACCAAAGAGTCTGCAGAGGCCCTTAGGGCATCCAAGATGATAGCTGCCAAGGCAGCAATTGAGGCGATGAAGGTGCGTCAAACGTGTGATGTTGCCTTTGCGGATTGGGGGACGTGGGCCCAGGTGTGTGGAGTGCGCCAGGCTTGCCGCTCTCTTATGTCTTGTTGTTGCTTCGTCCAGGCCACGGAGGCAGAGGCCAAGGCAAAGGAGGCGGAGGCCAAGGCGAAGAAAGCGGCAAAGAAGAAGGCCCAAAAGGTGACCGACGGAAGGGGATTTGTTCGCTTTTATACGCTTCTGAGACCGATCTCCCCCCGCACCTCTCCGCAGGCCAAGAAGTTGGCGGCAGGGGCTCAGTCTGACAACGAGGAGGAGGGAGCGGCTGGACCCAGCAGCGCGGCAGAACCCGGCAGTGCGGCAGGCCCCGGCAGCGCCGCGCCGCAGCGCCACCCCACTTCAGCGCAGACAGCGCGCCCAGACGC
>VFSW01010302.1_pt1 | contig 13260 bp, 12 predicted proteins | sample 5358111 | NCBI WGS metagenome assembly VFSW01 (sample SAMN11554181, study PRJNA540505) | mine drainage metagenome | isolation source: sediment from site ElyBrook_90M | place: USA: Ely Copper Mine, Vershire, VT | collected 2017 | reverse complement strand
GAATTACGAAATTCTGCCGCGACGGTGAAATGGTTATTTATTAACAATGCCTTAGTCCCGGGACCTCATCGAACCAATACAAATCCGGTTCCCAGCCCCAGGTGCGCAGGAAGCTGGCGACGCATTCCTGGCAAGCTCGCTCCGCTCCCGAAGGCGGTGTGTTTTCCGAAGGGATGCGCACCAGTTCCCCGAGGATGTCGGCGAGCCGGTCCGCATTGCGATCCACCCAGGACATTAGAGAGGACTCAAGCGACGCGGAATTCATCGCGTTTCCCGTTCGACTTGCACTTCGGCATGCGGTAGGTTTTCTCCGAGTACACGCATTGGACACTTACATGCTACAGAAGTTACATGAAGAATCACGAGAAGGAAGGGATACGGACCTACAGTGCGGTATCTCCTGAAGAGAAAGGCATGGGTCCGGATTCAGCCGGTCAGTCCGGCGACACGCAGGGACTCTCGGATATTGCGGAAGCGGGTCCGGAGAGCGTAGAAGAGCTGCTGGAAGAGGGGCAATCTTTCGAAGCCGAAGCCATCGGCGGAGTGGAAGAGGCTCCCGACCCCGACGTGGCCGAAGTTCACACGAAGCAAGTCCCGGAAGACGATGTGCCCACCGAATACCTGAATCAAGACTAGGACGCAGGGCGTTTTCCAGCAGCGCAAACGGCGCCGTTACTCGCCGAAACGCTCAAAGGGAAAGCGCGAACGCACGGCCAGCACGAGGTCGTGTTCTCCGCTCTGCGTGCCGCTGTAAAATCCCACGGTTGTATTCAGCCGGATGAAGAATGCATCGCCGGCCTTGGCCGGATAGCGTCCTTCGTTGCCGTCGGCGCCGCCGCCCGCCACCATGTCGCCGTGTCCCCTGAGGATGAAGTAGATCTCCTCCGCCGTCTCATGGTGGTGGGGAATGTTGGTTCCTCCCGGAGCGAAGTCCATGATGAAAAGGCTCACCATCTGGCTCGCCGCGGCCAGTTTGTCGCGATGGCTCGCGGTAGTGCCCATCAACAATTTGAATAGCGAGGTTTTCCCATGCCCCTGGACCGGCGTCAACGCAACGTCATCGGAATTGGCCAGCATCAGTTTGGGCGTCGGCGCGACTTTAACGTCCGGAGGAATCTTGAACCCCATCACCAGCAGCCGCACGGGTCCGCCCGCCATGCCGTGCCGGACGCCGGGGGGAAGGTACATGAAATCGTTTTTCTTAACCGGTACTTTTTGGTCCCCGTAGAGCAAGGTTCCGTTTCCTTCCAGAATGTAATAGATCTGTTCCTCCGCCGGGTAACGCACGAGCGCGCTGGTACCGCCCGCGGCCACGGTCAATTCTCCGTAGCGGGCGATTCCCTTAAGCTGGCCCGCCTGGGAATCGCCCACGCCGAAGACCGGCCGGTAGACAGCGCCCGCGTGATTCGCGGTCAGGTCGTCGGGGCGTGGCTGGATGTCCGGAACGCGACGCCTCAAGAAGGTCGGGTCGGCGGCAAACAGGCCGCACGCAGCCAGCATCGGGACGATCCATCTTCGGCGGAAATCACTCGGTTTCCTCATAGGTCCCCTACATCATAATGAAACCGGACACCGCCGGTGCGGAGCCCCGAAACGGTCGAATCGTCAAAAGCCTGTTAGAATCCAAGACACCGGAAGGTCGAGGATCGATGAGAAACATACTGTTTACGCTGTTGCTTTCGATGGCTGCGCGGCCGATGTTCGCCCAGGGCGCCCCTCCGCAGGGCGCGCCCGGCCAGCCCTATACGGTCGAGTATTATTACAAGGTGCAATGGGGACACCAACAGGAATTCCTGCAACTTTTTTTGAAGAACCACTACCCCTTGCTCCAAAAGATCGTCGAAAGCGGACGCATGCTGGGCGTGAAAATCGAGGAGCCGGCCAATCACATGACGGAGGAGGGCCGCTGGGACTATCGCGTCACGATTCGTTTCAAGAATTCGACGCTGGCGACGTCGGCGAATCTCGATGAAGATCGTCTGATTCACCAACTCTGGCCCGACCAGAAGACTTACGAACGCGAAGAACAACGGCGGTTCGAGATCTTAGCGGCCCATTGGGATCTTCCCGTGACGGACATCACGCCGGCGAATAAATAGGCTGCCCCGGTTAGTCCCGGGGGCATTCGCTTACTAACTGCCGATAGACCTGTCGCGCGTGGTCATACGCATTCTTCGCGTCGCCGATTTCCGCGGCGGAGATACGCGGAGCTTTCTGAGTCCAGCACTGATCCACCGCGTTCAAACACCACTCGGCGCTCCTGCGGGACGCGCGCACCGGCTTGCCTCCCACCAGCGCGAAGACCGGATTCGTGTGCGCCGCGGGAAGGATGCGCGCCGCGATCCAACTGCTCTCTTTCACCGGCACCTGGAACTCGAGTGGGCGGATTTTTCCATCGGCGGTGAGATTCCGCCGCGCGGCCACTTTTCCATTGACGACGATCTCCACAGCCACTTCCCGCGAATCGCCGATGCGGGCGCGCTCGATGTCCCAGTACGGCTTCTCGTCGAACGGCAGACGGCGGATCGCCTCGTTCGGGCGCTCGGGAAGGTACGCCGCGGCGTTCATCGTCACTTTCACCGTTGCGGGACCATTCAAGTTGAGTTCGCTGCCGTTGGTCCCAACCGCCGTTTCATCGACTCGAAAATCCATCAGATGCGTTTTGCCGTCGGAGACGTAACTCCGGCCGGCTTTGAGTGCTTCGACCCACGAGGAATAGCTGAGCGGTCCGTCGACTTTCGCGTAAGTCCGGCCAATGCCCACGCGCGCGTCATAGATGCAGGGGAAGTCGGTCTCGCCGGCGATTCTTGTCCGGAACCCTACGTTCAACGTGTGATACCAGATGTTCAGCTCCCAGACGTAGGGCGTATCCACCGAGGAAATGAAATCCACCGTGTTCGGGTGCGTCACATCGACGATATATTCGTTGGCTCCGATTCCGTCGACTCCGGGCATTTCGTAGGTCGGCAAATCCTTGCCCGAGACCTGAAGACCCCAACCCGAGTGCGCGAACCCGGCGACGGCGCCCTGCGATTTCGCCCAGCGGAGAATGGGCAGATCCCATGTCGGCCAGTCCTCGATGCGCGACGCTCCAGGGTAGTCCTGATCCTTCAAACTCAGCAGCACGAGATGACCCGCGTGGCTGGATGGGAAGCCGGAGACTTCGAGATCGTAGTGCATCAGTTCGTCCGATTTCGAAAGCGGGTCGTCGTGGCCGGAGAAGAATCGCTTCTGATAGTAATAGTCGGGCCCCCAGGTCAGCACCGAACCGATGTTCAGGCGCTCGCCGAGAATCTGGCGGATCATGTCCGCCGGTTCAACGCCCTCGGCCGGGTTCATATAATGCGAGCATCCGGCCGCATGAACGTGATGATCGCCGGAATACCAGCCGTATTTCGAAGGATCGATCCAGCGGTCGAGTTGGAACGATACCTCGTCCGGGCCGGCGGCGTCCACGCCGAACTCTCGCGAATGCGGGAGATACTCCGGGCCGCCGCTGAACTCCACCGTGTAATAACCTTCCGGCAGTTGCACCTTCTCGCCATCGGCGCGATAGATCTGTGGTTGAAAGAAGAGGTCCGGCGCAAGCCTCTTCGACGGGCTTGGGTAAAGCCGGTTGAGACGGTCGCGGATGATGAACGACGCCATGGCCGGCTTCCCGTTCTCGTCTTTCACCCGCAACATCAGCGAGCGCGAGGGGAGCGCGTTGAACACAACCACGGCATCGTTGCGGAAGCCAATATCCTGACTGCCCTGGCCGACGTTGAAGCCGATTTTCGCCGAACGCTGTCCCGCATCGCGGCTATAGACTTCGAGAATCGCGTATTCCAGCGCCAGACCGGAGAGGCGCTTGTTCATTGGCGGGCGCTGATATAACGAGATGCCCGCCCATCGGTCCGCGGCGGCTTGCGGCGTGAGTTGGATCGGTGGCTTCGGGTTGCCGGTGGATCGAATATAGACGTCGCCGCTGTTCGGACTTTCGACATTCAAGGGAGCGGTCACGCGCCCGTTGTTGATCACTTTCACCAGGAAGAGCCGGGTGCCAGCCTCCACGAGCGCCGGTTGGGCGGCGCCTTGCTCCACTTTGACGCGGCTCTCGGGATTGATGTCCACCGTGAACAGCGCGAACGGGTCCAGAATGCTCTCGATCTGCGTCACGGCCGCGGCCGGATCCGGGTTGGCGATGGCGGCGTTGATCCGCTGGTCGACGGACGGTGGGAACGGCTGTCCGAGGTAATTGAGCGTCTCTTCCAGTTGCCGCACCTGTAGCGCGAGGGGCTGCAGCGGCACCAGGGGCGGGCTTTGTCCCCGCACGGCAGCGGTTACGCAGAGTAGGATTCCAACGGGCAGCTTCATGGCGTTACCTCGCATCCGAATCTTCGGTAAGCATATCGCGATCCGGGCGCTTTGTGCGGGGCGCCAAAGTCTAGGACAAATATTCCTCGGTCAAATTCATGAGCTTGCGCACGCCGTCGAGCGGTGTGTCCAGACCTTCGAATTCGAGCGAGTATATGCCTTTAAATCCGCTGTCGCGCATCATCTTCATCGAGGCGGCGAAATTGTCGGCGTAAAACTTTCCGTCGTCGGCGATGCCGTCCTTCGCGTGACAAATATTCGATGCATAGGGCGCCAGCATGCGAAGCTGGTCCAGCGCGAACGCGGCGGATTTGGTGGCGAAGTTGCCAAAATCGGGACACGTGCCCGTTCGATCGCGCCCGAGCTGACCGATCACCGACGTGAGCGTCTCCGCGGATTCGAGCTGCAGGTTATCGTTGTGACACAGCACCTTGATTCCGCGCCGATGCGCGACGTCGACAAACGGCTTCAAATTGTCAGCGGCGGTATGAGCGTCGGCCGGCCCTTGGCCCGTTAATGCCACGGTGACGCTGGGCGAACCGAGGGCCACGGCGACGCCGGCCCAGCGTTCCGCTTCCTTCACGAAAGCCTGCCGGTCGGAGCCGCGCGTGAACACGCCTCCAGGGATCTCGACCCCCATCAAGTTACAGCAGCGCGACTTCGCTTTCTTCAAGCCGTCTTTCACTCTGTCGATCGTCGAGTCCTCGGTGTCCGCGAAATGTTGGGGAAGGAATTCGACGTTGTGAATGTGGAAGTGGTCGGCGAGAAACTGCGGAAACTCCGCCTGAGTAAGTAGCGGAAACTCGGGCTTGCGGTAATTGTGCATTTCCGGCGTGTCGAAATAGCCGCGAAACGGCCAGGAATTGCAGGCCAGCCGATCCACCTTGGCGCCACTCTGCATTGCCCCCGCCCGCACGGACGGAAGCAGAATCGCCGCCGCTGCGCCGCTCAGCAACTCTCGTCGTGTTCTATTCATGTCCGTTCCGTTCCTCATGACTTTCCGCCGCAGCCCGGAGAGCGTGCATAGAAAGCATTCCCTTTGAAATCGAGTTCTTTAAGACCGGCCCGCGAAGTATAGTAGCCTCGGATGGTTTCCGCCTTCAAAAACGCGAAGAATCGAGTGCCGGCGTTTTCCGTTCGCTTGTCGGCCCGCCCATCGCCGATCGAATCCAACATCGCGATCTGTTGCTCGGCTCCGAGCGTTAGGAACTCTCCGGAGTGCCGCTGGCGGGCCACATCGGCGATCCATTGGAGACCGACACGGCACGTCTTGGCAGGGTCGTCCATCTCGAGGCGGGTCACGTAGGACGGTCCGTAATAGGCGATAGCGAGGGTGCGATAGAGCGGATCGATACGCGCCGCGGCCTCGCGCACGCCGTCCGCGCTCCACACACGCAGGTCAATCCACTCAGCAACTTCTTGGCCGATGCCGGCATCGTCGGAGAGCTCGCCGAGCAGCAGTTGGGTCAAGCGCCGAACAACCGCAAATTCGGACGCGGAGAAATACTTCGGCGAAAACGGCCGACTCGCCGGGCGAACAAAATCCGTCGGACATCCCGGCGGAATGGGATGGAATCGCTCGGCACTCATCAGCGCATGACCGAGGTGATCCGTCGATGGCCCGTACACTCCCGGAGGAAGCGCCGCGTCTTTCGCTTCGCCCTGGAGTCGCGCCGCGATTCCCAATCCGGCCGTGGCACCGCCAATCGTAACCAGCCAGCTTCTTCGAGTGTGGTCGATCATGTGGCGCTGCTTCCCCTACAACTCGCCCCTCTTGGAGGAATCTATCATGTAATCCGCCGCGCGCGCCGAAATCGCCATGATGGTCAGCGTCGGCTCGTAGCACCCTTGCGTGACGAACGCGGCTCCATCGGTGACAAACACGTTCTTCATATCGTGTACCTGGTTGTAGGCGTTCAGGACGCTTTTCTTCGGATCGGTTCCCATGCGGGCGGTTCCACACTCATGAATGTTTTTTCCGAAGACGCTCAGGTTTTCACTCGGCGCGACAGCCTCCTTCACCTGCAAAACGTCCAGCGCGTTTGCAATGTCCCGCCGCATCGCCTTCGCCATCGCGTGTTCGTTCTCGCCGTAGCTGGCGTGAATTCGCAATACCGGTATTCCCCAGGCGTCCTGTTTTTCCGCGTCGAGCGCGACGAAGTTGTCAAAGCGCGGCAGGCACTCGCCTTGGGCTTCCATGGAGAAGTAATAGGGAATCTCGCTCCTTACTTTCTCCCGCCACGCGGACCCGAACCCAACGAGCGAAAAGGCCTGTTCGTATAAGTGCTGATTCGCGGTTCCATCGAAGCGATATCCGCGCAGGAAATCGCCGTTTTTATGGCCATCGGTATTTGCGTATTTCGGAATCAGATAGCCGCAGGGATTCCCGGTCACCTCCCGGTTCGCGCTCTTGAGCGAGGCGAGTTCGCCGCCGGCGCCTTCCACCGTGAAGTGATCCATCAGGTAATGCCCGAGAATCCCGTTTGAATTCCCGACGCCGTTCGGAAATCGCGGCGATCGAGAGTTCAACAGAATTCGCGTCGACTCAAGCGTTGCTGCGGCGATCACGACGATTTTTGCGCGCGCTTCGCCGTGCGTCTTGCTCAGCCGGCTTACGTAATGAACGCCCTCCGCCTTACCTTCTTTGTTCGTCAGAATATGACTTACAACCGCATCGCTCATCAGAGTAAATCGTCCGGTTCGAGCGGCTGCCGGCAGAGTCACCGACGGGCTATTGAAGTAAGATGCTGTGTGGCACCCACGCTGGCACTGATCGCAATAGTGGCACGCCGGGCGTCCATTGTGAGGCACGGTCAAATTCGCAACCCGGTCCGGCATAAACCGCCAGCCGAACCGCTTTTCGATTACCCCTTTCGCCACCACTTCGCCGCAGGAGAGATTCATCGGCGGCAAAAACTTTCCGTCGGGCATTTGCGCCAGCCCCTCACGGGACCCGCTCACGCCGATATAGCTTTCCACCCGGTCATAATACGGTTCGAGCTCCGCGTAGCGGAAAGGCCAGTTCTCTTCGTAACCATCGCGGCTCGCAGCCTGGAATTCATAGTCGCTGTAGCGATAGCTTTCGCGCGCCCAGCAAAATGTTTTTCCTCCAACCTGCCGTCCGCGAATCCACATGAAAGGCTTGTCGGCCGGAAACGTGTACGGATGCTCGTTGTCGTCTACAAAAAACTGGCTGCTGTACTCGTCGCAGGCATAGCAGAGGCGCTGCACAGGCTGGTTTACGAGCAGCTTTTTTGAATCTCCAAAACCGCGATATCTCATCTGATAGGGCCATGCATGCTCCGTGAAATCGCGGCTCGGGACGATCGGCGGACCGGCTTCCAGCATCAGAACTTCCATGCCCTTTTCGGTGAGTTCTTTCGCCACCCAGCCGCCGCTCGCACCGGAGCCGACAATCAGCGCGTCGTAGATTTTACTTTTCACGTCTTCGTTCACCGTCCCGTTTGTGCCACGCTATCACAACCTCTCACCGCCGCCACGTAGGCGCCGAGCGCTTCTTGCAAGAGCGGCGAGCGGGGGTACGGATGGATGCCGTATTGGCGGAGGCCTTCGCCATATTCGATTCCGGCCCGCGCTCCGGCGGTGCGCGTCCACTGCTCCATGCTCCGCAGGTAATCGTCGAGGTTGTGCTGCCTGCGCAACCATGCGCGCTGACTCTCGTGCGCCGCCAGCATTTTCTTCTTCGTCTCCATTACGGATTCCACGTTGACAACGAAGTCCGGCATCACCACTGCGCCGTTCCGGTCGACACCTTCGATCGGGTCTAAAAAGTATACGTGCGGGATTTGCGGGAGGGGCGCGTTCGCCGTACCCGTCCCGTAGTTCGGAACGGAGGAGGCGAAGGCGGCGTCTCGCACCAGGTGGCTGGTCGTTTCGTGGTCGCAGAGATAATCGCTCGGCGATGCCGTCAGGATCACGTCCGGCCGCAGATCCCTCACCAGTTGCGTGACGCGCCGCCGCGACGGGTCGTCGTTGAAGATCGCCAGATCCTGGAACCCGGCGCAGCGGTAACTGGCGCCAATCGCCGCCGCGGCCGCCAGCGCCTCCCTCCTGCGGATCTCGGAGATCTCGGCCGGGCTGTACTCCTCGGAGCCGGCGTCACCGGCCGTCATCGTCACGATGGTCAACTCATGACCGAGTCCGGCCAAAAGCGCCAGTGTTCCGCCAGCAAGAATCTCGGCATCGTCGGGATGGGCGTGAATGCAGACGATGCGCATGGGATCCGGCTTATTCCATCGAGGGCGTTCGCCGCCACTGCTGCCCGTCGAAGCTCGCCTCTTCACCGCGCCAGGTTCCGAACTTCGACGCCATCTGCCCGCCATCCACCAGAAGCGCGGCGCCGGTAATGTAAGACGCGAGGCCAGAGGCCAGAAACGCGACCGCTGCCGCAACCTCGTCCGGTTCGCCGCCGCGCCCTAAGGGAATCTCGCGGAAGTAAGTGGCCAGCGTATCGGGATTTGAAAAATGGGCCGCTGTCAACCGCGTTCGAATCAGGCCTGGGCAAACGGCATTGACGCGTATTCCATAAGGACCCAGTTCATTGGCGGCCGTATGAAGAAGCCCGAGCAATCCGGCCTTGGTCGCATTGTAGGCGGCGAGAAGCGGTTCACCGTCGTAGGAGTTCGTCGAAGCCACCAGCACAATGGCGCCGCCCCTTGTCTTCATTCTTCGAGCGGCGATTTGCAGGCTGTAAAACGCGCCGGTCAGATTTACGGCCAGCGTGCGATGCCAGGTTTCGTCGGAGGTCGAGAGCAGGCTGCTTTGGGACCCGATCCCAGCGCTGATCACGGCGACATCGGGAGATGCACATCGATCGAACGCGGTTTCCAGTGACTTCCGGTCCGTGACATCCGCCGCATAACCCTGGCCGCCGATGGACGCCGCGGCGGCGGCGGGATTCTCCGAGGGAAGATCCAGAATCGAGACAGCCGCTCCGGCGGAGGCCAATGATTTCGCCACCGCAAGGCCGATTCCGTTGGCTCCTCCGGTGATAACCGCCGTTTTTGCGGTGAAGTCGATGCGCATAGCAATTCCCTATCATGCCCGAATCGGCTCCCTCTCCGCTGCCGGAGGCGGCGATCTGCCGGAATCCCGGTATAAGATTGTTGCGGTAGCCAATGAGAATCAAACTTTCACTCTGGCGAACGGTCGCTGCGCTCAGCGCAACGATGTTCCACGCGCCCGCGCTTTTGGCGCAGAACGGCGACCCACAGCCGGCGTATCTCAACCCAAAACGAACGGTGGAGGAACGAGTCGACGACTTAATCGGCCGCATGACACTCAAGGAGAAAATCGGGCAGCTCAACTTGCCATGTGTTTACGTGAATGAGTTGGGTAAGGATATCCCCGCGAAGATGACCGCGTGCCGAAGATTCGCGGCGGGAACCTATACCCAGGAGATCGGTCCCGGCTGCGGCTTCTTCACCCTCGCGAATGAAATATTGCACCAGGGCCCACGGCAGCAGGCCGAGTATTTCAACGAGCTCCAGAAGATCGCGCTCACTCAAACACGCCTGAAAATACCGCTTCTCGAAGACGAAGAGGGCACGCACGGCGCCATGTTTCCCGGAGCGACGATCTTTCCCGAGGGCTTGGCCATTGGCAGCACGTTCGATCCCGCGTTGGTGAGATCCATCTACGCGGCCGCGGCACAGGATGCGCGGGCTGTTGGCATCCACATGCTCTCCACTCTGGTGCTGGAGCTCGATCGCGATCCGCGCATGGGCCGAAACGAAGAAGCGTACACCGAAGACCCTTACCTCGGTTCGCGGATCGCGGAAAGCATTGTCCAAGGCGCGCAAGGAACGAACATCGCGGCCGCGGACAAAACGATCGCCGTACTGACGGATTTTCCCACTCAAAGCGAGCCTGCCAGCGGTTTGGAACGGGGCGCCATCGAATTATCGGAACGCGCTTTGCGCGAAAACGCGCTGCTTCCATGGGCGGCAGGCATCACCAAAGCCGGCGGTCTTGGGGTGATGGCTGGATACCCGGAAATCGAGGATGTACCCGCGCACGCCTCCGAGAAGTGGATGAACGATATCCTGCGGGGCGAACTGGGTTTTCGCGGAGTGGTGGAGAGCGAAGGCGGTGGATTTGGAACGTTGATCTATGAACACATCGTTGGAACCCAGAAAGATGCGGGTGCGCTCGCGTTGAAGGCGGGCGTCGATCTGAACATCACTTACGAACCGGCGTACATGGGCCCATTGATCGAGAACGTGGAAGAGGGACGCGTACCCATCGCGCTGGTGGACCGCGCATTGCGTCGGGTTTTGGAGTTGAAGTTTCGCCTGGGTCTTTTTGAAAATCCCTATGTCGATGTGGATCGCGCGATCCGGACGGTTCACTCGCAAAGGAATCGGGATCTCGCGCTGCGGGCCGGCCGCGAAGGAATCGTGCTGCTTAAAAACGAACGGGATCTTCTTCCGTTGAAGAAAGATCTGAAGTCGATTGCGGTCATTGGTCCGGACGCGGTGAACCTAATGAACCAACTCGGCGACTATTCCCCGCACAAGGTTTTGCAGAACGTCGTGAGCATTTTGGAAGGCATCCAGGCCAAGGCCGGGCGGGAGACCAGGGTGGTTGCGGTGAAAGGCTGTGGAGTATTGGGCGACGAAAAGAGCGGGTTCGCCGACGCTACACGCGCCGCCAAGAGCGCCGATGTGGCGATTGTCGTGGTGGGAGAAAACCAGGGCCAAAACGGTGTGGACGAGAAGAGCGATCCTCCCACGGACGGAGAAGGCCACGACATCGCCAGCTTGGATCTGACCGGCGTGCAGGAGGATCTGGTGAAGGCGGTTTATGAGACGGGCACGCCTACCGTCGTCGTGCTGGTGAACGGCAGGCCGCTCTCGACCCGATGGATCGCCGCGCACATCCCGGCGATCGTAGAGGCGTGGCGTCCCGGTGAACGGGGCGGCGAAGCGGTCGCCGACGTTCTGTTTGGCGATTATAACCCCAGCGGCCGTCTCGCGATTACGATTCCCCGACACGTGGGCCAGTTACCGGCTTACTACAACTACAAGCCCGGAAAAGAGTATTGGATCCAGCGGAAAAAACGCGGCTATGCCGATATGCCCGCGACGCCGCTTTATCCATTTGGCTATGGCTTGAGTTACACGCATTATGAGTACAGTAACCTGCGCATCGACCCGCCGCAGCTCCATTCCGAAGGTACGGCCCGAGTCAGCTTGGACGTTCGTAACACGGGTGGACGCGCCGGCGTGGAGACCGTTCAACTCTATATCCACGAGACAACCAGTCCGGTTGCCACGCCTATCAAACAACTGCGCGGATTCCAACGCGTGGACCTGAAGCCGGGCGAAAAGAGCACCGTCACGCTGACCCTGACGCCGGAAGACCTGCAACTGCTCGACCGCGATATGCACTGGCGCGTGGCGCCGGGCGACTTCGAAATCATGGTGGGAAGGTCGTCGGAGGATTTGCCGCTCAACGGAGTACTGAAGGTTGCGCCATAGCTACGTTCGAGCTTTCACGGTGGAATGCGAGATCGCGCGGCGACGGCGCAGGGCCGAGTGGACTACGATAATGCCATGGCCCCTCATCCGCCGCTTGGTTACAACACGTACTCCGTCCGCGCCATGCGCTGGTACGACGTTCAGTTGCTCGAATACGCAGCCGGCCTGAAGCTCGACGCCGTTTACCTGCAGGATTCCGTCGATCCCGCCAGGGACGACCCCGCCCACTGGAAGCTACTTAAGGAAACGGCCGCGCGCCTCGGGCTGGTAGTCTACGGCGGGGACGCCGGAGCGCTGCCGCGGACTCCGGACGGGATGGACGCAACGCTGAAGCGCCTGCGAGAGGGGATCCGGCACGCCGCCGGAATGGGATCGAAACTCGTCCGCTTCCGCGTGGCCGGCGACCGCGCGAGCCTGCCTCCGGGCCCGGTGAACCAGACGATGGAAACGATGATCCGGACCTTGCGCAGCGTACGCACCGAGGCGATGGACGCCGGCGTGAAGTTCGCGATCGAGAACCACAAGGATCTTTATTGCTGGCAGACCCGCCAAGTCATCGACGGCGCCGGCGCGGAATTCGTTGGCTCGTATCTCGATACGGGCAACCCGGTGTTTGTGATGGAAGATCCGCTATCCACCGTCGAAACGCTTGGACCGGTCGCGGTGATGCTGCACCTGCGCGATTCGGTGGTTTACGAGACACCCGATGGCGTCGCGGTGCAGTGGGTTCCTCTGGGCGAAGGCGTCGTCGATTTCACGAAGATCATCGCCACGGCGCGCGCGATCTGCCCGCCGATCGCCGTATTCAACAAGCCAATTACCGGGCGCCCGCCGGAGCATCTGGCGATTTACAATTCCGAGTTCATGAAGAAGTGGGAGGACATGCGCGGCGTGGACCTCGCCCGTTTCCTCGTGCTGGCGAGGCGCGGCCATCCGTACGAGGGCCAAATGGTCGTCGAGGACATGCCGGGCAAGAAACCAGATGCGATCGCCGCCGCCTTGCAGTATCAGCAGCTCGACCACATGCGGCGCGGTATCGAGTATGCGCGCAAGACTCTGGACTTGGGCGTCCAGTGGCGGGCTTGATCGAGACAACTGTTCCGGAAACACGATCAGCCGCGAACCCGGAAATAGACAGACACTACTACTTCGACACTTTTTGCGCGCATAACACAAGTTCCGCCCGCGATCCATCTTTTACTTGTTTTCCTTCTTGCCTTTGTTTCCTAATAATTTAGTGCAACGTTGCTTTTTACGAAGATCAAAAACCCGTTCATTTGCCCTTGCACGGGTTAGGGGCCGCGTCAAACGCGAGCGGCCAGCGCCCACCTTTTAGCATTCGCGATCTCCAGGGCCTAGGTTGGAGTCCGCTTAGCGAAGGGCTACGAAGATGATCAGTCGT
>VFSW01010301.1_pt1 | contig 13260 bp, 8 predicted proteins | sample 5358111 | NCBI WGS metagenome assembly VFSW01 (sample SAMN11554181, study PRJNA540505) | mine drainage metagenome | isolation source: sediment from site ElyBrook_90M | place: USA: Ely Copper Mine, Vershire, VT | collected 2017 | reverse complement strand
CCCCCCGACCCCCCCACCGCCCGCCCGCCCCCCGTCCCTCCGCGCGCGCCGCGCGCGCCCCCCGGGCGCCGGCCCGCGCGCCGGCGGTATGCCTGAACCGCGGCGGCGGCGCCGGCCGCCGCGGCGAGCGTGGCGCCGCCGAGCCATAGCCACGGGTCGTCGATGCGCCAGACGGTCATCCGAGCGCGCCGGCCAGGGCCGTCAAGTTCGGCTCGATATCCGTTAGTTCTTGCGGCAGACGCAGAAGCAGCGCGAGACTTTCGGGCACATCGATCGTCTTGCCGAGCAACGGCTCCACGATTTCATTGAATTTCGCCGGATGCGCCGTCGCCACGAGGACCCATGGGCGCGCGCTCCGCTCCTTCTCCGGGAGGCGGCTGTACACCTCGGCGGCGGTCGCCGTATGGGGGCACCATTCGCGCCCGTACCGCCGGTAGTCTTCGCGGATTCGCGCGCGAATTGCGGCGTCATCCACGCTCTCGGCGTCGAGCCGGCCGCGCAGCGCCTCCAACGTCGGATAGAGCGCGCGCAGGCGCTCCATGTTGCTCGGGTTGCCGACATCCATCGCAGAAGCCAGCGTCGCGATGCTTGGCCGCGGCCGCCATTCGCCGGTCTGCAAATAGTCCGGGACAGTACGGTTCGCATTGTGTGCGAGGATGATCCGATCGATCGGCAACCCGAGCGCGCGTGCCCAGACGGCTGCGAATGCGTTGCCGAGATTGCCGGCCGGGATGATGAAATTCGCGCGGCTGCCGGTGCGTTGTTCGATCTCGAGACTCGAGGCAATGTAATAGACCATCTGCGGCAGAAGCCGCCCGATGTTGATGCTGTTCGCCGAGCTGAAGCGGTGCCGGCGGTTCAACGAAGCGTCGACGAACGCCTCCTTGACCAGGCGTTGGCAGTCGTCGAATGTTCCGTCGACCCGCAGCGAGGCGACATTCCCGCCCCAACAGGTCAGCTGCTGCTCCTGGCGCGGACTCACCAGCCCCTTCGGGTAGAGGATCACGACGCGCGCCCACGGACGGCGGTGAAACGCCGCTGCGACCGCACCGCCGGTGTCGCCCGACGTCGCGACCAGAATCGTCAACGGCGGCGCCGCGGCAGTCTCCAGCCGCTGCAGGCACTGCGCGAGGAAGCGCGCGCCGAAGTCCTTGAATGCCGCGGTCGGCCCATGAAAGAGTTCCAGCACGAACAGCGCATGCCGACTGTTCGCGATCGCCGTGGTGGGCGCCGGCAAATCGAGCGCGGCCTCGGCGATTTCGCCGAGCAAGGGCTGGAGCCGGTCGCCCGCGAAGAAGCCCTGCAGCGCCGTGTGGGCGAGGGCCGGAAGGCCCGATAGCGGCTTGAGAGCGGCGCGGTCGACCGTCGGCAGACGGTTCGGCACATACAGGCCGCCGTCGGCCGCCAGCCCCCGCGCTATCGCCTCGCTGAGCGTCGCGTGAGGCGCGGTGCCGCGGGTGCTCACGTAGAAGAAATCGGACATCAGGCTTGCACCACTCGGGCCCCGTAGTTCTCGATCGTCGAGATCCAACAATCCGACTTCAGGCCGTGCGACTCGAACGCGGCCACCATCGCGCCGCGCACCGCCTCCGCATATTGAATTTCGGACCAGGCGAACACGGTCGGGCCCGCGCCCGAGATCGAACAGCCGAGCGCGCCGGCGGACATCGCGCCGCGCTTCACGTCCTTGAACCCCGGGATCAAGGACTCGCGCTGCGGCTCGATGATCACGTCGTTGAACGAGTCACGGATCATGTCCAGATCGTTCGAATAGCAGCCGCTGATGAATCCGGCGAGATTCGCAGTCTGCCAGACGAAGTCGGAGCGGGTTACGTCCGCCTTGAGGATCGCGCGCGCCTCGCGTGTGCCGAGCAGCATGTGCGGATGCACGAGGACGCAGCGCAGTCCGGGCGGCACGGGGATTTTCTTGACGCGGGGGTTGTCGATGCCGACGGTCAGTACCAGTCCGCCGAACAGGCTCGGCGCGATGTTGTCGAGATGCGCCGAGCCGCTCGCGACGATTTCGCCCTGCATCGCGAATTTCAGCAGTTCGAGCTGGCCGAGCGGCTCCTCCAGCAGTGCATTCGCCGCGACCACGGCCGCGACCGCGGACGCGGCCGAACCGCCCAATCCGGATGAGAGCGGAATGCCTTTATCGATGTCGAGTTCGAATCCGAATCCAAGCCGGTGCGCGGCGTGCAGCGCCTGGACCGCGCGGCCGGCGGTGTTGCGCGCAGCCTCGACCGGCAGCGCGCCGGCGATCCCGCCGATCGTGCGGATGCGCACCAACGGCTCCTCTATGCGCCGCACGCGGACCCGGTCGCCAACGGCCTCGACGGTGTGGCCCAGAATGTCGAAACCGATTCCGACATTGGCGACCGTGGCGGGAGCATATGCAGTTACGTCGATGAGCACGCTATTTCCTCGAATTGTCCAACTATAGGTGTGCGCCCAGATAGGCGGCCAGGCGCAACAGGTCCGCGAAGACACCGCCCGCCGTCACGGCGGGACCCGCTCCCGGACCCTGTACGATCAGCGGGTTGTCGCAATACCGGCTGGTCGCGAAACGCACGACGTTGTCGGTGAGCGCGATATTGGCGAATGCATGTTTAGCATCGAGGCGCGTGAGGCCGACTGTGGCCGTGCCGGACGCGTCGATACGCCCCACGTAGCGCAGCACTTGCGAGCGCGCGCGCGCCTCGGCGTACATTTTTGCGATGGCCGCGTCGAACTCCGGCAGGCGATCCATGAACTCGGCCACGCCGCAGTGCGCGAGTTCCTGCGGCACGAGCCCCTCGACCCGCACATCCGCCATTTCCAAGGTCAGGCCCATCTCGCGGCCGAGAATGATCAGCTTGCGCGCGACGTCCACGCCCGACAGGTCGTCGCGCGGATCGGGCTCCGTGTAGCCCTTCTGTTTCGCGCTGCGCACGATCGAGGAAAACGGCTCCGTGCCGTCGAAGACGTTGAACAGGTACGCCAACGTCCCTGAGAAAATTCCCTCGATACTGACGATATCGTCGCCGGTTTCACGCAGATCCCGCAGCGTTTGGATGATCGGCAAGCCGGCGCCGACCGTCGCTTCGTAGAGGTAATGGGTCCCGGCGGCGCGTCCCGCCGCGAGGCACGCACGATAAAACGACAGAGGACCGCTGTTCGCCTTCTTGTTCGGCGTGACGACATGGATTCCGCGCGCGAGCCAGTCGCGGTAGTGCGCCGCAACGTCCGCGCTCGCCGTGCAGTCGACGATCACCGTGTGCGGAATGTAGTCGGCCTGGACGGCGTTCACGAACTTTTCCAGATCGAGCGGTTGACCCGCGTTTTCGATGAGCTCGGGCCAGGACTGCAAGTCGATCGCGCCTTCCTCGATCAGCATTCTCTTCGATCCGGCGATCCCGCGGACGCGAATGTCGACATTCAGCGCGCGCAGCCGCTCGACTTGACCCGCGATTTGTTCCAACAGGACGCGGCCCACGGTGCCAGGCCCGATCAAGCCGATCGAGAGCGTGTTCGGCGACAGATAGAAGCCGGCATGCACGGCGCGCAGCGCCTTGGCCGCGCCCTTGCCGTCGACGACGACGGAAATGTTGCGCTCCGAGGCTCCCTGGGCGATCGCCCGCACGTTGATGCCGGCGCGCGCCAGCGAATCGAACACTTGGGCGGCGACGCCGTGGACGCCCGCCATGCCGTCGCCGACGACCGCCAATATGCTCATGCCTAGGCCGACGTCCACGCTCTGGATGTGGCCCGCGCGCAGTTCCGTATCGAATGCGCCGCGCACGGCCTGCTCGGCGCGGGCCGCCTGCGCCTCGGGAATCGCGAAGCAAATCGAATGTTCCGAACTGCCCTGCGAGATGAGGATCACCGAAATGCCGGCGTCGCGCAGCGCGCCGAACAGGCGGTTCGCGGTGCCGGGGACGCCGATCATGCCGGCGCCCTCGAGATTGACGAGCGCGACCGGATCGATCGACGTGATGCCCTTGACCTTGAGCGCCGAGGTCGGGTGCGAACAGATCAGCGTACCCGGCTTCGACGGCGCGAAGGTGTTGCGGATGTAGATCGGTATGTCGCGCGCGATCGCCGGCTCCATCGTCTGCGGATGGATGACTTTCGCTCCAAAATACGCAAGTTCCATCGCTTCGTTGTATGAAAGCTGGTCGATCACCTGCGCGTTCGGCACGAGCCGCGGGTCCGCCGAAAGAACGCCGTCGACGTCGGTCCAGATCTGGATCTCGGCGGCATTCAACAGCGCGCCGAAGATGGAGCCGGAAAAATCGCTGCCGTTGCGGCCGAGCGTCGTCTGAATTCCGCGCGTCGTCGTCGCGATGAAGCCCGTGACGATGAGGCGGCCGCCGAAATCCGGCGGCACGAGGTTCTCGATGTTGCGCTCGCTCTCGGACCATTGCACGACGGGTCCGAGCGGACCCCATTCCACGACGATCACGCGGCGCGCGTCGATCCAAAGAACCTCGCCGTCGATGCGGGCGCGTTCGCGCAGGAACGGCGCAAACAGGCGCGTCGACCAAATCTCTCCGTAGCCGCAGATGACGTCTTGCACGGAAGCCGGGGCCGCGCGGATCAAGCGAACCGTGTGCAGCATGCCGGCGATGTCGGCAATGTCCCGGTCCAGGTCCCTGCCGTAGGCGTCGCGGGCGGCGGGCGACACCAAGGCGGCCGCGAGTTCGACGTGCCGCGTTCGCAATGCGTCGAGCGCCGCCAGGTAGTCGCCTTCCGGGCTTTCGGCGAGCTGCACGAGGCCGAGCAGACTGTCGGTGACGCCGCGGCACGCGGACAGCACGACGGCCTCGCGCGGACTGCGTCCGGCCTCGACGATGTCCGCGACGCGCCGGAAGCAACTCGCGTCGGCGACGCTGGAACCGCCGAATTTGTGTACGATCCATTGATTCATAATTCGCTCTCGCCCGCTGCCGCAGCGGGCGCCATCGGCATTCCCTTCGAGGTCATTGACGCGGATCGATCGCGGCGGGTCCACACTGGACAGCCGAGAACTTTAATCGTACCGGGCAGAGCCTAGCAAGCATTTCCGCTACACTGCGCCTGATGGATTATGCGCTCTCTGGCCTGTCCCGATTTTTCGCCGCGGCGCAGATGCGGGCGGAGCCCTTGGTTTTGGCGACAGTGCTCGCCACCGAGGGATCGACTTATCGCAAGCCCGGCGCCCGAATTCTGATTGGGGTCGACGGACGCACGAGCGGCCTGTTGAGCGGTGGCTGCCTGGAGGCGGATTTGCGGGAACGCGCGGCGCGCGTGCTCGCGCAAGACGCACCGGCGCGGCTTTATTTCGACACTCGCGAGTCGGATGATCCGGTGTGGGGCCTAGGGCTGGGATGCGAGGGTGCGATGGACATCTGGCTCCAGCCGACGCGGCCGCCGGCATATGCCGGCATGGCCTATCTGCACCGCTGCCTCGAGTCCGAGACCAGCGGCGCAATTGCGACCGTCGTCGGCGGTGCGGCGGCCGCCGACGAGCTCGGCGCCCACGGCTACCGCGGCGTCACGCCGACCGACGAGATGTCGGCCGCGCTCGCGGACCTGGCGGCGAATCCTGCATTCACCGAGGCTGCGGCGCTGCGCCCCTTGCTGTTTCACGGCCGCGAATTGGAGGTATTCGTCGCACCGGTCGGCTTGCCGGCCGCCTTGCTGTTGTGCGGCGGCGGGCCCGACGCGATCCCGGTGCAGGCGTTCGCGAGCGCGTTGGGCTGGCGCGTCACCGTGTACGACCACCGCCCGGCATTTGCCCAAAACGAGTTCTTTCCCGGCGCGGCGCGCGTCCTCTGTGCACGGCCGGAGGAGCTTGCGAGTCGACTGGACACCGGCAGCTTCGATGCAGCCGTCGTCATGAGCCATCACCTCGAGGCGGATGCGGCGTATTTGCGCGCACTGGCCGCGAAGGCGCCTTCCTATATCGGCCTGCTCGGGCCGGCCGCACGCCGACAGCGCCTGTCGATCGAGGTCGGCGAGCCGCTCGAACGCATCGCCGCGATCCTGCACGGACCCGTCGGACTGGACATCGGCGCGAGCAGCCCGGAAGCGATCGCGTTGTCGATCGTCGCGCAAATTCAGGCGGTTCTCGCGAAAAGGCCCGGCGGCGCGTTCTCCTGAGCCGGCGCGCGCGCCATTCAGGCGCCGCGGCGCCTGGCGCCGCGCGGCCGTTCTGCGGCGCGCGCGCGAATTGCCGCTCCGTGTCGGGGCGCCCCGGCTTTGGGCAAGCCGGTATGCTGCGTGCGCAACGGCGACGATGCCGCGCCGCGCACTGCGCCGGGCCGCCCGTCGTGCGCGGGCTGATACGCCGGAACTAGATGATGTTTGCCGTTGCCGATCAAGTCGGCGCGGCCCATGCGCTTCAGCGCGTCGCGCAGCAGCGGCCAGTTATCCGGATCGTGATAGCGCAGAAACGCCTTGTGCAAGCGGCGCGTCTTGACGCCCTTCGGTACCACGACGTCCTCGCCCGCGCGCGAAATGCGCTTCAGCGGATTCTTGCCCGAGTGATACATCGCCGTCGCCGTCGCCATCGGCGCCGGCAGGCACGCCGGCCCCGGGGCCGCGCGCAAGCCGGTTTTATTAAGGCCCAGGGCGCGCGCCAGCCTGTCCTCGTCGCGCGTGCCCGGGTGCGCCGCGATGAAGTACGGAATCAAGTATTGTTCCTTACCCGCCTCGCGCGAGTACTTGTCGAACAATTCCTTGAAGCGGTGGTAGGTCCCGACGCCGGGCTTCATCATCTTCGACAGCGGCCCTGCGCCGATCGCTTCGGGCGCGATCTTGAGGTAGCCGCCGGTGTGGTGCGCAGCCAGTTCCTTCACATATTCGGGCGATTCGATCGCAAGGTCGTAGCGCACGCCCGACGCGATCAGCACCTTCTTCACGCCCGGAACCTTGCGCGCGCGCCGGTAGAGGTTGATCAACGGCGTGTGATCGGTGTCGAGATTCGGGCAGACGCCGGGGTAGACGCAGGATGGGCGGCGGCACGCCGATTCGATCGCGGCACTCTTGCAGTGCAGGCGATACATGTTCGCGGTGGGCCCGCCGAGATCGGAAATGACGCCGGTGAACCCCGGCGCGCGGTCGCGGATCGTCTCGATCTCGCGGATCACGGATTCTTCCGAGCGGCTTTGGATGATGCGTCCTTCATGCTCGGTGATCGAGCAGAACGTGCAGCCGCCGAAACAGCCTCGCTGGATCGCGACGGAAAAGCGGATCATCTGATAGGCCGGAATCTTCGCGTCGCCGTACTTGGGATGCGGCCGGCGCGCATAGGGCAATTCGTAGACCAGGTCCATTTCCGCGGTCGTCAGCGGTATCGGCGGCGGATTCAGCCAGACGTCGACCGAACCGTGTCCCTGCACGAGCGCGCGCGCGTTGCCGGGATTCGCCTCGAGGTGCAGCACGCGCGAGGCGTGCGCATAGAGCACGGCGTCCCGACTGACCGCTTCGTACGAGGGCATGCGGATCACGCTGTGCGCGCGTGCGGCATTCGGCACGGCGCGAGTATGCCGAACCACCGCCGCGGCCGCAGCCGCGGGGCCCGCGGGGGCTGCGCCGATTGCGGGGCCTTGCGCGTACGGGTCCTGCGGCGGGTTCAACGGGCCCGGCTCGTCGAGCGTGCTGGAATCGATTTCTATCCAGCCTGGCGCACGCCCGCGGCGCACGAATGCCGTTCCGCGCAGGTCCGTGATCGAGTCCACGGGTTCGCCGCGGTCCATGCGCCGTGCGATTTCCACGATCTGCCGTTCGGCGTTGCCGAACACCAGAAGGTCCGCTTTCGCATCCACGAGCACGGAGCGGCGGACTTGCTCCGACCAATAATCGAAGTGCGCGATGCGGCGCAGGCTCGCTTCGATGCCGCCGACGACAATCGGCGTTTGCCGGTAGGCTTCGCGCAAGCGCTGCGAATAGACGATCACGCAGCGATCCGGCCGATTGCCGCCACGGCCGCCGGGCGTATACGCATCGTCGCTGCGCACCCGCCGGTCCGACGTATAGCGGTTGACCATCGAGTCCATATTGCCGCCGGTGACGCCGAAAAACAGGCGCGGTGCCCCGAGCGCACGAAAGCTCTCGACGTCGCGCCAATCGGGCTGGGCTAGGATGCCGACGCGAAATCCCGCCTTTTCCAGTACCCGGCCGACGATCGCCATGCCGAAGCTCGGATGATCGACGTACGCATCGCCGGTCACAATCACGATATCGCAGCGGTCCCAGCCGCGCGCGTCCATCTCGGCGCGCGTCGTCGGCAGGAACGGCGCGGGCGGCGAGCCGGCCGGTCCATGGCCGGCGCCGGCCCGATCGGAAGTGAAAAGAGGTGCGGCTGTCTGCATCGCCGCGATTAAATAGGATTCCTCCCGCCAAGTACAACGAAATACGGCATCGGCCTAGCCGACGTTGACCGGGACGTAGATTTGCGCATTGTCGCGCTGGATGAGCAGCGCAACATTGCGGCCGGAATGCGCCACTTGGCGCTTGAGCTGCTCGATCGTGTCGACGTGCCGGCCGTTGACGCCGAGCACGACGTCGCCCGCCTGCAGGCCGGCCGTCAACGCCGGACCGGTGACATCCTCGATCACCAGGTGGCCGCGGGTATGCAGCTCGCGCTGCTCATCGGGATTCAATTCCCGAACGGCGACCCCGAGCTTGCCGCCGTTACCCGCGCCTTTATTGCTCGCCAAATCAGCCGTCCGGTCCTTGAGCAGCACGGTGCGCACGGTGACCACCGTGTTCTTGTGGTTGCGCCAAATACCGAGACGCGCTGCGCTGCCCACCGGCAGCGCGGCGATCACGGTCGGCAAATCGAGCGATCGGTCGATCGGCCGGCCGTTCACGCTGATGATGACGTCGCCGGCCTTCAGACCCGCGCTCTCACCCGGTCCTTTCGGGTCGACGCCGCTGATCAGCGCACCGTGCGGGATGCCGAGACCGAAGGACTCGGCGAGCTGCTGATTGAGGTCCTGAACTTCGACGCCGATGCGGCTGCGGCGCACGGTGCCGGTGCGCAGAAGCTGATCCTTGACGTTGAGTGCGATGTCGATCGGAATGGCGAACGACATGCCCATGAAGCCGCCGGTGCGGCTGAAGATCTGCGAGTTGATGCCGATCACCTTGCCGTTCATGTTGAACAGCGGCCCGCCCGAATTTCCCGGATTGACGGCGGCGTCGGTCTGGATGAACGGTACGTAATTATTCTCACCCGGCAGCGCTCGAGCGGTCGCGCTGACGACGCCCGCGGTGACCGTGTTCTCGAAGCCGAACGGCGAGCCGATCGCGACCACCCATTGTCCGGGCTTGACGTCGGCGGGATTGCCGAACTGCACCGCAGGCAGGCCCGTCGCCGCGATCTTGATCAGCGCGACATCGCTGCGCCGGTCGACGCCGATGACTTTCGCGGGAAATTCGCGCCGATCGGTGAGCTTGACCGTCACGGTCGTCGCGTCGTCGACGACATGCGCGTTGGTCAGAATATAGCCGTCGGTGCTGACGATGAAGCCGGAGCCGATGCCGCGCGCGGGCGGCATGTTCTGCGGCTGCATTTGGAAGCGGCGGAAGAACTGCGAGAGCGGATCCTCGGCGCTGCCGAATTGAGGCATCGCGGTGTTCTGTTTCTCGACGACGCTGATATTGACGACCGAGGGTCCGCTGCGCGCGACCAAGCCCGAGAAATCCGGCAGCCCGGTGACTGCCGCCGCGGCGGCGGCCGGTGCGGCCTTGCCCTGCGGCGACTCGGCGAACGCGCTCGAGCGCTGATGTACGACGACAACGGTCAAAATGCCCGCAATCGCGGCGAGCGACCATGCTCTGATACTGCCCATTGGAATAAGCCCCTTCCGTAAGGTGATGAAAAAGACACTCCTAAAGACCGAGGAACCGAGGCTTTGGTTTCAAAATTTCGGACGGTTCACGCATTTTTTTTTCGGACAGGGGGTTAAATTGGACATTTGCCGCGATTTGAACCATTGGTCGAAAGTCGAATCCTATGGAAGAAGCAAGCGCCCCGAATCTGATCGTCGCCGGCGGCGACGTGAAGCGCATGCAGTGGCTGACCCACCATGTGACCAGCCATTGGTCGAGCGCCAATGTGACCACGCTGCCGGATGCGGATGCCGCATCCCTGGCGCGAGCGCTGACTGCGGTTGATCCAGACGCACTGTTCGTGCAAATCGATTTCTGCGCGGAGGCGGCTGCGGCCAAAGCATTGGTGGCGCTGCAGGAATTGGCCCGATCGCGCCCGGCGCTTCACTGCGTCGTGCTTGCGGAAAACGGCGGCGAAATCGCCGCCGTGCGTGCGATGAAAGCCGGCGCCGGAGATTACCTGCCGCTAGCGCTGCTGACGCGGGATTCGTTGCTGGCCGCGGTTGCGGAGGCTTTCGAGAAGCGCAGCGCCCCGACGGCGCGCCCGGACCCGGACCCGGCCGCGCGCGCGGTCGCCGACGGGCGTCCGCTGGTCGAGGTCCCCGGTTATTCGATCATCAAGGAAATCGCGACGAGCAACTTCTCCTCGGTTTACCTCGCGCGCGGCGAGCGCCTGCGGCGCAACGTCGTGCTCAAGGTCATGCAGCGCGGCGCCGGTCAGCGGGAACTCGAGGATGCGGAACGGTTCCACCGGGAATATGAAATCATCTCGAGCATCGCGCACCGCGCGATCGCGGAAATCCATGATTTCGGCAGCCTGCCGAATCACTTGTATCTCGCGATGGAATATTTTCCGTGCGGCGACCTGCGCGACCGCTTGCGCAATCCATTGAGCACCGCCGAAAGCCTGTATTATTTGCGTTCGATCGCCGAGGCGCTGCGCGTGATTCACGTCTTTGGCGTATTGCACCGGGACTTGAAGCCGGCGAACGTGATGCTGCGCGAAGACAATGCCCCGGTCCTGATCGACTTCGGGCTCGCGCGCCGCGCCCAGGAGGAAGCATCGATGACCGGCATCGGCCAAGTGCTCGGCTCCCCTTATTACATCAGCCCGGAGCAGGCGCAAGGCCAACGCGTCGATGCCCGCACCGACCTGTACAGCCTCGGCGTGATGTTCCACGAAATGCTGACCGGCCGAAAGCCCTATACCGGGGCGAGCGCCGTCGAAATCATGGCGCAACATGCCAACACGCCAATTCCCGCACTGCCCGAGGGAGCGGCGGCGCAGCAGCCCTTGGTGAATCGACTCATGGCGAAAGACCCGCGCGACCGCTACCCGTCGGTCGATGAACTCCTCGCCGACATCGATCCCACGCTGTGCGCGGTCGCCTGAGAGTATGTGACCCGCGTCACGCTTGCGCAGCGCACGCGCGCGGGATGTGACTTGGGTAGCTGCGCAAGCCGCCGCGGTTTGGCAACCTTCGAAATATGTTCAGCACAGCTCAGCGCGAGGAACCCGCGTCAGCCGCGTCCCGGCCCATTGACGCCGGCCGGTTCGCAGCCGCGATCAAGAGAAGCATTGCAATCGGTGTTTTGTTCGTCGACCGCGAAAATAATGTTCTGCAGGAGACATCGGACGCGGCCGCCAGCCTGCTCCGCTGCCGCAATCTCGGATCGACGAATTTTGCAGCACTGCTGAAGCCGCTGGTCGCCGAAAAGTCCTTGCGCGCGCTGCTCGAGACGCTCGCACGGACGCGCGCCTGCGCGGCGGGCGACGGTGCAGGCGGCGCGGCGGAACTTGCCGAAGTCGAAGTGCGTTTGCCGAATCCGGACGGTTCGACGGCCACGGCCTTTTACCGCTTCAGGTTCAGCGTGGTCGACGCGCACCCGGACCGCAGCGTGTGCATGCTCGCGATCGCCGACGAGACCGCCGATGTCCAGCACCTGCGCGAACTCAAGGACTTGCGCAGCGAGGTGCGGCTCCAATCCGAAATATTGCGCAGCCTGCTGCGGATCGGCCGCGCCCGCTTCGCCGCGTCGATGCAGCGGGCGGACGTGGCGATGAATGCGATCAACCCGATTTTGAAAAAGCCGGCGCGCGAGCAAGCCGCTTTCCGCAACAAGCTCGAAGAGACCCTCCTGCAGGTCGATTGCATACGCCGCGAGGGGGCCGCGCTCAAGCTCACGTCCTTGGAGCGCACGGCGCGCTCGTTCGAGGACTCGCTGCACGATCTGCGCAGCCGCGCCACCTTGAGCGGCGGCGACTTCCTCCCGCTCGCCGTCGAATTGGACGCGTTGTTCGGCCAATTCGCGCTCGTGCGCACGCTGACCAGGAATGCGCAGCCGCCCGCGGGGGATGCGGCTGCGGCCGGCGGCGAACGTATGACCGATAACGGCACGCAGATCATCGATGCGCCGGAATTGCTCGCGAGAATGACGGCGGCCGATCTTGCCATGGGCCGCGCTTCCGCCGCGCCGGCGCGCATGCCCCGCGCCGCGCGCAGCGGCAGTCTCGAGGGCACGCTGACTTCATTGACGCAACATATCGCCGAAGAATACGCGAAGGTCGTGCAGCTGGAGTGCGTCGGTCTCGATCTCGTGCCGGCGCCCTATCAGGGCGTGGTCAAGAATGTCGCGATTCAGTTGATTCGCAACGCGATCATGCATGGCATCGAAACACTGGAGGCGCGCGCGCGCACGGGCAAAGCGCCCTGCGCCGCGCTGCGGCTCGTGTTCACCGCACTACCGGTGGGCGGCTACGAATTACGCTTCCACGACGACGGCTGCGGGGTCGATCCGCAGCTTGCGCGCGATGTCGCCGCGGCGAAAGGACTCATCGACGCCCGAGCTGCGGCGGCGCTGGCGGACCGCCAGGCGATCAAACTGATATTCAAAACGGGATTTACGACGATCGAGAGCGGCCGCACGCAGGGACACGGCGGCGGTTTGACACTGGTGCGCCGATACGTCGAGGAAGCCGGCGGCAAGATCGCACTCGCGAGCATGCCGGGCCGCGACACGCGCTTCAAAGTCAGTCTGCCCGCGCTCGCGCCAGCGGGCGCCTGAACGGGCATTGCGTCCCGCTCCTTCACACGCACGCGGCATGGGCCGGCGACCGCCGTGGTTTCGACCGCGCTGCGGTGATCATGGTTGCCGCGCTCACGCCCGTGCGGCGGCGCCGAGCGCGCGCCGTCGTACGACATACACGAGCCCGGCGCCGATGAGAATATCCGGCCAGCCGAGCGCGCCGCCGTGGCTCGACGCCGTGACCGTCAAGCTGGCCGACGCGGGGGGGGGGGGGGGGGCCCCGGGGGGCGGGGGGGAAGAACCCCCCCGCCGCGGAGAAGAGGAGGGGGCGGGGGGTGGGGGGTTGGACCCCCAAACAAAACCGGACAAGAG
>VFSW01010300.1_pt1 | contig 13261 bp, 10 predicted proteins | sample 5358111 | NCBI WGS metagenome assembly VFSW01 (sample SAMN11554181, study PRJNA540505) | mine drainage metagenome | isolation source: sediment from site ElyBrook_90M | place: USA: Ely Copper Mine, Vershire, VT | collected 2017 | reverse complement strand
GAACTTGATCTTACAACTGCCGCTGCTGGAACAGCCCAAGTATATCGGCTAGTAGCGCATTGTAGCTTCAACTATAACTAAGAAAGGAGTAGCTAATGGCTAACGATTACAGTGGTCGAATTTGGCGTATTGATTCAGCCGGTACTACTCCTTTTGGTTCTGCTAATGTAAAAATCAAAGGTGGTTCGTGGACTGGGATGACAGCTACGGGTCAGACTTTTACAATCACTGATGTTGCTGGAAGAACTTATACTTGGACTGCGACAGATTCTACTCTAGACGCAGGTGGTGTAAACTTCGACGAGCTTGGCTGGTTGTCTGGGCCTTTGACTTTTGGAGGTACTTTTACAGGAGAAGTGCTGCTGTATCTTGCAGGTGGTAGGTAATGGGAAAGATGCAAACAAAACAACTTGCCAATGGGAATACTCAGCTTGAGATTACCTATGGCGGAGCAGATTTTCCTTTCGGAGGTGTAGATGCGTCTGCGCCTCCTGCTTATATTGATCCTAGATCGTTTATAAAAGCTGATGGGGCTATTGTTGTTAATAATAAACTTTGCACTTTGACTCTCAGTACGAATGTAATTATTCCTACTCTTTTTTCAGGTGTTGTAGGAGTTGTACTTCTTGGAGCAGGTACATTCTATAACTCTCTTTATGGACAGCTTAATTATGTACTAGGTTATACTTCAGCTTCTTTCAGCGGTCCGCCGGGTGGAAATACTTATACTTTTTATATAACTTCATGGAAGAGCGAGTACCCAAATACAGTCTATAATGAAATACTTGCTGTAGACTTGTACGATGATCATACCGCGCCGACGAATGCGTCAATTGTACTTCCTTGCATTGCTTCAAGTTCTATCAACACTGGTGGAGGTATAGGTGCTACAGGAAGTGTAGTCGCTGTTGATACCAACGGTAACATCCAAAGTATCAATCTCACAGGAGGTGCTGGATACTCAGTTGGAGAGCTTGTCGAGATAATGCCTGTGGGATACGCAGTAAGACAATATGCTTGGGTTACTGTTACTACTATCGGAGCAGGAGAAGCGATTGACACTGTTACTGTTCAAAATGGAGGCCGTGGTTATCAAGTAGGATCAGTAACTGCTGGACTTGTCGAGTCTGCTGCTCTTGTAGGTCTCTCTATCAATGGGACAAGTGTTACAATAAATACCTATACTGGCGGCAATACTACAGCAGGAATTGTAAGTGAATTGGTCACGCAGATCAATCAAGTTGTGGGAACTATCGTAGCTGCAACATCTTCGTATGATGGAACTTCAGTTATACTTACAGCTATCGAAGTAGGTTCGGCTGGTAATTCAATTACAGTTCAGGATGTTTCTACTGGTGCAGTTGCTGGAGCGACTCCTCCATTTTACTTTCCAGTTAAAACGCAGACTACACTTCAGAATGGTCAGGATCAAGTTACAGCAGCTGCTCCTACTGTATTGCATAATGCAAGTGCTACCTCAGAAGGTGGGACTATTTATTTTGGAAATCTTGGACCTATGATTTTGAAATACGGCGGTCCGGGGCAGTTTGATATTTCCAGTATGTATCAAGGAGTCTCGATTCTTAGCAAGTTTGCTGGTTCGCTTCTTGGAATAGGCATAATTCCGCAACTTGGTTTTGAAGTTCAGAATCAGGATATGATTTTTGCATGGACGGCTGGAGGAAAGCTAGATACATGGTCCCCACTTAATGCTTCTGGTAATGTAACAGGAGCGGGGTTTGAGCAACTTGCGGATATTGGAGAGCCTCTTACAGGTTTGATTGTAAGTAATGGTACAGCTTTTATTCTTCGTAAAGAAGGTGTATCATATGCCACTGCTACTGGAAATAGCTTAGTACCATTTAATGTAAATCACATTGGTCTTGGTCCGCAAGGAGAAGGAACTCAGACTCCATATCTTGTAACACAATATGACTCAGTTGGAGCGTACGTAGGAAATACTGATGTATGGCAGCTTACGGGAAGTATATCTCCGATAGGGAGTAAGATTCGGCAGTTAATTTTTCCCCAGCTAGCTGCTCAGACTATTCCTGATGCTCAGCTTGCAGCGGTATCCGGGGCTGTGAATATTGGAGGAGATGAGTTTCCAATAGCAGCATTTGCTATTGGAGATGTGGTTTATGTATTCAATACTTCTAATGGTACTTGGACTACAGTTACTTTGAATTCAGTTCCATTCCCAAGTATTACAAGACTAGTACCTTTGGTTCTTACTCCTCAAGTGACTACTGCAAATCCCAGCAATTATACTCAGACTCAGATAGGATTCGCAATTCAACAAACTTTGAATGGAGGTACTGAAGCTCCTTTGTTTCTTACTTTTACTGAGCCGTATGTCAGAATAGCAGATACTTCAAATGGCTTTGATGTAGTTTTTCCAGTTGAAGAAGTAATATTTGGACGTGATGTAACTATTGATGCTCTGTATGTCGCATTGCAGGGGCAATTCAATGCTGATGTCACATTTACTATCTTAGTGAATGGAGAACAATATGCGGTGTATTCATTGCTAGCTTCTTCTTTTACTGATATAAATGCTAACCCAATTGAGCTTCAGATTTTTCCTGCGACTGCTACTGGTATTTTTACAGCTCATGCCCCACAACTTCAATTCCAACTTGAAAGCTCAAGTCTTACAGATGCGCCTTTGATACGGTTTACAAAAATAACAATGTTTGGTTCCATTGATGCTAATCAGAGGCCAGTCTAATGCGACCTTATGATCCTAATACTTTTGCCCACACTCTTCCAGTAGTGCATAGGCAGTGGCTTCAGAATGTACAGCAAGTACTCACTGGGAATGTAGATATGGGAACTCCTACTGCTAATGCTCCTTCTACCGCCGGAATCAATGCTGGAGTTTACACACAGTTTGAACAAGGAAATGGTTCTGGAATTCTGGTAAGAATTGCTGCTAATGGGGTTGGAGATACTGGGGCTTCTTATAACTGGGCTGCAACTGGTACTGGAGTAGCTATCAATCATGGTTTAGCAAGGCAACCTATAGGTTTTCATGTTGTAGATGCAGACAAAGCAGTACAGATTTATAGAACCGCAGCTCCAGATAATCAGACTATTACTCTGGCATCATCTGATAATACTGCTTCTGTAACGGTGTATGTATTCTAGGAGATCACAATGAGTTTTGAAGCTCAAGATTGTTTTACAGGAATTCAACAGTTACTTATGAACAGGACTCTAGCTCAAACAGCGATGCTAGAGGCTATTAGAAAAACTGTTCTTGAATTTACTGAAGATTACAAGCATCCACTTCTTGAGGCTACTGGACCTCTGGTGCAGCTTACACAGTATCAGAATTCTTATTCGCCTAATTATTTTTTGAACACTACTGATGTAAATTTGGATGTAAGTAAGGTAAATTCATTCTTTATCTACAACAGTTACTACTCGGTACCAAGTCCTACAAATGGAATAACAAATTCTGGTTATGATCTGAAGTTTAGTAGTATCAAGGATATTGAAGTGCTTCTGAACATTCCTGGCTTACCAGTCTATTGGTCTAGAAACAACAATCAAATTTATATTGGCTCCATGCCTGATCAAGCGTATTATTTGTATATGCGCTATCAGATGCAACATCCTGATTCTAATGTAGTCAATGGTTTTCAAGATGCCACACAGATTATGATGGCTGATACTTGGCAAGAGATTGTGGAATATGGAGCGGCTATAAGAATCGCACCTACAATCAACCTAGCGGATAAGAAGATGGAGCTTTTTACTTCACTTTACGGCGATCAAAAATTTCAAACATCTGGTGGAATTGATGGCGCTCCGGGCTTAATCTTCCAAAGAACCTCGCAGCGTAATCGAGATCAACAAACTACTACAAGAAGGCTTCGACTTAGAATGGGAGGAGTATAATGGCAACTACTACTGTACCTGCTTCAAATGTGGCGGGTAATAATCAAACAACTCCAGTTGCTAATCCTGTTATGAAGACTCCTGCGGGGACTGCGAGTGGTGTAGTTCCTGGAGCTGCTAATCCAGTGGCAGGAACAGCGCCAGTGCAAGCTAATCCTTTTATGCCTGTGACTCCTACCTCTGTACTTCCCGGAGGCGGCGGACCAACAGCCTCTGTTCCTACTGCAGGTGGAGTTATCAACAATCCTGCTAATACATTCGGAACCTCTGGAGCTTTGGATAAACAGCTTGGCGACATTTACGGCAAAGGTGTTGGAGGAGCTTTGGGAGGACTTCTTCAGTCTATTGGAGGAACGAATTCTGCTACATTACAAGAATTTATCAAGAGCCTAGCTCCTCAAGAAGCAACTGCTCAGGCTAATGTAGATGCCAGTCTTGGAGCTTCGGGAGTAAGTCCTAATAGTTCTGTAAATGCACTTGCAGATGCTAATTTACAAGCTCAAGAATTCGCTACAATATCTGGGGAGAGCGCTAATCTTACTCAGAGTGGCCAGAATCTTGAAGCTTCAATGCTCGGCGGAATGCAGAATACTGCCGCACAGCAAGTCGCTCAGAGTGGCTGGAATATCTTTGGACAAGTACTTAATGCAGGAGCTAATGTTGCTAGCGCTGCTGGCACTGTTCTTACAGGAATGAACGGCAAACCATAAAAGGAGAGTTAAGAAATGACAACTCCGATCGAAGGTGTTGGTGCTCAATGGGGAAGTTTTCAGCCGCAGCAGCAAGCTGCTCCGACAGTCCCTTCTGCTAATACTGAAGCAAATGGCCCTATCAATCAGCTTCTTTCTCAACTTGGGCAGGGTGTGAATCCGAGTGATATTAAGGCAGCTCTTGCACCTATTGCTGGAGCACACACGGTACAAATGCCGTCAAATTTTCAAACTCCTGTGCAGCCTTTTCAACCTACTCCGATGGATAGAACTCCCGCAGTTGGAGCAGGGTATGCACGTGCGCAAGGAATTGGAAATGCTATCACGGGTGCTATGAATGTGCTGGGGAGTGTTGTAACTGCCGAAAAGCAGAATAAACAAAATGTGCTCAGAGATGCAGCTACTAAGGTTATAACTTCGCAATCAAATATGGATGAAGCCCAGCAGCAACTTGAAATGGCAAGAAAAAGTGGGGATACAGAAACCGCACTTAAAATGCAGCAGATAATTGAGCAGAACAAAAAAGTAATGGGAACTGTTTTTGCAGATAAGAAACTGCGAAATGATCTTGCTAAAGGATTTAATTTTAACTATGTAGACCCTTCCAAGAACAAAACAGAATACCACGCGGCTGTTTCAGAAGCGATTAAGAATGCGAAAACGCATCAGCAAAAGATAGAGGCGGTTAAAGCTCTAAAAGAGAAGATGAATACTGGAGCTGCTTCAAATGCGCAAAATGCGTTCATGGCTTCACAGCCTCAGGGACTTGCTCCTAATACTCAAGCTCAAACACAACTCCAGATGAAGATGGAGCAACAGAAGAATATCGGAGAAAGTATCAAAGCTCTAGCTCCTGTATGGAGTGCTCAGATTAAAGCTGGCAGTGATCTTGATAGAGCTAAAATGCAGGCCCAGGTTCAGCTTCGAGTCGCAGCAGTTAATGGTCAGAAAGATATTGACAAACAACTTCTTGTCAATAAGCAGCATAGTATAGATAATCAAGCTGCTCGAAGTTTGGCAGCTTACAAAGCTCATTTAGATACTTGGATTCATTCTGTAGATAGCGCAAATCCAGAAATTATAATGAAAGATTTCCAGACTGCTGCGGACTCTTATCAAAAAAATCTCTCTGCTATTCAACAACGTAGGGATGACATAAATAAAGAACTCGACAAGGTATCTGCGAGTTATGGTTCTAATGCAGCTAGCCGAACAATAGAGCTTCGACGAGAGCTTGAAAGCTTGGACCAGCAGCGTGCTGCCGCCACTACTTCATTAAACAGTGCCACACAGTACGCAGCTAAAATGACTGGTATGAATGTTGATAGTTTCAAACTTAACGTACCTACTGTTCATGTAGGAGATGGAGTAAATTCCGATGCCGCAAAATCTAACTCCTTTCCAAAGCCAGCCACTCACAGCGACAGTGCCGACATCGACCCAAGGACAGGACGACCCTTTAGCTCCCGCGTTTCAACAGCAGAGCGAATCCTTATTAAAGCACACCACCAACTTGGTGAAGCAGGAGTTGGCGCGTCCCGTGTCCTCGGTAATGTCAACAGGGAAGCAAGTAAAATTAAGAACTTCTTCGGAGCTGGGAGTCAGTCAAACTAGAGAGTATGGTTTTCAAGCAGCTAGAGAAGCAATTGGTAGTTATATACAGCAGTCCCAAGTTGCGGAGCTTAAACAGAAGTATCACAATTTCAACTCTCTCAAAGCATCTGAGAAAGTTGAAGCGGTTAAGGATACAAATCTTAATCCTTTTCTTTTTGAAGATCCTTCTGATGGGCTAGCTAATAGTATGTGGCGCTGGAGTCAGGAAGCTCCCGCTTATGCTTCTAAGTCACCAGAAGAAAAAAAAGCTGTTGCTTCTAAGTATTATGATGAAATTCTAAAACCTCTGTACGAACATGCAGGGGCTACTCCTCTTTCTAAAGAGAATTGGCTTTATAATGCATGGGGCACGGCTCTTACTTATGACCCAAAGCATACTTATCGAGCACCTTTACTAAAGGGTATTCTGGAAGGTTATGACTTGGCTAGTTCAGAGCTTGCTAATGTGGGTCGCACACTGGTTAACATAGCAAGAACTCCTCTCGTAGATTATGCAGATTCAATCCGCCACGGCGATCCAACTGGACTTACTGGTTTCTATAATCTGTATGTGCGCATGCACAATCGAGTAGCTAAAGAAGGAGTAGTTACTGGAATAGCTAAGACTATCGAAGAGACTGGCGAGCAGAAGGTACTTGGAGTTGGGAGTACCAAGTGGCTGCATGATATAGCTTCTTCTAATGAATTCTGGAAAAATGTATCTCCAGACAGAACTTTTACTGAGAAAGCTGCATCTTTTACTGCTGAGAATGCTCTCCTTCTTCCACTTTTTGATGGCATTGGCCAAGCTACTAAGCTAGGTATAGGGCTTGTTAAGACTGGAGCTGACGGTCTTCCTTTTATGGAGAATCTAACTCAAGTTCTTCAAGCATCTAAATCTGGTCAAACAGCAGCTAAGATGCTTGTGCATGGTACTGAGGGTCTGATCTATGGTGATCTAACAAGAGATACTGAAGATAAGAAGAATGCTTGGAAAGATGCTTTGCAATTTGCTACTTTTGGTACGTTATTCTCTCTGGGAGGCAAAGGTGCAAAGAAACTTACTGAGCTACTTCCTGATGGACCAGAGAAAGAAGCTGCTATGGCAGAAGAAGAAAGAGCTAAGCTTGGAATGCAGGGAAAGCGTGCAGCTACTCCTGAGGAGTACTTACAATCTTATCGTGAGCATATGGCCTCCGTAATGGCTGCGGGAGGTCGCCCAGCAGCGCATTCTATTATAGAAACTGCACTTGCTCATGTAGCATTAGATGAGAATCCTGAGTTTGAGCATATTGATAAAGTAAAGTTTCGGCAAGATAAAATGGACGACGATCCTGTTGGATGGAAGTCTGTATTTGCTAATATGACTATCAGCAAGCAATTCTTAGCTAGACAAGGATGGAAACTTTCTGAGCTTAATGATATTCAGTGGGCTGATCTTAAAGGATTCTTAGATGGTCAGATTGATAGAGCCTCTGAAGAAATGGACCTGCATGTACCTGAAGTACAGGAGATGAAGTCTAAGACTCTGCTTGAAACATATATGAAAACTCCAGAAGGAAAAGCGGAGTATCAGCAAGAACTTGCAAAAGCTACTGAGATGCTTAAAGGACATCCTGATGCAGCTCAAAAGGCCAAAGTACTAGCTGAGCATCAGATACTACAACGTAGAATCAAAGCTGTAGTTAAAGCAGCAGAAGCTAGAACTGTAGTAGGTCAAGAGAATGTCAAAGCGAATCAAACAGCTCCAGAAGGAGTTGAGCTTCTACCTCCTTCGCTACGGGGTAGTAAACCGAAGTATAGTTATGGATCGGGAAATAATTTTAATCTTCGATTTGACGATCCTAGAGATTTAGCTGCTTATGTGCTTGGGAATAAAGGTAAAAGCTCGGCACACTCAGAGTTCTTAGACTACTATAAGAGCCAGTTTCCGAATGCTTCAGCATCTGATATTGCCGAGCATAGTGCTAAAGTCAGGGATGCGATTAAAGAACAGATCAAGCACTGGAGTGATGAAGAAGGAGACAAGACTTTACAGATAGGTTCTACTGTTCTTCCTAAGCCTTTGGACCCTGCTACAGCTCGTCGAGTAGTTAAGTCAGGATATGAACGAGATGCTAAGGGTAAAGTTACTGGTTATAGCATGTCTATTAACTTCGACTGGAAAGCAGCAGCTGCCAAACTTGCAGAAGCTAAGAAAGGAAAAAATACTGATCAATTTTGGAAAGTTTATATCGAAACACTTACCGGAAAAAATGACGACGATGTACTCCAAGCGCAAGCACTTGCTGAGGATCTCAGAGATTATTTCAATCCTACCAAAGATTATGGACTTCAGTTTGAAAAATCTAACACTGATGGTGGAGATTGGACTAATTTTCTTGGCTATATGTATCATCATAAGGATAAGCTTCCTGCTCCTGTAGGAAAGCGACTGGAAGATATTCTTATGAATAGTCCTAAAATGCGTGAGCTTCTAGGAAGCAGCCCGACTCCTAAGAAACTTGAAACTTTTGCTCAAGCTATGGAGAATCATGTAAATATATTTCTACGTTCTGACTGGTATAATAAGAAAGGTGAACGTCATATATTCAGAAGCTCTTCTCCTGGAATCTCAGGACGTAGTTCTCTTTCTAAATGGCAAGCAGATAAGAAGTTAATTGAAAGCGCACATCGAAATGATCTCGCTTGGAGTTCAGTATTTTACCCTGGCAAAAGTGAAGCTATGCAAGAAGCGCGTGCCCAGTATATAAGTACGCTTCAAGTGTTACAGAGCCAAGAGCTTAATGCTTATGTTAAAGGCGACCACATGAAGGTGGCTAAGATAATGAAACAAATCAGAAGCAAGATTGAAGGCGCGGCAGCCGGAGAGGAGATAGAATAATGGGAGGCTTTGTAGATACAGCAGCTAGTCTTTTTAAAGATGCGGGGTCAACAGTAGCAGAGAAGTTTAAGGATTTTAAAGATATTCCAGTAGTAGGTTCTACCTTATTTTCTCAAGCTGATGAACTCTCTCGTTCTCCAGAAGGATTAAAGGTTAAAGCTCGATTGGATGCTTTTGATCTTAAGCGTAATCAGATTCTTAATAATCTGATAAAAGATCCCGACGCTGTTCATACAGTTGTAAGGAATGAGCCTAAACAACTTAACTTGTCTATCGGAGAACTACATCAACAATTCACAAAAAATTCTAATCCAATAGCAAGTGCTACCAAGCGTATCATTGCTAATGATCCAGAGAATGCGGAGCTTACTCTTAAGGCTTATACTCAGAAACTCTGGGGCCAAGCTCGAATGGAAGCTCATGCTCAAGTATTTGGAGAGGCTAATGATAATCTTATAGTCGATATAATGCCTTTATATGAAAGTGTCGATCCTAGGGATCATGCTCATCCTAAGGCAATTTTAGATATAGCATCGAATCAGTTTCACGATGCTACCAGCATCAACACGATTTCAAAAGAAGGTTTTCTTCCTGATTTTCAGCTTGTACATTCTAAAGCAAAACTAGATATTAAAAAAGCCTTAGTGCTTGAAAATAAAATTAGACAAATTCAAAGATTGAAACCTCTTCCAGTAGATGTTGATAAGTTCGACACAATGAATGTACATGAGAAGAGCAATGTTTTAGAGCGCTTTACTTCAAGACGTGCTCGATATTTTCTAGCTCCTATGATCGCTATAAATCACATGAGTACATTTTTTAACTACTCTCAAGCTCCACTCCAAGCAATTTATAAAGGCTTAGCCTCAGCAGGAAATGACGAGATTAAACAACTTGCAGATGCTTCTGCGGTTCTTACTTCTCAGCATTTTAGTATGTTGTCAGATGAGTTAAATCTTGAAAGTGGTAAGTTTGCAAGTAAAACAGGACGACCTGAAGTAGCTAGGCTTTATGGAAAAATCTTTCATAATCCTGGGTTTAACTTTATTCGTAATGCTCAGCTTAAACTTGGAGCTGCTATAGGATATCATTCAGCTTTGTACTGGGCTGATACGGCTGCTAAAGGTGACAAGCGTGCTTTGATGGAACTGAAGGAGATGGGACTTGATCCTGTAGCTATCCTAAAGCAGAAAGGCCAATTGACTGAGGATGATAAGATAAAAGCTATCTGGCATTTTGTAAACAATCGTACTTTTATCTCTCGGCCTCTAGACCGTTCTCTTACTGCTACACGAAGCCCTTGGACAAGAATGCTTACTATGTTTCATGGTTACGTTACTTCTCAGCAGCGATTCATGCGTAGAGAACTTGCTAAGATGTACCAAGCTGGAGACTATGTGGGTATCGCACGTTTTGCAGGAACAGTTGGCTTGATGTTTCCAGTTATAGCTCCTATGCTTAAAGGTGTCGAGGTCTTTGCTCGAACAGCGTCTCCTACAGAAGCAGCCCAAGGAATACAGCAGGACTATACTACCCTAGCGCATCCAGAAGATATTGGGCATTTTACTTCTGAATATCTGGATATGCTTTCATACTTTGGCTCATGGGGTGTAATGCACTCGTTTATCACCGCGGCACATGGAGATAGACTCGCTCTTGCTCTTATCGGACCTACTGGTGGAGATGCTATTAGAACTGCTCAAGATGCAATCAATCTTGTTACAAAATCTACCAAAGCTGGCACTCACAATGCTGCACCTTTGGGACGTGACTTACTTCAGCAACTTATTCCTGGGGCCGGTAATATTGCAGCTCATAGGATATTCCCTAAAGAAAGGAGGTAAAAACAATGAGCGGACAGTCAGCAAACCTTTCTCTCAAGGAAGCCAAAGCTATGCAGGAGCGTATTTGTGCCAAGCATGGCAGTGGTTCGTCTAAGATGTCATCTACAAAGATGGGCAACATGTCAAAGAAAGAAAAGTAAAAAGGAACTCAAATGAAGATAGCGATGTCCTCTTTTTCAGGTATGGGAGCTTGGTGGGTGCTACGGCTCCTTGCAGAAGGTCACGACGTAGATTACTACCTATCCAAACATGAATACGAGGATGTTCTTAGGGGGCTTATTCCGCCCCCTAAGAAGCTATCGCTGGATCATAGGCGCTCGATTCAAGGATACGGGTATCCATCTTATAAAGGTTATGATCTTAGTTTGTTTGATCTAACAGGTGTAGCCAAGCAAGCTGATGCTTCTGCATTGGAAGTGCCTACGCTTGGAGATGGCACCATAAACAAAATGCTTGAGGATGATAGGGAAGCTGGTATTCAAGCTATGGAGGAATCAGGTATCGAGGTTCCGCCGTGGCAGAAGTTTACAAGTGTTGGAGAAGCTAAAGCATTTATTAAGAAGAGTGATAAACGCTATGTCTATAAACCCTTTGAAGGCTACGGAGTTGATGATAAGTCTTTGACTTATGTAGCTAAAAGTGCTGAAGATTTACTAAAGTGTATTGATAAACTTTTTGCAATGAGCAGGCAAGCTCCATTTTTACTTCAAGAATTTATCAAAGGCACAGAAGCTTCTTGTATGGGGTATTTTAACGGAGAAGATTTCTACTTGCTTACAAGCACTCTTGAAGACAAGAAGTTTATGGATGGAGATAAAGGTCCAAATACTGGAGCTTCAGGGAATTTGATATTCACACTCAAAGAAACAAGCAGACTCTATACTCAGGGATTGAAGAAAGCAATTCCGTTCCTTAAAGCTATTGGCTATAGAGGAATGATTGATCTTAATGCTATAGTTACAAAAGACAAGTTCTATGGACTTGAGTGGACTCCGCGGTTTGGATATATTGCGGACTCATGTATCGCTATGATGTACGGTAATGGTTTTGGAGAGATGCTACATCGTATTGCTACAGGTAGCGTGCCGCATCTGAAATGGAAAGCTGCTTTTGCAGTAGGAGTGACTGTGTCAATCCCACCATATCCTACAGAGATACGAATACCTAAAGCTAAGGATGTTCCGATTGAGGGTGTTGATCCTACTGATATAGAACAGCTTTGCTCTATGTATCTTTATGATGTGAAACTTAGTAAGGATGGCAAATCTCTTGTTACTAGCGGAAACTATGGCTATATAGGTGCTCCAATGGGAATTGGAGATTCTATTCTAGAAGCCTCAGCAGCATGTAATGCGCTGCTTGAGAAAATTCAAATCCCCAATATGCAGCATAGGACAGACACTGAGAAATCAGTGTCTAAGCGGTATAACTTCCTGATGGAAAACAATTGGCTCTAGGAGGGCAAGATGAAGAAATTTGCTTCACTACTTACATTTCTGCTGCTGTTTGGAATGATTGCGAAAGCACAAACTGTCACAGTGACAGGGACAACTATCACAGACTCAGACAGTATCGCTTGGACCAATGGCACTGAGTTTGTTAGTTTTGTTCCTAATTCTTCTTATCCTAATCCATCAACATATACACTCTGTTCAACAGGTGCTCCTTTAAGTGCTTCGATTCTTAATCAAGGGCCGCTGTCTCTTGGAAGCACAGCTTCATTTTCAGCTTCAGTCTATAATAATAGTGCTGTATGTCCTTCCGGCTCGCAGTGGAAGTTTACTACCTGCCCTAATGCTTCAGCTAATTGTGGATCTGTATCCACAACTATCACTTCAAGCCAAGATATAACTGCTTTAATTGAATCTAATATTACTGCGCCACGTTTTGCACCTATTGCTGGAAACTACGGCTATGCAGATATAGAAGCGCAGCTTCAGTTAAAAAATGGGTCTAATTATTGGAATGTGAATACTCCTTGTCAACGTTTTTATAATCTTGGTGCGTGGACTTGTAGTGCTGTGCCTACGCCAGTAAGTATTTCCAACGGCGGTACAGGCGCGACGACCGCTCCGGCAGCGCTGACTAATCTTGGCGCGTTGCCTACCGCAGGCGGCACGATGACGGGGGCGCTGAATATGTCTACGCCGATTGCTGTCATCGGCGACGGCGACTCGCGCATGGCCGGTTCCTCACTTATCTGCATCAACGCGCCTCACGATGGTAACGGCAGGCCGCAGAATTGCGGTGCTCAGGCTCAGGATTTTATCTCAGTTCTGCTGCGACAGTCGAACTTCGCAAACCGCTCAACGCTGTATCACTAC
>VFSW01010299.1_pt1 | contig 13262 bp, 7 predicted proteins | sample 5358111 | NCBI WGS metagenome assembly VFSW01 (sample SAMN11554181, study PRJNA540505) | mine drainage metagenome | isolation source: sediment from site ElyBrook_90M | place: USA: Ely Copper Mine, Vershire, VT | collected 2017 | reverse complement strand
CCGTGCCCACCCCGACCATGAGCGACGGCACCGCGAGTCGCGAGCCATACATGGTGACATGTGGATCTACGACACCGGCGAGCACGGTACTGAGCATTAGGCCCAAAAAGCACGCGATCGCGAACAGCAGGCATCGACCCAAGTAACTAGCGGTCTCGGCGGTGATCGACGCTGAATCACCCGTCGCCCCGTCGTGCACGCCATGGGACTCGAGCACGTCGCCGCTGGCAACGGAACGCACCGTCTCGCGCATGTCTGTCGGCACCTGCTGTCGGCATTCGCAGCGAACCAGTGTACCGCCGCGAGGAGTTGCACCGACTTCGAGCGGTCCACCGACGGCGGTCGCGCGCAGTTCCATCGAGCGCATGCCGAGGCCGGTCTTGCCTGCAGCATATGGGCGGATCCCGACACCATCGTCCTCGGTTTCCACACAGACCGTGCTCGTGGTAACTCGGGCGCGTACATGAAGGGTTGAGGCACGCGCGTGTTTGAGCGCATTGGCGACGGCCTCCTGCACTACCCGATACAAGTGCTCGGCGCGCTCGAGCGGCAGGATCAAGGGCGCCTGAGAATCGATGTCAACGTAGAGACGTGGGCTGGAGTCTGGCGGCAATGAATCCGGGAGTCGCCGCAGAGCTTCGAGCAGGTCGCCATCTGCGTCCTGCAGCGGCGAGACGCCGCGAGTCAGCCGCCGCCAAAGCTTGACCGTTTGGCCGCTGGCGTCGAGCAGATAATCGATGAACGACTGGTCGATCCTCTTGCCCGGCGCCGCGGCAGCTTGCGCGCCGAGATTGAGGCCTGTGAGCACCTGCCCGAGCCCGCCGTGCAGTTCCTGCGCGAGGCGATCACGCCCGATTGTCCCAATCGCGAGAATTCGCGAACGCAGTTCGACGCGTTCCGAGTTATCGACCGCATAGCAGAGTTCGACAAGGCGTTCGTCGAGTTCGAGGCGCGCCGATAAAAGTTCGACATCGATCATCATGCCGCCGCGGGTGCGATGACGCAGCGCGCGCGCCGCACCATTGGTTGGCTGCGCCGAGGTCAATTCAGGTTCCGCCGCCAGTTGCCCGACGGTCATTGCAAGAAATTCGCTTTCACTATAGCCGTAGCGGCGAATCGCCTCGTCATTGACCATTAGTATGTGTCCGTCGGCCGGATCGACGACCCACAAGGGTGAAGGATTCGATTTAAACAGGCACTGGTACCGCTCGGCGACGGCCGTCAGCCGCACGAGCGCCTGACGCCGCTCGGCGAGCAGCGCGGTGAGCGAGAGGCCGGTCAGTGCGAGCAGTGAAATGAATCCCCACTGCAATCCGATGTTTTCGAGGGGACTAGGAGCGGCCAGGGGCCCCAAGCGCAGGTCAACGCCGGCGGTTGCGATCAGCGACATGACCAAGGTGGCGGCTGCAGCGGCTGGTGGCCCGAAGCGGATCGCCGCCCAAGCGACGAGCATCAGCGCAACGAGCAGAATCGGCACTGCCGCTGACCTTGGCAGAGTCAACGCGGCCGTGCACCAAGCCGGTAGCACGATGCTAAAGGCAAGCATCGAGATCGAGTGGTTCCGATACATTTGCCGCAATCCATCTCGCGTTGCACTCGTCAGCGGCACCATCAACATGATGCCGGCGATCGAATTCACAGCCCACCGGATGGCTACCACATAGACGGCCGGCGTCATGGCCGGGAAGACGCCGTTCGCGTCGGTGAGTGCCGGGCGATAGACCTCGGCAAAAGCCCCTGGCGTCAGCAAGGAGGTCAATCGATAACCTCCCAAGTCGAGCGTTTCGGCGAGTATTCGTCCCACGGTCGCTGCCGCGAGCAATATCAGCGGAGCTCTGAAGCGATCAAAGCTTCGGTGAAATCCCCAGATCGAGAGCAACCGGACGATGAGAACGATGCTGCCCGCTTCAGCCATTGCATCCACTGTTACCGAAATCGGCGCATCGCCGACGATGACACCCCAGACCACCCATGAGCCGACGACCAAGGCGGGCCATAACCGAGCCCCTCCCAACAAAACGCCGGTCACCCGGATACCGACGGCGAGCGCCGGGGCAGCGATCAGCATGATCCGCATGGAGGGTCCCAGTCGATGCTCGACGAACAATACCGTGCCGCCGCCTACCGCAATGTACAGGATGCAAAGCAGCACTCCTGCCGCGAACGGCGAGTTCCATCGCCAGAGCTGCCTCGGACTGCCATTGTTCGACGACACTTCAAGCGCCATGGGGCTCACCTCATCCCGAGGAGATTGCAGTTGATTTTAATCGTCAAGCCGGCCGCTCAAGAACAGTGGGCATTGATGCTTCGGTGTTTGCGAACGCAGGGAGCGGGCACCCGCCGATCGCATTCGGCGAACCCGTACGATCTGACCCCCAACGCAGTTGCTGCGGAGACGATTCGAGGATTGTAAAAATTGGGCTTCCGGTGATCGTTCTGCTGAGCCGATCCGAAAATCCCCACCTTACGGAGCGACCCCGTTACCCATCCGACATTCCGACATTGAGAGTCGCGATAGTCTATACACCCAATTGATGCTCATTTTGTGTGTGAGCTTCGCGGAATTCTAAGCGGAGCGCAGAAGAACCTCCTGTCGTCCACCAATATTGATTCACGCGCCAACCGTCGCGAGAGAGCACTCGTGATACAGCACGCCATGGGTCGACTTGGTGCGGACGACTAGGGCTGCCGGGGAAGCCGTTCGGCGCAAGACTGCTGGTATACGGCGCCTCCCGCTATAATCTGCAATCTCTCGGACCGCGACGTGCAGACCTTCGAGAAGTGCAAACTTGCGCCCTACCAATAGCCATCGCGTGATGCGCCGCTACGCGAGCGAAGCGTACCTGTGCTGAAGCGCATCCAGGGCATCGGTCTTCGCGGGGCATGGAACCGCATGAAGGAGCACCCGCTGGCAAGGATTGGACCGGGGCTCATCACGGGCGTCGCCGACGACGATCCCAGCGGAATCGCCACCTACTCTCAAGCAGGCGCGCAATTCGGGCTCAACATGCTGTGGACCATACCGTTGGCGTTCCCGCTGATGTCCGCGATCCAATACATGTGCGCGTCCATCGGCCGGGTCACCGGCAAGGGACTCGCTGCCAACATCAAGTCCGCGTTTCCGCCGTTCATAATCAAGTCGGTGGTGTTATTACTGCTCATTGCGAACACACTCAATATCGCGGCCGATGTCGCTGCCATGGGGGAAGTGGCCGAATTGATCACCGGCTTCAATCGCCACCTGATGACGGCGGTTTTTGTGGCCGTAACACTGCTGCTGCAGATCTTCATTCCCTATCATCGATATGTTCGCTTCTTGAAGTGGTTGACGCTGTCGCTGCTGGCATACGCCGCCGTACTGTTCACGGTTCATGTGCCCTGGGGGCAGGTAATGCTGCGCACGGTCTGGCCCGATTTCACACCCAATGGCGCGGCCGCCGCCGTGGTGGTTGGCGTGTTCGGCACGACCATCAGTCCGTACTTGTTTTTCTGGCAGGCCTCCGAGGAAGTCGAGGATATGCATGCGGCAAAGGGCGAACCCTTGTTGCAGGATTTGCGCGCGGCGGAAGCGGAATTGCGACGCATTCGCTGGGACACCTGGAGCGGCATGTCCTACTCCGACCTGACCGCTTATTTCATCATCCTGGCGACGGCCGTCACGCTGCACGTCGCAGGAATCACCGACATTCATACGGCTGCAGAGGCGGCAAGCGCGCTTCGGCCGTTGGCGGGCGAATTCGCTTACATACTCTTTGCGCTGGGGATTCTCGGTGTCGGCCTGATCGGCGTGCCGGTACTTGCCGGATCGGGCGCGTACGCGCTGGCTGAAACCATGGGTTGGAAGACGGGTCTCGAGCGCGAGGCGAACGACGCCCGCGGGTTCTACAGCATCCTTGCGGTCAGCGTGCTCGCGGGTCTCGGGATTCAATACCTGCCCATCAGCCCCATGAAGGCGCTGTTTTGGAGCGCGGTCATCAACGGCGTGGTGGCCGTCCCTTTGATGGCGGTGATCATCCTGTTGGTGTCGAAGAAATCGGTCATGGGCGCCTACGTCGCGCGCACGCCGATCGTCATTCTCGGCTGGATCGCGACGCTCGTCATGGGCGCTGCGGCGGTGCGTATGTTCATGCCCGGATAGAAGCAGATGCGAGGATCCGGAGGCGCCGCGCACTCGCCTATTGACGCTCGTTGAGAAAGCAGTTCTCGCTCGATTCCGGCATGAAGAAGTACAGTATGCTGAAAGCCATCGCTGCGATTGCCGCCAGAAAGAGGAATCCCGCGTTGAAGCCAAAGTGATGCACGATTGCGCCGGCAATCGTTTGACTCAGGGCAGCACCGATGCCGACTGCCGTGCCGATCGCTCCAAGAGTGACATTAAATCGACCAGAGCCTTCCGTCAGGTCCGCAATCACGAGCACCGAGACCACGCCGAATATTCCAGCCCCAATGCCGTCCAGGATTTGGATTGCGACCAATGCAACCGTGTTGTCGGTCAGCGTGTAGAGAATCGCACGGATTGGCAGCACGCCAAAAGCAATCAGGAGCAGCGGCTTTCTTCCCCATGAGCCCGCCATTCGCCCAGACCAGGCGGCAATTATGGTGATGATGAGCTGCGTGGTCACGACGCACGCCGACATGAAGAACATCGAGCTTCGTCCATGGCCTTTGGCGAGCATTTCACCAAGCAAGGGCAACATGGCGGCGTTCGCAAAATGAAACATGACCGCGCAGACTAGAAATATCATCAGAGGACGGTCCTTCAACAGCGCCGTGGCCCGCGCGGGTTGGCCGTCGTCGGCACCTTCCTTTGCCCCGCGCGCTCGCTCGTAATCAATTTCGTCGGCGCGGATTCTGTGCAGGGCGGAAAGGGTCGGAAGCGCGCAAATCGCAACAAAAAGGAAAATGCCGCGATTGGACAGCAGGTACCCGAGCACGCCCATGGCGAGAGCTGCCACGACGTTGCCGGCGGAGTTGAACGATTGATTGCGACCCTGGCGGGCGTCGAACAAATGGTGGCCGACGATTCCCAGTGAAATGGCGCAGATGGCGGGCCCGAAAATGCTCGAGGTAAGGCCGATCAGCATCTGGGCCGACATGATCGACCAGAAGGTCGGGACGAACGCGATCAGCAGCGCCCCCAGTGCCGTGGCGCCGACCCCGGCGGCGACCAGGGCCCGCTTATGGTGGACCTGGTCAATCAAGGCGCCTACGGGTGTTTGGGCAAGGATTCCGGCAATTCCACCCACGGTGAGCGCGACTCCGACGCGTTCTTCGTTCCACCCGTGGCCGGCAAGGTAGATCGCAAGGAATGGCCCGACTCCAGTCTGGACGTCCGCGAGAAAGAAATTCAACCAGTCGAGGCCGCGAAGGGTACCGACGGACGGCTGCGCGTCGCATTCTGCTTCAAACGTTTCGCCCGTAGACACGTGACTATTGGAGGCTCCTGGCCGTTGGCGGACTATTGTCGAACCAAGTGAATACATCCTTTGATGTTCAGACGAGCCGAATCCGATACATCAATGTCATTCGCGACACTCTCGTCACCGTCGTAACCGTCGCGCCAACCGCAAACGCGAAGACCACCAGCGTTGCCGTAGCGTACGACCGAATCGCGCTTGGCGAAACTGCGATCCTGGTCGGACGTGAAATGGCCGAACGTGACGCGAAAGCGAGACCGGAGTGGCGCAGGCAATGCGCACTTGGGGGCAGGAAATCCTGCGCGCAATAACTCATGAACCGCCGTGTGCCGGTGACGCCGCTGTGCTCCATTTGATAGTTGAACATCGGCGAATGCGGCCACGAGCGGGCGGAATCGGTAATGCGGCGTCGTGAAACGTCACGGCTGCGTACGGCTCGTATAGTGCAAATGCATCATGGACCGGTTCCGGCGGGGTTATTAGGCTATACCTGTATGCCGCCCGCTTGGATTAAAAGCGGCCTGGACCTTGGACTAAATACCGCAAAGTACCGCAAGGCGTCGACATGAAATTCCTCGCCATCTCCCTCGTTTTCAGCACTCGGGCGCCCGCCGCTGCGCTGGCGGACACCATTCTTCAATCCGCAACCGGCGCGGGCATCCTTGCGCGAGATTGCAGTGTGGCGCCCGGAATGCACGCCAAGCGGGGAAAATAACGGGCCGCTTCCGCCGCTCGACGAAGGCGTGTCGAATCTGGTCAGCGGCGCAGCCACGGTGTCCGTCAACCCTGCGTCGGACTCTCGTGATTTTCCCAATCTCGGGCTGGTTACGAGCGCAACCGTCCGGCAATCGTTTGCCATCGCAGGCGATACCGGGGCCGTTGTCGGTATGACGCCCCGCGATCGCTTTCGACCCATGGTCATCTGCTGGGCTTGGCGGCTGCCATCAATAGGAGCGGGTTGTTGAGTACGTCGCGCATGAATTCACTGCGCGAGCGATGCCCGGTCTTCGCGTAGATCCGCTTATTCAAAGTCTTCGTGGTATTCAGACTTACATTCGCTTCCTCGCTGTACTGCGCGAGGCTGCAACCGAAGGCCAACGCTTCCGCCAAGCGGGCTTCCGTGCGAGTCAGTCCATAGGTTTGCCTAAGATAGTGTTGCAATGGAATCGGTCTGGGGTTGTGGCACCGCAAATAGACGATAGCGGCCGGTTCCTGCAGCGAATCGGAAAATTGCGACACCGGAAAGGGACTCACCCGGAGCCGGAGCTCGTTCGCGACGCTGGCGTGTAAGGTCAGAAAGCCGCCCGCGCCGGTGCCATCACCGCCGCCGGTGAATGCCGCCTCCGCGATCAGCTTGAGAAGCATCTTGCATCGCCCCGGTTCCGCCAGGTGCACGCGGCCGTTACGGACCGAGATTTGGTTCTGAGAACGAAGTATCGACTCGGCCGTCGAATCGGCGAACAGCAAATGGCCGTGCAGGTCGACGATCATTACGCCCAAATGCATCGACTCCAGGGCGGTAAAGAGCGCACATCCTTCCAATCGCAGACGTCCGATCGTTTCCCGAAGGAGCATGGCCTGCTGCAAGTGCGGCAGCAGCGATTGCAGCCGATGCCGCTGCTTGGCCCCGAACGCCCCGGCGCTCCGTTCACGATGTAGTCCGATGATGTCGACGCTCCCATCGGACCTGCGTGATACGCCCGCACCTACGACATGATAAATACCCAACGGGTGACAATAATCATTGTAGATTTCGGTCTTCATGAAACCCGGATCGATGGTGGCCACGTTGCCGGTAACCAACGATCCCGGCTGTATCCGTCGAACCCACGCGACCCAGGGATCGTGGGCATGATATTTAGCGCGATACGCGGCGTTCAGCGGTGCCGTGTAGTTGTCGGTCCAGGAGGTGCGCTGACTCGCTTCGGGTGTCGGGCTTACGACGCCGAGCTGGCAACTATGCGCCCCTAGACTCTGGGCCAAGCGCGCTGCGAGCGACCGCCAGCCAATTAGGTTGACGGTCGATGTATACAAGGCCGTCAGCAGCTGCGAAAACTCATTGTTGGTGTTCATCGCTTGTCCATCGCGGTGTAACTCCAGCGCTCATCGGGCAATCCAATCGCGCCTCAGGCTTGCGCTGCGCCACCGTGCAATCATCGAGGCCGTGAGCCGAACGTGATTTAGCTCGCGGATTCGCGCTTTGTCACCCTTATGGGTGACACGCGTTCGTCATGCCATCCCTATAGTGCCCATCATCTGCGATGTAAACCGCACGTTCAAGTTTCCGACAGGCTCTGCTCAAAGAAGGTGGATAGCCGTGAATACTCGAGAATCGCTTCTGACGACAGTATGCAATCTGGGCCTCCAGGCTGCCGCATTTCTTGCGCTGAGCGCCTGCGGTGGCGGCAGCGGTTCCTCGAACGCGCCGACACAGGCGCAGACCGCGGCTGCGCAGACCACTGTCAACGGAGTGGCGGCCACGGGCAAGCCCATCGCCGGCGCCACCGTCACGCTCAAGGACGCCGCCGGCAACAGCGCCACGGCCACCACGGCGAGTGACGGTTCGTTCAAGTTGACCAGCACGATAAAATTCACTCCGCCGTTGCTCGTTCAGGTTGCTGCGGGAGCCGGCGCCAACCTGTACAGCGTCAGCGACGACACGCAAACGACCACGACGATCAATGTGACTCCGCTAAGCGACATGATTGTGCGCGCCTGGTACGGCATCCAGGCCACGCCGGTCGCGGCCGATGCCGCGTTCGCAAGTCCCGCGAGCAACATGCCGCCGTCGCCGAGCAACGTCGAATCGCTCATGCAGGTCGTAGGAAATGTCGTTCAGAGCTTTCTGACCAACGCGGGCGTGCCGACTTCGTTCAACTTCATCACCTCGTCTTTCGCAGCCAACGGTACCGGGTTCGACAAGGCGCTCGACCAGGTCGGACCGACGACCGTCAACGCAACCGCCAATACGATCGCGATAACAGCAACCAATGGCGCCATTACGCAAACCAGCACGCTGCAATTGTCGGCTAGCACGGTGACCGTGACCACCGCCACCACCGGCGGGGGAAACGGTGCCAGCAGTTCCAGCGTGGTGAGCACTGTGGTACCGGTCACTTCCACACAGATTGCAGCCCAGTCGGCCATTGCGAGCTTGCTCGCGAATTTCGCTGCCGCGATCAATACCGCGGGAGCGAGTCTCACGAGCGCTGTTCTGCAGCCTTACACGGACCCGGCCCTGCTAAACGACGGGTTAAACCAGAGCCAGTTTCTTGCGAATCTCGTTACCCAATTCGCCGTTTCGTCCGGACCGACCGTGAGCCTGACTATTCTACAACTGAAGAGTCTGGACACGACTCAGAACGTGGCCGACGCCGTGATCCAGTTGGCACTGACACAAGGCTCGCAAACCAGCAGGCAGACCAGTGAATTTTACTTCAAGGAAGTCGGCGGCAACTGGGTCATCTCTGGCGATCAACGCATCGCGAAGGTAGATCTAGCGGCTCAATACTCCACGCAGATTTTGCCGCCGTGCCCGAGCACCTGTCCTGTCGAGCCCGCTCAGGGCCTCGTACTGTCCTCCAACGTCGATGTTCCCAATCAAACGGGCGGTGCCTTGGGTCTGGCCTCGGTGCCGACCATTTCGGGGGGTGCCGGCGGCCTGCTGAACAGCGCGCTTTACACCGACGCGGGTCCTGATACGAGCCAGACTCCGATCGTGGAATTCTATTATTTCGCGTATCCACCGCTCGCCGGCAGCCCCGCGCTCAATCCGACCAGCCTGCCGGTTGGCACCCCGTTCACTGTCACGCTGGCACCCGCGGCCGGCGGCACCGTTAGCTACACCTTGCCGCTCAATAGCTGGACGACCGATCCGGTCGTCCTGACCTCCCCTACCAGCACCGCTCTTGCAGCCGCCAATCTGGGCGGTTCGCTGTCGGTGTCGTGGACTCTGCCCACGACCTATCCCGTCGCGCAAGTGAAGCTGGGCGCCGACGGACAGGAAACCACCGGCGGTACCGGCGCGCATTGCTCGTTTGGCCAGTCGACCCCGAACTGGCCGACGCTCGGCAGCACCTCGACCACCGCGACGATCAGCCTGCCTACCACCTGTCCTGACGGAAACCCGATCGTGACCGTGGGTATCAATGTGACCACTATCGGTGTCGACGGCGAGCAATCCTCGGCGCTGATCCTGATGCAGTAATGATGAGTTGGCATGAACTGTTCCCCGTATGAACGGGTGCGCCAATGGGAGGCCGACCGGTTCGTAAGCCGTTGTTTGCGGGCGCAGTAGTGCCGCACAACCGGTGAACATCGGCCGTTGCCTCAAGTCCCGTGATCCGCTCGGATCGGCGATACCTGCGATTATGTGCGACTTCGTACCGACTCGCCGGTGGACTAGGCACACTATCCGCGCTTACCAAACCGGGGATAGCCATGGCCGCCATCAAAGCACTTACCGACGTCAAAACCCTGAGAACGCGGGCGCGCAAACATATCGAGGAGGGCGCTGTTACCGCAGGCTATTCGGCCGATCGAACCGAAGTTGTCAAGCTGCTCAATGCGGCGTTGGCCACGGAGATCGTCTGTGTATTGCGTTACCGACGCCACCACTTCATGGCACGCGGAATCGATGCAAAGAGCACGGCGGACGAGTTTTTGCTGCACTCCAATGAGGAACAGGTGCATGCCGATCGGATCGCGGAACGCATCGTGCAGTTGGGGGGAGAGCCGGACTTCGCGCCCGACAGCCTCGCGGGCCGCAGCCATGCGGAATACGTCGTCGCCGATAATCTGGTCGACATGATCAAGGAGAACCTGGTCGCCGAGCGAATTGCGATCGACAGCTATCGCGAAATGATTCAGTACCTCGGCGACGAGGACTCGACCACGAGCCTGATGCTCAAGGGAATCCTTGCGGTCGAAGAGGAGCACGCCGACGAACTTGCCGATCTTCTCCAGGGGATGCCGGCGAATGCCGCCGCCAAACCGTCCCCTGTCGTCACGCAAATGAGCAAAGGATTGCAGGGGGCGTGACCGCTGCGCACCGACTGCGGTCACTTGCCGTCGGCCAGACCGCGCAACGCCGGCTTCGCAAAGTCGACGACGTTTGATTTCTCGAGCGACGACTGCAACAGCATCTCGTGAGCACGTTGAGCGACCTGTACCATCGCCGGTATGAGTTCGTCGCGGGAGGTGGGGTACGCCAGCAGAAAACCCTGCAGGTACATGCCGCGGTGTCTCAGCAACATCGCGAACTGTTCCAGTCGTTCGATTCCCTCGGCGGTGATATCGAGACCCAGTCCCTGGCACATGACGATGATGGCGTTGGCTACGGCCGCCGATCGGGGGCTATTGTCGATCCCGGCGATCAAGCTGCGGTCCAGCTTGATGCGTGTCAGTGGCAGTTGCTCCAAGGAGGCGAAGGAAGAATACCCCGCGCCGAAGTCATCGAGCGCTATCGCCACTCCGTGGGCACGCAGGCGTTTAAGTGCATCGATCGTGGGTGCACCGGTCTGCAGCACCGATTCGGTCAGTTCAATTTCAATGCATCGCGGCGGTAGACGATGGGTGCGCAGCAAGTCGCGCAGTCTGTCCACAAAACCGGAATCAAACAGCTGCCGCGGCGTCACGTTGATGGACACGCGAACCTCCGGCCACGCGCCATGGTGCCAGTGAGCGGCGGACTCGATCGCCGATTGCAGCACCCAGTCGCCGATCTCCATAATCAGACCGGACTCCTCCGCGACCGCCAGAAAGCGTTCCGGTGAGACGAGGCTGCCATCCGGCATCCGCCAACGAAGCAACGCCTCCACTTGCGCCGTCTCCAGCGTATCCACGCTGATCTGCGGTTGAAACACCAGCTCGAACTCGCCCCGCTCGATGGCGCGACGAAGCCCCTGTTCCGTGGTGAATTTGACGGCAGCCGCCTCCAGCAGCTCGGGCGTGAACACCGACAGCTGACTGCGCCCCATTAATTTCGCGTGAAACAGGGCGACGTCCGCGGCTTTCAGCAGCGCGTCCGAATCCTTTTCATGTTCCGGGTAAATGCTCGCACCGACGCTGACGCTGACGATGAGATCCCGGTTGTCGACCGTCAGAGGCCTCTGGAACGCCTGCACGATGTTCATGCCTGCCGCCCGGACGGCATCGCTGGTCTGCGCGTGGTCGGACACTACCGTGAACTCGTCGCCACCCAGTCTGGCGGCGAAACCGACGGATTCCGTGGCCGCTCGCAATCGCTGCGCGAAACTCACCAGCACGCGATCGCCGAATGCGTGCCCCATGCTGTCGTTGATGTACTTGAAGTTGTCGATGTCGACGAAAAACACCCCTACATGGGTGCCGTCCGCCTGGGAGCGCTTGATCGCCGCGTCAAGAAGTATGAAAAACTCTCGGCGATTTGGTAGACCGGTCAGCGAATCGCGCTCCGCAAGCTCCTTCAATTGCCGGGTGCGCTCCGTCAAACGGCGGATCGGTCGAACGACACTGACCCCTATGTAAGCCAGTAGCATCAAGACGGCTGCGCTGATCGAGGCTAATTCCAGCCGCCGAGTCCGCGCCTCCGGCGTCGGGCTCACGATCGACTGGGTATCGACGATGGTCGAGACCGGTACTGCGGGGTCCTGGGGTAGGGCCGCAGTGGTCACCGTGGTGGTCGGCGTCATCGCCCCGGGCATGCTGGCCCGCGAGCTCACTACCCGATTCGGTATGAGCCTCTTGACCTTCGCCATTTGCCTCGAGTAATCGACGCGGTATTTGTCGAAGGTTTCGGTGGCTTGCGCGATGGAGGCACGCAAGTCGCCGAGGGAGGCAATCTCCGTGCGGACGGCGTCATACCATGCGTCGCCGCCGGCGCGACGCAGATTTCTTTGATCCTCGTCTAGATCCTTGGTCAAGACCTCTTCCGCTCTCGACAACGCCGTCATGTTCGCCGGGTCATCGTAATCGGCCGGGCTGAGAGCGAGGTTTAGGCGACGGAGCGCATCGGAATCGAAAGCCAAACGCTTGGACGCCGCCGCCGCCGCCGTGCGCCCGAAAGGATGCCACGAGTCGGCGGTCGCGCCTTTTGCTCTGGTGCTCAGGTCTCCAAGGCGGGTCGAATATTCCTTAATGGCATCTCGCCGAGCGTCGCTTGTTCTCACGAGTTCCGCCGCCGTCCGGTGAAGGACGGTCACGGCAGAACGGAGCGTTTCGAAGGGCTTTCCCGTGATTGAAGCGGCAGCGGTGGTGAACTCGCTCGCGGTTTGCTCCAAATCCTCTGCCGCCCGTTGATAAGTGACTTCGCTGTCGGGGCTTTGTTCCTCGATTCGTTTCCTGACGCCTTTGGAAAATACATCGCGAGCGAGCGATAGGGCATCCGAAGCAACTGTGCGCCGGCTTCCGACCGCAGATGTCGTCGAGCCGGTGGTTGCCGGCGATAAGTTTGGTGTGAGAGTTGAAGGAAGCGCCGGCGCGGCCACGGTACGGGTTATCCGAATCGTCCTATCGATCGACACGCTTCGTTCGGCGATGAGGACCGCGGCGGTGAGTAGCGCTGCCACCGCGATGAATGCAATGGCGAGTCGCGGTACGATGCTGAGGCGCAGAGGCGGAGAAAGCACGCCCACGCACGCTATGTGCAAGACGCGCCTACACTGTCGCCACGCGTTCATTTGGTGATCCTGTGAGAAGGCGCCCGCCAGTGTGCACGTGCCCGATCATCGGCGTTGCAGACGCGGTTCAATAATCCGGCATCCCCGGCCGTGCATGCATCACAGTGGCGGAGTGGGGTGGGTGGGGGCCAGTAGTACCTGAGCTTGGCGCGTAAGGCGCTTTACATAATGGCGATCACTCGAAGCA
>VFSW01010298.1_pt1 | contig 13263 bp, 27 predicted proteins | sample 5358111 | NCBI WGS metagenome assembly VFSW01 (sample SAMN11554181, study PRJNA540505) | mine drainage metagenome | isolation source: sediment from site ElyBrook_90M | place: USA: Ely Copper Mine, Vershire, VT | collected 2017 | reverse complement strand
CGCAGCCTCTCGTTATGACATGGGATACCGTCAAGTATTGCGAGTGGGGAGCGCCACCGCCTACTGAGCCTAGTGACATGCCATAGCCATAGGAACTCAACACTTCGACGTTGGTAATCGTTAGACTTGTGAAGCCTTCGATAGTAATCCCGTTGCCAGCCGTCTGTGTGCTGCAATCCAGAATGAGTCCTGTGATCCAGATGTTGCTGGAATAGGTTGTGGCGGTGGAGACTACGATACGGATTAGGTCTGCTGTCCCCCCCGTCAAACTTCCATTGGCTTTCAGGGTAGCTGCATTGCCTCGCAACGTAATGTCTTTGACGGCGGTAGTCTTGTTGAAGATGGGGCCACCACCGAGGTAATACGTTCCTGGGGGGAAGTAGATCGTCCCGCCTGTGGCTGCTGCCGTGATCGCATTGTTGATCGCTGCCGTGTCGTCTGTAATACCGTTGCCCCTGGCCCCAAAGTTCTTGACGTTGTATACGCCCTCACCTACAGGGTTGAAGATCGGCGGCGCACTAGGCATGGTTGAACTCATTCAGAATGTGGGAAATATCTTTCTCCACAGACGACCACGGATGCTCTGCTTCTCTTGCATCTTTCTTGACCCGTACGGAGTAGTACGTCTCCAGCATGACCACCTTGCAGTTGACTGTAGCGGTGGCACATGCGGCGAACAGAGCACCAGAGGATGGGATGGAGGTATTGCCGTTCGGTGCAAGGACTCCAATGGGAATGACTCCCCCTGGTGTCTTGTACCGGACCCGCATCTCCTGTACGTTGAACGCTTCGTTTGAGAACAACAGCGTGCCTGTGCTAATATTTGTCAGCGTGAGACCGGAGCGTTCGGGGTTGGCATTGAGCAGAATCGGCGCATCGCCATTCTGCGTCGCCTGCACCAGAGCGTAGTAAGCACGCCACTGCGTAGGCGTGCGGAGGGACTGGCGCAACTGCTCGAAGCGGAACCCAGCTTTCAATGCCTGCATATGCAGGTAGCTGTTGCGGTTCAACGCCTCCGTCAATTGTCGAATCTCAGAATCCGCCACTGGTCGTCTCCTGCGTTTGTTTGTGGTTCTTGTAGTACCAGTAACCAAGCCCACCACCGACAGCGACAACGAGAAGGATTACCCACATGCTCGTACCGCCACTCTTTGCGGGAGCGTTGGTTGGGTTGTTGGTCGCCGTCACGACGTTGGGAGTTGAAGCGGGGTAATACGCTCCGGCGTATGTTGTCGATGCCGCTGCGGTGAATGGATACATCTGGTCGAACTGTGCAATCGCTGTCGCCGGCCGTTGGATACCAGGCGAGGTGGAACCGGCAGATGTGTTGCCAGGCGTGGGAGCGGTGCTTCCGTTCTTCGTTGTGGTCGTTGCGGGAGGTGTACTTTTCGTGGGAGTTGTGCTCGTAACAGGCGCCTTAGTCCCGCCGTTGTTCTCGGAAGGTGGGCCAACTGGCGAGCCCTTGCGCTTCTTTGATGTATAACCCACAGGAAACGCAGGTCCCACTGGCTGAATACTGCCCTTCTTCTCCCATGTGGTGACATGAGTAGGGCTTGGGTAGTTGAACACTCCTGCGCCGGCTACCATGATGTCCCACTACCCTTTTGCGAATCGGTCATGGGCGGTGTCATGTTCTGCCCTACATGGGCAGCATGTACGTAGAGCAGATGCATCGGCACTGCGATGATGCCCGCACCGAGCAGGGGGTAGACAGACTTGTCCACGATGGACATGACCGTGCCGATGACCAAACCGCCAACGTCTGCAAGATACACGTACTTCATGAGCGTGCCCTTGCGGTCCTTGGCAAACAGCTCCGTGGTCTGCGGGCTAGACGTGACAGAGCCAAAGAGATCGAGCATGAGCGTGGCATAGATGCCCATGACGATAGCTGCGTGTCGCCGGTTCTCCATGCCTTCTCCATGCTGAGCCACGAATGCGTCTACCGCCATGAATCCTCCAAACGGACCAGGGGGAGAGGGAGCAACGTGGGCAGCTCCCCCTCCCCCGCCGCTCTCAGCAGACCGGGCCACGGGAGGCAGTGGACTGGCTGATGAGAACTGTAGTCGATCAGTAGCCGTTTGTCAAGCATTGAGCCATCTCCAGAAAGATCGCATACGCTGGTAATCAATCTTCGCCTGTTCTTTGAACGAGTCCCAAAGGACATACTTGCAATAGTCGAGAACCAGTTGTCTAAGGCCGTCCCAAAACATGCCTCTTCTCCATTCGGTTGATCCTGTACTCTGCATAGCACGTCGAAGCTGCGCAAGCTACGATGACAAGGGTAAGCAGCATCAGCTCTTTGTCGTGAGCTTGCATCTGTCGTCTGATGCCCTGCATTTCCGTGGTGATGTACTGCTGGTGGATGATGGTGAGCTTGCGTTCAAGCTCTGCTGCTGTCATGGGGGGGAAGTGAGGTTGTTCCATTAGACCACCAAGTCGTAGTCAATAACGGCAGAACCAGATACCGTAGTCGTGCTGTTTGTATAGGCTACTAGGTTCACACCTTTGCCGGGATTAAGAAGTTTGCCATCTGGAATCTCCCGGAAAATGGCAACACAGCCTTTCACTTGGTATGCATCTGCCAAAACAATAGCTCCATCTGTCTGTTGTACTTTCATGTTACCAATGTGGGCTGTATCTGTGCCTATCACCAATGACACAGATTTGACAAAAACTCGTAACGGACTAGTAGGCGCAGAGACCATCGTTACCGTATCCGTCGCAGTTTTATAGATGGCAGCAGGGTAGTTGAGCGCCCCCAACGGATAGGCCCGGCCGTCGGGGCGTAGTTGCACGCCTGGGTTCTTGCTAAGTCCTAATATCATAACCACATATGTCTCTGTACTTGCAGCGCTCGTATAGATACCGACGACTATCTTTGTGAGTGTTCCTGTCTTTACAAGTCCCTCCACAGGAATAATAGCAGTGAATGTTGTGGCCCCTCCTACGCCGGGGGCGAACGATGCTGCTAGAAGTCCCGTAATAGCCGCCCTTGGAGAGGCTTGATAGACATACTGACCAATGGATGCTTGGGCACAGTATGGTATAGTGCCACTAGTTAGCGGGCGGACAACAACCATAAGAGCGGCCCACAGTTTGCCGCCAGGTGTGACTGTAATCGAGAAAGCATGAGGCTCTTTTACTTTGGAAGCGTATAATCTTTCTGAGTAGCCCCCAGTGGTAAGAATCTTGCCTGTTGCATTCTCAACTTCAACCACTCCTGCATTGACATTCAGAGTCGCATTCTTGATTGTGACATCGAACGTCTTTGTCGCTGCTGGTTCGACAGTCAGCGTTGCATTCGTAATAGTGGCATCTACGGTGCAAGAAGTAACCTTAGCTGTGACCGTACTGCCGGTAACATCCAACGTCGCATTCTTGATTGTGACATCGACAGTCCCACCAATCTTCGCTGTGATCGTACCGGAGTTGATCACGATGTTCGGATTGTAGAGATTGTACAACCCCTGCAAAAGCATGATCGACCCAGAGCCGCTGGCAACCTTGGTATACAGCGGACCGCTGGGCCACGGAAGAGACGCCTTAGTTGTTAGGGTGAACACATTGCTGGCGAACGTCGGTGTCTGGCACAGGCTCAACTGTGCTGCCCCCACGTTGACCAGCGTGGAGCCTTGCGGTGCGATGGGCACCGGCTGTGGCGTAGTGGTAACCGGCAGTACGAATCCGTTAGCCACGAGGCTTCGTCCTCTCATAGCTCGAAGAAGGTGGTCGGCCCTGCCATCTCAGGACCGCCTCTGCGGCGGCGATACGTTCGCCCTGTGAATCGGTCTTATCCTCAAGCTGGTCCACCCGTGCGTCGGTAGCGTCGATCCTCTGTCCGAACCTAGTCTGCAACTCAGTAAACCTGCTTGTAAGTTTCTTTCCATAGCTGCTGATGAGTCTGCCAACACCAGCAGCCGCAGCGAGCATAACCGCAGTGCATGAAGGGACTGCAATCGCTAGTACATCACTTGAGTTGGTCGTTCCTATCATCATTCCCCTATGACATGCACTCCAGCGAATAAAGGCCAGTTGCCCACGACATTTCTCAAGTGAGAGAGAAGAGGCTTGGAGCCCCACGTAGAATGGTACACAGCACCGATGGTATTGACAGCATCGCCGCCTGCTGCCAGACACTTGTAGATGATCTGGTGCTTGTTGACCAGCTTGTTCCAGATAATGTCAAAGCCATCGGTGAAGCTGCGATACGTCTCATGTCCGAGGGGATTGTATGGAGCCACAGAGCCCGTAGCGTCGATCCATGCGACGAGAGCATGGAGGTTGTCGGCGGTGCGAGGGAGGCCCCACCACGTTAGAGCAGATGTAGACCACTCGGCACGGTTCATGTTATGCCCAGTGCTTCTCGGAAGGCACGCCTTTGCTCCTCTGTCATTTTGGCATAGGCCATGCCGCCTCTTATTCGTGCGGCCTCACTTCTATGATGGATATTTTGGTTTGAGGTGCGATTGATTGTCGAGTATGACCTACGAATGGTCGCCCTTGGCTGCAAGCTGGCTTCAATGCGCCGATTCCCCTGCTGGATACGCTGCTGCTGCAATGCCCTTTGAGCTTCGCTAGCACTGATGCGCTGTTGCCCTTGCAGGAGTCGAATCCCTCCACTGATCGCACCGACCGGGCCACGCACGATCATGTAGACGCCGACAGCTCCGACGATGAGAAAGCCGAATGCAATCGTGCCTCTTCCGAGGATCAGTTCAAGGGTAGTCGAAACATCTTTTCCGACATTGAGAAATGTAAGAAGCCCACTACCACTACCGGGATTGAGAAACTTTGTGACAAACTGTAGAACGCCAGCAAAGCCAGCGGCCTTCTGAGTCGTAGAAATGGACGTAGTGCTTGACGTCAGCGTTGCCAACGCAGACTGGCCGCCTACCGTCGTAGTCCCTGTGACCGGATGCCCGATGGAAGAGAGCCACGATGCGACCTCTGTAGCGGTCGGATATGTGGGCGTGCCAGCATTCTTCCACTGGTTCCATAGAGGATCCTTGTACCAGGGTGTATATTGAGTGCCCCGGTTAGCTCCTGTGCCCCACAGTGTCGCAGCCTCTTGGGCATTTTGAGCGGGTGTTATCATCTGCTGCTCAAAGAGCGGAGTCATGGTACCGCCAGGAGCGTGCGCACCATTGATCTGCCACAGTCCGATAGAGCCACCTGCCGGGTCTGTGGGATTATACGCAGTGGTTGAGCCGCCAGATTCGGTCTCTGCAAAGCCCGCCAGGAGAGGAGCCCATTTAGGTGTACTCCCTCTCGCTTGAAGCGCTTTGTACTCCAGATTTAAAATGTCTGCGAAAGAAAACTGTGCCATTCGGGCCTATGCCTTCTTTTAGTAGACCTTGCCTGTACGGCCTACAATCTGGAATCCTGGCGTTGACACCGGCGTGTAGTAGACCTCGCCTGGCAGAGCGCTCTTCGTTGTGAACCCCTGTACGGGTGTGCCCTGCCCCGTCCAGGTAGCAAAGACTGGAGCGCCTGTCTTGACATTGAGATTACTACCTGGTTGACCTAGAACGTAGTATTCCTTCCCACTGAGCGTGGTAGTCTGCAAAGTGGAAGGTGTCAGCGTTCCTTGCGTCGTACCGGTAGATCCGGAACCCTGGTTTGTCGTAGGCGTAGACTTCGATGCGGGGTTTGTCTGCGCCGTGTGCGCTGTAAGCAGCTTCTCGATTTCCGTCTTGAGTGTAGAAATCTGAGAGCTGGTTGCCTGGTTGTTGGCGTAGATGTCTCCAGCCAGAGCGTTGTACACACGGGCACCTGTGTACCCAGTTGTACCACTCTGCGGATACACGGTCGTAGGCGTAGCAGTAGCACCTCCAGTGTTGTTTACTGTACTGCTCGCTGTGCTCTTCTTACGGAAGAAAAGCATGTAAGCACCAAAGGCCAATACCAGAGCGCCACCGATGGCGATACCCTTGTGCTGGCTGATCCAACCACCCTGCTTGGACTCCGGCGACGCACTCAGGTTCGGAGGCTTTACGTCACTGCGCTCTGCCATTACAGTAGCACCTCCGACTGGAACGTCCCACTTGTGTTGAGAGATGCTGAACCAGCATACGGGTTGCCAGACATAGCGTACTTGTTCGCATTGGTATTGCGAAGCTCAGTAAGCCGGGTCTTTGTAGGATTGGCAACTCTCATGTGGTAGACGTTTGTACCGGGCAGGTTGTTCCACATGGGCCGATGAGGGTTGGGGATCGGGCCGGGAAGCAGACCAATGGAAGGCATGCCAACTTCGTCTGCCGGGAATGCGGCGTTCTTGAAAGAGAAGTTGGTAAGGGAGGTAACCTCTCCATAGTTGGCAGGCAACTTGACAGACTTGACTGTCTGCAAGGGGGACCGACGCCCCGCCGCAGACCCGCCTTTGAAGCCGCGACGCCCGGCGGCCATGACAGGCCGCCACGGCCCTTCGGCCGTGCGGTCAAGGTCAGAGCCCGCCGTAAGCTGGCGAGGAGGCAACTGTCCTGAGTCGGTAGGAACCCACGGCTCCGCAGCTCTGCCACCGAATGCAGAGAAACTTGGAATCTCCGGCAGGGGCGCAACTGAGAACCAGGAGCGCCAACCGCTCCATTGCATGATGTGCTCCTACTTGTAGAGGCTTGACAGGGTGGACTTGCCCAGTGTCGTCACATCTCCGACCGTGGGATTGCCCGGCTTGCCAAGTTGGAAGATCGCTGCAACGACAATAACGCCGAGCGCAACGGTCACCAGACCACCGACAATCTCGCTCATGCCGCTTTCTTTCATCCTACTTTCCTTTCAACAGACTCTCTAGTTGGTACAGAAAGGCCACCGTCATGATGCCAAGCGCCAGAGGAGCCGCCTGCGTAGACGACAGTGCGATGGCTCCGATACATCCGATCGCCACATACCAGCCACTCGTAGCCTGGATGTTCGTTCCAGGTATCTTGGCATGTGCGAGATTGGAAAGCGTGCTCATCGTACAACTGATCCTGGGTGGAACGCCCCTGGGATTGTAAATACTGTAGAAGAACTCGCACTTCCAAACCCAACAGGCATTCCCGTATGTGGTGTACGTGCAGGTGCGGTAGGCGTTCCCGACGAATAAGGCGTACCAGGTGAAGGATTAGAAGCGCTCTGTGTAGAGCCAACTCCTACTATTCCATAGTCTCCCTGTACTGCCTTATAGAAGAGAGCCCAACGCTTGTGTCTTTGCATCCATATGATGAACACTCCAATGCTAACTGCAATAGTGAGATTCTGCATTACAGTGCCACCGGGGGAAGCTCAGGAAGAGGAGCTGGCCCAAGTTCCGGCACACCCGTTCCACCGGGTGTCAGTGCAGGAGCGCTAGGTGGTTCGCCGCCAGGCGTAGTAGGAACAAGCCCTGGTTGGACCAATGCCCCACGTGTGCTCGCCTTAGCTCCAAGTGCAGACGGGTCGAACAATGCTCCGATCATCGGAGCAAGGTTACCCGACAAGGCTCCGTACACACCAATCAGGCCAGCTAGTGCGAGGAACCCGCCGACAAGCAGCGAGTGACTCTTCACTTACTTGGAGAAGTTCTTCCAGCCGAACCAGACCAGCCCGACACCGGCCAGGATCATCACGCCACCAACAACCTTGTTGCTCGTCATGTTATTGACTTTCCTTTCTTATCGGTTTGCGAAGTGATTGAGAACGGCAACGCCGATGAGCGTGCCGACGAGCAGAGCAACAAACCCTGCCGTAAGAACGGGCACATGCTGTGATGTGACATTAGCCATTGTTAGGCACCCTTCTTCGTTGCATTCGCCTTGGTGGCGCTCATGTTCTCCAGGGCAGTAAACACACGGTCAACCAGCGTCAGTGCGAAACCGGCAATGGTGAGACCATAAGCAAAGCTATGGGGAAGGGCAGAGGTAGCAACTGACAGAGAGCCAGAAACCGCCGTGCAGATTCCCACAATAGCCGCCCACGTTGCAGTCATACGAGTCACGATGTAGAACCCTTCTTGAGCAGTGACAGAATCTCGTTGACACCACCCTCAAGGCCCGATACTCTAGCCTCCAACTCTGCAACCTTGCTGTCCGCCTCAGGCGTAGATGCAGGGGCCGGCGTAGGAGCCGGCGCAGAGTCAGGAGTAGGCCCCGCATGGAACACGGTACCGGGCTCATTGGCAAGATCGACGGGCTCAGGCGTAGGCACCAGAGCATCGCCGGTCGTAGGGTCACGGGGGATAGGAGGCACTGTGCTCTCACTTTCTGGTACAGGTGTTGCCTGCGGTTTGATGTCGTGGATGGTAAGGGATACGCCAGGATGATTGAGAAAGAAGCTGTGAACGTTCTTCGCATACTTCACAAAGACGTTCTTGACATCTTCCAAGAATGCTGTCTGCACAACTGGATCAGCCTGGTCTAGATTGCCACTTGCGCTGAGAGACCACACCTTAGTACGGCACCCGCACAAGACCGAAGGCCCACACCCGCACATACGGTGTCGTAGTCACTGTGGCCGCAGGGATACGCAGCGACGTGGTCATCGCAGGCGTGATCGGCACACCGAACGCATTCGCATATGAAGCGTCAGGAGACATCAGCGCATCGTATGGAGTGACAGAGGGAATCTCAGGGAAGATTCCACCCTCCATGTCCACAAAGTAGTGTCCCTTTGGCATGTACCGACGATACACCCTCTGCATCTTTGTGAACCACGCCTGGAAGGTGTTGTTGCTCTTGTCGTATGCCCACCGAGCGCTCTGCTGGTCTTGGTCGTCCCACAGACCGAAGTAGTCTGCGCGGATCGGGGCCTGGTTGTTGATAAGCGCATGGTGAATGGAGGTATAAAGCTGCGCCGTCCGGTGCGTAATCGGCTGAATGGTTCCAGCAGCCAGGTTCGTGATAGAGAACGGCGTAAGCTGCAAGCCGTAGTTCACAAGAGGCTGCGGCACCTGCGTCACTGACGGAGGCAGCAGGTCGATGTATGCAAGTTCATACGTCGCCTTGACTGTCACCTTTGTAGCGGTGACAGCCTTGGTTGTCGCACCAACAATGTTGGTAAAGAGAACCTGTTCCGGGTTCTTGCCAGTCAGCGGCGCAAGCTGCAACTGATTGTTCGGCCGGTTCTCAGGGTCACCGAAAGGGATCGAGCCCCACAGCAGGTGCCGCTTCCTCTGCAACTGCTGGTGCATGGTGAAGATGAAGGTATATGTGTGCGTAGCGTTTGTCGCTGCGGTGTTTGTGACCTTCGTACCAGGCTTGAGGTTTGTCGTGGTTGTGCCGATGTTGTTCTTTGTCGGCCCCTCATCAACCGTTGTACCGAAGTACTGCGAGTTGTTGCCAAGCCCAGGGTACTGCCGATCGAAGTTGGTGTGATGCAGAATGTCGTCCAGATACCACGGCACCATCTCCGTAAGAGGCCACGGAGGAGCACCACCGAGGGTCATCTGCTGCAAGAATGCAGAGTACGGTGCGAACGGAGACAACGTTGCAGAGCCGTTCGTCTTGGTAACAGTCAGCTTCGTCTTGAGCTTGTTGACCGTGTAGTCGATGGCGGTGCAGAACGCAGGGATGATCGGAATGTTTTGCTGCCACGTCACAAAGGCATTCGACCCGCCGGCCGATGTCTTGGCAACTGTGCCGAGGATGCTGTAATACTTCCGAGGGGCGACCTTCTAGAAGTTCTGCACAGCAAGGGCAGCAGCCTGAGCCGCAGACGGCGCATTAGCGGTCTGCCCGTAGGTGTTCTGCGTGCCGGAACCGATCACGCTTGAGCGAGAGGGCATCTTTTCGTTAGCTCCTATCTATGCGCTGTGCAGGTAGACCTGCGCACCGATTGCCAATTGACTCAGACCAGGGATTGTCGTCCGTGCAAGCAGGTTGCTCGTCCACGCTGCCACTCCATACCACAGGAGCGACAAGGCACCGATGGCAAGCACGTTACCAAGGTTCAACTCAATGTGCCGTGCCTGGTGCTGAACAGTGAAAGTGCCTTCGGCCATATGCATACCTCCGAGGGGATTTCTGCGGAGGCTATCTCTATGGCTTGGTCTACGTCAAGGCTTATGCGGAGCTTCCGATGACGTTTGTTGGTTAGGTTGTGTGACTTTCAAGTGGAGTGTACCACTCGATACGCTCCGCTTTAGGTTGTGTGACTTTCATCTGCGTAGGACTTACGTAAATATGGGCCACATGAGGTTGAGGGTGTAACTCTACCAGTTCGCAGCTATAAACTATGCCCCTTGATGGTAAGAATACATTCTCTGCACACTGAGTCAGCGTAGTTCTTCGTTTGCTCGGATCGTAGCTCATATCATAAGTCCTTCTGCCGCTAACTTATAAGCCTTTGATAAAACCTCGCTACTTACATCGCTATTACACAAGATTGAAATAGTCACGCATGGTATAGTACAGATACCCATTTCTGAGCATCGAGTTAGCCTGGCATAAGCCCAGTCCCCTACTTTAGTAACTTCACTCATTGCCGCAGAAAATCGCTTAATGAAAACATCTAAGACTTGAAGATCGTCACGCAATGGTTTGCCAAAAGTGACTCTTCTCCACTCTGTCATCACCACACCTCGCTCTTCAATCCCTCTGCCGACACCTGCGGGGGCTTGGGCATTGCAATCCGCAAGTCCTCGTACCACGCTTTCTGATGTGGATAATACTGCCAACGGTTAGATGGGCCGTCTACCCACTTGTACCAGAAGCCATGCACGTCCCCCCGTGTAGCCGGAGGTACGTAACCCTTACATATCTTCTTAGCCCATTCGATGTCGTAGTCATACGTCAGGGTGAACAGGAAAATATGCGTAGCCTGTGACAAGAGTTGGCGAGGCACAAAGACGGGCTCCTGCGTGAGTCCGATGAGCCCAACTTTGCGCCCGCCTCCTCGTTGGAATACATCTTTCAATGGCTTACCTGGCTCCTGTCGTGACGCAACAACGGAGACATACTCGTCAATAACAAGGATGACGTTACCTCGTTCATATGCTGCATTGATAATGACCTGGCACTGATCCACGACAGAGATATCGTTGCCCTGAGCATCTTTCGTATCAATACGAAAGTACAAAGCGTTCTTGAGCAACGACGTAGCTTGGTCATTGTCCGATGCAATGTTCCGAAAGCCCCACTCACGCCACCCGGTAAGGTCATCAGGATCGCCCTTCGTGTCAAGCATCCAAACCTGCCAGTCCGTCGTCCATAGAGACAGTGCAAACGTGCCGCTGAGGGTCATGGCAAGACTGGTCTTACCTGATCGGGTCTTACCGATAAGGGCAAAGCGTTCGTTGGGCTTGAACATAGCCATCTTATAGGTCCAACTCCCCCTGCAAAAACTGGTCGATGTCAATCGGCGACGGCTCTGATGCCATCGCCTCTGCAACATCAGGAGGAGTCGCAGATTCGGGACCGACAACGGGCTCGGCCACGGCCGCACCGTTCGTCTCCGGTGCAACCCGTGGCTCAACCTTCATCGGTCGGGCCTGTGCCGCATGACGTGGCTCCTGCGTAGCGGCCATCGCTTGCAACATTGGCGCAGCCTCAGACAGAAAGCCGTTGATCTGCGCAATGGCCTGTCCTGCCTGTGCTACAGCTTTGATGCAACGCATGGTCATAAACGTAGCGAGGCCGGAAACCAGCGCCGCCCCGCCAGCAATGTACATGGTAGTCCGCTGGCTTTTCTGTAGTCTTTCAATCTGTTCATCATGCAAGTCGAGGGATTCCCTGATGACCTGCACAGCCCCTTGCAGTTCGCTATCCATTCTTCGCTGCCTCCTTTTGTCTTTGCTCTTCCTGCGCCTGAGCCTGTCGGTAGGCGGTAATCACTGGTTCCAGCTCTGCCCGTAGATCGAGGATGGCCTTGACCTGTCTGCCGATCATCGCAACCGACGCCACACTCAGCACCACCAACCTGATAGGTGAGTCTGCCGTCACCACGTCTACAACCTTGCCACCGATGTCAGACGCTTCCAGCTCTGCGGCGGTCAGGCCGAGAATGCGTGCCGTCATCGGTTGGATTGCAATACGGTTCATCCACGGCGTGAAGTTCGTATCTACAACCTTCACCTCTGGCGGCTTGACGTAGATAAACTGTGCCGGTACTCCCATGCCTTGCAGTAGTTGTGCAAGCGCCTCGTTCCCGTCTTTGAGAATGCTTTCTTGCAGTTCCTTTGCACGCTTGACCTTGCTCTGCGCCCGCTCCCTGGCCTTCTTACGGAGTTCCTCCGCTGTGCTAGGTGACGGAGCGTGTTGGCGTGGTCGTGAACCTGGCCCACCCGTAAGCTGACCCGTAACAGGGTCCATCTTGGGAGTGCTCTTAGAGCCTGGTGGTCGGCCACGTCTGCGCCCACGATCTGCGGCGAGTTGTGCCAACAGGTCACGTGTCGCTGCTCTCGTCGCCTCGCCTGTCAGGACAGACGGGTTGATCCGTGGTACCTCAGGCGTTTCATTGTCCATTGCATCAACCATGCCACTTCTCTCCCATGATCGGCAGCGCCCCTTCAATCTGACGTTCCTGTAACCGCTTTACAAGATGCTCACACAGTGCAAGAAAGCCTCCTGCGCCCTCTGCATACTGCACGATGATTCCGATGTACGCATGGATGACATTACGGGCACGTTCCTTTGTTGTGCTAACCTCGTCTACGAGTTGGAAATATGCCCTATCTTTGTTCTCTGCAATGGAGACCATCTTTGCCAGGATCAGAGCCGTCGCATCTTCTCTTGCTGCCTGCGCCTTGGTGATAGTGCGGAGGATGACAGGACCGGAGCCTGCGTGGCGGGAGTTACTCATAGGAATCATCTTCGAGAACAAGCGGAGGGGCGACAATAGTATTTTGATCAAGTTTCCTCACCACCAGCCCAAGCCTTTCTTCCTCTGTGAAGCCTGCTGCGCATCAGTGTGTGAAGCGGCCTGCGTCTCCTGGTGCTGCGGAGCTGCAAGCTGGTGCGGCGGGACGACAAGGGTGGTCTCGTCTCCCTTGTTCTTCTCCCGCTCTTCTTCAGCTTTCTTTTGTTTCTCGATCCACTCGTTCGCCTGTGCAAGCTGCTCTCTGAGCTGTTGCATTTCCGCCGCAGTGGCATTGTGGTGCTCTTCCATCTCTCTACGGATTGCCGCCCGGTACCGTTCCAGGTCCTCCAGGTCATGCCGTGCAGCACCAGTGGGAGCAGGAGGCGGAGTCGGTGGATCGGGTTCGTGGGACTCAGGCTCTTGCGTCTCTTGCGTTGGCTTGTCTTCCATCATTCCTCCCTATGCGTACGAGTCCATCAACTCGTCCTCTATCGTGCGTACGTCCAATCC
>VFSW01010297.1_pt1 | contig 13263 bp, 11 predicted proteins | sample 5358111 | NCBI WGS metagenome assembly VFSW01 (sample SAMN11554181, study PRJNA540505) | mine drainage metagenome | isolation source: sediment from site ElyBrook_90M | place: USA: Ely Copper Mine, Vershire, VT | collected 2017 | reverse complement strand
GGAGTGGAGCAGCAGAGGTAAACCCTCCCATGCCGAGAACGGCTGAGGGAAGGTAGCGGCTGTAGAGTTGCCGACAGGTCATGAAACTTTCCCAGCCTCGCTTCAGGAAACGCGGAAACGCTGGTGAGAGAATGGAAGGCATTCCGATGGAAGGAAGTTTCTCTCGGCGAAATTCTGGATGATCTCTGAGCGCAAGGGTATCGATTTCTTTTTCCGAAACCAGCAGCAGCACCTTATGGCCACGTTCATGCAGAGTCTCGGCGACTGCAAGACCAGGAAAGAGATGCCCTCCGGTGCCTCCGCATGCTTTCACAAATTGCTTGGAATGAGACATTGTCAGAAAAGTTTTTTTAAATCCTTGGAACGGAACGACCTATCAGAACGACGTGCCGCTCGGGCGTCGGCCCAATCGGCATCCCGATACGATGAATATTGACAAGGATTCCTATCATAAAAAGACAGACGGCAAGATTGCTTCCTCCGTAGCTGATGAAGGGTAGGGGCATCCCTTTATTTGGAAGCAAGGAAGTAGTCATGCCAATATTGACTGCTGCTTGCAGAGAGATCAACAGGAGGATTCCTATAGCGAGCAGTTTTCCAAAACGATCCTTGGCATTCGCCGCAATCAATCCCCCGCAGAGGATGATCAGAATATAGCCAAAAAGCACCAGCCAGGTGAATCGAAGTCCCAATTCTTCACCAATCATGGGAAAAATAAAATCCGTATGGGCATAGGGAAGGTAGAGCATTTTCTGACGTCCCTCACCGAGTCCCAGGCCGTCAAAACCTCCTGAACAAAAGGCAATGAGTGCCTGCCATTGCTGAAGCCCCTTGCCGAGTTTATCTCCCTCAGGATTGAGAAAGGTCATCATCCGCGCAGCCCGTTCAGGAATAAGCATCGCAATACCGATCAATCCCGCAAGCCCCGCACCGAAGAAGACCACAATGACACCCCAGTTCGCTCCCGCTACAAAGCAGAGTGCCAGCATGGTTGCTCCAATGAGGGCACTGGTGCCAAGATCCACCTCAGCGGCAATGAGTCCAATGAGCGCAAAAACCACGGCGAAAGGGATGACGAAACCATGCAGTATTTTTCCAGCCTCTGTTTTTTCACGGGAAAACCACCAGGCGAGAAAAAATACCGCAGCAATTTTAGCAACCTCGCTCGGCTGAAATACTGCCACACGCAGATTCAGCCAACGCAGGGAACCATTAATCCTCATGCCAAGATGTGGTACGAAACAGAGAGCCAGCAAGAGGACGGCCACTCCGAAACAGATGGCCCAGCTCCTGCGCCATACATGGTAGTCTGTGAAAGCCCCTGCCACCAAGCCTGTCACCCCGATGAGCAACCATAGAGCCTGCCTTTTAACGAAATAATAGATGTCGCCGTGACTATCCTGAGCAAATGCGCTTGTGCTGAAGAGCATCACCACCCCCAGGGTGACAAGCCCCACCACCGAAAGGAGGAGGAGGTAGATGCTGCTACGCTGCATAGGGAGGGGCGGTTTTTACGACTCTTTACTGGGCTACCGGAGGCTGCCTCTCCGTCTGTTTTGCGGAAGAAGGAATCTTGAGTTTCTGACCGATCTGAATTTTTTTTGGATCGGTAATGTTGTTTATTTTCATCAAGGCATCAGGAGTCACCTTGAATTTTTTGGCAATCTTGTAAGGACTATCCCCTTTGGTCACCGTGTATTCTGCCAGATCGGAGGCAGGAGTAGTGGCTCCTGTCGCCGTAGCAGTCACTGCGGTGCTCACAGTACCTGGGAGCTGTTGGATGCTCTCGGTTACCTTGCTGACCTGAGAAGTCACATCGGCTGCGACCTGAGTCACTGCCTTTGCAGGGACCTTCAGGCTCTGACCGACGCGCAGAACAGTGTTTGTCACCATGCCATTGGCTTTTTCCAGATCGGGAATAGTCACGCCGAGCGAGGCAGCAATCTTGGTGAGTGAATCTCCTGCCTTCACAATATAAATTTTAGCTACCGATGAGGTCTCCGCAGGCAGGGCAACAGCGTCCGTATTCATTGTTTCCTGAGCACTCGCTGTGGCAACAGAGGCTGCCGCAGCACTCCCGGCAATCCCTAATCCTGTCAGCCTCTGAAAAGCAGCCCAGGCATTTGCAAGAAGACCTTTGGGAGTGGAAGAATCACTCTTCAAATTTGCTACAAAACTTTTTTCTGTGACCTTTGGAAGCTTTTTAGGTGTTTTTTCAAGAGCGATTTTTTCGCTTGCTTTGGGAGGCTCTATTTTTCTGGCCACAAGGGTTCCTTTCTCTTCCGAGGGAGGGCGATTTTTCGGTGTTTCCTGTTGAGGGGGTTGCTGATCGGAGGGCTCCGTTGGCCTCTCTGAAGGTGTTGTCATTTTGGTGGTCGTCAGCTTGGGAGCCTTGCTCGCCTTCAAGGAGTTGAAGGCATAAATTCCCCCAACAGCGATCACATGAAGCAACAGCACGACTAAAAAGGCGTGCGAGAGCTTCATATTGGGTTCGGGACCGTAGTCCTCAAACTCGGAAGAGGTATTCATTGCCGCAGTGCGAGCACGGAGGCGGCGCGTACGTTTTGGGATCATGGGATTCATGGGTGCGATGGGTGGATTGTCGAGCTGTGGTGGGTTGCGTTGAAGGAGAGAAAATGTAGCAGATGAGCGTCAATCTGAGGCAATGGAGTGTGCTGAAATTTCTTGGGAAAAACGTCGAAACAAATCTCCACGCTCACGATAATCTCGAAACATATCAAAGGAAGAGGTGCCGGGAGAAAAAAGTATCGTTGATCCGGGGAGTGCCTTTGTAGCCGCCAAGGCAACAGCCTCCTCGAGACTCTCGACAATGGCCAGAGGAACCGCTTCCCAGTCCCGGGCAATACGATGCCGCATCTCACCGAGAAGAATCGCAAAGGAAACTCTCTCCTGGACAAGCGGGGTAATTGGAGAAAATTCAAACCCCTTGTCCTTGCCCCCTGCAATCAGAATGAGAGGCCCGGACACGGAACGAATCGCCTGCTCCATGGCATCGAGATTTGTCGCCTTGGAATCATTGATCCAGCGGATGCCATGGCTCTCAGCGATCAGCTCGCAGCGATGGGCGGGAGGTTTGTATTCGCTGATGGCCGAAACCATTTTGCGGAGATCCGCACCGAGAGCGATTCCGCAACCCAACGCAGCCATGAGGTTAGCAGTATTGTGCAACCCCAGGAGCTGTGTCTTCCTGAGGTCAAGAAGAGACACTTCCTGATAAAAAATTTCCGTGCCGCGCAGAGTAAGATCAGCATGGGGTGATACGGTGCTGAAGGTGATTTTTTTGGCTCGAAGTTCAGGAATCTTTTCACCCCAATGGAGAACAGCCCAATCTTCGCTCGTTTGATTCTCAAAAATCCTCAGCTTTGCCGCGCGATATTCCTGCATGGAGGGATACCGATCGAGATGATTCGGACTAAGATTGAGCCAGAGAGCAACGCGCGGATGGAATGTTTGGATCGTTTCCAACTGAAAAGAGCTGACCTCTGCTACCAGCACGTCCCAGCCTTCCTCAGCATCCACCAGTTCCGACATCGGAGTCCCGATATTGCCACAGGCCATATTTCTCAGACCGGCCCCGCGCAGCATATGGCTGATGAGCTCCGTGGTCGTCGTCTTGCCATTGGTTCCGGTGATGGCAACAACAGGGCAGTGGCAAAGGCTGAAGGCTAATTCCAGCTCTCCGATTAACGGGATGCCCTCGGCTCTGACATGGCTGACCAGTGAACTTGCCCCATCAATTCCTGGACTGAGAATGGCTAATGAGCTATGGGAAGGATCGCTCTCCGCAGAGGTTCCCATGAGAACGGTAGCCCCCTCCTCCCGGAGCAGGGCAGCACGCTCGAGCAGGATTGCTGATTCAGCACTATCATAGACTGTGACCATGGAACCATGACGTAGCAGTAATCGTGCCGCAGCCATGCCGCTACGCCCAAGACCGAGCACGACGATGCTCTTGCCGCGATAAGGGTTGAAGGCCGTGGTCATGATGAGGTTCAGCGCAACTTGAGGGTGGCGATTCCGAGCAGACCAAAGACAATCGCCATAATCCAGAAACGGACGGTCACGGTATTTTCCTTCCATCCTGAAAGTTCAAAATGATGATGTAGCGGCGACATCTTAAAGATCCGTTTTCCGGTGAGCTTGAAACTGGCAACTTGCAGAATCACTGAGAGAGCCTCGGCAACAAAGACCCCTCCTACGAGTGCCAGAAGTAGTTCCTGCTTGCAGCAGATCGCGAGAACCCCGAGCACTCCGCCGATTGCGAGCGACCCGGTATCTCCCATGAAAACGCGGGCCGGATGAGCGTTCCACCAGAGAAATCCCAGTGCGGCTCCAGCCAGAGCCAGACTGACCACCGCTAATTCACCGGAAGTGGCATAATAGGGAATTTGTAAATAGGTGGCGGCTTTATAGTTTCCTGCAAGATATGTAAAAATTCCAAAACCGGCCCCGCTCATGACCGTACAGCCTGCAGCTAGCCCATCCAGTCCATCGGTCAGATTTACCGCATTCGAGGAACCGACAATAATGAGCAGATAAAAAACGTAGGTAAAGATTCCCATATGCGTCAGGTTGGGTTCCTTGAAGAAGGGAATATAGAGTTCCTGCGCATGTTCGCTGAGTGATGGAGAGTGGAGGGAAAAAGCGGTAATTCCTGCTGCCAGCACGCACTGTAGAAAAAACTTGAGACGACTACGGAGTCCGGCAGAGTTTTTTTTGGTCACTTTCAACCAATCATCATAAAAACCAAGCCCTCCAAGAAACAGAGCCGTGAGGAGCACCAGCCAGACAAAAGAATTATCGGGACGAGCCCAGAGGAGCGTCGAAATGATTACGGAGCCGATGAGAAGCACCCCTCCCATCGTTGGGGTGCCCTTTTTTCCCTCATGCAGCTCATTGAGGCGATGGACTTCCGCAGCGCTTCGAAGCGGCTGACCGAACTTTAGGGAAATCAGGCGACGGATGACGGTATTACCAAAAATCAGACAGAGAAGGAATGCCGTGAGTCCTGCGCAGAGTGCCCGAAATGAAATGTACTGAAAAACATTGAGTCCCTTTGCCAGAGGAATCCCATGAAAAAACGCACCGCATTGGGAGAGATAGTAGAGCATTAGTTAAAGTGGTGGAGAACCTCTTCCATGCGTGCGCTCCTACTCGCCTTGAGTAGAACAAGATCACCAGCATGAGCCAGAGAGGAGAGTGCCTTGGCCGCTTCGGCATTATCGGAAACAACTCGCACGTCACGAAGCCCTTCCGTGGTGGCAGCAGCAGCCATAGCGGTAGCTTCAGAACCGATACAGATCAGAGTGTCCAGCAGTCGGGAGGCGGTCTTTCCAACACGCTCATATCCTGCGGCAGCATGGATGCCCAGTTCTCCCAGTTTCCCAAGAACGCCGATTTTTCGCCCCTGCCCCGGCAGGGAAGCGAGAGTTTCCAATGCAGCTACCATTGAGTCGGGATTGGCATTGTAGGTATCATCGAGCAACAGAACTCCGCGACGCATCACGCGCTCCAGTCGTCCTCCAGTCAGTTCGCTGGAGGAGAGCGCAGTGGCGCAAGTGCTCAGGGGGATTTCTGCAAGAACTCCCGCCGCAACAGCCAGAAGGGCATTCCCTACCATGTGTCGTCCTATCACGGGCAGGAAGGCTTCAGCTTTTCCAAAATCTCCTTCAATGATAAAACGACTCCCCTCGAGTTCTGAGACGATTCCTGTAGCCCTGATATTCCCGGCATCGAAGCCCACCTCCAGAATGCGGGCTGAAGTCCTCGCGCGGAGTTTTGCAGAAAAATCATCATATGCAGGAATAACAGCGGCTCCGGAAGCCGGAAGCCTCTCGAGAAGATCCCCCTTTTCCCGGGCGATCTCTTCCCGAGTTTTCAGATATTCGATATGCGTTACCCCAATGCCAGTGATGATCCCAATCTCCGGCTTGGAGAGTCCTGCAAGGGGAGAAATTTCACCACGATGGTTCATCCCAATCTCCCAGACTGCCACTTCATCCTCAACATTTGCCGCCAAAATCGAGAGAGGGAGGCCAATGTGATTATTGAGATTTCCTGCTGTGGCCGTTGTCCTGAAACGACTCTTCATCACGGTAGTCGTAAAATCCTTGGCCGAAGTTTTCCCACTACTCCCTGTAATAACCACCGCACGGAGAGCGAGGCTTGATCGCCATGCCGAGGCAAGGAGAGTGAGTCCTGTTTGGGCATCGGGTGTCGAAAGAATACCAAATTCATGAGGCAATCCCGTAGTGCTCTCCCTATCACAAAGCGCTGCGACGGCTCCTCGAGCGGCTGCCTCTTCAATATAATCATTGCCATCAAAATGTTCTCCCCTTAGCGCGATATAGAGATCGCCCGGCTTCATCGTACGGGTATCCTTGCTCACGCGCAGGGCGCATACCTCAGGATTTCCTGTCAGAAGACTGCTGCCGCTCATGGTGGCAAGCGTAGAGAGAGAAAGCGGATTCATAGTCAACGTGTTTCCGTGAATGGTTTTTCCGCCATGGCCCGGGCTGTCACCTGCACATCATCAAAGGCCTCCTGACCTGAGGCTGTCTCCTGAGTGGTCTCGTGCCCTTTCCCTGCAATCAGGAGAATATCATTCATCTCGGCTAGCTCAATACCGCGCCTGATAGCACTCTCTCGATCCATCACGATCTCATGGCTCGTCCCACGGAATCCCTGCTCCGCTTCATGGATAATGTCGAAAGGATCTTCACTTCGAGGATTGTCGGAAGTGATGATGACGCGGTCGGAGTAGCGTTCTACCACGGCTGCCATCAAGGGGCGCTTACTCCGATCACGGTCGCCGCCACAGCCAAACACCGTAATAATCCGTGCCGGAGAGAGCTGGCGAATGACCTTGAGCACATTCTCCAGTGCATCTGGGGTATGGGCATAATCGACATAGGCCTGAAAATTCCGCTGCGCGGGAACGCGCTGCATTCTGCCGGAGACCTGAGGAATTGTTGCCGCAGCAGTAACAATGCGGCGAATTTCCAAACCCATCGCCGAGACAGCAGCTATTGCCGCCACAGTATTATACACATTGAAAAGCCCAATAAGCGGCGAACGGACAAGATAGCTTCTCCCCTTGGCATCGAGTCGAAAAATTGTTCCCGCCTGATTGTAGCGGATGTCGCTGGCTCGAAAATTACAGTTGCTTCCCTGCCCGTAGGTGATGACGGGGAGATTGCCAATGCGGTCGAGCAGACGGTGTCCATAACGATCATCGGCATTGATGATGGCGCGGCCTTTTTTGCGCCTCTGTGCAGCAAGTTGCGTAAAGAACAACTGTTTGGCCTTAAAATACTCCTCCATCGTGCCATGATAATCGAGATGATCCTGCGTCAGATTCGTAAAGATCGCGGCATCAAATTCGATTCCCCTCACACGTTGCTGGCTCAGTGCATGGCTGGAAACTTCCAATGCTGCGGCCTTAAATCCTCCATCCCTCATTTCCCCCAGCATCCGTTGCAGATCCAGTGATTCGGGAGTCGTATGCGTGGCCGCCTCCACGATTCCCGGCAGAACATATTCGATGGTTCCAATCAGTCCGCACGACCTGCCTACCGTTTCGCAGAGATGGCGGATGATCCATGCCGTGGTGGTTTTCCCGTTGGTTCCAGTCACTCCAGCCACGGCTAACGACGTGGAGGGAGATTCATAAAAGGCATTGGCTATCTCAGCCATCGCCTGACGAGTATCGGGAACGCGCACGAGGGGAACTGTGATCCCTTCCATTTCCTGATCACTCACCACACCAACAGCACCTTGCGTCACAGCCTCTTTGGCAAAATGCCCTCCATTTTTCTCAGTTCCCTGAATGGCAAAAAAAAGATCTCCTGCCACTACCGTTCGCGAGTCACAACTCAAGCCTGTCACAGGAATTTCGGCACTTCCAGTCACAGAGAGAACCCTCGTATTGGCTGCCAAGACGTTCAGCCTGCGATGAGAAAAAGAAAGAGAGCTCATCGTGTTGCTGCGGAGGCTGTGCTGGCATTGCCCGACTGCGCCATGACGAGCGCAGATTCAGGTTGTAGATCCAGATAACGAGCCGCATTACCGCCAATTTTGGAGAACACCGGTGCTGCGACGAGTCCGCCGTAGTTGGCCGAGGAAGCAAGCTTTGCATCATCCACAATCACCAGTCCCGTCAGGCGTGGTGCCGAGGCAGGCATATATCCCGCAAAGGAGACAATATATCTCCCCTCCATATATCCGCCATGCGATGAAATCTTCTGAGCCGTCCCCGTTTTTCCAGCCACTGAAAATCCTTCGATGTGAGCCAGCGGAGCGGTTCCCTGGGCACTCACAACCGTCTGGAGTGCTGAGGAGATAGACTTTGCCGTCTTGGAGGAAACCACTTCACGTACCGGTCGGGCCTCCTCTACGGCACTTCCCTCCCCCTGACTTAGGACAAGGCGAGGCTTCATCAGCTTCCCTCCATTGGCAATTGTGGACATGGCCATCACCATCTGGATCGGTGTGACTGCAATCGACTGTCCAAAAGCCATGCGCGTTTTGGTCAGTTTGTCCCAACGATGAGGAGGATTGACCATGCCGGAAATTTCGCCCTGAAGAGGGATGCCGGTTTTCTCTCCAAATCCAAAACGACGCACATAATCATAGTAGCTCTCATCCCCCATACGGAGGGAGATTTTAGCCGCCCCAATATTGGATGATTTCATCAGAATCTCCGAAACCGTCAGATCCCCGTAGCCATGATGATCCTTGATGATTTTCCCGCAGTAAGAAAAATGGCCGCTCTCGCAGAAAATATGTGTCTTCTCATCCACAATTCCCTCATTGAACGCCGCAGCCGTGACAACAATCTTGAAGGTCGATCCTGGCTCATACATATCGCTGATGGCGCGGTTGCGTAACTGTTCCGGCTTGGCCTCATTGAAGCGGTTGGGATCAAAGTTTGGCCTGCAAGCCAGCGCAAGAATCTCTCCCGTATTCGGATCGGCCAGCAGAGCCGTTACCCCTGCGGGATGCAGGGTATTATAGGTGGTCTCAACCTCCCGTTCCACAATGGCCTGAAGCCCCATGTCGATAGTAAGACGAATATCGGAACCTTGTTCTGGAGGCTGCTCCTGTCCTCGATAAATGACAATTTCGCGCCCTTTGCGATCATGTTCGATCAGACGAAACCCATCATGCCCACGCAGTTCTTTGTCGAAGGTCTTCTCCACGCCATCGATCCCATGCCCTGCATGATCCGCAAAACCGAGCACATGACAGAGCATTTCATTATTGGGATAGCTCCGAATAGAGCTCTCCTCGAGATAGAGACCGTGGAGCCCCGCCTTATCCATCGCGCGAATCATATCCTGAGCCTTCTCCTCGCTCACCTCCTTGCGGATCACCACATAAGGGCGCTGGGTGGAGAGCTTTTCGGTGAGCTCTTTGAGAGGCATGTCCAGAAATGGTGCCGCCAGTGTTGCCAAGATCTCGGGATTGCGGATATGCGTACCATCGGCAGTCACCGTACGCACGGGAATATTCACCGCTAATTCCTCTCCATTGCGATCCAGAATACGTCCACGGCGAGCCGCGATTGTAATACGAATGGAATGCTTCTCCGCAGCCTTGAGCGAAAAATAATCATGCTGCGTCACTTGTAGGTCAATGAGCCTCCAGGCAAATAGCGTGAAGACCATGACCAGCAAAGCGCAGACCAGCCCAATACGATGACTCGTGCTCTTCACCTGCTCAGGATGCGCAGGGGCACCCCGGCAACGAACCGGCTTTCCGGATCGCGCGAGGCAGTGCGCAATACCCCATCGGTTTCAGCTGGCAGAGCAGGCGTCACGCGGGCAATGGCCGTGTCTCGAATCGGCTCTAGGTGTAGATAGCCTTCGTCCACACGGCGCTGCAAAGCACCGCGCGAGGTCAGGGAGGTGATACGGGCTTTGAGGGCCTCATTTTTTGCCTCGACTTCGCGAAGAGCGCACTCGATTCCACGCGTCTGATCACCCACGGCATGTTGCTGATTTTTCAAATAGACAAAGAAGAGTCCGGTCAGCCCAATGAAAAAGACAGCCACGAGCCAGCGTGCGAGAAAATTCACCTCGATAGAATTTGTGGGGCGGCGGCGGTTCATGTTCATGACCAGAGCGGGGTGATTCCGTCAGCACGACGTTCTACCACACGGAGACGTGCGCTACGGGAACGGGGATTGGAAGCCAGCTCCTCAAGCGAGGCCGTGACAGAACGGGGAGTCACCATATCAAAAACTCTCTCGGGATTAGGACGGGCTGCCGGCCAGGTTGGATCATCAATTTCAGCTATAGAATGATGGCGGAAAAAATGCTTAACCATCCGATCTTCTAGAGAATGAAACGTGATGATCGCCATCCGCCCTCCGGGACGGAGAAGGGAGGAGAGCGCGGGGAGGGCTCTCTCCAGCGAACCCATTTCGTCATTCACCGCAATACGGAGGGCTTGAAAAACACGCGTCGCCGGATGGCGTGGCCCATGACGCCCTTCGGCAATGAGTTCCGCAAGCTCCGTGGTGGTTTTAAACGGTTTTTTCTCTCGGGCACGGATGATCTTTGCAGCAAACTGAATGGCCCGGGGCTCATCACCATACGCGCGAAAAATACGGACAAGCTCGGCGGCACTCTCTCCATTCACAAGATCCGCTGCCGTCATTCCTGTCGCTCCCATTCGCATGTCGAGAGGGCCCTCACGCTGGAAAGAAAAGCCGCGATCTGGCGTATCGAGCTGATGCGAAGAAACACCCAGATCGAGCAGAATGCCATCAAGCTGCAAAATTTCCATGCGTGCGAGAGCCTCAGGAGCCTCGGAAAAATTTGTTTCCAGAGCCGTCAAAAGATCACTCTGGGCGGCGAGACGTTCCTGCGTGTGCAGGAGAGCTGCGGGATCACGGTCACAACCGATGACGCGTGCTCCCGCCTGCAACAAGAGAGACGTATGGCCTCCTCCACCCAGCGTGCCATCCAGAAAGACCATCCCAGGGGAAGGGCGGAGAAATTTGACAATCTCTGCCGCCAAAACAGGCTCGTGACGGAAGCTGGTGGTCATGGGAAGGGAGCATGTTGTGCTCTCGAGATCATGTGGGGCTCGGTGAAATCGATTGCGAAAAAATTGGTGAAGGAAGCGTGCCATGGTTTAGAGACCGATCAGTTCGGCCACCTGATGGAAGGTTTTGCTCTCTTCAGCGCTGACAGTGGCCCAGCGTTTTTCATTCCAGATTTCAAAGCGGCTACGGCCCCCAACAAGAACAATCTCACCCTTCAGTTTGATTGCCTCACACTGTTCCTCAGGCAGTAGAATGCGGCCCTGCGCATCGGCAGAAATTGCACGAGCCTGTCCATAGAATTGCCGAATCGCCTTGCGACACTCGGCGGCTGGAATACCGCTCTGCTGGATACGCCCCTCGATGGAATCGAATTCCTCGGGAGGCATCACAATCAGGCAGTCCCCCGAGGGACTTGGAATCGCATGAAAAGCATTCGCGCCTCCATTCAGCCAGGCCGCCGGAATCGTGACACGCTTCTTCGCATCCAGCGACCTTTCAAAGGTCCCCGCGTAGCTGATGGAATATTGGGAGTCTTGGGACATGGGCGATATAATGGAAAAAATGGCCACTTTCCTCCACTACGCCCCACTTTTACCCACCTTTAGGGAAAATGGTCAACCGCAAAAGCGAGGAATCTTCTAGTTTTTCTCCCACCTCCCAATCTCTCGTCAGAAACTGCATGGGGTGTTGCATCTCTTTCCCCATGTTTGAATAAGCCTTCTGGAATATCGACAATGTCCTCTGGAAAGATGCCAGTTGCACTGCGAAGAACATTCCTCAAAAGCCAAGGTCGAGATCAGCACGCATTTTAATAGCCGAGAGCAGGTCTTTCTCGATTTTGTCCTTTCTCACTACGTGAGTCGTGGAGTGGAAGAACTCGATCAGGACAAACTGACGCCTCTCCTCCGACTCAAATACCATGATTCGATAGCCGATGCTGTTGCTGACCTTGGCAACCCAGAGGCGATTGGAAAGATATTCGCCGGATTCCAAAAATATCTCTACGCAGGCGTAGCCTCATCAAAGGCTCAAGCCTAATACTCACCCCTTGATGCCGCGTAATTTTATCCTGGGATATTTTTGAGCAATTCGGCATTCGTCGGATAGCGACGGATAAAGAAAAGGAGGCGCTCTATGGCCTCGATCGGCTTGTGTCCTGCGAGGCCACGACGGATGACATTGATCTTATGGAGATCCTCCTCATTGAGGAGAAGTTCCTCGCGGCGGGTTCCTGAGAGGAAGATATCGACCGCAGGATAGATGCGCTGTTCGCTGATCTTGCGATCGAGCACCAGCTCCATATTCCCCGTTCCCTTGAACTCCTGAAAGATGAGGTCGTCCATACGGCTGTTGGTCTCGATCAGGGCCGTTGCCATGATGGTGAGCGATCCTGCCTCCTCGGTATTCCGTGCGGCAGCAAAGAGCTTGCGCGGGATTTCCATCGCACGGGCGTCCATACCGCCGCTCATGGTGCGTCCTCCTCCTCCCGTAGCGTTTTTAAAGGCCCGTCCAATACGGGTGAGTGAGTCCATCAGGACAAAGACATCCTTGCCTTGTTCCACGAGGCGTTTGGCACGATCCACGGCAATCTGGGCAATACGCGTGTGGCTGCGAAGATCGCTGTCGTTGGAGCTAGCATAGAGTTCAGCCTGGGGCACAGTGCGGCGGATCTCAGTGACTTCCTCAGGACGTTCGTCCACCAGCAGGATGATGAGTTTCATCTCAGGATGATTCTTCACCACGGCATCTGCGATATGCTGAAGCAGGGTGGTCTTGCCGGTGCGAGGCGGAGCCACGATCAGCCCGCGCTGGCCTTTGCCAACTGGGGTCATGAGATCCATGATGCGGGTGGTGAAGCGCTCAGGAATGGTTTCCAGTTTGATTCTTTTGTTGGGGCTGATGGTGGTCAGTTCTTCAAAAAGTGGAATATTGACAAACTTCTCAGGATCTTTCCCTTCAATCTCCGTGGCGCGGAAGAGCTGGGGACCACGTGGGCCACGACGCGTCTCTCCCTTGATCTGCACGCCGTCGCGCAGGCTATACTGACGGATTACTTCGGGAGTAATAAAGATATCACTCTGCGTGGCCGCATAGGCCCGTTTTGCCTCGCGGAGGAATCCAAATCCCTTGCCAGAAAGCTCCACAATTCCCTCAGCATAGGTCGGTTCGGGAGGCGGGCCAGCATGGAC
>VFSW01010296.1_pt1 | contig 13263 bp, 10 predicted proteins | sample 5358111 | NCBI WGS metagenome assembly VFSW01 (sample SAMN11554181, study PRJNA540505) | mine drainage metagenome | isolation source: sediment from site ElyBrook_90M | place: USA: Ely Copper Mine, Vershire, VT | collected 2017 | reverse complement strand
ATCAAACCATTCAAACTCGATGAGGTAAAAGATGCGCTGAACGCCCTTGGCGTGCAGGGCATGACCGTGACCGAAGTGAAGGGGTTCGGCAGGCAAAAAGGGCACGTTGAACTTTACCGCGGAGCGGAATACGATATTTCCTTCATTCCGAAGGTGAAGCTTGAGGTGGTCGTCGCGGAGGCCATGACGGAAAAGGTGGTCACGACGATCGTGGAAAAAGCCAGGACCGGCAAGATCGGCGACGGCAAGATCTTCATATCGAAGCTTGAGGATATTGTCCGTATCAGAACAGGAGAGCGCGGAGACACGGCGATTTGAGAGGTCGCTGTCTATCTTCCCTTGAGCCGGCATGTTCCATTGCATGCCGGCTTTTTTTTCAGATTCCCCGAGCAATCTCAGCAGACGTAATATCTCACCTTTACAGTTTCTCCTGCAGTATTCATTAACAAAAAAGTCTTTTTCAACCTATACGTCTTTGGTATGATAAAAAAACCACAATAATTTGACATGGTACTTTGGGCGCGCTATGTTCGTTATATAACTCGCAGGAGCTGTGCAGGCGTATGCCCGCAGTGTGGCGATCAAGCCTGTAAGGCAGGCGCCGAAAGTCTGCACTACATTGCCATATATGCAAACCATGGAGGTATACACATGCAGGTGACACGAAGACAGTTTTTTAAGATTTCCGCTGTCGGGCTGGGGACTTCAACAGTTGCGGCCCTGGGCTTTTCGCCCGGTGAGGCGCTGGCAGAGGTGCGCGAGTTCAAGCTGATTGGCAGCACCGAGACCCGCAATACCTGCCCTTACTGCTCGGTGAGCTGCGGCTTGATCATGCACAGCCTGGGCGACAAGGCGAAAAACGCCGAGCCGTCCATCTTCCACATCGAGGGCGACCCGGACCATCCGGTGAACCGCGGCACCTTGTGCCCGAAGGGCGCGTCCCTGGTGGACTTCATCCACAGCCCCAACCGGCTCAAGTACCCGGAGTATCGTGCGCCGGGTTCCAATGAATGGAAGCGCATTTCCTGGGACGAGGCGTTTACAAAGATCGCCCGGCTGATGAAGGACGACCGGGACAAGAACTTCATAAAAAAGAACGCCGCCGGCGCCACGGTCAACCGCTGGCTGAGCACCGGCTTTTTGGCGGCCTCCGCGTCCAGCAACGAATCAGGCTACATCACCCACAAGGCGGTCCGCAGCACCGGCATCCTGGCCTTCGACAATCAGGCGCGCGTCTGACACGGCCCCACGGTGGCCAGTCTGGCCCCCACGTTCGGTCGCGGCGCGATGACCAACCACTGGGTTGACATCAAGAACGCGAACGTCATCATCGTCATGGGCGGCAACGCCGCCGAGGCCCACCCCTGCGGCTTCAAATGGGTGACCGAGGCAAAAGCGCACAATAAAGCGACGTTCATCGTGATCGATCCCCGCTTCACCCGCTCGGCATCGGTGGCGGACCTCTATGCGCCGCTCCGCACCGGCACGGACATCGCTTTCCTGGGCGGGGTGATCAATTACCTGCTCTCCCACGGCAAGATCCAGCACGAATACGTCAAGGCCTACACCAACGCCCCCTTCATCGTCAAAGAAGGCTACAAATTCGATGACGGCCTGTTCTCAGGCTACAACGAAGCAGCACGTTCTTACGATAAAACCACTTGGGCCTATGAACTCGGGCCGGACGGATACGCCAAGATCGACGCGACGATGCAGCACCCCCGCTCTGTGCTGCAACTGCTCAAGAAACACTATTCGCGCTACACGCCCGAAGCGGTGAGCAACATCTGCGGCACGCCCAAGGACACTTTCCTCAAAGTGTGCGAGATCATTGCGACGACCTCGGTACCTGACCGCACCACCACCTTCATGTACGCTCTGGGCTGGACCCAGCACTCGGTTGGATCGCAAATGATCCGCACCGCGGCCATGGTGCAGCTCCTGCTCGGCAACGTAGGCATGGCAGGGGGCGGCGTGAATGCCCTGCGGGGCCACTCGAACATCCAGGGGCTTACCGACCTGGGGCTCCTGTCCAACCTCCTGCCCGGCTACATGACCCTGCCGGGCGACAAAGAGACCGACTACAAAGCGTACATCGGCTCGCGGGCCCTCAAGCCCCTGCGGCCCGGCCAATTGGACTATTGGCAGAACTATGCCAAGTTCCACGTCAGTCTGATGAAGGCCTGGTTCGGAAAGGCCGCGACCAAGGAAAACAACTGGTGCTTTGACTGGCTGCCCAAGCTGGACAAGATATACGACGTGCTCCAGGTGTTCGAATTGATGCATCAGGGCAAGCTCAACGGCTACTTCTGCCAGGGCTTCAACCCCCTGGCCTCGATCCCCAACAAGGCCAAGCTGATCGCCGGTTTATCCAAGCTGAAATATATGGTCGTGATCGACCCCCTGGCCACGGAAACTTCGTGCTTCTGGGAGAACCACGGCGAATACAACGACGTGGACCCCTCCAAGATCCAGACCGAGGTCTTCCGTCTCCCTTCGACCTGTTTCGCCGAGGAAAATGGTTCGCTCACGAACAGCGGCAGGTGGCTGCAGTGGCACTACAAAGGCGCCAATCCGCCGGGGGACGCCAAGCCCGATGCGGACATCATCGCCGGCATCTTCCTCAAACTGCGTGAACTGTATCAGAAGGAGAAGGGCGCTTTCCCCGACCCGATTTTGAACCTTACGTGGGACTACAAGATTCCCCATGCGCCGGCTCCCGAGGAGCTGGCGATGGAGTACAACGGCAAAGCCCTGGCGGACCTGCATGATCCCAAGGACAAGACCAAGGTCTTCCTGAAAAAAGGTCAGCAGCTGGACGGCTTTGCCCAGCTCAAGGACGACGGCTCCACGAGCTGCGGCTGCTGGATTTTTTCCGGCTCGTGGACGGAAAAGGGAAACATGATGGCGCGGCGGGACAACTACGATCCGTCGGGCCTCGGCAACACCCTCAACTGGGCTTTCTCCTGGCCCGCCAACCGGCGCATCCTCTACAACCGCGCGTCCTGCGATCCGTCGGGAAAGCCCTGGGACCCGAAACGAAAGCTGATCAGTTGGAACGGATCCGCATGGACCGGCGTGGACGTGCCGGACTTCAAACCCGATTCCGCCCCGGGCGACGGCATGAACCCCTTCATCATGCAGCCGGAAGGCGTGGGGCGGCTGTTCGCCCTGGACAAAATGGCGGAAGGTCCCTTCCCGGAGCACTACGAGCCTTTCGAGACGCCGATCGACACCAACCCGATGCACCCGAAGGTGGTGAGCAACCCGGCGGCGCGCGTGTTCCCGGACGATCGGTCGGCCTTCGGCACGAGCAAGGACTTTCCCTATGCCGGCACCTCCTACCGCGTGACGGAGCACTTCCACTTCTGGACCAAGCACACCCGCATCGCCTCCGTCCTGCAGCCGGAGCAGTTCGTGGAAATCGGCGAGGAGTTGGCCAAAGAGAAGGGCATCAAGGCCGGCGACTGGGTCAAGGTGTGGTCCAACCGGGGCTTCATCAAGGCGAAGGCGGTGGTGACCAAACGCATCAGGCCGCTCCAGGTGAACGGCAAGACCGTGCACCACGTGGGCATCCCGATCCACTGGGGTTTTAAGGGCATTGCCAAGAACGGTTACCTGGCCAACACCCTGACGCCTTTCGTGGGAGATGCGAATACCCAGACACCGGAGTTCAAGTCCTTCCTCGTCAACATCGAGAAGGCATAGGAGGTGGATCATGGCACTGCAATCACTTGACATCACCCGACGTTCGGCCACGAGCACCCCTTCGCCCAGCCAGCGCAAAGACCCGGAGGTGGTGAAGCTGATCGACGTATCGAAATGCATCGGCTGCAAGGCCTGCCAGGCGGCGTGCATGGAGTGGAACGACACCCGCGACGCAATCGGCACCAACCATGGCGTTCTCGACAACCCGATGGACCTGACCGAAAACTCCTGGACCGTGATGCGCTATGCCGAAGTGCAAACCGACCGGGGCCTGGAATGGCTGATCCGCAAGGACGGCTGCATGCACTGCGTTGATCCCGGCTGCCTCAAGGCCTGCCCGGCGCCCGGAGCCATCGTGCAGTACAGCAACGGCATCGTGGATTTCCACGAGGAGAACTGCATCGGCTGCGGCTACTGCATCACCGGCTGCCCGTTCAACATCCCCCGCCTGTCGAAAAAGGACAGCAAGGTCTACAAGTGCACCCTCTGCTCCGACCGCGTGGCCGTGGGCCTGGAGCCGGCCTGCGTCAAGACCTGTCCCACCGGCGCGATCATGTTCGGCACGAAGGATGACATGCTCCACCACGCGGAGGGACGGATCGTCGACCTGAAAAGCCGCGGATTTGACAAGGCGGGGATCTATAACCCTCAAGGCGTCGGCGGCACGCACGTGATGTATGTGCTTCAGCATGCCGACAAGCCGGAGATCTACAGCGGCCTGCCGAAGGACCCTTCTATCAGCGCGCTGGTCTCCCTGTGGAAAGACGGCGTCAAGCCGCTGGCCTCTCTGGCCCTCGGCTTTGGCGTCCTCGGCGCTTTTATCCATTATGTAACCAAGGGCCCCAACGAGGTCTCGGAAGAGACTGAGAAGGAGTTTAAAAATGAAAAATGACCCGAAAAAACTGATACGGTATACGCCCTCCGAGCGCGCCAACCATTGGCTGACGGCAATAACCTTTATCCTGCTGGCGCTGTCCGGGCTCTGTTTCTTCCAGCCCTTCTACTACCCGCTGAGCCAGTTGTTCGGCGGAGGAGTCTGGACCCGCATCCTCCATCCCTTCTTCGGGGTGGTGATGGCGGTTTCCTTCGGCATGGAGTTTTTCAATTACCGACAGCTGAATGTTATGACGCCGATTGACTGGGAATGGCTGCGCCATGTCCGCAAACTGGTCGGCGGCGATGACCGGAACATGCCGGAAGCAGGCAAGTTCAACGGCGGTCAGAAGCTCCTGTTCTGGCTGCTGGCGGCCTGCATGGCGCTGCTCATCCTGTCAGGCATTGTCATCTGGCGCGCCTATTTCTCGTTCCTGTTCCCAATCGGGCTGATCCGCTTCGCCTCAGTCGTTCATGCCGCGGCGGCGGCGATCATGATCGCCCTGATCATCTTTCATATCTATGCCGCTATCTGGATGAAGGAGAGCATCGGGGCCATGCTGTACGGCCGGGTCAGGCGCGCCTGGGCGAAACAGCATCACCCCGCATGGTACCGGGAGATGACCGGAGGAGGCAAATGAACGCAGAGGTCCGCATCCTCGAGCCTGGTCAGTTGGAAACACCCCTGGGCGAGATCCGTTTTCTCTTCCTCCCTCCAGGGAATACTTTTGCATGCCGCGCCGAGCGTCTGCGGTTCCTGTCCAAAGGTCATCCCCTGGGAGATTACCTGGCCTTTCTGGCGCAACTTGCAAAGGCGCAGCAAGATGCCTTGAACCGATTCCCCTCCACACCCCTGCCCGACACCAAGGAGCAGGCATTATGCCGCAAACAGGGCACGCCGCTTTTGGCCGCCCGGTCCTGGCCCCGAAACCCGGCCTGGCGGGCGGGGCTGAAAATGATTCTTCAGCAGATGAGAGAGGTTGCTCTTCCACCAGCCGGAAATGTGGCCGTAGACGGCTTGATGCAGGCGAATGAAACCAGGCTGGATGAGACGGCGGACAGGATAGTAGCGGGAGATTTCGCCGATATTTCTCCTCAGGAGCTGCCCTTTGTCGCCGCAGCCTTGCAGGTCTACTGGGTGCACATGACGTCCTCTTTGGGAGAAGAGACGTTCGGCAGATCGGAGCAGGGCGGGATATGCCCGGTGTGCGGTTCCTTTCCGACGGTGGGCATCGTGAAGAGCGGCGGGGCAGAGCAGGGCCTGCGTTACCTTTCCTGCTCCCTCTGCTCCTCGCAGTGGCACATGGTGCGGGTCAAGTGCAGTATCTGCGAGTCCACCCGGGGGATCGACTACCATATCCTGGAAGGCTCGAACGGCGCGGTCAAGGCCGAGAGTTGCGACGACTGCAACTCCTACCTGAAACTGTTGTACCTGGGAAAAGACCCGCAGATGGAAGCGACGGCGGACGACCTGGCCACTCTTGGCCTGGACATGCTGATGAACGAAGCGGGCAAGATACGAAGCGGTCCGAACCTGTTGTTTCACCCCGGGAGGCCGCACTGATCATTGCTTCACAGGTCCCCGGCTGTTTCCACCCCGAACGAGGACCTTCGACAGGCTGCCGGGCAATCAGGGTGGCGGGGCCGCGCTTGCCGACGGGCGCTATTTTCTCATGCAGTGAATGCACATACGGTATGACTATTATGAATTTGCATTTTTCGCGACGCTGTGATTATTATCGACAGCTGCAAACTGTGTAAGAGGAGATTACTAATGCGGACAAAGCCCCTGCAGGCGGACATTTCCGATTTTGAACGGATTCTTTCAGAGGCCGTCGAAATACACGGACACCTCTGCGCGGGCCAGGTACTGGGCGTCCGCATGTCCATGCTCGGTCTTCGGGAGATCGGCATTCTTGACCCGAAAAAAAAGGACCGGAAGAACATCATTGTTTTTGTCGAGATGGACCGGTGCGCCACGGACGCCATCCAGTCGGTCACCGGTTGCAGTCTCGGCCGCCGGACGATGAAATTCATGGACTACGGCAAGATGGCGGCGACCTACATGAACCTCAAAACAGGGAGGGCGGTCAGGATTGTCGCCAGGGAAGAATCGCGGGAGAAAGCGAAGGAATACTTCCCTGACATCGAGAACAAATACGCGGGACAACTTGAGGCGTACAAGGTCATGTCAGATGAAGAGCTTTTCGACGTGATGGAGGTTTCTGTCAACGTGCGTCCCGAGGACATGCCGGGCAGGCCCCTGCAAAGAGTGCAGTGTGATTCCTGCGGCGAGCATGTTCAGGACAAGAGAGAAGTCTACCAAGAGGGGAAGATATTGTGTGCAACCTGCGCACGGGGCGGCTATTATGCAGTGAAAGATTTTTTTTCGGGGGTGCGTTATGCAGAAAAGTCATAACGGACTGGACATCAGGTCGAAAATATGGATCGAAGTAGACGGCGAACCCGTGTTCGGACGCGGACGGCGCTTCCTGCTCGAAGCGATCGACACTCACGGATCGATCAACCGCGCGGCGAAAAGCGTCGATATATCCTTCCGGAAAGCGTGGGGCCACATCAAGGTCATGGAAGCGCGCCTGGACGTGCAGCTCGTCGAGCGGCAAACCGGCGGCAGGAACGGCGGCGGCGCTACCTTGACAGATGATGCCCGGAAGTTCCTGAAGAAATACGAAGCGCTTGAAAAAGGCGTACAAGCGATTGTTGATAAGAGATTCAGGTCAATATTCGGGGGAGCCTCCCATGTGTGACGATATGCATGAATCCCAGGGTCCAACAATGAAAGCTATTCCGGTGACACGGGCAGTCGGCACGGTCCTGGCTCATGATATAACCGAGATCAGGCCGGGCGAATTCAAGGGCCGCGCCTTCAAGAAGGGCCACCTTATCCGCGAGGAAGATGTCTGCCATCTCCAGCGGCTCGGCAAGGAGCATCTCTATGTGCTCCAGGTCGCCGAGGATGAGATGCACGAGAATGATGCGGCATATGCGCTTGCCACTGCGCTCATGGGAGAAGGGGTCGTGATAAAAGGCGAACCCAAGGAGGGCAAGATCAGCATTGTTGCCGGGCGCGACGGCCTCCTCACCATAGATCATGACGCGCTGCTTGCATTCAATATGCTGGGCGAGGTCATGGCTGCAACGCTCCACACAAATACGCCTGTTAAGAAAGGGCAGACAGTCGCGGGGACGAGGGCCATTCCTCTTGTGATCAAGAAAACTATCGTGGACAGGGCGGTCACTATCGGCGAAAGGGCTGGAAAGATCATCCGGGTGCGGGAAATCAGAAAGCCGAAAGCCGGTGTTGTGATCACGGGGAATGAAGTCTACAGCGGCAAAATCAAGGACGCCTTCGCGCCGGTCATTACGAAGAAAATTGAGGACATCGGCGGGGAACTTGTCGGAATCTACTATGCGCCCGATGATAAGGCGTTCATCGTGGACAGGCTGCGGGAGCTGCTGAAAGCCGGGGCGGACCTGCTGATTACCACGGGCGGCATGTCTGTGGACCCCGATGACGTAACGCGGTTTGCGATTCGGGAACTGGGCGCGGGAGACATCATCTATGGCTCCGCGGTCCTCCCCGGTGCGATGTTCCTGGTGGGGTACCTGAGCAAAGCGCATTGTGCAGAGAGCATAGGCCGAATACCCTCTGCGCCAGGCCCTCTGCCCCTTGCCGACATTCCCATCATCGGCATTCCCGCTTGCGGCATGTACGCAAAGACCACGATATTCGATCTTATCCTTCCCCGCGTGCTTGCCGGAGATCGGATAGGACGCAAAGAAGTGGCTGCCCTTGGACATGGCGGACTCTGCCTGAAATGCGACGTGTGCAGGTATCCGGTATGTCCATTCGGGAAGTCGGGATAGCCTCTGCATGGTGTTAAACTCTGAGCGTAGAAACGTATGCTGTTTTGCTGCTGCAGTATTTAACACGGCAAAAATTCAGGATGTGGAGCTTATGTTTTTGTTTCGGGCCGCCCGTCCAGGGCCTCTCGAATTTTCGTCAACAGGTCCCTGGGCGAAAGCGGTTTGGTGAGCAAGGTCAGGCCTTCGTCGAGAAACCCCCGTTGGCGGATGATATCGGCAGTATACCCGCTGGTGAAGATCGCCTTGATATCGGGACGGATCTTCCGGATCTCATCGAAGGCGTCCTTGCCGTTTTTGTGCGGCATGATGATGTCGAGCAGCAGCAGGCTGACGGCACGCCGGTTTTCCATGAATTTTTTCACGGCATCATCTCCGTCGAGGGCCTCGATGACCGTGTAGCCGGACTCGCCCAGGATATTCGCCGTCAGCTTTCGCACTTCCTCGCTGTCTTCGGCAACCAGGATGGTTTCCCTGCCTCCCTGCGGATGCCGTATTTCCGCAGCATCCCCTTTCCCGGCCGGGCCGTGAATGAGCGGCAGATAAATTTTGAAGGTCGTGCCTTTGCCGGGCTCGCTGTAGCAGTTGATGTAGCCCTTCTGCGCTTTCACGATACCATACACGATCGAGAGGCCGAGGCCGGTCCCTTTTCCCGTTTCCTTGGTGGTGAAGAAGGGCTCGAAAATCCGCGCCCGTGTCTGCTCATCCATGCCCATTCCCGTGTCGCTCACCGACACGACGGCGTATTCCCCGGCTTCTCCGTAACCGTGGAGAGAAATATACTGTTCGTCGATGTTTTCGAGCCCCGTGGTAAGGGTGAAGTACCCCCCTGAAGGCATGGCGTCCCTGGCGTTCGTCGCGAGGTTCATCAGCACCTGTTCCAGCTGGCCCGAATCAGCGAGGATGGTAGGATTTGGATTGCAGAGGTCGATCCGCAGCTCAATGTCTTCGCCGATCAGGCGCGCGAGCAGCTTCTGGACCCTGATGATGATCTCGTTCAAGGCCACGGGCTGCGGGTTGATGATCTGTTTTCTGCTGAACGCCAGCAGGCTGTGGGTGAGGCCCGCGGCGCGTTCGGCGGCGGCCAGAATGTGGTCGAGGTACTCCCGGTGCGGATCGGTATCTTTCAACTTCATGCGCATGATGTTGCCGTAGCCGATGATGGCCGTCAATATATTGTTGAAATCGTGGGCAATGCCGCCCGCGAGGGTCCCGACGGCCTCCATTTTCTGGGAGTGCAGGAGCTGGGCGTGCAAGGATTTCTTTTCTTCGGTTTCCCGCTGAATGTCCTGCAGCGCCTTGGACAACGCAGCATTGGTCTGGGCGAGGTGCGCGGTGCGCTCGGCCACTTTTATCTCCAGATCTTTCTGTTTCAGCCCCGCCTGGCGCCGCGCCGCTTCCAGGGCGACGACCATCTCGTTAAAATTCTCCTCCAGATCCCCGATCTCATCAGTCCTTCCCGATTTTGCCAGGACCGCGAACTGGCCGGCCGTGATGGCCTTCGTATTATGCATGAGTTTGGAGATGGGTGAGGTGAGCTGTTTCCCTATCCCATAGGCTATGGCGAGCATGATTGCGAGCGTGAAGAACCCCATCAGGAACGTCCGCTGCCGGATGGCTACGATTTCGCGGAAGGCTTCATCGCGGTCGATCTTGGTAACGACGCCCCATCCCAGGTCGGGAATGTACCGGTAGGCGCCGACAACAACCTTGCCCCGGTAGTCGATTCCCTTGTCGAGGCCCTCGTTGCCTGCAGTGGCGATCACGGCGAGTTTCTGGTATTCGTCGCCGAACGTGGCGTACCCATCGATGGGAAGAGGCGGGTATCTTACGGGACTGATATAGGAAACCAAATTGCCTTTCCGCCCCATGAGCAGGGTTTCCCCGGTCCGGCCGAGGCCGGTGTAGTCGGTGAAGCTGGGAAACAGCGTGTCCGCCAGGCTGATGGTGCTTACGATGACCGTCCGCACGACGCCCTTTTTATCTTTTATTCCCGTGGCGATTTCAATGTCCCCGCTGCCGATGTCGTTCTGCAGAACAAGGGAGCTTCCCCAGGCGAAAGCTTTTGCGTGGTGCGGGACCGCTGCCACGAACCCGGAGGAAGAGGCAGTGCCGGCCCCGTTGTAGTTATTTTGCGAGGACACCAGCACGGCTCCCTGCAAGGAAACGATCTCCAGCTTCCGGTATCCCGGAGAAAACCGCTTAAAGGAGTTGAGCCTGGTGGAAATGTACCGGTAGGCTGTTTTTCGAGCACGGGGAGCGCTCGACGGGTCGAACAGCATGGCGACATACTTTTTGATATAAGCTTCTGACGCCAGAATTTTCAAACCGTCTTTGCACTCATTCAGATAGCTGACGACGAGTTCCTTTTTTAAGTCCGCAATCGCATTGAGCTGGGAGTAAAGCCGGTCCTCGATTGCCTGTTTCTCGTACTCATAGCTGACGAGGCCGAGCACTATGGTGACGGCGGTCACGACGATGAATACGCCCGCGGCGAACTTGAATTTTAAACTGTTTACGAACCTCATGGAAGGATCCTGGACGCTGCTGGTCTCGCGCTTTTCAACACACGCGACAAGAGCCGCGTGTCGATATTCGCTCTGACGTCGTTCCACGTTTTATCCCGTGCAATGACGTCTTCTTGCCGGAGAAATTCAAATTCCTTTCGCAGCGCGCCGTCGTCCGCCAGTATTTCCCGGTCCATCACCGTTTCATAGACGTCGACATTGTTCAGCAGGTCCTCGGCGCAAAGGCTGTCCAGCACCGAGATATAGTTGCCCAGCGGCAGGGGCATGACCTTCGCGGACTCCCCGGCGACCCAGCGGCTGGCGCGGCTTATGTTGCGGTCCGATTCCTGCAGCCAGGTGACGGCCCGGAACTGCGCCTCAAGGAGCGCCTGGATCGCCCGTGGGTGGCGCGCGGCATAGTCCTTCCGCATGCTCAGAAAGCCGTAGGTGGAGTAGGACCGGTTTATCGTATGGAGCCTCGGATCGAGCCTGGTATAAACGGTGGCCATGGGCTCGAACGTGGTAAGAGCATCGAGCTTCCGCTGTTCGATAGCCTCGAACATGTCCCGGGTGTCCATCGGCACGGGCCGTATGTCTCTCAAAGACATCCCGTTTTTTTTCAGCAGTTCAAGCAAATAGAAGTGCGCTATGGACCCGGAAGGGAAGGCGATGCGCTTGTGTTTCAGGTCTTTTACGCGGTACACGTCCCGGGAAACGAGGGACACGCTTCCCTTGTGGAAGAGGGAGAAGACCGTGATGCTCCCTTCGGCGGCCATCTTGAGCGTCGGGACATCCCCCATGATGGCCCCTTCGAGCGCGCCTTTTTTCAGGAAATAATTGATTTCGTCGCCTTTGAGGAAAGGATAAAATTTCACGGTATAACCCATCCTGCGAAGGTCCTTTGTCAGGATTTCGTCCCGCTTCATGACTTCGACAAGATGGCTGACCGTGGCCCAGGGAGTCGGCACACCGATCTCGATCGTTTTTTCATCGCGGGATAAGTGATACTGGCGGTAGAGGGGATGTGCTTCGAAGTTTACAGCCGGGGATTTCTGCGGTTCTTTACAGCCGGCCCAGGAAATGCCGAGAAGCAGAAAAAACAGGAGAATAAATATTTCGTGCCGCGTAAATGATAACTCACGCATACGGATTACTATACCATAGTTTTGCCGCGGAAGCACCAAGGATAATATAAATATGACGGAGCTTGTACGCTGTTTTACACAAGGCTCTTTGTCACGATCTCATGGACGTCTTTCGACAGCTTCGGCGTTGTTGCGATGCGTTCCAGTTGTGCTTTCATCTGCGCTTTCCGCTTTTCGTCGTACCGCTTCCACAGGGTGAACGCCGAGACAAGGCGCGCGGCGATCTGGGGATTCATGGGATCAATGGCCAGGACCTGGTCGGCAAGGAACAGATACCCTTCGCCATCGCGCTCATGGAACCGGACGGAATTGGCCGCAAAGGCGCCGATGAGAGCGCGGACCTTGTTCGGGTTCCTGATGTTGAAGGACGGATGTTTCGTGAGCGCCTTCACAATGTCGAGGGTGCCCGGAAGGCGGGACAAGGCCTGGATCGAAAGCCACTTGTCCATGACGAGGGGGTCGTCCTTCCATTTCTCATAGAAATCCGCCAGCGCATCGAACCGTTCCGGCCAATCGGCGTTCGCCAGGTTCGCGAGGCTTGCCATGACGTCGGTCATGTTTCCCGCTGTCCGGTATTGCTCCGTGCAGAGCCTTCGCACGCCGGGGTCGTCGAGCTCCATGAGATAGCTGAGACAGGTGTTCTTGAGGCTTCGCCGTCCTATTGATTCCTGGTCTGCCCGGTAGGGACCGGAATCCTGGTTGGTATAGTACACGGCGTGGAAGGTCTCTTTCAGCTCCGTAGCCAGGGCCTTTTGCACAAACCTCCGGGTCTCATGCACCGCCGCGGGGTCGATCACGTCCATGAAGTCCGCAAGGTACGTCTCGGCAGGCAGCGAGAGGGCGAAGGCCTGGAAGGCCTTGTCCGGCATGTTGCTTCCCAGGGTTTTGTTGAAGGCGCAGACGAAGGCATTGTCGAGCGTGAGTTTTTTATTGCGCTGAGCATCCTTGACCAGGTCCAGGATAAGTTTCACCGCGAGCTGCTGCCCCGCGTCCCAGCGGTTGAATTCATCGGGGTCATTTGCCATAAGAAACAGGCGTTCCTTGTCCGTCAGGCTGAGCTTTACTTTCACGGGCGCGGAAAAGTGCCGCAACAGAGACGGCACCGGTTCGCTCAAGACATCCAGGAAAACGAATTTCTCGGTTTC
>VFSW01010295.1_pt1 | contig 13263 bp, 14 predicted proteins | sample 5358111 | NCBI WGS metagenome assembly VFSW01 (sample SAMN11554181, study PRJNA540505) | mine drainage metagenome | isolation source: sediment from site ElyBrook_90M | place: USA: Ely Copper Mine, Vershire, VT | collected 2017 | reverse complement strand
GGCAGCGGCTCGCCGTTGATCACGGAAATCATGCGATTGACGCCCGCTTCGACGCCGCCGTCGTAGTCTCCCTGCCGGAAATGAGGCGTGATCGTTTCGGTGACGATGCGGTTCGCGATCGCATCCGGCAACGCGCCTTCGAGGCCGTAGCCGACTTCGATCCGCACGCGCCGGTCGTTTTTCGCGACCATCAGGATCGCACCGTCGTCGACACCCTTGCGGCCGAGCTTCCACGCATCCGCGACCCGGATGCCGAACTGTTCGATATCCTCAGGCGCCGTGGTCGGCACCATCAGCACGGCGATTTGGCTGCCCTTCTTGGCCTCGAATGCCGCGAGTTCGCCCTCGATGCGCGCGACCGTCGCGCCGGACAGCGTCCCGGTCAGATCGGTCACGCGCGCCGTGAGCGGCGGCACAGCGACCTCGGCATGCGACGCGGCGGCGGCGAACAACGCGGCGCCGAACACCGCGATGCGCGCGATCCGCCCGAAATGCAGCCACGAGCCCACGGTCTGATGCGCGCCCGTCAGCTTAAGGCGACGACGCGGCGGAGGCTGCGGGCTTCGCAGGGGCGGCGAAATCCACGGTCGGCGGCTTCGAGATCACCGCCTCGTTCTCCACGCTGAAATTCGGCTTCAGCTTGTAGCCGAGCGCCTTTGCCGTCAAATTCGACGGAAATGAGCGCACCGTCGTATTGTAGTTCCGGACCGCCTGGATGTAGCGGTTGCGCGCGACCGTGATGCGGTTCTCCGTGCCCTCGAGCTGTGCCTGCAAATCGCGGAAGTTCTGGTCGGCTTTCAGCTGCGGATAATTCTCCGTGACCACGAGCAGTCGCGACAGCGCATTCGTCAGCTGCCCCTGGGCGGCCTGGAATTTTGCGAACGCCGCCGGATCGTTGACGAGTTCCGGCGTCGCCTGAATCGAGCCGACCTTGGCGCGCGCCTCGGTCACCCCGAGAAGCACCTGCTGTTCGTGCGCTGCATAGCCTTTGACGGTATTGACGAGGTTGGGGATCAAGTCGGCGCGGCGCTGGTACTGGTTCAGGACCTCGGACCAGGCGGATTTCACGCGTTCGTCCTGAGCCTGCATCGTGTTGTAGCCGCAGCCGGACAGCAGAATTCCCGCGAGCACGACCAGAGCAAAGCCCCACTTTGTCTTCACGAATCCCCTCCTGGGCTCCCGCTGATGGAAGCGCAGACACAGTTTAGCATCATCCGCGGGCCGCCCTGGCGCCGCGACGCGACGCCCGACAGGCGAAAAAAAGCCCCGGGTTCGTCACTCGGGGCTTGGGAGGGCGGACTTCATTGAAGGGAAGTAAAGCCCGCTAGGGGATTCAGTGCAGTTGGTGCCATTGAAGAATCTGGATATCCGCCTCTTCGAGGTCGAAGCTGCGCGCAAGCACGCGCGCGACTTCCCGGTCGCCGTTCGCAAGATTCGTGCGCCCGAGCAGCTCGACGACGCCGCGATACTCGCTGAACTCGATTGCCCCGTCCTGTTGGGCGATGAAGTGGGTGTAGTATTTGACGCTCATGGGCCGATAGCTTAGGGGCCGAGTCCTTGCGCGACTGTGAACGGGCACTCAAATTATTGTCAAAATGATGCGATTTCGATCACGAGTTCGACGCCGGCGCTGAACCTGCTGCACCGTGTCACGATACCGAGCGCCCGCTCTGCCGGGATCCAAATACATCACGCCGGAAGGCGCCAGGCGGCTGCGAGACGAGCTGCACGAACTCTGGCATGAGGAGCGCCCGCGGGTCACCGCGGCTGTCGCGGCGGCGGCGGCGCAAGGCGATCGATCCGAAAACGCCGAATACACCTACGGCAAGAAGCGGTTGCACGAGATCCTCCGCCGGGTCCGCCATCTGCGCAAGCGGATCGAGGGCATGACGGTCGTCGATACGCTCGCCGACGCCGCGCGGCGCGATGCGCGGCGCGTGTACTTCGGCGCCTGGGTGCTCGTGCAGAACGACGCCGGCGAGCGCCGCTGGCACCGCGTCGTCGGACCCGACGAATTCGACATGTGCGCGGACTACATCAGCATGGACTCGCCGCTCGGCCGCGCCCTGATGCGCCGCACGATCGACGATGAAGTGATGATCGAACTGCCGTCCGGATCCCGGCGCCTCACGGTCATCGAGATCCGCTACGGGCTTCGCCCTTGAGCGCCCGCAGCGGCCGCGATCGACTCGAGGGTTCAGACGACGCGAACGTTCTTGAATTGCCAGGGATCGCCGGTGTCGAGATCCTCCGCAAACAGTTCGCCGCGCTGGTGAAGGGGCGTCCAATCCGTGTATTTGCCGGCGATTTTACCGAGATATGGCCTGCATATTTCCAACGCGCGCGTGTAATCGATCTCATCCGGCTCGACGATGCCGCGCCGCGGATTCTCGATCGCCCAGACCATGCCGGCGAGCGCCGAGGACGTCACCTGCAGGCCCGTCGCGCTGTTGTGGGGCGCGAGCCGCCGCGCTTCGCCGATCGACAATAGAGAACCGAACCAATAGGCGTTCTTGGCGTGGCCCGCGAGCAGCACACCGAGTTCGTCGCAGCCCTCGGTGATCTCGTCCATCATGATCCGCGTGTGCTCCTGGGGGTGCCAGTTGCGCCCCGCGAGCTCGTGCACCGACAACACGGCGCTGTCGCACGGGTGGTAGGCGTAGTGCGCGGTCGGCCGATACACGACGCGCCCCTCTTCGACGACGGAGTAGTAATCGGCGAGCGCGATCGCCTCCGAGTGCGTGATCAGGAAACCGTGGAAGGATCCGGCCTCGGGCGTCCACGTGCGCACGCGCGTGCTCGCGCCGGGCCGGTTCAAATAGATCGCGCAGCCCGACCCTTTCGTGTGGCGCGCGCCGTCGTGCGGGAAATTCCTCTCGTGCGTGCCCCAGCCCAATTCGGCGGGTTGCGAGCCTTCGCTGACGAAGCCGTCGACCGACCATGTGTTGACGAACTCGTTCGCCCGCTTCGGCACGCTGGCGACCTGGGTATCGCGCTCGGCGATGTGCATGACCTTGATGCCGAGGGTGCGCGCGAGCGCGGCCCATTGCGCGCGCGTCTTCGGCGCGCCGGCGCGGACGCCGGTATCCGCGGCGATGTTCAGAAGCGCCTGCTTGACCAGATGCGAAACCAAGCCCGGATTCGCGCCGTGCGTGACGAGCGCGGTCGGACCGAACTCGTCGTCCTTGCGCAGCGCGAGCGCTTCGAGCCGCATCGCATAATTGCTGCGGTCCTCGACGGTCACGCGGGTGTCCGTATAGCCGCCGGCCCAGGGTTCGATGCAGGTGTCGAGATACAGCGCGCCGCGTTCGCGCGCGAGTCGAATCAGCGCGACGCTCGACACGTCCACCGACAGGTTCAGCAGAAAATCGCCCGGATCGAGCAGCGGCGCGAGTACTTCCCGGTAATTATCGCGGGTCAGCGGGGTCTTCAGGAATTTGACGCGGTAGCGCTGCGCCTCGGCGTGGCCGTGGCTGGCGGCGGTCACGATGGTGATGCGATCCGGCACAGTGCCGATGTGACGCAAGATCAAAGGCAAGATTCCCTGGCCGATGCTGCCGAAGCCGACGAGAACGATCTTGCCGGCAAACTTCACATGCACTGCGTGTTCGCTCATAATCTTTCACCCATTTTGATTGCGCTCCTGCGTGTAGTCGGTGAGCCTACCGCGTGATGAGCGCAATGCTCAAGCTTCCTGCCAATGCGGCGGATAGGTCCGCTGGTAATTGGGAAGGCCTTCGATGCGACGGATCCAGCGCACCAGCGACGGATAATTGCGCTCCATCGGCAGGAAGCGCGCGCTCAGCTCGGCCGCCACGCTCTGGCTGAGCGCGCGGCGGAGCAATTGCAGCCACGGGAAAATCACCATATCCGCGGCCGAATAGCTCGCTCCGACGATCCAGTCCTCCTTGCTGAGACGTGCTTCGATCGTGCGCGCCTCGCGCGCGACGACGTGCATCGCATCCGTGAGTCTGCCTCGGTCCTGGGCGATGCCGCCGGAAAACACCCCGTCGACGATTTCGAGAACCGCGGGCTCGGCGTACGCCTGGAACTCGCAGATCACGCGCATGATCACGCCGGCCTCTTCGGCGCATCGTCCGAATATCGGCCGCTCGGGATACTTGACGTCGAGGTAGTAGAGAATCGCCACGGACTCGAACACCACGTAGTCGCCGTCCTTCAGGACCGGCAGGCGCCCGCGCGGGTTCAATTTCAACATCTGCGGCGACTGATGCTCCTGCTTGTCGAAATGCAGCAGCTGCGACTCGAACTGCAAGCCCTTGTGTTCGAGCGCCAAGAGCACCCGCCACGAGAACGGGCTGCCGCTTCCCCAATAGAGTGTCAACGCCATGGCGGTGAATTGTAGCGGATGAACTCCCGTCGCCGCCGCGTTAAGCTCCAACGGATGCAATATTCGACCTTGATCGATGCGGCGGCCCTCGCGCAGCTGATACGCGACCCCGCGGTCGCCGTGATCGATTGCCGGTTCGATCTCGCGCAAACCGCGGCCGGGCGGGAAGCGTACCTCGCGGCGCATATCCCCGGGGCACGGTACGCCGGGCTCGACGACGCTCTGTCCGCCGCGGCGGGACCTGGAACCGGCCGTCACCCGCTCCCCTCGCCGCAAACGTTCGCGCGATGCGCGGGCGCTCTCGGCATCGGCGACGCCACTCAAGTGATCGCCTACGACCAGGCAAACGGCGCGTTCGCGGCGCGCCTGTGGTGGATGCTGCGCTGGCTCGGGCACACGCGGGTCGCGGTGCTCGACGGTGGATTCGCGGCCTGGATCGCCGCGGGCGGACCCGTGCAGTCCGGCACAGAGACCGCGGCCCGCCGCACGTTCACGCCGAAGCTTGACGCGCAATGCTCCGTGACGAGCGCGCAAGTCGTCGAGGCGCTCGGCGAACCTGGGCGCGTATTGGTCGATGCGCGCGCTGCCGAGCGCTACAGCGGCGCGTTCGAGCCTCTGGATCGCGTCGCCGGCCACGTGCCCGGCGCGCGCAATTACCCGTTCTCGCTGAATCTCGGGGCCGACGGCCGCTTCCTGGCGCCGGCGGCGCTGCGACGCCGCTGGCTCGAGTTCCTGCAGGGCGCACCGCCGAACGGAGCGATCGCGATGTGCGGCTCCGGAGTCACGGCGTGCCATAACCTACTCGCGCTCGAGGTCGCGGGCCTGCCCGGCGCGAAGCTCTACGCCGGCTCCTTCAGCGAGTGGATTCAAGATCCCCGCCGGCGCGTCGCGAGCGGCGACGCGCCGTAGCTCCGAAGCGCGGCGGCGCACGCCGTCATTTACTTGACGCCGCAATTTGTTATCGTGCGCGCGAGATGAACACACCTGTAAAAAACATTGCCGCGGCGCACGCGTGGAAGATCGAGGAATCCCTGGACCTGTACCAGGTCGAGGCCTGGGGCAAGGGCTATTTCTCGATCAACGCGCACGGCCACGTCGTCATTCGGCCGAACACCGATGCCACACAAGAAATCGACTTGTACGACGTCGTTCAAGGGCTGAAGGCGCGCGACTTGCATACGCCGGTCGTCATTCGATTCTCCGACATCCTGGCGCACCGCTTGCGTCGAATCGCCGAGGCGTTCGGCACCGCGATCGCGGAAAACGACTACCGCAATCGCTACGCGGCGGTGTTCCCGATCAAAGTGAACCAGCAGCGCCTGGTCGTCGAGGAAGTGTACCGGTACGGCAAGGAATTCGGCTTCGGCCTCGAGGTCGGGTCGAAGCCGGAATTGCTCGCGGTCATGTCGATCACCGAGAACGCGCCGGATCGAATCATCGTCTGCAACGGGTTCAAGGACGCGAGCTACATAGAAGCGGTGATTCTCGCGACCAAGCTCGGACGCACGATCATTCCCGTCGTCGAGAACTTCGAGGAAATCCACCTCATCCTGAAATACGCGCAAATCTACGACGTGCGGCCGAAAATCGGCGTGCGCGTCAAGCTTGCGAGCGAAGGCGCCGGCCGATGGCGCGAATCGGCCGGCGAAAAATCCAAATTCGGCCTCTTCATCAGCGAGATTCTCGATCTATGCGCGCTGCTGAAGGAGCGCAACATGCTCGACTGCCTGCAGCTCGTGCACTGTCACCCCGGCAGCCAGCTCCAGGACATCCGGCGCGTCAAGGACGCGATCAACGAACTCGCCCACGTCTACGCGGAACTGAAACTGATGGGCGCGGGCTTGCAGTACATCGACGTCGGCGGCGGCTTGGGCGTCGACTACGACGGAAGCGGGACGAATTACGAATCGTCGATGAACTACACGCTCAACGAATACGCGAGCGACGTCGTGTATCGGATAAAGAGCGTGTGCGACGCGCGCGACGTGCCGCATCCGATGATCGTCAGCGAATCCGGCCGCGCGATCGCCGCATATCACAGCGTCCTCGTGTTCGACACGCTGGGCTCCTCGAAGCTCGACCAGTTCAAGGTCTCCGGCCGGCCGGAGGAGGACTACCGCGGCGGCGAGGAGCTGCCGCCGCCGGTGCGCGATTTGTTCGACAGCTTCCGCTCGGTCAACGAGCGGCGCCTCGTCGAGTGTTACCACGATGCGCTGCAGGCGCGCGAACAGGCGCTGCAGATGTTCAATCTGGGATATTTGAGCCTCGAGTTCCGCGGCTTGGCGGAAAAGCTGTATTGGGCGACGTGCACGAAGATTCGGGACCACTGCCGCAAGCTCGACAAGATTCCCGAGGAGCTCGAAAACCTCGAGGCGATGCTCTGCGACATCTATTTCTGTAATTTTTCCGTATTCCAGTCGCTGCCCGACAGCTGGGCGATCGGGCAGCTGTTCCCGATCATGCCGATTCAACGGCTCGACGAGCGGCCGGCGCGCAATGCCGTGCTCGCGGACATCACCTGCGACTCGGACGGGAAAATCGACCGCTTCGTGCATCCACGGGAGACCAAACGCACGCTCGAACTGCACGACCTGCATGCCGGGGAGCCGTACTATCTCGCGGCTTTCCTCGTCGGCGCATACCAGGAGACGCTCGGCGACCTGCATAACCTGTTCGGCGACACCCACGTCGTCCACATTCGCCTGCACGACGAGGGCGGCTGGTGGATCGAGGAGATCGTCAAGGGCGATACTGCCAACAAGGTGTTGGAGTACATGGAGTACGACACCGACGAGTTGCATCCGGGGCTCGCCCGGGATTGCGAACGCGCGGTGCGCGAGGGCCGGATGAGCCTCGCCGAGGCACAGGCGGTCAAGCGTTTCTACGAGAACGAGCTCAACGGCTACGCCTATCTGGAAGTCGAATGAGCGCCCCGCCCGCACCCCCCGGGGCGTGAAAAAGCCACGTTTGCCAACGATAAAGCCCTGGCGTACGATCGGGCGCTGGTTCGTTCTCTAGGTCATTTAGCGGGTTTCTTTGTGATTTTCTCGCTTAACTTGATTAGTGCACGGCCGAAGGTACAGGCCTTCGTCGCGGGTAAGGTCGCGCGTAGGTCTGCGTGTTGAAGCCGCGTGCGAACGGGCTTCGGCCCGCACCCCGCGCGCATTTTCAGTGAGACAAGTTGAATGACGACGATCTACGTTGGCAACCTGCCGTTTACCGCCACAGAAGACGAAGTGCGCAGCCTTTTCGAGCGCTATGGCAAAGTCGAATCCGTCAAGCTGATCAACGACCGCGAGACAGGGCGTCCCCGCGGCTTCGCGTTCGTCGATATGGCCGCCGGCGAGGCGCAAAACGCGATTCAGCAGACGAACGGCTTTCAGATGGGCGGCAGGCCCCTGCGGGTGAATGAAGCCCAGGAGCGCGCGCCGCGATCCAAGCCCTCGGGCGGCGGCGGTGCGGGCGGCGGCGGCGGTCCGCGTCGGTGGTGACGCTCCACGCGTGAATTTGCGGGCGCTGACGGGGGGGCCTTGGCGTTTGAGCCAAGGTCCGATTCAACAAGAAGACGAGACGTGAGGTCCGCGCGGGACCGGATCACGCAGGGCTACCACATGTCTTTGAGTTGACGTTGGACGTCGATCTTCGCGCCGTCCGCGGCGTTTGGCGTCTCGGCGGCGCGCGCATGGCCGTGGGTCACGTGCCGAAAGTTCGCGAGCACTTTGTCGGTCATGAACCGGCTCTTCGCGCCGTACACGTGACCGTCGCCGTACTTCGGCTGCTGCGTGATCGCATATTTCAGCGGCGCGCACAGGTGCAATTCATTGCGCGCGCGCGTCATCGCGACGTACAGGAGACGCCGCTCCTCTTCGATCAGCTGCGGTTTGCCGGCGGCGAACTCCGACGGGAAATTGCCGTCGGCCACGTTCAACACGTAGACATAGTCCCACTCCTGCCCCTTGGCCGAATGGATCGTCGATAGGATCACGTAATCCTCGTCTTTCGATGCGCGCCGCGACCGATCGCCCGTGACGACCGGCGGATCCAGGGTCAATTCCGTCAAGAATCGCTCGCGCGTCGGATATTGCACCGACAGCCGCTCGAGTTGTTCGAGGTCGCCCATGCGCGTCCACGCGGCGTCGTAGATACGTTCGAGTTCGCTCTTGTACCAGTCGCGCGCGAGACCCGCCTGACCGGGCCATGGCGCTTGCGGGTCCGCGAGGCGCACGATCAAGTCGCAGAACCGCCTGAAATCGGCCTTCGCGGGCTGCGGCACGGAAAACTCGGGGAGGCTCGCGATGCAAAACGCACGCGCTTCGAGGTGTTCGAGAATCTGCTGCGCGAGCGCAGGTCCGATGCCGGGCACGAGCTTCAAGACGCGAAAGCCCGAGACCGCGTTGCGCGGATTGTCGGCCCAGCGCAGGATCGACAGCAGATCCTTGACGTGCGCCGCCTCGAGGAACTTGAGCCCGCCGTATTTCACGAACGGAATGTCGCGCCTCGTCAACTCGACTTCCAGCACGTCGCTGTGATGGGAACTGCGGAACAGGACCGCATGGCGCCTAAGTTCGCCGCCGACCTCGCGCGTCGCCAGGATCCGATCCGCGATGTATTCGGCCTGGGCGGCGCCGTCCTCGACGGTGACGTACGCCGGCTTTTGCGACGATTGCCGGCTGCTGATCAGGGTCTTGCGGTGCTGACGCGCGCCTTCGGCCATCAATGCGTTCGCGCCGTCGAGAATCGGCTGAGTCGAGCGGTAATTCTGCGACAGCACGACGGTCTCGACGTTCGGCTTGTAGCGGTCCGCGAACCCCAGGATGTTTTCCACGGCCGCGGCGCGAAACGAATAGATCGCCTGCGCATCGTCGCCGACGACGGTCACGCCCGCGCCGTCCGGCTTCAGGCCATGCAGCACTTCGCCCTGCAGCGTGCTCGTATCCTGGTATTCGTCGACGAGGACATGATCGAAATGCTGCGAAAGGCTCGCGGCGAGCGCCTCGTTCTGCATCATCAGATGCCAGTACAGCAGCAGATCATCGTAATCCAGAACGGCGTTCTTCTGTTTGCGCGCGACGTATTCGCGGTACAGGCACGCCAAATCCCGTTCCCAGTCGAGGACCCAGGGGAATTGTTCATCGAGCGTCTGCTTCAGCGACAGGCGCGTGTTCACGCGGTAGCTGTAGATCGCGAGACACGTATCCTTGCGCGGAAAGCGCTTGTCCTTCTGCGAGAACCCCAATTCATGGCGGATCACGTCGATGAGGTCGGCGGAATCCGCGCGATCCAGCACCGTGAACCCCGGGTTCAATCCCAAATGCCTGGCGTAGAGCCGCAGGATGCGATTGCCGACCGAGTGGAACGTTCCGGACCACGTCAGGCGCGCGGCCAGCTGGCGGTCCGCGGGGCCGCCGCGCTCGGACGCCGCCCCGGCGACGATGCGCTGGGTGCGGCTGATCATTTCCTGGGCGGCGCGGCGCGTGAACGTGAGCATCAGGATGCGCGCGGGATCGACTCCGTTCAGCACGAGATGCGCGACCCGGTGCGCAAGCGTATTCGTCTTGCCGGTGCCGGCGCCGGCGACGATCAACAACGGGCCCGCGCCGAACCCCTTGCCGGGCGCGGCCGCGCCGAATGTGGCTGCGCGCCGTTGCGCCGTGTTCAGCGAATCGAACGAGCTTGGCTTAACCTTCAACATGCGGCGACTATACTCGCGATCATATCGTCCGCCAGTGCGAGGCAAGCGTCATGTTGAAGCCGGAGTCGATCGGGGGCCGTGAAATGCATCGCGGGCGCGTGATCCGCGTCACGACCGAGCGGCTGCGCTATCCGAACGGGTGCGAGTCCGACCTCGACCTGGTGCATCATCCAGGGGCGGCCGCGGTCGTGCCGGTGGACGCGGACGGCCGCGTCTGCCTGGTTCGGCAATACCGGCTGGGCATCGAGGATTTCTTGTGGGAGATCCCGGCCGGCAAGCTCGACGCGGGCGAGGCGCCCGCCGCTTGCGCGCTGCGCGAGCTGCGCGAGGAGACCGGAATCACCGCCGGCCGCTGGACTTCGCTCGGCCTCTACATCCCGGCGCCCGGGATTTTCACGGAATTGATCCATCTGTTCCTCGCGCAGGAATTGACCGTAGGAGCGCCCGCGCCGGACATCGACGAGGATCTGGAGCTGCGCTGGATCGATCTCGACGCGGCGATGGACCTCGTGGTCCGCGGCGACTTGAGCGACGGCAAAACCGCTCTCGGGCTGCTGCGCGCGCGGCACCGCCTGCGATTGTGACGTGGTCCAAGAATCAGGCGCGCGCCTCTTGACATATCCCGGGTTTCGCTTGATATAGGTGGGCGGTGACCAAGGAAAAGCCAAAACCCCCGCGCCCGCCGCCCGCCGCCGATGCGAAGCCTGCGCCGCCCGCGGCGCCGACGCCGTCCGCCAAGCAGGCGCGCGCGCAGCGGCCGACCGGTCGCGTTCAATTCGACGACCGCGGCAACGCGATCTGGGAATGGTCGATCGCGACCGGCTCGTTCGGCCGCGACCTGTCCAGCGGCCAGCTCAAGAAACACGAACACCCGGGCCTTTCGATCGCCGACGATGCGCCGACCCCGGCCAATACCGTGAAGCCGAATCCGCTCGGCGCGGTCCGCGGCTACGATCCCTACGACAGCGGCCAGATCGGGAAGGCGCAGACGCCGCCGCGCAAGAAGGACCTGCGCAAGCTCGGCGACTGGATCGCGCTGCGCAAACGGGCGGCCGACAAGAAAGACGACTGACGGCGCGCTGATCGACCGCTATGCAAGCGCGTGGCGCATCTTCGCGGCGGACCCCAGGCGGTAGAATTTACGCAGCTCGCGCACGAGCGCCTCGACGCGCGCCCCGCCGCGGCTGAAGAATCGCCGCTCGAGCCGCCGGCAGTAGTGGGCCGCGCAGCGGTTCGCGGTGCGATAGCGGTGATACTCCTCAGGCTCCAGGCCCTCATCGAAGCGCACGCGGTCGAACAGGCGCGCATGCATCTTCTGCGGGTAGACCCCGCCGGTTTGAGCGGCGATCAAGAACACCGTCGCCCAATATTTGTCGACCTCGGCTTGCGTCTCCAGCTCCAGCAGGGACACCGGCGCGTCGCATCCCAGTCGCCAGGTGCAATACAGGAAATGGCTCACGCCCTCGAGTGCCGTGCAATAGTCGGCGAGGTTCCCGTCGTGCAGCGCGCCGAGCGGATTCGCGCGCTCCAGGCGCCGCAACAATCGATCCTCGATGTAGAGTGCGACGCCGGCACCGTCCGGCATTTCGGCGAGGAACAGCTCCTCGTCCGGCGCGCGCCGGTCCGAGGACGGCACGCAGTCGGCGAGCGCACGCCGATCGGTGACGAGAAAATCGTACACGTCGAAAGCCGACTCGACGTCGTAGAGCTTTCCGAGCAGCGATTGCAGGCCGCGCAGCACCACGCTCGGTCAGTGCGCGAAGCGCACGCCCCGCGCGCGCACGGGCCGCACGCCGAGCTCGCCGAGGATGCCGTACGCGCGCCGGCTGCCGGTCTTGAGCCAGATCTCGTAGAGCCTCAGGATGTCGGCGTCGGTGTGCCGGTAGGACATCTCGCTGACCTCGTTGAGCGCATCCACCAAGCGCTGGAATTTACCCGCCAATTGCGCGTAAACAGCCGCAACGCTGCGGCCCGAGCGCGAGCGCGGCATCGTGTCCGCGAGCGAGCTGTACGCATTGCCGCCCATCGCGATGTGGTAATCGACGTCGATGAGCTTGCGCGCGAAGCTGCGCGCGAAAAATCCTGCGACGAACAGGGACACGTCGCCGAGGCGCTGAAGGCAGCGCTGCCGCGCCGTCTCGCTCGGCGCCTGCAGCGCATCGGCGAGCATGTGCGCGAGCGGCCGGATGCGCGGCCCGTCGGGGGTTCGTTCGTAGAGCGCCTCGGCGCGCGAGAACATCGTCAAGATGTTGACGACGTAGGCTTCCGCCTGTTCGTCGATGCCGACTCGTTGATGTTCGCTCGCGGCGCGAAACGCATCGCGGAAGAATTCACGCAGCGAGGCAACCGTCACCACAGATCCAGCAGGGCCCGTTTGCATGCTTGGCATCCTTTGTGAACCGCCACCATCCTATCGACTCTCGACGGGGGAAGTGAAGTGACGGACCACACGGAATTCGGCATCAGCAATCGATGCGCTTGGCTGCCAAGCGGCCGGCGGCGTCACTCGGTCAGAGGATCTCGAGCAAACTGCCGATCGTGCGTGCGGGCGGCTCGAGATCGTGCGGCCACGCGCGCTCTTCGCGATTGATCCACACCGCCTGCAGGCCTGCCCGGCGCGCGCCGTCGACATCGGCGCGCGGATCGTCGCCGATGTGCAGCACCGCGCCGGGCTCGACGCCGGCGCGCTCGGCAAGCGTCTCGAAGATGCGCTTGTCGGGTTTCGCCGCGCCGACCGCACGCGCCGTGACGTGGCCCGCGAACAAATCGGCGATTCCGCACAGGCGCAGATCCGCATTGCCGTTGCTGAGCGCGAACAGCGGGTAGGAATTCGCGAGCCGTGCGAGCGATGCGCGCACGTCGGGGTAGAAGCGCACGCGATTGCGCGCCGCATAGAACACGTCGAATGCGAGGTCGGCGGCGCCCGCGCCGTAGCCGGCCGCGCCGAATTGCTGTGCAAGCGCCGTTTTGCGCAGAAACGTGAGGTCGTGGCCCTGCTCGGGGTGGCGTGCCGCGACGTCCTCGCGCAACGCGCGCATCGATTCGATCGTATGGTCCGCCGCAGCGCGCGGATAGCGCTCGCGGATCCAGCCGAGCAGAACTTGCTCCGCCTGCGCGATGACCGGCTCGACCGGCCATAGCGTGTCGTCGAGATCAAAACTCAAAACCCGCGGTACAATCATCCGATTACCTGCATTGGGAAGCGAAAATCATGGACAGG
>VFSW01010294.1_pt1 | contig 13264 bp, 8 predicted proteins | sample 5358111 | NCBI WGS metagenome assembly VFSW01 (sample SAMN11554181, study PRJNA540505) | mine drainage metagenome | isolation source: sediment from site ElyBrook_90M | place: USA: Ely Copper Mine, Vershire, VT | collected 2017 | reverse complement strand
TATGCCCAAGTTGAATTTCACCGCCCAGGATTGGGAACGTATCGAGCATGACAACATGGCCTGGTGGGCAGGCGAGCTGGACCGCCCGCTGGTGTACCTGGCAGCTACCCATCCGCTGCCAGGCCCGCAGCGCTACGATTTCCTCACCAACTACCCGCTGAGCATGCGCGTTGAAGAGATCGTCGACAGGCAAGAAACGGCCTTCGCCGCCACGCATTATTACGGCGACGCCTTCCCGTGGTGGTGGATCAACTTTGGGGCAGGCATCACCTCCGGGTTCCTGGGCAGTAAGATCAACAGCGTGACCGACCCTTCCGAAACGGTGTGGTTCACCCCGCCTGGAAAAATCGATATTTGCGACCTGGAGTTGCGCTACGATGCGGAAAACTTGTGGTGGAAGCGGGGCAAAGCCGTAACCGCCGCGGCGGTGGAACGCTGGCAGGGACAGGTGGCCATCTCACACACCGACCTGGGTGGCAACCTGGACATTTTGGCCTCGTTCCGCAACACGGATGGCCTGTTGTTCGACCTGATCGATCACCCGCAAGAGGTCGACCGCCTGGTCAAAGACATCACCAACCTGTGGCTGCGCTATTACCACGAGCTGGACGACCTCATCCGCCCCACCTGCCGGGGCACCACCACCTGGGCGCCGCTGTGGACCACCGGGCGCACCTATATGCTCCAGTCGGATTTCTGCTACATGATCTCGCCGGCCATGTTCGAGCGTTTCGTCCTGCCCGACCTGCAGGCGATCTGCGACGCGCTCGATTATGCTTTTTATCACCTGGATGGCAAAGGCGAGATCCCTCACCTGGACATGCTGCTGGCCCTGGAACGCCTGCTCGGCATCCAGTGGATACCCGGCGACGGCCAGCCTTCGCCCGACCAGTGGCTGCCGCTGCTCAAACGCATCCGCGACGGCGGCAAGCTGTGCCAGGTGTTCGTTCGCCCGGAAGGCGCCCGCCGCATTGTCAAAAACCTGGGGGGCAAAGGCTTTCTGCTGGTGATCGACCACGCCGGCGATGAATTTCTGAACCCGGAAGATGCCCGGGCATTCCTGAAAGTTTTAGCCCAGGAGGACATTGCGCTATGACCGACCTCAGAGATTGGGAAAACCCACTGGTCACCCAGATCAACCGGCAGCCAGCCCATACACCTTCAGGGGCCTATCCAGGCGCCGAAATGGCGTTGACCTGCAACCGCAAAGCTTCGCCGTACGTGCAAATGCTGAACGGCAAGTGGAAATTCCACCTTTCAAAATCTCCTGAAAGCACGCCCGCAGGGTTTTACCGGCCGGAATACGACAGCTCCGGCTGGCCTGAGATCAGCGTGCCGGGCAACTGGCAGCTTCAGGGCTTCGACGATATCCCCATTTACACCAACGTACACTACCCCTTTACCCCTAACCCACCCTTTGTGCCCCAGGACAACCCCACCGGCTGCTACCGGCGTACGTTTACCGTCGACGCGGCCTGGCAAGGGCGGGATATCTTCCTGCTGTTCGAGTCGGTCGATTCGGCTTTCTACGTGTGGGTCAACGGACAAAGGGTGGGCTACAGCCAGGACAGCCGCCTGCCGGCCGAATTCGATATCACCTCTTACGTGCAGCCGGGTGAAAACCACCTGGCCGTGCAGGTGATGCGCTACAGCGACGGCTCGTACCTGGAATGCCAGGACTTCTGGCACCTGAGCGGCATCCAGCGGGACGTGATCCTGTACAGCCGGCCCAAAGTACGCCTGCTCGACTTCAGCGTGCGCACCCTGTTCGACGAGCGTTACGAAAACGCCACCCTGTGGGTCGAAGCGCAGATGCCGCGCCTGGACAATCCAGACGAGTACACCATCGAGGCCATGCTGTACGACCAGGCTGGAGAAGCCGTCTTTGCTGCGCCCCTATCGGGTGGGTTCAGCAGTGAAAGCTCGTTTGGCTTCCCGCCCCGGTGTAAAACCGCTTTCGCCATGCTCTCGCAAACCGTTATGGCGCCGCAGCAGTGGACGGCGGAAACGCCTTACCTCTACCGCCTGGTGCTGACCCTCAAAGGGCCGGATGGCCAGCCGGTGGATTTCGAAAGCTGCAAAGTGGGCTTCCGCCAGGTGGAGATCAAGAATGGGCTGATCCTGCTGAACGGCAAACGCCTGGTGCTGCGCGGGGTCGACCGCCACGAACACCACCCGGTGCGCGGGCGGGCGCTGACCGAAGAGGACATGCGCGCCGAGATCAAACTGATCAAACAGCTCAACTTCGACACAGTCCGCACCAGCCATTACCCCGACCACCCCACCTGGTACGACCTGTGCGACGAATACGGCATTTACCTGATCGACGAGGCCAACCTGGAGACGCACGGCGTGCAAAGCGAGCTGAGTAATGACCCGCAGTGGCTTCAGGCGTACATGGAACGCGCCACACGCATGTGCCTGCGCGACAAGAACCACGCCAGCGTGCTGTTCTGGTCGCTGGGCAACGAATCGGGCTGCGGTGTCAACCACCACGCCATGGCGGCCTGGCTGCGCGCCAGCGACCCTACCCGGCTGGTGCATTACGAAAGCGGGCGTCCCGGCCCGGCGGTCAGCGACGTGTTCTCGGTGATGTACCCCCACCTGGACTGGATCCGCCACGTGCTGGCCGACCCGTCCGAAAAACGCCCGGTGATCATGTGCGAATACGCCTACGCCAAGGGCAACGCCACCGGCAATTTCTTCAAATTTTGGGACCTGGTAGACGCCGAGCCGCGCTTCCAGGGCGGCTGCATCTGGGATTGGAACGATAAGGCTCTGCTGGCCACCACCTCCAAAGGGCAAAAATATTATGCCTACGGCGGCGACTTCGGCGGGGATTTCAACTATCACCAGGACAGCGAAGATCCGCAGATGTGCTGCAACGGCGTGGTTGGCCCCGACCTGGCCCTCCACCCGGGCGCTTACGAGATCAAAAAAGTGCAGGCCCCCATCGGTTTATCGGCGGACAGCGCCGGGGATCTGCTGGCCGGCCGCCTGAAGGTATGGAATAAATATCTGGCCCTCGACCTGGGCCACCTGGCCATCACCTGGGAGCTGCTCGAAGACGGCAAACCGGTGCAGTCCGGCAGCCTGCCGCCGGTCAAACTGGCAGCCGGCGAACGGGGCGCGTTGAATGTACCCTTCAAGGCCCCGCGCCCGAAGCCGGGCGCCGAATACCACCTGAGCGTGCATTTCTGCCTGGCGGAAGCGACTGCCTGGGCGCCCAAAGGTCACGAGGTGTACTGGGAACAGTTCAAACTGCCGATGCAAATCCCACACCATCCCCCGCTTCTCATGGCCAGCCTGCCCGGGCTGGCGCTGGTAGAGGACGAACGGAATGTGGTGGTTGGGGCGGCAGGTTTTACGGCCACTTTCAGTAAGTCGGAAGGTGTTCTGCTCGCCTGGCAGGCCAACGGGCAGGAACTGCTCAATAGCGGGCCGCTGGAAAACTATTACCGCGCCCCGACTGACTTCGACCTGCTGATGGGCAACCCGCCCGCCAGCATCCACAAATGGAAAGCCGCCGGCCTCGGCCGGTTGGAGCGTACCCGGCTGAGCTTCCAGGCTGTGCAGGTCAGCCCCAAACTGGTAGAAGTGCGCGTGACCGCCCGCCTGTGCGCGCCCGGAAAAACCGCCGGCATCGACAGCCAGATCGTTTACCGGGTGTTTGGCGACGGGACGGTTGTATTGGATAACAGCGTCCGGGTAGACGAGAGCCTGCCCTACCTGCCGCGCATTGGCCTGGAGCTGACCCTGCCGGCGACGCTGGACCAGCTGACCTGGTTCGGGCGCGGGCCGCACGAAAATTACGCCGACCGTAAGCGCGGCGCAGCCGTCGGCCTGTACAAGAGCCGGGTAGCCGACCAGTACACCCCCTACGTGTACCCCAGCGAGTGCGGTGGGAAAGAGGACGTGCGCTGGCTGGCGCTGCGCGACAAAGGCGGCAGCGGCGTGTTGGTGACCGCCCTGGACCACCTGCACTTCGACGCCCTGCACTACGCCATCCAGAACCTGGCCGAAGCCGGGCATACCTACGACCTGGTGCGGCGCAATGAGGTGATCCTGCACCTGGACGGCTGGCACATGGGCGTGGGCGGCGACGACGGCTGGATGGCATCCGTGCACCCGGAGTTCCTGATTTTCCCCGGCAAATACCATTACAGCCTGCAACTCAAGCCGGTCACCGCTCATGACAATTTGGCCGCCCTGGGACGGGCGCGCATCGAAGGGGTATTGTAAATGGCAGGGGGAAAAGAGGTTTTACCACAAAGGACACAAAGAGCACGAAGGAGCACAAAGAAAGAAGAAGAAAGTTTACAAAAGAAAAACAAGGAATTTTGGTTCAGTGAAGAAGGAGTATCCCATACAAGTGACAGATGTAAAGGCAGGCAGGTTTATCCACACAAAAATAATTACGATAATACTGTTGCCATCATTTCTATGGACATCGCTTTTACTAATCCTGCCATACTCGGCATCATTAGATTTGTTCCTAAAAATAATTTTGTGGGGGATACCTGCCTGCTTGTTTCCAAAGTTAGCGGAGAATATCAAACCAGGTGAGTTCTTACTATTGAACAGACCTCCGAGAGTGAAATGGATATTACTTTCAGTGGCTTTTTTGGTGGCATATTCCGTTTTGATCAATGGTGGAAGGCTAGAAGCAAAACCAGTCTCGCTTTTCTATGTGGTATCGGCCATTGTGATGTCACCGATTATTGAAGAAATCGCCTTTAGGGGAGTCATCTTGCAAAAGTTCCACCAGTCTATAGGGTGGGCTTATGGTAATGGAGCAACGGCAATATTGTTTATGCTTTATCACATTCCTTTGTGGTTAGCACGGGGTCAGGTGGTTTCCCTAATGGGCTGTTTGTGGGTCATTTTCTTTGCGATGTGTATGGGCTACGTGATGTCTCAATCGAAGTCTGTGTGGACCTGCATTATCATTCATTCCGTACAGAATTTATTGTTTGGGATTTTTTAACCATGAAAATCTCGGCTCTCCGGGAGTTAGCCACGGGGATTCCCAGAGACCCAAAATCTCGTAAGGGGACGAGTAAGTTATAATCAGGTAAGTCCTTATCGCTTCCCGGTTATGAAATCCTTCCGACAGATTTTAATCTCCCTCAAGTCGCTCCCAGGCAGGCTCAAACGGCCGGCCTGGCCGCCATTCTACAACCCGCTGGCTCAGTTTGGCGGGATGCTCAAGCTTGTGCTCAAACGCCAATCCCACCACCGCGGCCTGACCGTGTTAGCCCTGTTTGGCATCATCCTGGCGGTGGGTCTGATTACAGATGCCTCGTTCTTTTCCACAGCGGTCGACCGGGTGATCCTGCTGCAGGAGCTGAAAGATTTCAGCGCCGGCACCGGCCGCCCGCCTTTCTCCACTTCGGTGTATTACTTCCCTTCCAACCGGGCCCCCGTACCCCTCGAAACCGCCGAAAAGCTCACGGCAACCATTACTGGCATCCTCACCAACCAGGTCGGCCTGCCGCTGCGTTTCCAGCGGTTGCAGGTCTCCAGCGGCGGGATGATGATGGGCCCGGCGCCCGATTCGCAGTTGTACGCCTCGGGCAAAAACTACCTGGGGGATACCGAGGTGATCTACATCGCCGGGGTGGGCAGCCATCTAAAGATCGCAGGCCAGCCTTTCGACGATGCCGGCAACTCGGACAAGGTGCTGGACGTGTGGATGCACCAGGACTACGCCCAGCAGATCGGCGTAAACCTGGGCGAGACCTTGCAGATCGGGGTCAATATGGCATCCAACCTGATCCCGGTACGCCTGGCGGGTTTCTGGCACTCGAGCGGGCCCGACTCTAATTTCTGGTTCAACGACCCCGACAGCTCGATGAAGAACGTCTTGCTGGTGCGCCGCAACGATTACATCCGCTTTGTGCAGGGCCTGGTGCCTTCCGCCTCGCGTGAGGTAAGCTGGTATATCATTCTGGACGACCAGAGCATCCTGGCCAGCAAAGGTGCCAGCTACCTGGACGGTTTTAAGAAGGGTGTAGACCAGATCAACCAGGTGCTGCCGGGAGCGCGCCTGAACATGCCCCCGCTGGACCCGCTGAAGAGCTTTGTGGCGCGCAGCAACGTTCTGACCGTGCTGCTGCTTTCCTACAACATCCCCGCCTTTATCATCCTGTTGTATTTCCTGGCGCTGACCTCCGGGATCATTGCCCGCTGGCAGCGTAAGGAGACCTCCATCCTGGTCAGCCGCGGCATCGGCACGGCGGGTGTGCTCAACCTGGCTTTCCTGGAGCAGCTGCTGCTGTTTATCCCCGGCTACCCGCTGGGGATCGGCTTCGGCATGCTGCTGGCGCGCCTGATGGGCTCTACCGCCAGCTTCCTATCGTTTACCGGGCGGCCGCCGCTGCCCATCTCGCTGGAAGGGCTGAGCTGGCCGCTGGCCATCCTGGCCCTGTCGATCTCGATGCTGGCGCGGTTAATGCCAGCCCTGCAGGTGGCGCGCAAGAGCAAGGTCGCCGAAGAACGCGAATGGGCCCGGCCGGCGCGCATGCCCTTCTGGCACCGGGCCTACCTGGATGTGATCTTGCTCCTGCCTCTTTTCTACGCCTACGACCAGATGGTCAAGAAAGGCAGCCTGGCTGCCCTGGTCACCAAACAACCCGGCGACCTGTTCAACGATCCGCTGCTCATCCTGGTGCCGGCCCTGTTTATTATTACCGTGGCCCTGGTGACCATGCGCCTGTTTTCGCTGACCATGCGCCTGGCCGACCTGCTGGCCAGCCGCACACCCTGGATCACCATCCACCTGGCTTTACGCCAGTTGGGGCGGCAGAGCCAGGATTACCTCAGCCCGCTGCTGCTGGTGATCGTGGCCCTGGCCCTGGGGGTTTACACACTTTCGATGGCGGCCAGCCTGGACCAATGGCTGATCGACCGCACCTATTACAACGCCGGGGCGGATATGACCATCCGGCCGGCGCCCAACGTAGCAGGCACCACCTACCTCGACGGCGGCTGGATCCCTGACGCGCAGGAGTTCCTGAGAGTCCCCGGGGTAGCCAACGCCGCCCGGGTGGGAGATTTTTTCTTACACTATACGCCCACCTCAGGGGAAGAGATCTCCGGACGATTCCTGGCCATCGACCGCCTGGATTTCCCGCAGGTAGCCTGGTATCGCCGTGACCTGTCAAAAGATGACCTGGGCAGCCTGATGAATAAGCTGGCAAGCACGCCGGATGGCATCCTGGTCTCTCCCGCATTTCTAGCGGACAACGATCTGCGGGTAGGCGACAAGCTGAATGCCGTTGTGGGCATCGTGGCCGGAGCAGACATTCAGTCGGATTTCACTATCGTGGGCGTGTACGATTATTTCCCCACCGTGTACGAAGACCAGAAGATGGCGGTGATCGGCAACCTGGATAACCTGACAGATCTATTCAGCTTTATTCCCCCCTTCGATATATGGCTGAAATTGAAACCGGGTACAGACCGGGAAACTCTGCCGGATGTGATCCTGCACAAGTTGAGCATCCAGTCCAATATTATCAACGATGCCCAGGCCAACCTGGCCAGCGAACAGGCCAAAATGGAGCGGGTGGGCATTTTTGGCACGTTGACCACCGGCTTCCTGGCCACCGCCGTCATGGCGATCCTCGGCCTGTTGATCTACAGCTACGCCTCACTGCGGGAGAGCGTTTTCCGTTTCGGCGTGCTCCAGGCAGTGGGCGTGCTGCGCCGCCAGATCATCAGCCAGGTGGTGATCGAATACGCCTTCCTGTCGGCCTTTGGCGTGGCCGCCGGAGCGCTGGTAGGGATGGCCGCCGCCCGGCTGTTCATCCCGTTCTTCCGCTATACCGGCGGTAAAGGTGTGCCGCTGCCCCCGCTGCTGCCGATCATTGCCGGAGACCAGGTGCTGCGCCTGACCGTGGCTTTCACCCTGATTGTGGTGGTGGCCGAGGTACTGACGATCAGCGCTTCGATCCGCCAGCGGCTCGCGCAGGTGCTACGGGCTTGAGATCATTGAAGACACCAGCACAGACCCTCTCCCCAACCCTCCCCCAGTGAAGACGCCGGGGGAGGGAGCAGAATCTGAATTCCTCTCCGCGGGGAGAGGGCAGGGTGAGGGACGTCGATGTGAGACGCGAAAAAAGAGGTGATGCCATGCCAGATTTACCCTTCAAGCTGCCCGAATCTGAGGTGCATTGGAAGGCGGTCAAGAGCTACGTCGAAGAGAGCCCGGTGGAAGATTACCAGCATGCTCCTGCCCGCGCCATCGCGGCCTTCAAGCAGATCAAATACGGCGTACGCATCCATTGGGGCCTGTATTCCATGCAGCGCCTGCAGCAGGAGTCCTGGCCTTTCCTGCAAATGGAGCTGGAAGAGCGGCAGGCCTACCAGCAGCTTTACCATTCTTTCAACCCGGCGGGGTTCGACGCCGAAGAATGGATGGACCTGTTCCAACGCGCCGGCCTGAAATGCATGGCCATTACCACTAAACACCACGAAGGTTTTTCATTGTTCGACACCCACACCAGGGTCAGGCGGCGGGTCAATTGGACAGCCCCGGGCGGCCCGCGCATCGAAGATTGTGACCTGGCTTACAGCGTGATGGAGACTCCCTTCAAACGCGATATCATCAAAGAATTGTGTGACGCGGCGCATGCGCATGGCATCAAAATCGACTTTTATTTTTCACATCCCGACTGGTATGACGCCGATTTCAGGCCCTACTGCTACCACCCCCTGCAAACCCGGGGCGCGCAAGCACATCCTGAGGAATATGGCCCGCCGGAGACCTACCTGCTCGACCTGCAAAAGAGGTTGAAATCGACCGGCCTGTATCCCGAACCCACCCCGGCTGAAACTGCACGCATGCTGGCGCGGCACCGCCGGCAGTTGGTCGAGCTGCTCACCCAGTATGGCAAGATCGATATGCTATGTTTGGATATGTGGCTGGGCAAACCGGTGTGGCCCGAGCTGCGTGAGACGGTGCGCCTGCTGCGCCAGCTCCAGCCCGAGATCATGCTGCGCAACCGGGGCATCGGTAATTATGCCGACTACTACACCCCCGAAAACTTCGTCCCAGGCGACAGGGAAAACACCGCCATGCCCTGGATGGTCATCTACCCTCTCGGGCGGACTTTTTCATATGACCCGGACGGCAGCCAGTATAAAAGCGCCGCCTGGATCGTAGCCAACCTGGTCGACAGTGTGGCAAAAGGTGGTAATTTTATGGTGGGGATTGGGCCAGATGGCAGCGGCAGGTTCCATCCGGAAGCAGTCCGCCGGCTGGAAGAAGCCGGGCAGTGGCTGCGTATAAACGGAGAGGCTATTTTTCAAGAAAAGCATTTATAATTGTGCCGTCACAAGCCAATCTTTCAGACAAAAATTAAATCTCCGGCAAATCATTCCACCCCTGTGGAGGTTCGTGTGAATTTTCATTTCCTACCGGCTGAAGTAAAGTTTTACGATTATTTCGAGCAGGCCAGCAGTAACCTGCTGCAAGGGGCGCGCCTGCTGCAGACCCTGCTCGACGACTTTCAGAACGTGGAAGAAATGGTCGGGCAAATTACCGAGATCGAACACCGCGGCGACTTTATTGTCCACGAGGTGACCGACCTGCTGCCGCGCACCCTGATCACCCCCATCGAACCCGACGATATCCAGCGCCTGGTCAGCTCGGTAGACGACGCCCTGGATGCGGTGTACGCCGTGGCGCAGCGCCTGCTGATCTACCAGATCTCCGACGTGCGTAAGCCGGCCAAACGCCTGGCGCACCTGATCGTCGAAAGCGCTCAGGAGCTGGATGCGGCCATCAAGGGCCTGCGCGACAAAAAGCTGTTCAACCAGGTGCGCGAACGCATCGTGCAGATCAATACGCTGGAAAACAACGGCGACCGCGTGCTGTACGACGGCCTGACCGCCCTGGTCTCTCACCGGGACGACGTTTTTGATTTTATCCGCTGGAAAGAAATCTACGAGCTGCTCGAAGCCACCACTGACCGCATCGAAGATGCCGGCGACGTGATCCAGAGGGTGCTGGTCTCTAATGGCTGAGTTACCCATCTTCTTTGCCATCTTCATCATCGCCGCTGCCCTGGCTTTTGATTTCGTCAACGGCTTCCACGACGCAGCCAATTCGATTGCTACCATCGTCTCCACGCGTGTGCTGACGCCACTGCAAGGCGTGGCCTGGGCGGCTTTCTTTAACTTTGTAGCAGCCTTTACCTTCGGCACGGCAGTCGCCAAGACGATTGGGGATGGCCTGGTGGACGTCAACAAAGTGGATAACCTGGTAATCCTCACCGGCCTAATCGGCGCCATCGCCTGGGACCTGATCACCTGGCGGTTAGGCCTGCCGACCAGTTCATCGCATGCCCTGATCGGGGGTTACGCCGGGGCCGCCATCTTGAAGGCCGGTTGGAGTGTGCTGGTCGTGAGCGGCTGGATCAAGACCCTGTCATTCATCGTTATAGCGCCCCTTTTGGGCTGGGTGCTCGGTTCGGTCTTCATGGTGGCGATTTTATGGATATTCCGTAAATGGACTCCCGCCAGCACTGACCACCTGTTCCGGCGCGGGCAACTGGTTTCGGCCGCCCTATACAGCCTGGGACACGGCACGAACGATGCTCAAAAGACCATGGGAATCATCGCCGGAGTCCTTTTCACCGCCCCGAACTTACGACACCTGGTAGTGGATGCCTCCGGGCAGATGACCATACCGTTCTGGATTGTATTGATGGCGCACGCCGCGATTGCCTCGGGGACGCTTTCAGGCGGCTGGCGCATCGTTCATACCATGGGTAGCAAAATTACCAAGCTCATTCCGATTGGGGGTTTTGCAGCCGAAACAGCCGGGGCAGTGACCATCTTTTCGGCCTCCGCCCTGGGCATCCCGGTATCGACCACGCATACGATTGCCGGGGCAATTGTTGGCATCGGGTCGATCCGCAGCAAGCGCGCCGTGCATTGGGGCGTAGCCGGGCGCATCGTGTGGGCCTGGCTACTGACCATCCCGGCGGCGGCCATCATTGCCGGATCAGCTTATTTGGTTATCACCGGCGTGCAAAAACTGTTCGGGGGTTAGATCAATCCAACCTGCTTGCCAACCTTGCTGAAGGTCTCCAGTACCCGGTTTAACTGGTCATCGGTATGGGTGGCCATGTAGCTGGTGCGCAGAAGCTGCCCGCCGGCCGGGACCGCCGGGCTGAGCACCGGGTTAACGAACACCCCCGCATCGAAGAGCAAACGCCAGGTCATAAGCGTCTTCTGGTCATCGCCAATTTTGATGGGAATCACCGGCGTCTGCGAATTGCCGATGTCAAAGCCCATCAGGCGGTATTCTTTGCGCATATAGTCGCCAATCTGGATCAGGCGGGCTATCCGTTCAGGTTCCTCGCGCATCACTTCCAGGGCAGCCAGGGCAGCCGCGGCATTGGCCGGAGGAATGCTGGCGCTGAAAATCAACGAACGGGCATGATGTTTAACGTAATGAACGACGAACTCATCTCCGGCGATGAAACCACCTAACGAGGCAAAAGACTTGCTGAAGGTCGACATAATGATATCGACCTCACTGGTCAGGCCGAAGTGAGCGGCCGTGCCGCGCCCACCGCCCAGCACACCGATGGAATGGGCGTCATCGACCATCAAGCGCGCCTTGTATTTCTGGCACAGCTGGGCAATTTCAGGTAGGGGGGCAATATCGCCTTCCATGCTGAACAGGCCGTCCACCACCACCAGCTTGCCTTTATCCGGAGAAATGCTGGAGAGAGTACGTTCCAGGCTGGCCAGGTCGCAGTGCTGGAAACGGTCGATCTTGCCAAAAGATAACCTGGCGCCGTCGACGATGCTGGCATGGTCGTCTTTATCCAGGATAACCACGTCATCCCGGCCGACCAGGGCACTGATGGCGCCCAGGTTAGTTTGCATGCCGGTCGAAAATACCAGGGCGGCTTCCTTGCCAACATAAGCCGCCAGCTCGCGTTCGAGCTGTTCGTGAAGTTCGAGGGTACCGTTAAGAAAGCGCGATCCGGTGCAGCTCGTGCCAAAGCAGTTGATCGCATCCAAAGCGGCCTGGCGGACTTTCGGATGGGTGGTGAGCCCCAGGTAATTGTTCGACCCGCACATAATAATACGATGGCCGTGAAAAACTGCTTCAGTGCCTTCGTTAGCAGTCAATGCAAGAAAGTAGGGATACGACCCTGCCGCAATTGCTTCTTTCGCAAGGGTGTAGCTGGAGCATTTTTCAAAGATATCCATCATATACCTTCCTTATGAGGTAATTAAAAAGATCTAGGTTAGTGGTTTAGTAGGCAGTTTCTTGCTTCTGTTGCGCCTGAGCGATAATACGATCGAATGCGAAGTTGATTGTCTCGCCAAATAAGCCGCTCAGGCGGTACAACAACTTGCCTTCGAAACCTGGCAGGATGGCAAAGCGTCCGCGCTTGACCCCCTTCAAGATCGCCGCGGCTACCGCGTCTGGCGGCAGTACCCCCGAGCCGGCGGATATAGCTTTGGTCTCGACCGGTTTATATTGCAGCTCATAGGTGAGCTGCGGAGTATCGGTATCCGGTGGATAGACAATCGAAACCCCGATGTTGTATTTCTTCATTTCTGCGCGCAGGGATTCGGATAAACCACGCACGGCAAATTTGGAAGCTCCGTAGGCTGTGTAACCAAAAATTCCGATCACACCCGCCAGCGACGAAATATTTACAACGTAGCCCGAACGGCGGGCGATCATATCCGGCAGCAGGGCTTTAATGACGTGTACTGTGCCATAAAAGTCTACGTCCATCATCCAGTGAAAAAGATCCATCCCGGTTTCCTGGAAATAGCCACCTTGAGCCACTCCAGCCGAGTTGACCAGCAAATCCGGCACGCCAATGGCTTCTTTGACCTCTGCAACCATCTGGTTGACGCACTCCAGATCGGTTACATCCGCAGACACGCAACCAAATTTTTGCTGCGGTGATTGCCTGGCGGTTTCCAGGGCATTCACCGCTACATCCAGCAATTCGGTGCGCCTGGCCAGCAGCCAGACGTGGGCGCCTTGTTCTGCCAGCAGCCGGGCAGTGGCCAGTCCAATCCCGCTGGACCCGCCGGTAACTAAAGCAATCTTTCCGGAAAAATCGTTAATATGGATCGTCATAAGAAGGACAACACCTCCGCTGATGATTAGTAACGGGTAGTAATGTCACTATTATGGAAGTAATCAAGCTGTGTGGATAGTTACAAATATCACTAATATCAGCCTGAATCCCCTTGCGAAATTATATCACGTCCC